>Ga0187861_10000481_pt1 | contig 46840 bp, 36 predicted proteins | sample June2016WEW_10_1_3_FD_132986 | JGI IMG/M metagenome (GOLD analysis project Ga0187861, IMG submission 132986) | Peatland microbial communities from SPRUCE experiment site at the Marcell Experimental Forest, Minnesota, USA - June2016WEW_10_100 | ecosystem: Environmental > Terrestrial > Soil >...
TGCCAATGTGGCGATGCTTTGCTCCGTCCTCCTGCGACATGGGATTGGGCACATCGGCGAGATCGAGAAAGGAATCATAGAGTGGATGAAAGAGCGCGGTTATGAATCCGTGCGCCAGCTGATCGGCAGCATGAGCCAAAAGAACTGCGCAGATCCGTCCGCGTTCGAACGGGCGCAGTACATGCAGGCCGTGCTCTCCTACAAAGCCTGAACCTCAGTGACAAGTGACGGGTGACGAGTGCGAAATGCGCGATCGAAGTTCGCACGCGTCACTTGTCACCCGGCAAGACTCCTTGCTCCAGCACTCCTAGAGTGTAGCTTCGTAACGTGTAGTGTATCCCGTCTGTTTCCATGAACACCGCGCCCAGATCCATGGTGAGCAAAGGCCTCGCCCCATGATGCAGGAGGCGAAGCATCGTTTCGGGTGACGGGTTATGAAACGGATTCCTGCGTCCCGCCGAGATGACCGCCCATCGCGGCTGCACGCGCTCGAGGTAGCGATCGGAAGAGGCGCTCCTGCTGCCATGGTGCCCGACCTTCAGCAGAAGGCTGCGGAGCCGCGGCTCGCGCGACAGGACTTCGGCTTCGCCGGACGATTCCAGATCGCCGTCAAGCAGAGCGGAAAACCTTCCGAACTGTAGCCGCAGGACGACCGACCCGTCATTCAAAGAGCGGAAAGGATCTTTCCCCACCGGGCTCAGAACGCGAACGGCAACCCCGGCCACATCGGTTTGCTCGCCTGCGACGACGGCATGGATAGGTGCGGCCGCCGCGCGCGCCGCCTCGAGCACGCGCGCCTGGCCTGGTTCATTGCCGGCGTCGCCGTAATCCAGCCGTCCGGTCGGGAAGTTTCTCAACAGGGCGGGCATGCCGCCTGCGTGATCGTGATGCGGATGGGTCAGGATTGCTCGATCCAGGCGGACGATCCATCGGGACCAGAGAAACCGGCTGACCACCGCCTCGCCGGTGTCAAAGGAATTTGCATCTTCATCCTGCCGGGAGTCGATATACAGTCCACCCGCATCGATGACCCATACGCGATGGTCGGGAAATTGGATGACCATCGAATCTCCCTGCCCGACATCGAGGAAGGAAAACCGGAGCAGCGGGGCATCCGTCCTGCCGGGAGCGTTACGAGCAGACGGGATCAGGCCTGTCAAGCCTTGCGGCAGAAAACTCAGGGAAGCAAGCGAAAGACAGGCGATTTCCATGCTCACGAAGCCGAACGGAATCCACAAGCGGCGCCAGCGATGAAAGCACCACAGAAACACGATGGTGATTCCCGCGATCACCCAGAGGACTGGGGGTGTCGGACACCGCTGCCAAGCGCCAGGCAACCCGGAAAACCAGTTATTGACGAGCCGCAGCAGCGCAGAGCAGCCGCCCGCGAGCCGAAAGACGGGGTACGCGGAGAGCGTTACGCTGGTGGCAGCCTCGGCGGCTATTCCCGATACCAGCACGAGCGAGGCAAGGGGAACGACGGCCAGGTTCGCGGCCGGCGCCACCCAACTCAGCCTGTTAAAGTAGTACGCGAGGGCCGGCTCGATCCATGCCTGCACGGAGAGCGATATCACCACCATGCTCGCAAGGGCCAGCGAGAAGCCTGCACCGGCGCGCGAACCTCGCAGGAAGGTGGGCTCCAGGCTTGCGTGATATCTGTCGGCCCAGTCTTCCGCGAATACCTCCGCGCGGAACCTGAGCCGCCGCCCCAGAGAATGCCAGCAGCCCGTGCCGAAGTAGAGCCGGTCGGGATTGCCGGCGTGGCGCAAGGGCTCCAGCAATGGGCGCAACCGCCCGTCGATAACCGGCGTGCCGGTCAGGACAATGGCCGCAACGGAAAGGAACGAGAGTTGAAACCCCGCATCCAGAAGCCAGCCGGGGTGAGTGCTCAGAAGCAGAAACGCGCAAGCAAACACCGTGTTGATAGGAGATGCTCTGCGGAAGATGCTCTGGCCGATCATGTACAAACCGAACATCCATAGAGCTCGCGAGATGCTTGCCTGGAATCCCACCAGGCTGGCGTAGAACAGAATGGCGCCCGCCGCGAGCACCCGCGCGACTCCTGCCGGCAATCTCATGAGCTGAAACGCCCGGCTCAACAACCAGACGATCCAGCCGACATGGAGGCCGGACACTACCAAAACATGAATCGTGCCGGTCTCCTGGAATTCGGTACGAGTCTCCGTGGACAGATTGGTGTAATCCCCGAGCACAATGCTGGACAGCACGGCCGCACGCTGCGAATCTCCTTCCTCGCCGAGTTTGTTGATCCGGTCTCGCAGGGAGCGCCGCACGGATGCGGCGGCGCGGCCCCAAGGATTGCCGCAGTCATTCGGCAAGACTTCAACCAACTGGGGCGATTTGACTCGGCCCAGCAGGTATATCCCGCGGCCAGCCAGGAAGCCGACTCGGTCGCCGGAACCGGGGTCTTGGAAGTTGCGTGGGATGTCGCAGTCGGCCCAGGCGCGCACGCGGTCACCCCACTTAAAGATTGCTCCCCTGACCTGTGGAACCTCCGGCGGGGCCACTCTCAGCTGTACCTTGCCGACGGCTTGGATCCATGAGTCCTGGATGCGCATCCCGCGCAAATCGACGACCGTCCCCAGATCGGGCCCGCGTGGTGTGGGATCCTCCGCCACGCAGCCCTCGAGCAGCACGGGATTTCCGAGGGCCAGCTTGCCGTGCGCCAACAGCGAGTGCACGTTGTTCAGCGGGAGTCCATCGCGCGCGGCGAGGCCCAACAGGACGCCGTCCGCCACCAGGGCGCAGAGACCGAGACCCAGGCAGAGCCGAAGACGGTCGCCTCGCAAAGATAGCCAAGCCGCGGCGGCGAAGGCTCCCGCGGCGATGGCGAGCGCCGCGAAGATGTACTGATAGAGCAAGGCGGAAACGGCAATACCCGCGGCCAGGCATACCGCCACGGCAACCAATGGAGCTTCCCCCCACCTGTCCTGCATACCGATCTGGTTCCCGCCGGCGAGTCCCGGGCGCGTTTGCACACGGATCATTTTTGCACTGTCCGCGGTTATCCGTGTCCTAAGAAATACGTCGCCGTATTTATGGAATTTAGCGGCGATTCAGGACCGCGATCGTCTCAAAGTGGAAAGTCTGAGGGAACATGTCCAGGCCTTCGACCGAGCAGATTCGATAGTCGCGGCCAGGAAGCGTAGCCAGATCACGGACCAGAGTCTGCGGATCGCACGAGACATAGACGATGGTTTCGGGCGCCCACTCCGCGAGGCGCTTCATGATTTCCACGGAGACGCCTGTGCGCGGAGGATCCAGCAGAACCAGGTCGTAGGCCGGGGCCGCGACCGAGCCCAGGGCATGCATCCACTCCGCTACCTCGGCGCGCACCGCCTGGACATTGAGTAGACCGGCGAGCGCAATGTTGCTCAGGCATAGCTGATGGGCTGTCGAATCGGATTCGACGGCGACCACGCTGCGGTAGCACGACGCGAGCGGCAGGGAGAAAAAGCCGACGCCCGCAAAAAGATCCAGAGCGGCATTTCCGCCCCTGGCCGGAGGGAGTGCGGCCGCGATCAAATCCGAGAGCATGTACTCATTGGCTTGAAAAAAGACGGAGGCCGCGGCCTCGTAAACGAAATCACCCACCCTCCGCCGCAGCACGCTTCGCAAGGTCTCGCCCGCTTCTGAGGCCGGCGAATCTTCCATCGCCACCGCCCAGCCTCCATCCTCGTCACATGCCAGCTCCAGTTCCATGTCTCCCGGCCCCAAACGCCCTTCCCCTTGGGATTGACGCACGAAGCTCAGAGCCTTAAGCAGCGGTGGACGGAATAACGGACATGACTGCACATCTTCCACCAAATGTGACCGGATTCGAAAAAAGCCAACCTGGGCCCGGTCTCCTGTTCCCCGCAGCTGCACACGCGCGCGCGACCGGTACCCGTAAGGGTCTGGACATGCCTTCATCGATATCGAGAGCTGCCTGGTCTCCGGGAAATGATGGTGGAATGTCTCTTCGAGAATCCTGCGTTTCGCCTCGACCTGCCGTGGATATTCGAGGTGCTGCCACTGGCAGCCGCCGCAGCGGCCAAAATGAGGGCAAGGAGGGTCGATTCGTCCAGCCCCGGGCGTCAGCATCTTTGTGACAGTAGCCCGTATGAAGTTTTTCTTGCGCTCGTGGGGACGCACCTCCACGCGGTCTCCAGGCACTGTGAAGGGGACGAAAACGACCTGGCCGCCGCGGCGCCCCAACCCTTCGCCTCCGTAGACGAGCTTCTCGATTTCCACTTCAAAACTGGCGGCTGATTCTGTTCTGCGATGGTTCTGGCGCATGGTTGTGATCCGAACCACGATGAGCGACTACATGTGGAAAATGCTTAGTTCGCCCAGATCGAAGTGGCGATGAATCTTGGTTCGACGGAAGTTTTCAAGGATTTTTTCGTAGGTCTCCTTGGGAAGTTTCTTGCGATAGATTTTCAGCTCCTTCTTCGCTTCCTGATCCCACACCTCAAGTTGTGCGGCGGGAATGGCCGCGCTGAGGATTCCGACCAACGTCTCATCGAGGATTGCCAGGTCCCGGTCCAGCGCCTCGAAATCCACTTGCTGGTCCGCTTCCAGATCGTGTGCAATCTCCTCGAGCCGCAGCACGATCCGTGCTGTTCCTTCCGGCGAGTCTTCCCATCCAGGAAGTTTCGCGGCCAGTGTTTTTATTTCTGCAATTCTTGCCCGGAGAAACTCAAGAACACTTTCTTTGTCCGGCCCCTCCGATCCGTCCGCTTTTCCCCGGGTAACCGTTCCATCATCCTCGGCAGGCGGCGTGATTCCTTCCCCTAGATGAGATTCGAGATGCCGCGCGTACTCTTCCATGACACTCGCGTGACAATAGAAAAGGGAGCTCACACGCGATTCGCTGCGCGATTGCTTGGACACAAAGCTGTCCATGGCCCGATCGATGCCGCGCAACGCAATGTGAAGCGGTACGGAGGAATCGCGCCAGGTCGCGATCAGGCTCCAGTCAAGGGGGGAAATGTAGAGATGCTTCCCGCGCCGGCGGACGAAATGCTCCTCAATCTCCGTGAAATAGTTGTAGTAGTTCATCTGCGACAATCATGAACGGAATTCACGCAAACCTCAGTCCGGGAGCGGGGATCCGGGGAGGAGGCGGTGGATAAGCAAATTCCTTCTCTTCATTTTTTTAGTCGGTGATAAATCAACCGCATCCCTTCCAAGTTGAGGTTCTTTTCGACACAGTTGATTTCGTCACAGGCTGGAGAGATCCATTCGGCAAGGCCGCCCGTGGAGACCACGTGAGCGCCTTCAAGTTCCCCCTTCATGCGGCGCAGGACTCCGTCCACCAACCCGGCGTACCCCCAATACAGGCCCGATTGAATGCTGCCGACCGTCGTGTCGCCAATGACTTTATGAGGCCGGCGCAAATCCACGCGCGGAAGGCGCGCCGCTTTGTGAAAGAGGGCTTCGGCTGATATCCCGATGCCCGGGGCGATCACACCGCCTAAATATTCTCCCTGCTCCGAAATGGCGTCAAACGTAGTCGCAGTTCCGAAGTCCACTACAATGCCCGGTCCCCCGAAAAGGTCGTAGGCGGCCACGGCGTTCACGATTCTATCGGCGCCGACATCCTCAGGGGGATGGTAGCGAACCGGCATGCCCAAGTCCATCGTGGCGTCGAGGAACACCGGCTGAATTCCAAAGTATCGGACAGACATCTCCTCCAATGAAGGACTGGCGGGGGGCACGACGGACGAAATCACGACAGCCGAGATCGCCTCCGTGGAAATGTCGCCGAGATTAAAGAGCGTACGCAGGAGTATGCCCCATTCGTCGGCGGTTCTCTCCCGCTCTGTGACCAGGCGCCAGCAATGTAACAATTCGTCCTGGCGGTACACTCCCAGCACGGTATTCGTGTTTCCCACGTCGAGGACCATCAGCATAGGGTTACTCCACAGTCGAAGGGATTCCGAAGCATGCGCGGCCCGCGTGTCTCTCCATGATCAGTGCCTGAAGTGGCGGATGCCGGTAAAAACCATTGCCATATTGTGCTCATTGGCGGCCTCGATGGCTTCGGCATCCTTGACCGATCCCCCGGGTTGGATGACCGCCGTCACGCCAAACCCGGCCGCCGTAATGATTCCATCCGGGAACGGGAAAAAAGCGTCCGAGGCCATGACGGAACCACGCAAAGGAAGAATAGCTCGTTGTGCGGCCAGTTTGACGGAATCCACACGGCTCATCTGGCCCGCGCCGATGCCGAGCGTACGACTTGCGTTGCTGAGAACGATGGCGTTTGACTTTACGTGTTTGACCACGCGCCAGCCGAACATGAGAGCTTCCAATTCCTCGGCAGAAGGCGCGCGCCGCGTGACAACCTTCAATTGATCGGCGCGTACATGAAAGAGATCCCTCTCTTGCACCAGGATGCCGCCGCTGATTTCCCGGTGCTCCTGCTGGGAGGACAGCTGTGACGACATGCGCAGCAATCGCAGGTTCTTCTTGGTCTTTAGGATCTCCAGCGCCTGGTCCGAATAGTCGGGGGCCAGGACCACCTCCACGAATGTGGAGACAATCTCCGATGCGGCGTCTTGCTCCACCTTGCGATTGAGCGCCACGACAGAGCCGAAGGCAGACACAGGATCGCACTCACGCGCCAGCAGATAGGCTTCATGCAATGTGTCGGCCTGAGCGACGCCGCACGGATTCATGTGTTTGATAATGGCGGCGGCCGTTTGATCGAACTCGCATACGAGGTTCCATGCCGCGTCGGAATCGAGCAGGTTGTTGTAACTGAGTTCCTTGCCGTGCAGGACGTCAGCCCCGGCAACCCCGGAACGCGGCAGAGAAACGCGAGCGTAGAGGGCCGCTCGTTGATGCGGGTTTTCCCCGTATCTCAGATCCTTAACTTTTTCCAATGAAAGGATATCGAGAGGTGGGAAACCTTGTTCGGTTTTTTGGGGACCTTCAGCGGACCAGACGCGACCGGCGAAATATGCCGCGATGGCGCCGTCATAGGACGCGGTCGCGGCGAAGGCCTTTTGAGCGAGGATGAACATTGTCGCGGCGCTCAGGCTGCCGCCGTGCGCATTCATTTCCTGCATGATCCAGGTGTAATCGCGCGGGTCGGTCACGACTGCAACCGAGGCGCTGTTTTTCGCCGCGGATCGGATCATACTTGGTCCGCCGATGTCTATTTGTTCCACGACTTCGGGATAGGTCGAGTCCTCGCGTGCCGCCGCTTCGCGGAACGGATACAGATTCACGACAACCATGTCGATCGGCTCGATGCCTTGCGCCTCCATCTGTTTCAGGTGTGAGGAATTGCCTCGAATGCCCAGCAGTCCGCCGTGGATGCGGGGGTGCAGGGTTTTTACCCGGCCGTCTAGGATTTCAGGAAAACCGGTAAAATCGGATACTTCGATGACCGGGATTCCCTGATTTCGTAGGAACTTGGCGGTTCCGCCGGTCGAGAGCAGTTCGACATTGTGCTCGTGCAGGCACCGCGCAAGTTCGGCAAGCCCGGTTTTGTCGGAAACACTTACTAGGGCGCGTCGGATCGGATTCAAGATCTCCTCCAATATTAGAAAGCGTTAATTGTCGGCACGATGTGTGCCGCTCCTCGACGTCGCGGAACTTTTCCCGCAAAATGGCAGGCCGGATCGAGAGGAACCGGACCTGTCAGAGCAATCGTAACCCTACGCAGGTTCTGCGCATATTGCGCGTTTGGCGCGTTTGCCGGTGTTCCTGCATTTTTCGCGCAAACCTCGCAATTGGAGCGAATAGTATATGATGCCTCCCGAGGATTGAAAGTACATTTTTCCCCTTGACAAAGGCGGTCACCCTCCACTAGTCTCGCTCCATATTTGTAATCACACATTAAGATTTCTAATGTCGCCGCGAGTCCAGCGAGATTGCTGCTCAAGCCGCTGTGCTCATGCGACGTTAGGAGGTAGAGAATGGCCAGAATTACCGGCGCAGTAAAGTGGTTCAATAATACCAAAGGGTATGGGTTCATCTCGCAACACTCCGGAGCTGATGTTTTTGTTCACTACAGCGCGATTCGAGAGAAGGGCTACAAGACTCTCCGGGAGGGTGAACCGGTAGAATTCGACGTCAAGATGGGGCCTCGCGGCCCGCAGGCGGAGAACGTCGTACGGCTGGATGCGCAACAGCAACAAGCTTCAGCCTGATGAACTGATTTTCGCTTTGGCAGTAAACTTGATGGTTTTGGCCTCACGTTCAATGCGAAAGACAACACTTGTGCATCGGTGTTTCTCCTGGATTCCCTGGATCTGACCGGCGATGTAATTCGCAAACTGTTCAAAGGAAACGACCGGTGCATTTTGTGCGTGTTGTCGCCTCACGCGCAGCAGCTCATCATAAAGGTGCTGTACCTTTGCGGCTTCGGCGGTCGGATCGCTGATCGATACCTGCACTTCCTCGCGTGAAAGGCGGCTTTGCGATTTAAGGGATGGAGTCTGCTCGGACGCCAGTGATTCCTGAGCCTCGTCTGCTGATTCGCGTTCCTGTTGAGTTCGCCTCCACAGGTCACGGAAAACATAATATCGTGCTATGAGGGTGTTGTAGCGGAATCGGTGAGAAACACTCATGTCCGAAGTCTCGCCGAGTCGCTTGACCAGCTTATCCACGCGCATGCGCAGGTCGTCAGGAGGCTTTTTCCTGCTGCCGCCGAAGAAGATGGCGTACTCGACCCTCAAACGGCGGATCCACTCATCCAGGTTTGTGAGGTCCTCATCGTATGATGGCATCGTGATTCAGCGCCGGCGTTCAGGAACTCCTGCGGTTTCGCGGACGGGCTCCTGGATTGACAGCCCCTCAGGGCTGTGTTGAAATGGCATCATGACTTCTCAACAGGATCTCCGGCAGGAATTGCTGCGTCAAATCCCCGCAGTCGACCTGATCCTTCAGAGGCCTTCCGTCGCATCCTGGGTAAACCGGACCAGCCGGAGTTTTGTTGTTTCTGAGATTCAGAAGCTGCTTGCCCGGCATCGCGCCGACTTGCGCAGCGTCGACGCTCCCGCGGATCGTGCTCTCGATGTTACCGGCATCGAATTGCAACTGACGGAGAGGCTGCAGCAACGGCTGTCTCCGGTTCTGACCACAGTCATCAATGCGACCGGAGTCATCCTGCACACGAATCTGGGCCGCGCTCCTCTATCGGCCGCGGCCCAAAAGAGCTTATCGGCAGTTTCGGCCCAATACACTAATGTCGAGTACGATTTGGACAGGGGCGCGCGGTCGCATCGCGACCAGCTTATCGAATCCGCGCTCATGGAACTGCTTGGCTGTGAGGCCGCCACCGTGGTCAACAACAATGCCGCGGCGGTTTTTCTGATTCTGGACACCCATGCATCCAGGAAAGAAGTGGTGGTTTCGCGCGGCGAACTGATCGAAATCGGCGGCACCTTCCGCATTCCCGAGATCATGGCGCGCAGCGGCGCCCGGCTGCGCGAAGTGGGCACAACCAACAAGACCCGTCTCGCGGATTATGAAGCCGCCATCGGCCCCGAAACCGCTCTGCTCCTGCGCGTTCATCCGAGCAATTATCGGATTCGAGGCTTTACGGAACGGCCGAGTCTGCGGGATCTGGCCGATTTGGCCCGGCGCTGCAATCTGCCGCTGGTGGAAGACCTTGGCAGCGGCTGTCTGGTGGATCTCAAGCCGTACGGCATTCCCGATGAACCGATGGCTCAGGATAGCATCGCCACCGGCGTTGCATTGGTCTGCTTCAGCGCGGACAAACTTCTGGGTGGACCTCAGGCAGGTGTTATCGCAGGCTCGAGCCGCTGGCTCGACTCGATTCGCAAGAATCCCCTCATGCGCACCTACCGTGTGGACAAATTGGTCTATGGGGCGCTCGAGGCAACCCTGATCAGTTATCGCACAGGGCAGGCCTTGCGCGAGATCCCGGTGCTGCGCCTTCTGTCGATGTCTCTGCAGGAGATAACTCTGCGCGGCAACCGGTTGCTCAGGAAACTGCGGCCGATTCTTCCGCCCGGGGCGAGCGCTGTGGCTCTCGCGGGCCATTCGGTTGTTGGTGGCGGCTCTTGCCCCGATGTCAGCCTTCCGACAATGCTCCTGGCTCTCGCTTCGGACCAGCGCTCGGCAAGTGAAATCGAGATGCGCCTGCGGCGTCAACAGCCGGCCATCATCGCGCGCCTCGAGGATGACCGGGTCCTCATCGATCTTCGCACCGTTTTCCCCGCGCAGGAAAAGACGCTGCAAAAGGGCATCGTCGAAGCAATGTCCTGATTTGCGAATGCCAGAAGTTGAGATAAGATTTTGCCGATTACCAACCCAAGGCAGGCCAGCAGAGCGTTTACAGGCGTAGCCCAGCTGACATAGCGCAAGTTGAACATTCCCTGCAAAATAGACATCGTGAACCTCGAGATTTCACGGAAAACAGGTTGATCGAATCGCAAGTAATTTCGAGGTTATGGCGCCTGTCCCGCAAATTTCTATTTCCCGATTGAGCGGTTCGGGTGCTTGTGGCACAGTACGCTTGAACAACGAGCTGAAAACCCTAGGACTGGCGGGCGGTATGAGCGATAGCCGCTGGCAGCGCATTGAGGAGATCTTCCATCAAGCCGCTGAGCTTGCACCAGAGGCGCGATCCGCCTTCCTGGACCAGGTTTGCGCCGGAGACAAGTCGCTTCGCCGGGAAATAGAGTCACTACTCGCCCACGACGCCGAGGATGGCAGCACTCTGGGAAATGCCGTCACCGAAGCTGCGGGGGGCACCGTCACCATGGTCGAGGACCTCTGCGTCAGGACCATCGGTCCGTACAAGGTACTGGAACGCCTCGGCAAAGGCAGCATGGGTGAGGTGTGGCTGGCCACCGACACGGTGCTAGCCCGGCGGGTCGCGCTCAAGCTGCTCCTCCGTGAGACGGTGCGTGACGAAGCGGCCCGCGCCCGCTTTCTCCGCGAGGGCCGCGCCATCGCCGCGTTGAACCATCCCAACATCGCGGTGGTCTACGAGGCCGCCGAGCACGAAGGGGTGCCTTACCTAGCGATGGAATACGTGGACGGCCACGCGCTCAGCCACGAGCTGCGAATGGGGCCGCTTGCTCAGTCCCGGTTGGTAGACTACGCGCTCCAGGCGGCCGCCGCGCTGGAGCACGCGCACTCCCGGGGCATTGTGCATCGCGACGTCAAGCCCGGCAACATCCTGGTCAACTCCCAGGGGACCATCAAGCTGGTGGACTTCGGGCTGGCCAAGGCGTTCGCCACAGACGCCGAAACCGAGACCACCGTCACCGCGCCCGGGATGTTCGTCGGGACGCTGCACTATGCCGCGCCGGAGGTGCTCACCGGGCGGGCGGCCGACGCGCGCTCCGACCTCTATAGCCTGGGGGTGGTGCTGTACGAGATGGCCTGCGGCGTACTGCCCTTTGCCGGCATTGAGGGCCCGGCCTTCCTCGCGGCGGTGCTGCGGGGCGACGCGCCTCCGCTGCGGCAGCGGAACCCCGCGGTTTCGCCGGCGCTGGCCGCCGTGGTCAGTCGGGCGATGGCGGTGAGGCCGGAGGACCGCTTCCGCACCGCCGCCGAGCTTCGCGCCGCGCTGTCGGCCATGGATCCCGCCACGGCGTCGAAGCCCACCCAGGCCGCCTCCATCGCGCTGGCGGTGCTCGAGTTCGAGAACCTCTCGCACGATCCCTCGATGGACTGGCTGGGCACCGGCATCGCCGAGACGCTGACTGCCGACCTCACGAAACTGAAGCTTCTCCAGATCATCAGCTCGGAGCGCGTCCACCGCGCCGCGGCGCAGCAGACCAAGGGCCGTGACGCCGCCGCCCTGGGCGAAGCGCTCCGGGCACGCTGGGTGGTCACCGGCAGTTTCCAGCGCGCCGGCAACCGCGTTCGGATCACGCCGCGTCTGCTCGATGTCTCGAGCGGCCAGGCTTTGGCTACCGGCAAGGTGGACGGAAGCTGGGAGGATATCTTCGAGCTGCAGGACCGCGTGGTTGCCGAGCTGTGCGCGGCCCTGAGAATGGAGGTCGATTCCAGCGCTAAGGAACGGATCGCCGCGCCCGAGACGCTCAAATTGGAAGCCTACGAGCACTATGCGCAGGGCCGGCGCCAGTTCTTTGCGGGAGCTAAAGAGGGGCTGGAGGAGGCGCGGCGGCATTTCGAGAGGGCCATCGAGCTTGACCCCACCTACGTCGCGGCCTACTCCGCGTTGGGCGCGGTCTATGCGATACGCTTCATCCACCGCACCGACCGGGACGACCTGGTGCGAGCCGCCGGATACCTGGAGCGGGCACTGGAACTCGACCCGGAGCTGCCCGAGCCCTATTCGTTCTTGACCTACATCTATGTCCGCCAGAACCGGATCGATCGGGCCATCGAAGCCGGTGAGCGAACCGTGGCTTGGCAGCCGGATTTTGCGCAGGCGCACTATTTTCTCGCCGTGGCGTATTGGTTTGGAACGGAGAGCGATCCCGGCCGCTACGCGCGCGCCGCGGAGGAGTTGGCCGCGACTGTGCGCCTGGATCCCACCTGGGGCGCGGGCTGGGTAGGGCTGGCGTTTGTGCTGCTCCACGCAGGCGATTATGACGGCGCGGAGAGGTGCGCTCAGCACCTCCTGGACATTTTAGGCTCGGTCGCCGTGGTGGGTCCGCTGCCGCTCGCGGAATTCGTGATCGGCACCAGCCGGCTGCGGCGGGGGGACTGGAGCCGCGCGCTGGAGTGGCATCGACGCGGCATTGAATATTGGACACCGCGTGATCACGGTTTCCGCGAGCTCTCCCTGGCACTCAACGCCTGCGGGATGGGCGACGCCCACCTGCGGGCCGGGAATTTCGATCAGGCGCTCGCCGACTTTCGCCGCGCGTCCAACATGCTGAAGGAATATCCGCGCACGATGAGCGGCGCACGCCTCCAGGTGCGCGCCACCGCGGGCATGGCGGCCGCCTATGCCGTGCTCGGTGACGCGGCGCGAGCCGCCCCGCTGCTGGCCCAGGCCGAGGCACTCCTCGAAGAGGTCAGACCCGAGACCAGCACCGCGGCCGGCGGCCTACTCGTCAGTGATCTTTGCTACGCGGTGGCCATCGCTCAAGCCCGCAACGGCCAGGCAGGCGCGGCGCTGCGCTCGCTCGAGCAGGCGATCGCCTCCGGCTGGCTCGACTGGCGCTGGCTCGACACTGACCCCGAACTCGAACCCCTGCGTGCTGACCCTCGCTTCGAGGCGTTCCTCGACCCCCTCCGCCACCTGCCGCCCGTAGGCCAAGTTTCAGCCTGCGCCGGGCTTCAACTCGGCAACTCAACCGACGTTCACCCCACACCAGTCCAGTAAAAACTCGAAACCTGGGGATATATTTATCTCCATACCGTTCCACCCATAGGCCCATGGCACACGCCGGGACTGCACCCTTGTGCCAAACGTCGCATCGTTGAAATGAGTATGTCCCCGGGTCCTCCCCGAAATCGGATCCATATTGGGTTGGGATTTCGGTTATCCGCCGAGGAATCGCTCAATCTCATTGTTATCAAAAAACTTGTGGGGCACGCGCAGGGCCAGAGCGAGCTAGGGCATTACTGAAAATATTTTTCTATGCAAAGCGTATTTCTTGAAATCAAGACGCCACTCGCGAAACTGTATAACAGCTAGAGAGACGATTGCTGTAAGCGGTCCCCAGGCTTTACTTTGTCGGCGTAGCAGTAGAGAATGAGCAATCATGGCAATCAACGCAGACAGACCGCATCTCTGGAAACTGGAAATAGCTGCTTCAGCAGATCTCTTCAATGCGTGGTTCATGAACTTTGCGCCTGCAACGTATCGCAAAACACGGTTGAAAACCACCGAGGTTGTTCGGGAGGCGCTCTCGCTAACCAATGACCCGCGGTCCATCACGCCGGACGTTTTAGCTAAATATCCCAATGTGCTGCCGACATTGCGAATGTCAACCGCGCCTCCTCTTGCAAGAGACCGGCTGATCGGCCTGGCACACGCAAACAAAAACCTCGTGTTGACCATGGAAGAAGGTTCTATTCCTCCGCGTCTCCAAAAATCTGTTTTGGCGGACAATCTAAAGAGCATCTGCGGAATCCTGGCTCGGCTTTTGGACAAAGACATTTTCCCTTGGCTCGAAACAGGAAAGGACCCGTCCGAGGAAGAACGCTATAGAGCTTCAACGATCATTGCTGATCGGCTGTGTGGATCCGTAGCTGACCCAATAATCAGAAATGCACAGGAGCACCGGCAGCTAGCCTTAATCGAGGATTATTTGCGCCACAGGGGATACGTGAAAAAGCCGCCAGCAGGCGGTGCCGGAATAAGAGGCATGGAGCCTGGCACATTCGCTTTCCGCGTAAACGTGCCGGTGGGAGATGAGCTAAAGGTCAATGTGCCCATTGACGTGGTGATTCAGCCGAAGGTCGTTCGGAAGAGCGGGATACCCATTTTGATCGAGGCAAAGTCCGCAGGGGACTTTACGAACACCAACAAGCGCCGCAAGGAAGAGGCTACAAAGGTTCACCAGCTGCGAGCGGCGTATGGTGACGATGCAAAGCTCATCCTGTTTCTCTGTGGCTACTTCGATGGTGGCTATCTTGGCTACGAGGCGACAGAAGGGCTCGATTGGATTTGGGAACATCGAATCGATGACCTACTCAAACTAGGAATATGAGACCCGTGGCCACGCAGAGCGATATAAATGTGAAAGAGGCGTTTCGCCTTCAAGAGCAGGTACGGCTCGATTTGCTGAAGTCGCCCGCAGAACGTAATGAATTGGGGCAGTTTGCTACTCCGCCAGACCTCGCGACCGAACTCGCCGAGTACGTTGCAAGGCTATGGAACAACCGCACGGAGAAGGTTCGATTCCTTGACCCAGCAATCGGCACAGGCTCGTTTTTTTCTGCGCTGCGACGAGTGGGCAAGTCCGGATGGGTCGAGGCGGCGATGGGTATTGAGCTCGATAGCAGTTTTGCGGAAACCGCCACGCGCCTCTGGCAGTCAACTGGACTAAAGATCGTTGCGGGGGACTTCACGCGGCTCACGCCACCGGCACGCGAAGATCGTCCGAATCTGATCTTGACGAATCCGCCATACGTACGGCACCACCACCTGAGCCAAGCGGAAAAGCTACGGCTGAAGACTCTGGCGATATCTATCGTGGAAAGGGAGGTGAGTGGACTCACGGGACTGTACTGCTACTTCATTTTTTTGGCTCACAACTGGTTGCGGGAGAATGGACTCGGAGTGTGGCTCATACCTTCAGAGTTTATGGACGTAAACTATGGCAGGGAACTCCAATACTACTTATCTAACAAGGTGACCCTTCTGCACATCCACCAGTTTGATCCTACCGACGTGCAATTCGATGACGCACTGGTGTCGTCGGCTGTAGTCGTGTACCAGAAAGCAAAGCCGACGGACGGGCACACGGTGAAATTTTCCTTTGGGGGTTCGTTGCTGCGACCAGAGTTTGAACATCTGGTACCTCTGGCGAGGGTGATTAAAACGAGGAAGTGGAGCGCGCTGGTGCAACCCGAGCGCCAAGTGGCAGAACCGCAGTCAGACATTACCCTTAGCTCGCTCTTCGTGGTAAAGCGAGGCATCGCGACTGGCGCAAACAATTTCTTCATCCTGCCCCGGGACAAGGCTGCGAATCTTGGTATTAAGCAGGACTTTCTTAAACCCATTTTGCCCAGCTCCCGGCAGCTCCACCATTCCATAATCCTTTCGGACTATGACGGGTACCCGACGGTCGAAAAGCAACTCGTCCTGATAGATAGCTACCTCTCCGAAAGGGACTTAAAATCAGCGTGCCCCGCACTCTGGTCATACCTCAAGCAAGGGGAGGCAAATGGCATCCGCGACCTGTACCTCGTTGCCAGGAGGACTCCATGGTATCGACAAGAACATCGAGAGCCTGCCCCATTCCTATGTACGTATATGGGGCGACTCGGAAGGAGTCAAAATCCCTTTCGGTTCTTTTGGAACCAATCCCGCGCGATCGCCACGAACGTTTACTTACTGCTGTACCCCGTGGGACCACTCAAAGCCGAGCTGGCACGGAAACCAACACTTCTAAAGAAAACACTCGAGCTATTGCAGGCAATCGAGCCAAGAGCACTGGTGCATGAGGGACGCGTATACGGAGGAGGTCTTCATAAGCTTGAGCCTTCCGAGTTCGGTCGGTTAGACGCAAAGCCCTTCCTGGATCACCTCGGCGTTCAGATACAGCCGAAGCTATTCGCTTAATAAGAGGCAAATGCTTTTTCATGTTGGGGGGATCATACGGCGGATCGCTGATGAAAGCGGGGAAGGCTACACTTTCACATTATTCAGAATTGGTGAACGCGTAGCGTGTTCCCGGATCTGTCTCACCCAAGAAGTCTCAGCACCGAGAACGTGAGTCGGAAGTTCTCCATGTCCGCGTGGTCGAGGCGCACCAGGACCTTTGAGCCAAGCTTGAAGTGGCGTTTGTTGCGCTCGCCGACAAAGGAATGCGTTTTTTCCTTGTAGAAATAGACGTCATCGATGAGTGTGCCCACGGGCACGAAGCCTTCCACGTAATGTTCGAGAAGCTCCACGAAAAAGCCCTGGCGCACAACGGAAAACAGGATGGCCTCGAATTCATCGCCGATCTTGTCGGACATGAACTGAACTTTCTTGATTTTTTCGATCTCCCTCTCGGCTTCGTCCGCAATACGCTCGCGAGCCGACGTATGGGCCGCAATTCCGGGAAGCTGGGCCGCCATTTTCTCCTGCCAGGCTAAGGAAGGATAAACCAGCAAGCACTGCTTGAGCAGCCGGTGCACTACCAGGTCCGGATAGCGCCGGATCGGCGAAGTAAAGTGGGTGTATTCCAAGGTGGCCAGGCCGAAATGTCCCAGGTTTTCGGCCGAGTAGCGCGCCTGCATGAACGAGCGCAGCATCAGATATGCAAGGAACCGGCCTTCGATCTTGCCTTCGAGCCTGGCAACAAACTTCTGGAAATCCTTCGGACGGTATTCGCCATCGCGGCTTTCCAGCGTGTATCCCAGAGCGAGTGCGAACTCGGCAAAGTCCTGGACCTTCTGCGGGTCCGGTTGTTCGTGCACCCGGTAGAGTGCCGGACCGCCCGAGGCAGTCAAACGCTCCGCCACGGTTTCGTTAGCCAGGAGCATGAACTCCTCGATGATGCGATGCGCGACATTCCGTTCCGCGGGGACCACTCGGATCACGCGGCCGCTGCCATCAAACTCGATCTCCGCTTCCGGGAGATCGAAGTCGACGGCGCCGCGCAGATACCTTTTTGCCGACAGGATCAGGCACAGCTCTTCCATGGACTCGAAGAGCGGGACGAGCTCAGCATATCGGTCGCGCTCCTGCGGATCTTTGTTCACGAGGATTTTCGCCACGGAAGTGTACGTCATCCGGGCGCGGCTGCGCAGGACGGCTTCCGTAAAGCGTCGTTTGACCACTTCACCTTTTGCGTCGACTTCCATGATCACGGAGAAGACCAGGCGATCCTCGCCGGGTTTCAGGCTGCAGATGCCGCTCGACAATTTCGAAGGAAGCATGGGAATCGAGCGGTCGGGGAAGTACACGGAAGTACCCCGTGCGTACGCGTCTGCATCCAGCGCCGTGTCTTCATGCACGTAATGGGAAACGTCCGCGATGTGGACCCCGAGTAGGTAATGACCGGACGGCAACTTTTCCAGGGTGACGGCATCATCAAAATCGCGCGCAGTCTCCCCGTCGATGGTCACGGCCTGTGCGCCGCGAAGGTCTTCGCGTCCCACGCAATCCTGGACTCCGAGGTGGTCCGGGATATCCTCCAGCTCTTCCATTGTTCGGAGGCTGAAAACCGTAGGCAGCCCGTACTTATATTCCGTAATCCTGTACTCGATGTCTTTATCCCCGGGGTACCCCAGCACCTCCACCACTTGTCCCTGGGGATTCTGGTGCCTGCCCGGCGGCACGGTGAGTAAGACCACCACAATCTGCCCGTTCTTCGCGCCCTTGGCCTGCTGGGAGGGGATCATGATTTCCTGGGACATGCGCGTGTCCAGCGGAACCACCATTGGGAAGCGCGGGTGTTCATAGTAACGGCCGACGATTTGGGGATGACCCCGCTCCAGGACGCGCAGCACCATGCCTTCGAGGCGCTCTTCCGGTTCGTCTGCTCGCTGCCTCCCGGGGCGGCCGCGGCGCACGATTCGCTTCTTCCGTGCCACCTTGATCAGCACCCTGTCTCCATGGAGTGCTTCTTCCATGTTGCGCGGAGGGATAAAAATGTCCTGCCGGCAGATTGTACTGTCGTCCGGCTTGACAAACCCGTATCCATCGCGATGACAGATCAGCACTCCGGAGACCAACGACTCTTTTGAAGGGAGCGCATATTGCCCCCTCTTGATTCGGTGGATGATTGCCTGTGAATCGAGCTCATCGAGGTATCGCTGGAGATCGCGCCTATCATCGCTGTCCAGGTCGAGGAGGCGCACCACTTCCCGAAACGTAAACGTGCGCTTTTCGTGTGCGCGGACAAATCTCAATACTTCCTGCTTTTGCGCCGCTGTGAGCACACGATCCTCCCGATCACAATCATATCATCCGATCGCTACGACACGCGGACCTCGACCTGGACTTGGACGTGGACTTGGACCGTCTTGCCCGGCGTGAACTTTCGCAAGCTTGATGTTTACAAGGTGTCGAATATGAGTATGTCCACGTCCAGGTCCAAGTCCAGGTCCACGTAGGACGCGGCATTCAAGCCTGAAAGCCATGCTGGAGAAGTTTCACCAGCGTGCGAATTACCGCTTGGCGATGAGTGCCGGCCCAATAGATCTTGTTACACGATGGGCAACACTTGAACTGCGACTGGGTCTCGAACACAAAGGGGGGGACCCGGTCACGCACCTGGTCGCGTGGTACTTGTTCCAGGATCTTATTGCAGGCGAGGCAGCGGGTAAGGACACCAGGAAGAGTCGTTGTACCCGTGACCTTGAAGACTTGCTCGAGCTGAGACTGAATATTCTCCTTTTCGAGAAATATAAAGTGCTTCACGACCCTTCGCACCAGCAGGCGTGTGTCGCGAGATAAGAGGATGCGTCTTTGCTGCTGCGACAGGGCCACCAACTCCTCATCGGTGAACCGATTGGAGTAAAGAACGTCAAAGCCGGCAATGCGGAGCCATTTGGCCAAACGCCCGACCATGACGTCTGCTACGAATCGAGGCGCCGAACCTTCCGGCTGCGGAGAAAATGCTTTCGAACGAATCTGGTGCTGCCGCTCAGCGGTAGCCCTCTTGCGGGACGCGTTGTTGCTCAAGCTGGGACCTCAGGCTGGTGTTTCTATCCCTCAAGTTTTTTCCTCAACAGCTCGTTAAGGAGTTTCGGGTTGGCCTGGCCCTTGGTCTCCTTCATGATCTGGCCGACAAAATAGCCGAAGAGCTTTTCTTTGCCCGAGCGAAACTCGGCAAGCTGCCGCGGGTTCGCCGCGATCACTGACGATATGACGGCCTCGAGCGCCGCCTCATCACTTATTTGAATCAGCCCCAGGCGCCTGACGGCGTTAGCGGGGTCCTCACCCGACGCATAGATCTCCTCGAACACGGTCTTGGCCATCTTTCCTGAGATCTCTCCCGAATCGACCATGCGAACCAGCGCCGCGAGGCGCTCCGGAGGCAGTGGACATTCCTCGATCTCCGTGCCGGACTTCTTCAGGGAATAAGCCAGATCGCCGGTTATCCAGTTGAGCGCGCCGCGCGGATTGGTCGAGGCCGCGGCGCAAAGTTCAAAATACGCAGCCTGAGCCACGGTCGCCGTGACCTGAAGGGCTTCATCATAAGAGAGCCCATACCCGGCGGCGAATCGAAGAATCTTGTCGTGAGGAAGTTCCGGCAGCGAGCCCTTCAATTCCGCGATCCATGCGGGATCCAGCTGAAGGGGCTGCAGATCGGGTTCAGGAAAGTAGCGATAATCGTGCGCCTCCTCCTTGCTGCGCATACTGGATGTGCAGTCTTTGGATTCGTCCCACAAGCGTGTCTCCTGAACGATTCTCCCTCCGTCCTCAATGATCTGGCCCTGCCGCTCGATTTCGTAATCTAGGGCGCGCTGGAGATAGCGAAAGGAGTTGAGGTTCTTGATCTCGACTTTGGTGCCGAACACGGATGATTCCGGCGGCCGCACCGAGACGTTTGCGTCACAGCGCAAACTGCCTTCCTCCATATTGCCGTCGCAGACGCCAAGGTAGAGCAGGGTCCTGCGCAAGTGCGTCAGGTAATCGTACGCCTCCTGGCTGCTGCGAAGATCAGGCTCGCTCACGATTTCGATCAAGGGCACACCGCTGCGGTTCAGGTTGACGTAGGATTTTGCTTCCGCCGCCTGCAATCCCTCGTGGACAGATTTGCCCGCGTCCTCTTCAAGGTGCACCCGCGTGATACCGAAAACCTTTTCACGCCGGTTAACGATGTGGCCGTCGGCCGTCCTTTCACCCGAGAGAACTCTTGCTATGCCGTTTTCCGCCAGAGGAAGGTCGTACTGAGAGATCTGGTACCCCTTCGGCAAATCGGGATAAAAATAATTCTTGCGCGCAAAAACAGACAGAGGATTGACGGTGCATCCCAAAGCCAGAGCAGCCCGGACCGCCATGGCCACGGCCTTCCGGTTGAGCACTGGCAGCGCGCCAGGAAGTCCCAGGCAGACGGGGCACGTATGGATATTGGGCGGCGCGCCAAACTGGGTGCTGCATGAGCAGAAGAGTTTGCTGCGCGTGAGGAGCTGCGCATGCACTTCGAGTCCGATCACGGGCTGCAATTCCATCCAGGCCTCCCGGCGCTTCCTGAGAAGGCAGATTATACCAGACGGTGAGCACCGCACGCCCTTTGGTGCTTTGAAGAAACGCCACAGAAGTGAGCCGGCCGGCTCACTTCTGGCCGGCGGTCTTCTGGCGATGGATGCACACTTTCGTCCGAAGTCGTTGAAAGACAATTAGATGAGGCTTGTATTGGGAGCACAGTTGATCGGGAACGAAACGTGCCTTAAGACGAATTGCGAGGAAGCACCGCTGATTCCGCACCGCTGAGGGTGAATGAGTTCGAGGGGTTACAGCGACAGATGCGGCCCTCAGCTGTGCTTCCCGCTCTCACGCAATGAATCGGGCGGCCGCATCATAGGCCTGCCCGACCAGATTCTCCAAATCGAGCGACGCCTCCAACCACACGATTTCGGGGTCCGCTCGAAACCACGTCATCTGCCTTTTAGCATAGCGGCGGCTTTCGCGCTGAATATCCTCGATCGTCTGCTCCAAACTTCCTTGCCCGTCAAGATGAGCGGCGATTTGCCGGTACCCGATGGCCTTGAAGGCATGGCATGCGCGCGGATACCTGGCCATGAGCGACTGAACTTCGGCAACAAAGCCGCGCCGAAACATCTCTTCGACGCGCTCGTTGATGCGCGCATAAAGTTGCGGGCGAGGCCAGCTGATTCCGAGTTTCAACCACCGATAACCCGCAAGGCTCTCCTTGGGCCGTCCTTGCCACCAACTCATCGTCCGGCGGGTAAGCAAGTAGATCTCGTAAGCGCGAATACTGCGTTCAGCATCCGCCGGCGCCAGGCGTGCTGCCGTCTCAGGATCAACGCGGGCCAGAGCGTGGTGGATGCATTCCGGACCGCGCTTCGCAACGATCCGGTGCATCCGCCCTCTCAGCTCATCCGACCTCCCTGGTCCGTTAAAGAGGCCTTCCGTAAGCGCCCGCATATAAAGCCCAGTTCCACCCACCACGATAGGGATTCGTCCTCGGGACCGAATGCCGTGCAATGCCTCGCGCCCCAGCCGAAGGTAATCGCCGGCGGAGAAGTCATCGCAAGGATTGCGAATATCGAGCAAGTGGTGCGGAACTCTGTTGCGCTCATCTTGGGAAGGTTTGGCGGTGCCGATGTCCATGTGGACGTACACTTGAAGCGCGTCACAGACGACGATTTCGCCGTGCAGGCGCTCTGCCAGCGCCAGTCCGACGGCGGATTTGCCGGAGGCGGTGGGGCCGAGAATGGCGATGGCAGGACAATCTGATGCGAGCATTCGACTCCTGTGATCGATTCGAGATTCGAGATTCGAGATTCGAGATTGGGAGTATTGAATCTCGAATTTCGAATTTCCCAATTTGGCTTCGACTTGGCCGCTAGCCCAGTCTGAAGTAATACCGAACACACGCGAGAATCAGCAACGCGAGTGCCAGCACGATGATTCCGAGGAGTTGTGAGCGCCGACGATCCATCATCCGGTGGTCAATAGACTTTGCGCAGTTCGATGCCCGTGTAGTAGGTTTTCAGGATTTCTTCGAAACTGCGCCCGGCGCGTGCCATGCCGACCGCGCCCGTCTGACAAAGCCCCACGCCATGGCCCCAGCCACGCCCGTCGAACGTAAAGGCGGCAACCGTGCCGTCGTCCGCGCGCGATCGAGTCAGCGTATAGAGCGTATCTTTCAATCCGAGAGCATTGCGCGCCTTGTAGCCATTAACAGTCACAGAGCCGCGGCTTCCAATGATTTGCAGTTGGACGACACGGCCTGATTCGCCGAGACGTGCGGGTTTCAGGTCGAGGAGGTCGCCAATACCCGATGCAAGCGGGCGCAACTTGTCGGCGGCCGCCGTTCGTGTGATCGTCGCCTGCCAGGCTGCAACTGGAGAAAAGCGGTCGCTCGCGGCGCCGGACGCGCTCAACTCGATTTCCAGGAAATCCACCTCGCTGTTTTGCTTCTGGTGGTAGGAGATTTTTTCGTTGCCGATGACGCGCAGCTGTGTGACCGGCACGCTTCGGTCTCCGGTGATCTTAAAAAGGCGCAAGTCCTGGCTGAGTCGCAGCTGCTCGGTGCGATTGCCTCGTTTGATTGCAAGCGTGCTCTTGGAATGCTCGCCCGCGATTTCGCCATTCGGTTCCGCCGAAAGACCGGTCTTGAGTACCTCCGGATGAATGGAGAGAATCCAACGAACCAGCAGGACGAGGGCATCGCCCCGCCGGATCGATTCATTCGGCCTGATGCTGTTGTCAGGATAAGGCTGCCACAGTTTTCGTTGGACAAGGTAGGCGATGGCATGCCGGGCGGAAGCCGGCACACTCGCTCCGTCGGTGAAATTGTTCAGATAATAATTTGCGTCGGCCCCCGAAATACGCTGCTCGAGTTCCCGGGCGCCGAACAGTCGCTCTGCGGCGAATCGGATGAATCCTGCGCGCGAGGTGATGTCAAGCTCTGGTGTGGTGCGTTCCTGATCGGAGCGGTTCCCCAGCTGGCGGCTCTTCTCGATCCAGCTTTTGAGTTCCTCAGCGGCGGATGCTCCTGCAATGATTTCAGGCGCCATCTGGGAAGGAGTGGTCAATCCAAGGACTCGAGCCAACTCCAACTCGCGATTGGCGGGAGTGCCATCGGCGGCCAGAATCACCTGGTCGAGATCGTGGTTCCCGCTTACATTGGCTTCGGATGCCTCTGCGGCGCCTTCCACGGTGCAGAACACACTCTTCAAGTAGGGTACGGGAGGGCCGTCGAACACATTGGAATAATCTTCGGTGCGGCCGCCGCACGTGGACGTGTACATCGCATTGATCAGGCTGTCGGCGTAATAGATCGCGATCCCATAGGTTTCTTGCACGGCAGCGTTGGAACCGCTCTTTTCCAGGGAAACTCCCCCGTACACCTGGGCTTGCGTATCGTCGGTCAGGTCGAACCCATCGGCGCGGAACCGGCCCATGTTCTTGAGCGCGTACGTGCGCGCCGCAATTGCCTGTGCATCCAGGGCAGCTTCCTCCGGATAACTCACCGGGCTCAACTCTGCCGGGACAACTCCGAGTAGATACTCTTCCAAGCCCAACTCGTTGACGACCACTATGCGGCTGTTGCTAACGAGGCTGACCTCAAGCGTGCCCCGGTAAGGTTTGCCGTTCAGACGCAGGTAGCTCGCATCAGATCCCGGCAGAAACAAGTAGCCGGCGCGGCTGAGACGAAAGAGACCATCCGCGCCGCGCAAAGCCAGCGTGGGCTCGCCTTTGACAGCCTCGCCCACCTCGCTAACCACGAACGCGTCACGGTAGCCGGCTTCGGCGAGCGGACCGGCGACAAATTCCTGCGCTTCCTTTCGAGACGCGAATTCGCCGAGGCGCACCTGTTTCGTCCTTGTCGATGTGCTTTCATGCACCACCGCCGGCAGCGAAAAACGCTGGCTCAATTGCTGTCCGAGCTTTTCCGCTGCTTCCTGACTTGCGAGTGCCGCAACCTGTACCCGATAGATCTCCCCCTCACTTGCGGCCGGGCGTTCGAGCCGCACCTGAACCTGGCCAGCCAATGTCCGGCGCGGTGTTTCCGGGGTCTTCTCGACGAGGACAAAGTCGCCGGCGGCCGAAATCTTCAGATCCTCGCCTGACACCGTAAGACCGATACGGATCAGAGGCCCGCGCAGGCTTTTGTTGAGAGAAACGGAAGGCATCAGTGGCACGGCGCCCGCATTGGTGGTGGCAGGCGCCGCGGGTGGGGTAACCGTAGCGACACCCGGCGGCTCTTTCCTGGGTGCAGGCGCAACCGTGCGCGGCGGCGGCGTGGGCGCGGCCGGAGGTCTGACGGCTGCGTTCTTGTGGCCGCATGCAACGGCGAAGATTGCCAGGGAGAAGAGAATCGAACGGGTGGAAGACCAGAAGAATCTGACTGCGGCTCTGTGCATGAATTCCGACCGAAAAAACGCGCCGAGATCGGCGTATTTGAGGAGCGGAAGCGCAAATGCGCGGCAGCCCTGCAGGATCCCTACTTCCGCTCGTTGTAGGCAAAAACGAATCTGGCCCCGACGCGATCTGCCGGAAATCCCTGTGGCAGGGGCGGGAACGGATTCGAGCGAGTCACTGCGTAGAGTGCGGCAATATCGAGCGACATGTTCCCGGATGAGACTTCGATCTTGGCGTCGCTGTACCGCCCGTCTCTCGTGATGTAAAAGAGGATCGTCGTGCTCCCCCGCGATTCGCGCAGGTTGGAGGGGATCTCCCAATTCCCCCTGATCCTTTCTTCTATAATCTTCTCGAAATCACCGAGGTTGAAACCTTTGGTATCGAAAAGAGTGCCTCCCTGCACCCGGGCGCCGGTCTGCTGATCCTGCGGATTCTTAACCGGCGGGCGGGACTGGGCACTCGCGTTTGACCCCGGTGGGGGAGCAGAGGCAGTCGTGGGCGGCTGAACCACGGACACCCCCTTCGGGATCTGCGCTGGAGTCTGGTCCAGCGCAGCAGCGGGTGGACTGGGGATTGGAGGCTTTTTGGTTTCGATCGGCGGCTCTGTGCGCGCTGCATCTCCGGTGCCTACACCCGCCGCTCCCGAAACTGCCGATACCCCACCGGCCGGGACTGGATTGGCGGGAACCGGAGGAGGTTCCGGTTTCGGCGCCGGGGGAGGAACAAGGGCCTCGCCCGAGCGCATGTTGATGTGAATCGGACGTAATTCCGGCACCTTGGACTTGGGTTTGCTCCAGTCGTAAATGTTTTTCTTCAGGACTGCATCGGAGGGCATTTCCAGGGATCCGAGCACAGCCACACTGCGCCAAGTCTTGGGAGGGGTCTGAGATAAATCCGCCGCCGGAGGCCGAAACCACAGGTTCATCCCGCCCCTCAGCAACTCCGGGTATCTGATCAGAATCAGTAGCGCGCAAACGTGAGCAAGGCAGCTTAGAGTCCAGGAAACGAAAAGACGTTTGCTGGGCGGATGTTTCTGATAACGCCCTATTGCATATTCAAACATGGTATCCGGCCGAACCTGGCGATCTAAGTATAAGAAAGCCGGCTAAGCTAAGTCAATTTCAAGGCTTGGCGTGGTTGCCCGCTCATCGACGCTCCGCAGCGCCTGCGCCTGCGCACGTTCTGCCTGTCCCAGGATCTGGAGCGCCAGATCAAGCGTCTTTCTGCCTTCAGCACCCGTGCATGCGATCGGTCCGACTCCGCGGACGGCATCCAGAAATGACCGCAATTCCAACGCAAGTGGCTCCTGATGAAGCGGCGTGAGCTTCCGGGTGACTATCTGTGGTGCTCCGATCGAAAGGCCGTCAAGGCGAAATACAGTCACGTCCTGCCTCGTGTAATCGATCGAGATGTATTCACGAGCCTGGAAAAATCTCAGTTTACGGATTTTTTCCATGGAGACCCTGCTGGCGGTCACATTGGCGACACATCCGTCGGCAAACCGGATCCGTGCGTTCGCGATGTCGATGCGCCCGGTCAGAATCGCTATTCCCACGGCATCGACATGTACAGGCGGCGCGCTGACGAGCAAGGAGATGATATCCAGGTCATGGATCATCAGATCGAGGATAACGTCGATGTCGAGGCTGCGCGGAGAAAACAATCCCATGCGGTGAGCTTCGAAGAAGAGCGGCTTGCTGACAAGCTCGCGAACCGCCAGGATTGCCGGATTGAATCGTTCCAGATGCCCCACCTGGAGCACGAGTCCCTTTGATTCGGCAGCGCGAATGAGCCGGTCTGCCTCCGTCAGGGAATGGCTGATCGGTTTCTCCACCAATACACTCACGCCTTGCTGCAGGAATTGTTCCCCGATTTCGGCATGCAAGGTAGTGGGTGTTGCGATGCTGACGGCGTCGATCTTACCGAACAGTTCGTGGTAGTCCGTAAAGGCCCGCGTCTGAAGAGGGCGGGCAATTTCCTCCGCGCGTCCCGGCCGCGTATCTACGACACCGACGAGGACGGCATCCGGCAAGGTGGAATACACCCTCGCGTGGTGCTGCCCGAGAGCTCCTACTCCTACGACGCCTACGCGGATCTTATCCACAGGTGCTCCTTCAAAACCCTGTCTGGACCCTATCATTCGATGGGCGGCAGCGACTCGAGGGCGATGTCGTGGCTGTCCGCCGTTTCAATCAAGTGGGCGCGGTCGACCAGCAGGGTTCGCCGGGCATCCAGAACCAGCGCAGTCGCGCCCGCTGTGATCATGCTCTCCACCGTCGACGGGCCGACCACAGGGACATCGAACCTCATGTCCTGCCGGGGTTTGCTCACCTTGATTACCGTGAGTTCCCTTTGTCCTGCCAGCTGACCTGCACGGAGTATCGTCGCATCCGTGCCCTCCATTGCCTCCACGGCCACAACGGCGCGATCCCGAACGACAATGGTCTGGCCGACGTCCAGGAGCGCGATCCTGTGCGCGACCGGACGGCCAAATTCAAGGTCCGATTTTTCACGCTTGTTCAGGCCACGGCGAGTGAGAGTTCCTTCAGGAGCGAGGTGCGGGGCAAGAAATTCCGTGGAATCGATCAACCGGATACCCGATTCCTCCAATACTCCCGCGACCGCTCCGATCAAGGCGTCGGTCGTCTTCTGCTTCAGTCCGGCGAGAGTTTTGATCATGGTCAGATCGGGCAGGGAAGAGCCGAAAATCTGAACATGTCTCACCTGGCCGGCCATGATGGCCTTGGTTACACCCGCCTGCTGGAACACTTTTATCAGCTTGCCGAGCTGTCCCAGTCCCAGCCAATGAACAGGATAACCGCACGATTCGATCTCCGGGAAAGTTTCTTCCTTTATGGCGGCGATGACCATGTCCATGCCGCGCGCACGCGCTGATTCCGCGACCATAAATGGGAACCGGCCATTGCCTGCAATCAACCCGTACCTGACTTGACCATCAGCCATCAGAAGAACCAGACCTGAATTGGCGATTGACGTTCGCCACTGTCCGTTTCAGTTACTCTTCACTCGACAACCGTCAATCATTAATTGTAAATCAGCGGATGAAGCCTCTTTCCGAGGTTTCGATAAACTGAATCAGCGTTTCCACCTCGGGTGCTGACCATCGCCTTTCGCGCGCTTTGGCGAGGGCATCGGTAGTGTTCAGTTGCGATCGGAACAGGATGCGATAGACGTCTTTCAGCTGCTCGATCGAAGTTTCCGGAAGTCCTTTGCGCTGCAGCCCGATGGTGTTGATGCCGTAAATCTTGGCTTCGTTGCGTGCACCGACGGTCTTAACAAACGGCAGTGCATCCCGCGTCACCACCGAGAATCCGCCTATGAAAGCGTGCGGCCCCACGCGACAAAACTGATGCACTGCGGAGAAAGCTCCGATCTGCGCGTGGTCGCTAACGGTCACATGTCCTGCGAGCGTGGCCGCATTGGCGAAAATGACCTGGCTCCCTACCCTGCCGTCGTGGGCAACATGACTGTACGCCATGAACAAACCGTCGTTCCCGATGATGGTAATGCCGCCGCCCTTGGGTGTGCCGCGGTTGACCGTAACGAACTCCCTGAAAACGTTGTGGTCTCCGATTTGCAGCCGTGTTGGCTCGCCCTTGTACTTGAGGTCCTGTGGGTCGGTGCCGATTGAGGAGTGGCTATAAAAGAGGCAGTCTTCGCCTATGGCTGTTCCACCATGCACACTCACATAAGCGTCGAGTTCGGTTCCCCTGCCGATCCGGACATCACTTCCGATCACACAATAGGGTCCGACGACGACATCTGGCTCAATTTCCGCTTTCTTATCAACAATCGCTGTAGGATGAATGGTCATACCAATCCGTATCGTTTGCGAAGCCGGCGCCGGAAGATCCATGGGATGGATAAATGAAGATTACGATCATCCGTTTCAGGCTTTTTCACCTGTCACTCGTCACGCGCAGGCGGTCCACAATCGCGCAGGACAGCTCCGCCTCAGCCACGAGCGCACCATCCACTAGGGCTTCGCCCTTCATTTTAAAATAGTTGCCGCGGCGTTTTATCGACGTGACTTCCAGGCGGAGCTGGTCGCCTGGAATCACGGGTTGGCGGAAGCGGCAGTTGTCGATTCCCGAGAAATAAACCAGCTTTGAACCGCGGTTCTCGTCTGCAATGAAAAGCAGGATCACACCGACCTGAGCGAGCGCTTCCACGACCAGAACGCCGGGCATCACCGGGTGTTCCGGAAAGTGGCCCGTAAAGAAAGGCTCGTTAAAGGAGACGTTCTTGATGCCAACCATCCGGCTCTCTCCATCGTACTCGACGATTCGGTCGACCAGAAGAAACGGATAACGGTGCGGCATGATCTCCAGGATTTCGCGGATCTTCAGCGGCGGGAAGCTGCTATTCATGATTCCTCGGAAACTGTGTCGGCTGGGAGAGAAAAACGGGGATGACACGCACTGTCGCCATCCCCCTGTGTTGCACAGCGGCGGCCCTTACGCAGCTCGTGAGGCCTGCCGGTATGGAAGCTGCGTTCTTGCCGCTATTTCTTGATCGGCGCTATAGCAGCAGACACCGGGTATGCCAGGTTGTAAGCCTTGACGATGTCATCGGTGATGAACAGAGAGGGGTTCACATAGCCATCGCGGTTTAAGTCGAAAAACTCCACCATGTCGAGGCCCTTCTCCTTGGCCACCCTTTCGATGACCGCAAGCATCTTTTTCGCGATTGTCTGCTGCCAGCGCTGCCGCTTATTGTCGATGTCCTTCTGAGTATCCTGCTGAAAGCGCTGGAGGGCGGTGTCCTTGAGATCGATTTCCTCCGCCTTGTCCGCGCGCGCCTCATCCGAGAGCTTGGCACTCATCACGTCGAAGTTGCTCTTCAGAGTTTCCAGTTCCTTCTGCTTCGCCTGCAGTTCGGCGCTCTTGGCATCGATGATCTGCTGCAGGTTGGCTTCCTCTTTCTTCCCCTCATCGGAGCTCACGATAGCAAGCTGGATGTTAACATACGCGAGCTTCACCGGGCCGCCCGTGCCGACGGCTGCGGCAGTTTGAGATGCAGGGGGCGGATTGGTTGCAGGGGGATTCTGCGCCGCGCTCCAGAGAGGCAAGGCCATCAGTGAAGCCAGGATAATAATCGGTTTTCGACTCATCAGTTTTTATCTCCTATATTCTATTTCGGCGCCGGTTCTGCGCGCATTCGACTGCCAAAACATCGCAAACCCAATATTACTAAGGGTTACATAACCAAAAGAAAATCAGTATACCTTGCACTCATGTCAAAAGGGAATTAGAAGCTGCGTCCAATCGTGAACTTGACGTCATGACGGGGCTCCTTGATGTTGAACGGGGTTGTTCCCACATAGATCGTTCTGTCGAGTACCTGCGGATTCAAGGCGAAAATAAGACGAAACGGCGCGTTGACCATAGGCAGCATGAATGAGACCTCAAGGCCCGTGGAACTGCGCAATACGTGGTTGGAGGCGGCAATCAGTGAATTGGTCGTGTTCGAGCCGAAGACGTTCAGTCCGCTGTAGTCGGTAATGGATGAAATGCCAACGTCATAAAACGCAGACAGCGTCAGTGGGCCGGCGATTGGTATCCGATACTCCCCGTTAAATAACCCCGAGGTATCGCCACCGATCGGGTTAAGGCTTCGGGTAATTTTCTCAAGTCCGGTGCGTGGATCCGTGACGGGTTTCCCGTTGGCGTCCAGTACCGGCGTAGAGGTTACAACCAGCGGGCTGATCGACCGGATGTCAAAGCCGCGGATCGTTGTTTCTCCGCCGATGAAGAATCGGTCGAAGAACGGCACGCTTGATCCCCCGAACGACTTGACGTACTGGCCTGTGAGCCGGAATCCGAAGGTGTTGCGGCCGTGGCTCAACCATTTGTCCGGAAAGAAATGGCGCACTTCTATGGAAGGGCGCAACATATTGAAGTCGCCTCCCAGTACACTCCCCGCGATTCCCAACGAGATATTCATACTCGTGCCTCTCGTTGGATTGAAGAACGCGTTGGTCGAGTCGCGCGAAAGCATAGGGGTAATCTCGCTGCGAATCAATCCGTTCAGAGCGGCATTCGCGTTCCCATTCGGAGCAAATCCCGTAAATTGTCCGAGGGCGTAGGACTCGAAGCCCGTCGCGATGTCGGCGACCCCGATCTTTTGAAAAGTATAGCTTCCTCCCAGGCGCCACCATGAGCGGCCGAGCATCCGGCTTACGGTAAGAGTGGCGCCGGTAGTACGCTGCGTGAACAGCTGGGTAGGTTGTCCGGTGACGATATTCGTGTAACCGAAAACGCTGTACGTGTCAAAGCGATTGCGCTCATTGTAAAGGGACAGGCCCATGTTCCAGCGGGTGTTCAGGAAATACGGCTCCGTAAAGGACAGGATGAAGTCCGTCTCGCGCGTGCCCGCGGTCGCGCTCAACTGGAGGCTTTCGCCGCGTCCCATGAAATTATTGGTCTGATAGTTGACACCTATAAAACTGCCCGAGATGCCGCTGACCCCGCCGGTCAGCCCGATAGACTGTTGGCTCTTTTCCTTGACCTTCACGGTTACATCGACGGCAGTCGTCTTCTGATCGGGAGTGACCGTGTAGTCCTTGTCTTCGATCTTGTCGAAGTACCCCAGCATGTTCAGCCTTTGGACCGACGTTTCCAGCAGGCGCGTGCTGAAAAAATTCCCCTCCTCGAGAAGAAACTCGCGCCGCATCACCCTGTCGCGGGTCTTCGTGTTTCCTTCGAATTCTATGTGGTGCACTGTGAACTGCTTGCCGGGATCCAAATTGAAGGTAAGGTCGATTGTCTTGGTGTCGGCGTGGGGAGTCTGTTCGGGTATGAGGTCCGCATCGATATAGCCGAAGTCGCCGTAGAGCTTCTTGATGTTGTCGATGGTCGTCTTGACTTTCTTGTAATTAAGAATGTCCCCCTTGTTCATGCGGAACATACTGGCGATGGCCTCACATTTGATCATTCCACAATTGCTTACCTTCAACTCACCCAAATGATACTGGTCTCCAGCGTCGATCGGGATCTCAATCAGAAACTGCTCCCTCGTCTTCCTCAACATGGGAATATATCCGCGATCGCCTTCGAATATGCGCGTAAGGGGATCTCCGACCTGGGTTTGCAGGTAACCTCGTTCCTGGTAGTAGGAGACCATGTTGGTCTCGATGTCGTATTCAAGCTTGTCCGGATAATACTTGTCGCTTCCTTTGAAGATGGATGTGGGTCCTCGCTCTTTCGTGAGCTTCAAAGCCCCCTTCAGTTCTTCGTCTGAAAAAACCTTATTGCCCACGAAACGGATGTCCCCGATCCTGACCTTGGGGCCTTCGTCAATAATGAAGGTCAGCCGCACGCCGTTGGGTGGAACATCTTCGGTCTGGGAGTGCACATTTCCCAACGGCCTTCCGTTCTGGACCAGAAGCTCCTTCAACGCGCGCTCGCCCGCCCGCACCCTCGACGGTTCGTAGGTGGAGTCTTGGACTATGCCCACCTTTTTTTCCTTGAACTGGTCGGCAATGTTGGATTCGGTGAAGGACTTGTTCCCGGAGTATTTTATTTCGCGGAGCAGGCGCTTTTCGACAAGCAGGAAAGTCACGATCTTCCCAGCGTCGCCGTCCACGGCAGTGACCTCTATGTTTTCAAACAGTTTCGCGGTCTTGTACAAATACCGGAGATCGTACGCCAGCCGGTCTTCATCATAGACATCGCCCGCATGAGTCTGGATATAGGAGCGGATATCGTCTTCCTTCATCCTGCGATTGCCGCGGATGTCAATCCTCTCGACGAGAACCTCTTTCTTGGGCGGTTGAGGTTCCTGGGCGAATGCCATGAAACCGGAAAGCAAAATCCCAGGCAAACAGCAAAATCCCGGTCTGAACAACTTCGACATCCCTCCTCCAGATCGATCGGTCTGCGAGGCGACTCCACGCCATCTCAGCATGTCATACGAAGCGCATATGTTAGATGAAAGATAGGGTTAAATCCAGCATGAGATTCGCCTGGGTAGTTTATACTCCGCAACTTTTGCAAAGTTCCAAATTTTGCCTGGCAGGCCCGCCGCCTCAAACGCTCAGCCTGATCCCGTCATCAACTGCCTTTCCGGCTGCCACGTAATAGAGGCTGTCTCCGTCCAGGTAAATCTCCAGGGTCGTCTCCGGCTTGAATTGGCTCTTGATGAGAGCTTCCGAAAGCGGGTCTTCGATGTACTTCTGGATGGCTCGCCGCAGTGGACGGGCTCCGTAGGAACGATTGGCGCAGGTCTGCTCGACTATCCACTTGCGAGCCTCCGGCTTGAGCTGGATCGTGATCTTCTTCTGCCTCAAAACCTCGTTGCCCTGGCCGATCAGCAGATCCACAATTTTTTCAAGATCATCAACCGTGAGGGATTCAAAAAGTATGATCTCGTCCAGACGATTGAGGAACTCGGGATTGAAAACTTTCTTGACCTCGCCCAGCATCATATCTTCCGTCTTCTTGGCATCCGCAGCCGAGGTCGTGCTGAATCCCATGTGGCCGCGTTTTTCCAGGAAACGGGCGCCAAGATTGGAAGTCATGATTACGATGCAGTTCTTGAAATCGATGGTATTACCGAGCGCATCCGTCAACTGCCCGTCCTCAAAGACCTGCAAGAGGATGTTATAGACGTCCGGATGCGCCTTTTCGATCTCATCCAGCAGCAGCACTGAGTAAGGATTGCGCTTTACTTTCTCGGTAAGTTGTCCGCCTTCCTCGTGTCCCACATATCCTGGGGGGGATCCGATCAGTTTTGACACCGAGTGCTTTTCCATGTACTCCGACATGTCCAGCCGGATCATGGCGCTTTCGCTTCCAAAAAGGAAAGCCGCAAGCGATCGGGCCATTTCCGTTTTCCCCACGCCTGTAGGGCCAAGAAAAAGGAACGAACCGACCGGGCGCTTCGGAGATTTCAACCCAGCACGGGAGCGGCGGATTGCCTTGCTGAGGGCTGAAATAGCCCGGTCCTGGCTGACAATCCGCTTGTGAAGCTCCTCCTCCATCCGGAGCAGCTTCACCTTCTCCTCCTCGTGAATGGAGGAAACGGGAATTCCCGTCCATTTTGCGATGACTTCCTCGATATCCTCCCGTGTCACTTTCAAAGGAGCGGAACTCTTGAGCCGCAAACGTTCCTTGACGACCTGGAGATTCTCTTGTTCCAGGTCCTCCTCCAGGCGGTAGTGCGCCGCCTTTTCAAACTCCTGCGCCGAGATCGCACTGCCGATCCGCCCGTCGATCACGCGGATGCGGCGTTGGATATTGATCACCTCTTCCGGCACGGAGATGGAGTGCAGCTTCACGCGGGCGCCGGCTTCATCAATCAAGTCGATCGCCTTGTCAGGCAAAAAACGGTCTGAAATGTAACGATTGGAAAGGTATACCGCACCTTCCAGGGCCTCGTTGGTGTATTTCAACTGATGAAAATTCTCGTATTTCTCCTTGATCCCCTGCAGAATCTGAATGCTCTCCGCTTCTGTTGGAGGCGCAACCCTGATCGATTGGAAACGACGCTCGAGGGAGCGGTCTTTCTCGATCGAGCGCCGGTATTCGTACGGGGTGGTTGAGCCGATGCACTGGATTTCACCCCGCGAGAGGGCAGGCTTCAAAATGTTGGCTGCATCGAGCGAACCTTCGGCTGAACCCGCGCCAACCAGGGTGTGAAGCTCGTCGATGAAAACCACGAAGTTGCGATTTTCCACCAGCTCTTTCATGATTGTCTTCAGGCGTTCCTCGAACTGCCCGCGGTATTTCGTGCCGGCAACGATCAGCGAAATGTCGAGTGCGAGAATACGCTTATCCATGAGCGGAGGCGGCACCTGGCCGTTGACGATCCGTTGTGCCAACCCCTCGACGATGGCGGTCTTGCCCACGCCAGGCTCCCCGATGAGAACCGGATTGTTCTTGGTCCGTCGGCAGAGGATCTGGATCATCCGCTCGATCTCGTTGCTTCTTCCCACAAGAGGATCCAGGGCTTCATTGCTTGCCGCTTCGGACAGGTCACGCGAAAACTCGGCCAGGCTCAACGGCTCTTTCGGCCGGCCGGCGCCGTGTCTCTCCGTCGCACCCCGCCCGATCTCGTCACGAATCATCGACAATCGGAGTCCCCGTTCCCGAAGGATCTCCGCGGCAATGGAACGCTCCTCTCGCAGTAACCCCAGGAGCATGTGCTCGGTGCCGATGTGCTTGTGCGACAGACGCTCTGACTCCTCGGCAGCAGCATTCAAGGCTCGCTTGCTCTCATCCGAAAAAGGCAGCTCCACCGACGTCGACACCTTATCCCTTATCGTCGTCCGGCCCTCTATCTCCTTTCTGATGCTGTCGATAGAGGCGTTTGCCTTGGGGAAAAACCGATTAGTGAGATTCTTATCCTCACGAATCAGTCCAAGGAGGAGGTGTTCGGTTTCGATGTATGAACTGCCGAATTGACTGGCCTCGTAGCGGGCGAAGAAGATGACTCTACGGGCCTTTTCGGTGTACTTTTCAAACATAGGGCGTCACTCGCCGGATAATTGCTCAAATCTATTATACGGAGTGGTTCGAAAGGCTGTAAAGGTGAAAAGGGCAGGCCGCACTCCAAATGAGCCATGAAGCGCGGACAAATATGGATCTTAGTGCCGACACCCTTGCGAAATCGGGGACACTCACCTTTTTTCGGCACCACTACACGAATCTGTCGAGTTTCTCCAGGCGAAAAGAGGTGGCTCTCCCGGATTTCGGCGGACACTGCTTATCTTAAGTGCTTTATTCCTCTATGGCTTCATCGACTTTGGCCCGGATCGGCTGCCTGCCCGACGAGCTTGCCACCCACGAACTGCCCGATAAAAAAGGCGCCGATCATCACGGGGTAGGTGATGAGCTGAAACCCAAGCCCGGAAAGGAGCCGGCAGGCGATGACAAGCGGAACCGGAAGATGAACGGCCAGGATCCATTGACGGGAGAATTTCGGGACGTGCGCGCGCCAGTACCCGAACGGGAGATTCAGGGCAAAAACGATTGCAGCCACGATCCACAGAGTCACGCGCCGAGTATACAGAATCCTGATCGCGTTTGCCGAGAAAACCGATACTCCTGATTCGAGATTCGAGATTCGAGATGAGAATTTCGAATCTCGAATCTGTCTTCGCCGAGTCGACGGCATTGGAGGAAATCCTGGCGAGTTCAGTGCGGCTCGAGCTTGCCATTTTCGAGGCGGCACCGGCGAGAGCAGATCTCAGCCAGCTTCTCGTTATGAGTCACGATGACTGACGTGAGGCCATGCCTTTGATGGAGGACACTCAGCAAATCGCTGATGGCTCCACCTGTGTGATGGTCCAGATTCCCTATGGGTTCGTCCGCGAGCAGCAGCTTGGGCTCCCCGACGAAGGCCCTGGCGATGGCAACTCGTTGCTGCTCACCGCCGGAAAGTTCGCCGGGGCGATGGTGAATACGTCCTTCAACCCGAACGTCCGTCAGCGCAGCCTGGGCGCGCTCACGAGCGGATGCCGGCGGCATTCCCCTCAGAAGCAGCGGCATCATCACGTTTTCAAGCGCCGTGAATTCGGGAAGCAGGTGGTGAAACTGAAATACAAATCCAATGGTGCGGTTGCGAAAGGCTGAAAGTTCCTGTGGACCGAGAGTGCCGATCTCTGTTCCCTGAATGAGAATAGAGCCTCGATCGGGCCGATCCATGCCGCCGAGCAGGTGCAGCAGGGTGCTTTTCCCCGATCCCGACACGCCGGTCACCGCCAGCATTTCTCCTTCCCGGAGATCAAGAGACAGATCGGCAAGAACCTCAATGCGCTCCGAGCCGGATCGGTATCCCTTGCACAGGCCGCGCACCTCGAGGAGGTTACTCATAGCGCAACACCTCCACCGGGTCGAGGCGCGAAGCGCTGCGCGCCGGATAGAGAGTCGCAACGAAGCTGATCAATAAGGCGGTACCGCATATCAGCACGACGTCCAGAATTTTTACGTGGAAAGGGACGTAAGGGATGCTGTACACCTCCGCCTGAAGCTGGATCAGTTTGTAGGTGTTGAGAATGACGCTGACGCCGGTGCCGAGAGCCGCTCCCAGGATCGTTCCGACCAGGCCGATGATCAGCCCTTGAAGCATGAAAACCCACATGATGGTCTTCTGGGTGGCTCCCATCGCCGTGAGGATGGCGATGTCGCGCTGTTTCTCCAGCACCATCATGATCAGGGTCGTAACGATGTTCAGGGCCGCGACGAAGACGATCAGGCTGATGGTGAGAAACAGGGCAAGCTTCTCGAGCTTGAGAGCGGAGAAGAGGGGCTTGTTGAGATCGATCCAGGTTGTGGTGATGAAGCCGGGACCGGCGGCAGCGCGGATCGCATTAGCTTGCGGTTCCACCTGTTCCACGTTGTCGGTCTTGAATTGAACGACCGAGGCGGAGTTCGCGGGCATGGAGCACAGCCTGCGCGCGGCCGCCATGCTGGTATAAGCCCAATTGGAATCGTAGTCCCAAAGACCCGACTCGAAGATGGCCGCGATCCGGAAAGGTCTGATTTTCGGAGACATCCCGAGAGGCGTCAGTCTGCCTTTGGTGAAAAAGATGGTCAGCCTGTCTCCCAGCCTAACTCCCAGCGCGCGCGCCATTTCTTTGCCGATGATGATGTTGCTCGGCGGCGGCGGAAGATCCAGATTCTCGTCAGGCGCGGCTTCCGGATATGCCAGCGCGCCAGGATCACCTTCGACGATGTGTGAGAAGAAGTCGGAGATTTCCGGCTCGCGCGCCGGATCGATTCCCTTGAGTACCGCGCCTTGATCCCGCGTGGCGCTTGCGATGAACACCTGATTGAATATTGCCGGCGCGACTCCGGTGACATGCGTAACGTGCGCCAGATTGACGAGCAGGTCCTGGTAATTTTGCAGCGGGGTGCCGTCGACGTGGAGGAGGTTTATATATGAGGTGGCGCCTACGATCTTCGTCTGAATGTCTTCGCGAAAGCCGGTGGACAGCGCCAGGGCGATCACGAGCGCCATCACGCCCGCGGTGATGCCCAGAACCGAGATAGCCGAGATCACCGATACCATGGTCTGTTTGCGTTTGGCCTTCAGGTACCGGAGCGCGACAAACAGTTCAAATCTCATTCGATCGGGCCTGATTCGGGCTTGAGCAGCGGAAAGAGGATTACGTCGCGAATCGATCGGGAATTGGTCAGGACCATGGTCAGGCGGTCGATTCCGATTCCCTCGCCGGCCGTAGGGGGCATGCCGTAGCTCAGCGCCCGGATGTAATCCTCGTCCATCACATGGGCCTCTTCATCTCCGCGACCGCGAGCTTTGAGCTGCTCCTCGAAGCGTTTGCGCTGCTCGACCGGATCATTCAGCTCCGAATAGGCGTTCGCGAGTTCCATCCCCCCGACATAAAGCTCAAAGCGCTCCACGATATCCGGATCGTCCGGCCTGGTTTTGGAGAGTGGCGAAACTTCGGTCGGGTAATCGTAAATAAACGTCGGCTGAATCAAATTAGGCTCGACGAGCCTATCGAAAATCGCGGCCAGCAGCTTGCCCGGGCCGGCACCGGCTTCGAATTCGGCGCCCAATGCGCGTGCCAGCGCGCACAGCTTCGCCTCTGAACGCAGATCATCGGGCGACGGCTGAGGAGAGGACTCGGGCCAGAAGTGGAGGATCGACTCCTTCATCGTGTACCGCTGCCAGCGATCGAAATCCAGAATGTGTTCCTGGTAAGGTACCTGGCGCGAACCCGTCACTGTCTGGGCGACCTGCGTAATCATCTCCTGGGTCAAGTCCATCAGATCTCGGTAGTCGGCAAACGCCTGATAAAACTCGATCATGGTGAATTCAGGATTGTGCTGCGTCGAGATTCCCTCGTTGCGAAATATGCGACTCAACTCATAAACCCGGGGGATTCCTCCCACGATGAGGCGCTTGAGGTAAAGCTCGAGAGCGATGCGCAGGTAGAGATCTAGGTCCAGGGCGTTGTGGTGCGTCCCAAAAGGCCGCGCCAGGGCGCCGCCCGCGATCGTCTGGAGCACGGGCGTCTCCACCTCGAGGTAGCCGCGCGCATCGAGGAAGCTGCGAATCTCGCGGATGATCTTGCCGCGCTTTACAAAAGCATCACGTACAGAATGATTGACGATCAGGTCGACATAGCGCTGGCGAAATCTGGTTTCGACGTCGGTCAGTCCGTGCCACTTCTCCGGCAGGGGCAACAGGTTCTTTGCGAGATGTTGAAGGGTGGATGCCAGAACCGTGAGCTCGTTGGTGCGCGTGCGGAACAGAACCCCTTCCACGCCTACGATGTCGCCGAGGTCGAATAGCTCGTAGAGGCTGAAGAGCTCAGGCCCGACGCGGTCGCGCCGCACGTAAATCTGCAACCGGTGCTCGCCGTCGAACAGGTCCAGAAAACCGGCTTTGCCGTGGGGACGCAGCGCCATGATGCGGCCGCACACACGCACGCTCGGCTTTGACTCCTCAAGTTCCTGCACCGGCGTCGTGCCCCAACGATCATGAACTTCCGCGAGCGTGTGGCTGAAGTCGAACCTGTGCGGGTAAGGATCGTGCCCCTGGCGCTTCAGCTCCTCCAGCTTTACCCTGCGCTGAACCAGTGGGTTGGTTTCGTGCTCCATCACGGCTTCGACCTTTCCTTCAAGAGATCGTTCTTGATGCTGTCAAGGATGCCGTTGACAAACTGGGCCGACTCATTTGTGGAGAACTTCTTGGCGATTTCCAGCGCCTCGTTGATCACCACGGTGTCAGGAGTCTTGGCATCGGAAAGCAATTCGTAGACGGCGAGCCTCAAGACATTCCGGTCCACTGCCGCCATCCGGCTCAGGCGCCAGTTTTGCGTGTGGTTCTGGATCAGCCGGTCGATTTCTTTCAGGCGCGCAATTGTGCCCTCGACCAGCTGCTGGGCGAATTCACGCACCTTGTCCGGATGTTCATTCATGTCCCAGAAAGACTCCAGGATCATTTCAGGCGCGTGCTTGCCCACGTCATATTCGTAGAGCATTTGCAGCGCGCATTCGCGCGCGGTTCTTCTAAGTCCCATTTCTGACAGTGCGATCCAAGGATGCGGTGATAAAGGAGTGCGCTGGAGCTTTCGCAGCTCTACAACTGCTTTAAAACCTGAACCATTTCGATCGCTGACAGGGCGGCATCGAAGCCTCGGTTGCCGGACTTGACTCCCGCCCGGTCAATCGCCTGTTCCAGCGTGTTGCACGTAAGAATACCATAGATCACCGGGATCCCCGATTCCAGGCTGACGTTCGCGATGCCTTTGGTTACCGTCGAGGAGAGGTATTCGAAATGAGGGGTGTCCCCTTGTAGCAATGCGCCCAGGCAGATGACCGCATCATGCTTGTGCGCAAGCGCCAGTTTTTTTGCAGCCAAAACGATCTCGAAGGAGCCGGGGACCCAGACGGTGGTGATATCGTCTGGCGCGGCACCATGGCGCTCAAGTGCGTCGAGGGCGCCATTCAAGAGACGATCGCCTATGAACGAGTTGAACCTGCTGATGACGATCGCGAACCGACATCCGGTAGCATCCAGTTTTCCTTGGATATTCGTGACCATATTGCCTCCGCGCCTAAGGTCCAACATTCTGCAGGAGATACGCGCCCATTACAAGATATTTCACCCCGTTAGAAAGTGACTGCTTCCACAAACGACGTGGTCGTAATCGTAGTCGGTAGTGCATGGATATCGCATAAAAAACCGATCACGACTACGAGCAGGACCACGAAACTGGCCCGAATGGCGCTTGGGCCTGGACTTGGACCTAGACCTCGACGTGAACCTGGACTGTCTTGTCCGAGGTAGGCTTTCCAGACATATCATTTACCAGATTGCCCCTTATTAGTGCATATCCACGTCCAAGTCCACGTCCAGGTCGAAGTCCAAGTCCAGTACGGAGGGTTGAGGTATTTCGCGAAAGAAACTAACTAAACGCCATTCGCGGAGATTGCCAATTTCACAATTTGCCGAGCAGGTTGAAAAAATCGCGCATTGTGGGGCCGCTGATGAAGACCGGTTTTCCCAGGAGGAGTTCCAGGTCGGAAAGGGACATGTCATCAAGGAAAATACCTTCGCCCCGCGATAGCGTCTCATTGGGAATGACCACAAAACCGCCAAGCTGGCGGCCCGCCAACGACTGCGCGAAGTCACGCCCGGCAAGCAGGCCTGCCACAGTGATGTTCTTCCCCATGAATCGGTTTTCGACTTCGACCACATCAAGATGGGAGCCCAGCTTCTGATTGAGCCGTACGATACATTTTTGCAGGAACGGGTAGAATAGCCTGCCGGTTGCAAGGGTTCCGCGCAGGTGTACTCCCGGCTGATGCCTCCGTCCGAGATGCGAGGTGAAGTCACGAAGAAAACTCCGGACCATCCCGACACCGTCCTCGATCTGAGCGAAGTCGTCATAGTAGCTTGAGTCGGGAATGGGCATTCCTCCCTGTATAAAAAACTCGTCGGCGAGGTAGACGAACCCTCGGCCTGCCTCGAGCCGGAATCGGCGCTGCCAGGGCGCGGCCTGCTGGACTATGTCGCGACAGAACGACGGCGTGACTTGCTCGAGCTGTTCCCTCACGACTCCATGATCTGATAGCCCCAGAGGGACGATAGCGACAGAGTCGACTCCCGGGTAATAGGAGTAAAGGTCCGAAACGGTCCGGGTCAGCATCTCTCCATCATTGAGTCCCGGCATGAGCACGATCTGCGCGTGAATGCGGATCCCGCCCGAGATGAGCTTGCGCATCTTGCCTGCCAGGTCGTCCACTTTCCTGCGACCCATGATTCTGGCGCGCAACTCCGGGTCCGTTGCATGCACGGAAACATAAAGCGGCGAGAGAGAATGCTCGATGATACGGTCCAGATCACTTTCGGACAGGTTGGTGAGCGTAATGTAGTTCCCATGCAGGAACGAGAGCCGGTAGTCGTCGTCTCTGACCTTCAGTAACCGGCGCACGCCCGGAGGCAGCTGCTTGACGAAACAGAACAAGCAGTCGTTGTTGCAGGTTCGTGTACGAAAATCCTCTGTTTGGACGCCGAGAGCCTGGCCTTCCTCCAAATCGGCCTTCACCCGTACTTCCCGGCCGTCAGCCCTGCGCACATCCAGCGCAACCAGTCCCTCGGCCAGGTAGAACTTGAGTGCCAGCTCGTCCGCTACATCTTGCCCGTTCACTGCCAGGATTTCATCTCCCGGTTCGAGGCCGGCATTTTCGGCATGCGAACCAGGTTCGACCTTGCAGATCCTAACTCCCTTTCTTGGCACTTCCCGCTTCCGCCCTCTGATAAGACTCGATGAGCACCACCGAGCGATAAAAATAATGCAGTCCGGATGCAACCGTGAACAGCAACGTCGCATAAACCAGCGGATCCAGCAAGGGCAAGATCCGCAGTGAGAAATTGGCCAGCATGACGCATGCAACCATGGTGAGTTGGATCGCGGTAGTGCATTTTCCGAGAAAGCTCGGTGGAAAATGGGTGTGCTTTGTCTGGAGATGGATGAGCAGTGCCGCCAGCGCAATCAACAGGTCGCGGCTGATGGCGGTGACCGTGAGCCAGATCGGGATATGAAATGCCGCCGGGACAGCCGGGATCGTGAGCGTAATGAAGGCTGACGTCAGCAGAAGTTTGTCCGCCACCGGATCCAGGAAGGATCCAAGCACCGTTTTCTGCTGAAACTTGCGCGCCAGAAGTCCATCGAGGCCGTCCGTGACCCCGGCCAATATGAAGACATACAGGGCGCTCCGGGGGTGGCCGTAGATGAGCAGAAGCACAAAGCACGGGATGAAGATCATCCGCAGGATCGTCAGTTGGTTTGCATACGTCAGCAGCACTTGCGCACTCTCCTACCGACACTTTTAGCAGATTCGTAGGATTCATTCATCATCTTTGTTCAACGATAAACTTGGCGGCCGACGCTGCCGATCCGATAAGTAGACAGGGGTGGCCAAGCCGCGCTTTCCTGTCCCCGTATGATATTGTAAAGGCTGGGTGGTCAGATGTCACTTTCCGGCAACCTGAAAACTATGGATCTCGCGGAACTTCTTCAGTGGGTTACCATGGGGAGGAAGACCGGTTCGCTGACGTTTGTCCGGAACAAGACTAAGAACTCAATCTTTTTCAAAGATGGCAGGATCATCTCTTCGAGATCGAACGAACCCACCAAACAGCTCGGACACTACCTTTTATTTCAGGGAAAGCTCACAGAAACCCAGCTCAAGCATGCGCTGGAAATCCAACTGCAGACTCGCTTGACCCTGGGGAAAATTCTCGTTCAAGAGTCCCTCATAACCCAGGAGGAAGCAGAGAAGGCCCTGGTGGGACGAACTGAGGAAGTGATCTACGACCTGTTCCTGTGGGACGAAGGCTACTTCCACTTCAGCGCGGACGGCTTCAACCTTGCCGAACTCATTCTCATCAATCTCGACATCCAGGCCATCATCTTTGAAGGTGTGCGCCGCAAAGACGAGTGGGCACGGATACGCAGGGTATTTCCCAGCAACAACGTCGTGCTGGCGATCCGGGCAGGTCTGGATCTGAAAAATCTCGCGCTGAAGTCCTTGCAGAAAAAACTCCTGTTCCTGGTCAGTCAGGGGAAGACGATTTCAGAAATCATCCTGGAGCTTCATGGTTCCGACTTCCAGGTCAATTTCGAGCTGTTCCAGCTGTATGACATAAACGTCATCGACGTGAAGGAGATCCGCGAGGCGCCATCTCCTCCTGACGATCCCGAGGCTCTTCTCAACAGGGGACAGGAACTGCTCAGGGGTGGGAAATATCAGGAAGCCATCGCCGCATTTCAGGAAGCTCTGCAACTGGATCCTCAAAACAGCCGGGCGGACGAACTCGTAGAAACCGCCGAGCGGGCGCTATGCCAGGAGCTCTATCAAACCGCCGTTCCACCCGACAAGATTCCTTATTTTGTCGTGCCTGAGTACGCGCTCACGCGGTTCAATCTCTCGCATCAGGAAGGTTTCGTGGCATCGCGCATCTCGGGCGCATGCGACGTCAGATCCATAGTGATGCTCTCCCCGCTCCGTGAACTGGATATCCTGCAAATCCTCGACAAGCTGCTCAAGCTCGAGCTCATCGCCCTCAGGTAGATGCGATGGAAACTGTTTACCACTCTTCAGCGCACGAGCGAAAGAGTCACGAGCTTATTCGAGATTCGAAATTCGAGATTCAAAATTCTCAATCTAGAATTTCGAATCTCGAATCAGACTCGGTCGACCACATTTGGTTGCGGCCTACTAGCTACGCTAGAAAATCTGTGGCTGCTTTTGAATGTGCCTAAATAGTTTCATGTGATCAGCGCCTGGCGGTTTTCGATGATGCCTATCGACAGCTGGCGATCAGTATCGAAATCTCGGAGAGGGCACGGGCAAGGCGTGGGCCATACCAGCTCAGAAGTTCGCCCTCGACGATGTATATGCGGTGATTGCGGCACGCGGGGACGGCATCTCCCATTTCCTCAATGCCGGGGATGTCGACTTCGGTGAAATGGTAGGGTTCCGTCGGCAAGAGGACGATGTCCGGCTGCCCGCAGGCAGCCTCGGCGAGACTGAACTTCGGGTAACGCTCCGGGCTGTCTGCAAAAATATTCCTGCCGCCGCAGCTCCGGATCACATTGTCGACGAACGTGTCCCCATTAATCGTCATGTATGGATCTTTCCAAACGGGGCAGAGAACGCGCGCCGGCGGATCGGAGGAGCGCGCACGGGCGTCGATCCGGGACTTGTAAATAGAGGCCAGGATGCCTTGCGCGGCCTCCGATGTGCCCGTCAATGCAGCCGCATCAGCGATCATCTTCAGGCAGCCGTCGACGCTTTTGGGAAAAGTGACAAAGACTCTCAGGCCTGCGTCCTCGAGCGTGTCGACCTGATGCTTGCGATTTTCCTCCGCATTTGCCACCACCAGGTCCGGCTTGAGCTCGAGAATCCTGCTCACGCTGAAGTTCTTGGTTCCACCCACCTTGGGCTTGGCGCCAACCTGATCCTCGGGATGGATGCAGTAATCCGTTATGCCCGCGATACATTCGCCGGCGCCCAAAGCGAAAAGCGTCTCGGTGATGCTCGGCACCAGACTGACGATGCGCCGGGCGGGCGCTTCAAGCCGGATTGTGCGTGACAGATCATCGAGCAATTCGATCATGGCAGCTCTTTACCATTATACCGCGGATCCTCAGGGTGGAGGTGTTGAACTGCTCCGGGGATGATGGTAAGGTCGGAAGCAGTCATGCGACGAGCAGACATCCGATTTGAATGCCGGCACAATCTGCTGCTCCCCGAGGACAAACGTGGCGCGCGCGCCCGGGCGATGCCGGCACAAGAGAGGTGACGAGCATGAGCGGCAAACTGCTGCGGGATGCGGTCCACGGCGATATCGAACTCGAGTCCCTGGAAGTGGAATTGGTCGATACGCCGGAATTCCAGCGTCTGCGCGGGATCAAGCAGCTGGGCACTGCCTGTCTGGTGTATCCATCGGCGACCCACACGCGCTTCGAACATTGCCTCGGAACCTCCTGGATGGCGCGGCGCATGATCGAGACCTTGAGGCGGACATGCTCCATTGCCGCCGACGAAGCGACGGCGATTCGCCTGGCCGCGCTGCTGCACGATATCACGCATATACCTTACGGGCACACATTGGAAGACGAACGCCGCATTTTGCCGCGACATGACAAGGATGAGGCGCGTTTCGACTATTTTCTGCGGCAATCTTCCCTGGGTCTACGCCTTCGCAACTCCGGATTTCAGGAGGAAGTCTTGCGCATTCTTCGCGGCGAGGCTGGCTTCGCCTCCGAAATCATTTCCGGCACGATCACGGCGGATCTGCTCGACTACCTGCGAAGAGACACCTACTTTGTCGGGTTCTCGCAATACTATGACGCACGGGTTTTCCAGTCCTTCATGGTTGAAGGCGGTCGCTTTGCCGTCAATCTCGAGAAGCACGGGATGCTGCGGCACGATGCGTTGTCGGAGCTGATCAACCTGCTGCGCATCCGATACACGCTGTCCGAACGCGTGTACTTCCATCATACGAAGATCGCTTCAGGTGCGATGATCTCCAAGGCAGTGGAATTGGCGATTCAAGCTGGCTTGATGCTCGAAGATTTGCGCCGGCTCAAAGACGACACTCTGATATGGATGCTGAGAGAACGATATGGCGCCCATCCCGGCGTCACACATATCCTCGATTCTTTGGAATCACGACAACTCTATCGCTCTTGTTTCGTTCGCGCCGGTGAAGTGGGTGAAGCCCGGCAGGAGGAGATTGTGGATCGGTTCCACTACGATGCAGGCAATCGCGAGGAGCTGGAGACTCAGATCGCCGGCGCCGCGGGACTCAGGCCGTACCAGGTAATCGCTTATTGCCCGTCCAAAGGCATGTCGCTTCCGGAAGCCGAGGTTCTCGTCAGGAGAGAGAACGGCAGGATCTTGCCGCTTTCCGACGGCAACAACGAGGAGATTCGCATCCTCAAGCAAAAGCACAAAGCGCTGTGGAGGTTTTATATCCTCCTCGACCGGAGTGCCTGGAGTCGGCATGAGCACGTCCGCAATGCGGCATCAGAACTCCTCTGTTGACTCTTGATAGATGTCTGAAATCACACGCCTGTTGTGGTGTGACGCAGATCTTCGCGGGCGGAGCGCACCTGCTGCAAAGCGAGACGGGCGCCACTTCTGAGGCAACCCACATCACTCGCGCAAAAAAGGAGGTCCACCCCCTGTTCAATCCAGAAGCGAAAGTCCGCGGCTGGAGAGGCGACGGCCACGATTTTGCCGTGGATCCTTGCCGCCTGGATTATCTTTTTTGCCGCTTCCGTGACCTTCGGATGACTCGTTTGATAGGGGACGCCAAGGCTGGCGGACAGATCCGCGGGACCGATCAGGATGTCGATGCCTCGAACGGCGCATAGCTCGTCGGCCCGCTCTACCGCTTCCTCAATTTCGATCTGCGCCATGAGGCTCAGATCGCGGTTGACGCGCTCCTGTTCAGCCGCGCTGTCGCCGAGTCCATATCGGACCGCCCGTGAAGTAGGGAAGCAGCCACGCTCGCCTTCGGGACGGAAGCGCGCAAAGCGGATGAACTGGTGGAGAATCTCGGGCGTGTTGGCCATCGGGATGTCGATGATGTCGGGGCCGCATTCGGCGGCGTGCAAAACGTTTTCGCGGCGCGCGTCGGGAATGCGAATCATGGTGAGCAACCCGAGTCCAGAGGCGACGCGACAAA
>Ga0187861_10000485_pt1 | contig 46498 bp, 40 predicted proteins | sample June2016WEW_10_1_3_FD_132986 | JGI IMG/M metagenome (GOLD analysis project Ga0187861, IMG submission 132986) | Peatland microbial communities from SPRUCE experiment site at the Marcell Experimental Forest, Minnesota, USA - June2016WEW_10_100 | ecosystem: Environmental > Terrestrial > Soil >...
ATCCTGTTGTTGATTCCCTGGATCATAGAAGCATAGAAACCAAACATGACACTAAACCCAATTACTAATACAACTTTAAAATTCCCATTCACGCTGATCTATCCCTTAGTACTCTGCGATATTTTTATCGCTTTAGATTATCTAAAATGCCTAATAAGTTTTCTTTCCCGACAAATGCCGATGCACCAACCTCGTGTGCGGCTTGTCTTACGGCTTTTGTGTCATCCTGAGAAACAATCATCACCTTAGCTTTGGGAAAATATTCACGAATCAATCCAGTGGCTGTGAGACCATCCATATTATTCATCTTTACATCCATCACCACCCAATCAGGACGATGAATAATATATTCACTAAGTGCATCCACACCATCCGAACATTCGAATATCTTTCTTGTCTTGTGTTTTATAATATCCGCAATCATCGATCTCATCTTTGCATTATCATCGACGATTAAAACACTTAAACATGCATCCATAGTTCCATCTCAAAGTGTATCGGCTTAATTTCTTGGGTATAGTTTATTCTTTTACCCGGACATGTGCAATCGGGGTTTCCCCTTATTTTGTTTCCTAGGTGTTTCCACCTAAGCGGGGGATGAAGAAATCTGTATTATAATGGCAGCAAAATCTTTATCGTGAAATTTTGACCAATTTTTCACCGTAATCGACAATAACGCTTAGAGAAGAGATCTATTCTCCAGAAGGAACCGTAAGAGTGCATGACTGCCATGAATGCCCAATTTTATGCAAATATTTGTACGATGATTTTCAACGGTTTTGGGACTGATGAATAGCTCTTCTGCGATCTGTTTCGTGCTTTTATTCTCTGCAATAAATTTGAGGACTTTCCGTTCAGCCGTCGTTAATAGTTCAAGATCTGTCGATTTACCCGACAGCACCGTCAGTGAACCGCTTCGACGAACTAGATAATCAGTGAACATCGAACTGACAAAATAACGTCCTTCGATTACTGTACGTATTGCTTCTGCAATCTCGGTTACAGCATTTTCTTTGCTCACGAATCCTTTTACTCCAAGGTCCATCGCGCGGGAAAACAGCTCTTCTTCTTTATACATGGTAAGAATGATGATCTCAACGGGGATTTTTTGTTTCGCAACTACCTCTGCAAATTCTAGGCCGTTCATCTTTGGCATGTCCAAGTCAAGTATTACAACATCGATAGAATGATCTTTGAGAAATTCGAGCGCTACCTCACCATTAGAAACATCACCAACGATATGTAACTTTTGTTCGGATTCAATAATACTACGTAGACCACTCCGGAATACGGGATGATCATCGACAATCAGAATATGAATAATTTTTATCCCCATTATCTACAATGGTATATCGACCAAGATCATTGTTCCGATTCCTGGAGTGGAGATACAATTCAATGAACCTTTAAGCATCTTTACTCTTTCTGACATGACTATAAGCCCAAATCCATCATACATTTTTCTCTCGGACGTCATCGTGACCATGCCTTTGCCATTATCAGAGATAATCAAATGAACCATTTTATCATCTTTTGTGATTTTCACATCAGCTTCTTTTGCTTGAGAATGTTTGATGATATTATTAAGCGCTTCCTGAACCAACCTGAAAAGATTAATCTCGGACTCTTTGTTAAAAATATTATCCACTTCGACAATGGATGTAGTAATATCGATGGAAGTCACAGTAGCAATTGTCGCCACAAGATGCTTGAGCGCTTCTGTTAGTCCTAAGCGATCCAACAGAACCGGGCGCAGATTTTGCGAGATCTTCCGAACATCTTCCAGTGTTTGAGAAGCAAGGGATGATATTTCTTGTAATTGTTTAGCCATTTTGGACAGGTTCTTCTTTGATTGCAGCCCTATCAGTGCATAATTCTTTATGATAAGAATATCCTGACCAATACTGTCATGTAATTCAGCTGCAATTCTTTTTCTCTCTTTTTCCTGAAGATCCATCAGCATATGTGATAATTCGTGCTCACTTTTTTGTCCCTTTTTGATATAGCGGTATTGAACAGCACCACCGATATAGAGAGCACATGCACTTACAATAAGGATAATATCGAGCCACCAATTATTCATAAGCAACTAATACGACAGGTGTAAAAAAAGTACGGTTACTAACAAGGAAAAAACGGAGCTGTTGCGTCTACAGGTAATTCTTGAATGTATGTTGCCGATTAGTCGTAGATAAAATGGCTTTACGAACCTCGAGATCAGATGACGAGAAAATCGATCGAGATTGTAAACGGGTTTTGCCCTCCTGCAAATCATCCCGACAGAGTAAGTCCCCATCGAAAGGATCAAGCGGTAATTGACTTTTGTCATATTCCCCCAAGAACCAAGCTATCACATTTTAGGTTTGAATTCTTTTGCACGAGTGGGACAATATTATTTCCCAATTCTCTGTCGTGCTGTTTCGCATAGCTTTCTAGATATACACCCTTGAGAAATCTACACTTTCGAGATCATAATATCAATCTTTATATCGATTTACAATGAATTGATCTATCCAAGAGTATGTACTAATGATAAGTTAGTATTTTTTCATTATCAAGCATTAGCAATCTGATAAGGAAAATAAGTTTCTGATGCTGGGGGCGTTACTTCAACCTGCCAAGACGTCAATTTGAAAGAGTGCTGAACTTTGTCGCAGTTGCGATTACGATTGTTGCTTCAGACCGGCAAGTTTGCGGCTGAACCAAGTAATGGAGATTATAAATATTCTTTCAAATAAAACGCCAATATCAGCTTGAGATCTTCCTCCGCTACTCGAAAGGCAGATTCTGAAAAGTTTCGATTTTTTATTATGACCTAGACATAAACCTTATATTATAATTTTTTCATTTATTGTTGACAATTGCTGAAAGCAACCTTGAACTCTAGGTTGAGTTCAGTTGGGTTCTATCCCTCTCTACAAAACAAAATCGCCCAACTAAAATGGGCGATTTTGTTTTACTTACAATTTATAACACGCTTATCAATATTGCTTATCATTTATCCTCATCGATTCACTGCTTCTTTAAGTAACCACTTCTTCCAGTTGAGTGACCATTCTTCCACATTTTCTTTTGAGACTGGTGTTAATGGAGCGAACATCTGTTTTTCTGTCGGAGAATAGTTGTGGAGTATTTTTTCAAGTAATAATTCGACCGATTTATATCCCATCTGAAAACAGTTAACACCTACCAGCGACTGTACATATCCACTCTTTACATATTCCAGTTCAGATGGAATCGCATTGCCAGCAACCACTTTCACTTCACCAGGACTCCATTTAATACTATTTTTTTGTTGAAGCGCCCAACTGCCAATAAATACCCACCCTTTAATATTAGGGTTATTATTTTGCGCACGAGTGAAAGTTTCAACTGCTCTTTCTGTAATTTCAAGGTTGTGGTAAACATTGTCAGTCGGGAGCGAAATATTTGGATATGTTTTTAATGCATCCTTGACACCTTGCAGACGACGCTGCTGGTTCAATGCATTTTTGTTCCCCGCAAGGACTGCAATAGTACCTTTTCCTTTTAGTTCTTTTGCAAGTTCCTGTAAAAGTATTTTACCAAATTCGACATCGTCCGCTCCATAGTATACAAATCTTTTACTCTTTGGTGCATCTGAATCGAAACACAGGACAGGCATCCCATTATCAATCGCTTTATCGATAACTGGCGTTAGATAATTCGCATCGGTGCACGCTATTGCAATGCCATCGATAACTGTATGAGAAGAGCGTTCAATTGCATTTGCCTGTTCTCTAACATCTTCCACTTTCGGGGTTTGCCAGTCTATAATAATATCAGCCTTGTATCTTGCACCCAATTCTTTAGCCGCTATACACGCACCAGAATACGCAGCAATGAAAACCGGGTTTGTGTTACTTTTGCCAATCATCACAATGGTTATTTTTCGCCGTTGATCGCTATTGACGGCTTGGGCTAAAAACAACTCTGAGCTCATAAGAACTAGGCAAAAGAGAAGAACTATTCTGTTTTTCATAACATTCCTATCCTTTAATTTGTACTTTGGCACTTTTAAAAACGCACTGTTCATTAACAAAGATAATTGACGTTTCTAAGTTTAGAATTGATTCTTCGTTTTTCTGAAGCCCCAATTCATAGCCCTTACAACAACGTATATATCAATATCGTCCTTAACGATTTACTGCTTCCTTGAGTAACCATTTCTTCCAATTAAGCGACCACTCGTCTAAATTTTCTTTCGTGACTCGTGTCAATGGAGCGGCTATCATTTCTTGACTTGGAGCTTGGTTCGTTAGTATCTTGTTAAGTAAAAGTTCAACTGTCTTGTGCCCCCACATAAAACAACCCTGCGCGATAAGAACTTGAACATGATCGCTTTTTATGTACTCTAATTCAGCAGGAAGTGCATCACATGCAACTATTTTGGATCTGCCTGGCGCCCATTTAATTCCATTCTTCATGAATAGAGGCCAACCGCCGATGAACGCCCAACCTCCAATTTGTGGATTAGCTTTTTGTGCTCGAGCAACTACCTCTGCCGCCTTCTCTGGAAGTTCCTCATGATAAAAGACTCCATTTGGGAGAAGACTCATAGATGGATAATTCTTAAGTTCCTCTTTGACAGCTTGAACACGACGTTGAAGATTAGGGGCATTCTTATTACCAGCAATAATTGCTATAACACCTTTTTCTTTCATTTCCTGGGCCAACTCTTTCATCATCATGCGACCGAATTCATCATCATTCGTACCATAGTATGCAAAACGTTTGCTTTTTGGTGCATCGGCATCAAAACAAACTACTTGTATACCGAGATCAACCGCTTTGTCGATAGATGGAGTAATAATTTTTGCATCGCTACAAGCAATGGCAATTCCAGCCGCACCAGAATGACTAAGCCGTTCAATTGCCTGAACTTGCTCCTTTGGATTCTCAGTCTCTGGTGTCTGCCAATCGATAATTACATCCACACCATATTTAGCACCTAGTTCTTTTGCGGCTACACGGGCTCCGGAATATGCGGCTATAAACACAGGATTTGATTGGCTCTTTCCTATAAATCCTATCGTGACGCTCTTGCCATTTCTATTATTCGGCTGTGCTAAAATCAAACCAGAGTTAATTAGAAGAACACATAAAATAATGACTAGTCCGTTTTTCATAATATTCGTTTCCTTTCTTTGTATGAATTTTATTTATAAAACCTTTTTTAAAAAATTTCTGTTAGTTAATTTAGATTTGAAAGTATTATATCCTTTTTCTATTTTTCTGCTAAATTTTTATGAATAGTCGGCAATGACGAATTTTCATTAATAGCGTATTTCGATCGTGGTTTCAATTCAAATGATTTCTGCGGAGACAATGAAAATGCATCACGTTCTTTTTGTGATGTTAATTTGAACTGATTGACAAGTTGTTGAAGAGCTTCCGTCAATCGATTCAGATCTTCCGCTGCACGAGCAATTTGTTGAGTGCCTGAAGCTGTTTGTTGAGTAACAGTGGCAATGGCTTCCATGTTCTTGCTGATTTGTTCGCTGGTGCTCGACTGTTCTTCATTTGCAACTGCAATTTGTGTCACCATGTCCGTAACCTTTTGCGAAGTCTTAACTATCTCCTGCAGCGATGCTCCAGCCCGATCCGCTAACACAATCCCTGCGTCTACTTGCTTTGTTGCATTCGCCATTGAGCTAACGGCACCATGGCTATCTGATTGAATTTGTTGAATCATGCCAGCAATTTGCTTTGTTGCTTTCGTGGTTTGTTCTGCCAGTTTCCTCACTTCGTCGGCAACCACTGCAAATCCGCGGCCCTGCTCACCCGCCCTTGCCGCTTCTATAGCCGCATTAAGTGCCAACAAATTTGTCTGGTCGGCAATATGTTCGATTACACCAATTATCTCACCAATTTCATCACTCGATTTGCCAAGATTTTGAATTGTTCCCGCAGATTCTCGCACAACATTCGCAATTTGTTTCATCTCGGTCACCGTGTCTGCAACGACCTTTCCGCCTTGTTCTGCAGCGGTTTTAGCTTGCTCTGCAGTATGTGCAGTTTCCCCAGCATTCTCTGAATTCACAGCAATGGTTTTGGCCATTTGCTCGACCGCCCTTGCTATTTCCTCCGATTGCGTGGTCTGTTCTTGAGAACCTGCTGCCATCTCTTCTGTGCTTGAGCTTATCTCAGCACTTGCGCTCGCAACGGAAGATGCTGTTTCTGATACTTGAAGCAATGTATCCCGGATAGACTCTACGAACCGATCGAAGGAATGTTGAAGTTGGCCCATTTCATCCTGCCGAACTGAATTTATCTGTGTGTTAAGATCTGCATTTTCGATATTCGTTTGTATCATCTTAATATCTTTGACCAAACTTCGTGCGTATCGAACAGTCCACCATGTGCCTAATATCACGATAATGCCACCAAAACCGAAAGAAATTAAGAGTTGCCTATACATTGCTGACATTACAGACTCCATCGATATACCAACGAACGTAGTTCCCAGCTTTTTTCCCTTATATTCGACAGGACGCGACTCCAAAACAACATCTTTTGTATCTTCTAACTTTAGATTCTGCATGAGTGTTGTTACATTATATTTCAAGTTTCTTGGATTATGCTCAATAATAGTTTGGTTGGATTCATCTAAAATTAAAATAAATACAACATCGGGATCTTTTCTTGCCCAATCGAAGGATGTTTGAACAAGATCGAAATTGCCGTCATTCAATCCCGCACCGGCTGCAAAGGAGAGGGTTTCCGAAAGCACTCGAGCATTGTTGAACAATGCATCCCGTCCAGCCGACTCTTGAGTGATCCAAATTACGGTGACTCCAAAAATGGATATCGCCAATAATGGTAGGATAAAAGATGTGATCATCCTGACTTCTAAAGATTTTCTAAGTTTTTCTATCATGGCTTTGCTCCTTGCCTTGTATATAAGTGAGCGTACTATATTGTTATGTCAACACTAATTGCTTTTTAGTTGTTTATAACGTTTTAATTTCCCTTTAATAGTGTCGAGAAGCATTTCACCAGAAAAAGGTTTTGTCAGATAATCATCTGCTCCTAGACCTTTTCCGTATCGTATCATACCCTCATCAACCATTCCGCTTAGAAAAATGAACGGTACATGACTTAGATGATGCAATTGTCGGACTTTTTCATAGAACGAAAATCCTCCAATTGTTGAAGTTTCGAGATTGATGTCAGAAATGATCAAATCAGGCATATCATTTTTAAGTCCGGTAAGTGCTTCATCAGACGTATTAAAAGCATGTACAGCAAATCCTCCACTTTCAAGTACCCGAACGATCATTCCAAGCGTATTTTCATCGTCATCAATAACATAGAGCGTTGGCTTATTCTGACGATCACCAAATTCCACTAGAACTTTTGCTTCGACTCTTGAATGTGCCTCAGATGAAATATGATACTTTTGTCGGAGTTCATTAATGACAGCTGAGCGCTCCCTCGCATTCATCCCGGAAGTCCAAACGAGCGTGAATGCATGTGCATAGGATTCTTCCTTGGCTTCTAACTCAAGCTGAGTATGTTCCTCCATTGTAATACGGAGTGATGTTCGTAGGTCTCTGAGCTGACTCTCTTCTTCTGGTGAGATTGCACCATCTGCCCAAGCAAGCAGCAACACTCGTTTGTACATATCGTGGGCTTGCTCGCTCGCGGTAGCCGCCGGTTCATTCTGTTGTACTGTTGTCGGTTTTCGCTGTGGCACTGGTTTTTCCTGCGGTACACCCTCAATTTTTCTATGTTGTTCTGGGGTCTTTGAACTAGGAGTGGCGTTAGGCACTGCTTGTCCTTTAACAGCCCGTACCAATTCTTCCTCGTGTCGTTTCTCCGCTTCGAGTTTCTTCTGATGCCACTCCTCTAGTTGTTTCACCTGTGCATCTTCTTTTTTTAACCGTTCCTCTTCCGCTCGCCGACGATCTGCATCGAGTTTGGCTCGTGCCGCGTCTTCCATCGCTCCACGGTTAGATACTGAAATTTTTTTCTTTTCTGCTTCCTCTTTCAGGAAAGCAATTCGCTCTTGGAACGCATAAATGTATGCATTGGTTGGATCAAGCTTCTTTGCTTTTTCGAGATGCTCTTTTGCCTCATCTAAGAATCCTGCTTTAATAGCTTGGTCAACCACTTTTAGAATATGGTTGGCTTCCATTCGAATTTCTTCGGACGCATTCGGTGTTGTAGCCATCACTTGTCGGTCATTCACAATTTCTACACAATATTATTGATAATATTGCTACTACGTCGATAATTCATGAATTCTACAATTGTTCAGTTTTTTCTGGGTACACTATTGTCTACATTAACAACGTTCTTGGTGCCACCATCGTCTGACTATTTCACTAACATTTGTCGGTTCGTTCTTACGTTTCCATTTGTCAAAAAATTGAATGTCAGCACTTGCTGGTTCCGGGTCTGGTCGGTCTATCTGAATACGCAAAGGCATAGGAACAGCATCACCAACAAACAATCCCTCTCCTTGACGAAGCGAAGGGAGAAGGCTTTCAAGACCGGGATATGTATCTGCAACGAGCCGGCAGACATAATTCTGATCAACCGGATTTGTGAGACGCATTACCACAAAGTTGTTACATTGAGACAAAATAGTTTCAGAAATATCAGAGGGTCTCTGGCTTACGATCATACAACTTACACCGTATTTTCTGCCTTCTTTTGCAATACGTTCAACGGTGCGTCTGGCGGATTGTGTGCCTTGTGTACTTGTTGACAAATAGTTATGCGCTTCTTCAAAGACCAATAGTATAGGACATTCACGGCGACTAATATTCCAGAAATTAAAATCAAAAGCTAATCTTGCCATGAGAGAAACGACCGTGTTCACGATATCGAATGGAACACCACTCATGTCCATTATCGTAATCTTCGCGCCCCCATTGGGTCCGAACATTTTTGTTAATAATTCTGAAAAAGAAGCAGAGTGAATAAAAAGTCTGGGTTTAAACATGAAGTCATAACGCGGGTCATTCAATTTGGTATCTAGCTGCACTAAAAATCTGGCAAACTTTCCATAAAAGGGGCCGTTTTTTTCAGAATCAAGTGATTCTATTTTTGAACGAACTTTTTCGAAATCGTAGTATACAGGTGTATCGATCGTCAAGACGTTTTTTAATTCCGGATTTTGTAGACGTTTTGCTTGGAACACGAGTTCTTTCAAAACGGTAATATGAGTTGCTGCGTGTTCATCTGAGGGGTTAATGAATACCTCCGTCATTTCTTGAAAAGTCATTAACCAGAATGGCAATTCGAGTTCTGTCAGATTTAGATACTGACTGTTTTTCGGAAAAGCCTTTTGATATTCATTATGGATGTCTAAAATGATAACTTTTGTGTCAGGAAAGCCTACCACTTTTTGAAGAATTGAAGCGACAGTGCATGACTTACCAGAACCACTTGCCCCAATTACTGCAAGGTGTTTTCCAAAGAATCGATTTGGATCAATAAAGGCGCGTTCGTTTTCAAAAAGCGAGAGTCTGCCTGTTGAAAATCCGAACCGCTGAAACACTGAAAAAGCAATTGCAAGATCTTTTTCTTCCATGATATACACAGGTGTTTCCGCTGTTGGAAAAGTGGAAACACCGCGCTCAAAAATACCATTCTTCACAGATCCAATAAGGGAAATTATCATTTCATAATGAGATTTTGTTTTCCCATTTTCTCCATATTCGAACTTTTTGAATTCTGACACCAAACCAAGCAAGATTTGTCTGCCAGCAGGTACAAGAACATAGGTACCTATTTGTCCAATAGGATATGATTTCCCATTCAACTGCAATGAAAGACTTGATAATTGCGAATCAAGTGCAACAGTCGCAGTTGAGGTTGTGACCTTCCGAATTACTCCGATTCTTTTTTGATCCCAAATTGTTTTAACAGCAGCCATAATATTTTATCTCATTATCTAGCCGCAATACCTACGGCATTTCACCAAATTAATAAATCATTCCACAATGCAGGTCTTTGGAACTTCCCACAATACATTGTTCACGATTTTGACTATATCCTCGCAACTAAAAGGTTTTTGAATGAAGGGCAATTCTTGCATTATCGCTTTCATTTCACCACGCGGGTTGTCCAACATGCTTCCTGTCATACCAATTATTTTAATTTGCGGATTCATTTGCTTGAGTTCCGGGATTGCCGATAGTCCGCTTAATTTAGGCATCAGCATATCCATCAATACAATATCAATCTTTTCTTGGTTTTCTTTATATACAGTGATTGCATTTTCCCCGTCAAATGCAGACAGTACTTTAAAATTCTGTTTTTCAAGTGTTGATCGCAAAAGGTCCCGCAGGTTTTTTTCATCATCCACAATAAGAATAGTCTCACCATGCCCCGTCGGGATAGCGTAATCTTGTTCGACCTGTACCTCCGCCGCTTCTTCATTGGCAGGAAGAAAGACCTTAAACTCTGTTCCTTTGCCTACCTCGCTATGAACATCAATGAAACCGCCATGGCTTTTTACAATACTTAATGCAGACGAGAGACCTAAACCAGTTCCTTTACCTGGTTCCTTTGTTGTGAAAAATGGGTCGAATATTCGATTGATTATTTCTGGTGGAATTCCACAGCCCGTATCTTTCACAGTTAAAATAACATACGTTCCAGGTGTAGCCCCAAAGTGCAATCCCGCCTCTTGTTCATTGAGTTTAATGTTTTGTAAATCGATTGTGAGTGTTCCGCCATTTGGCATTGCATCACGGGCATTGATCGAAAGATTCATCAATACCTGATATAATTGAGTTGAATCTCCTATAACATACCAGACACCTTTTGGACAATGTTTCACTACTTTTATTATTGGCGGGAACGTTTCTGCAACAAAATTTAATAATTCCCGCACAAGAAGTTTAAGTTGAAGCACAGCACGATCGCCCTTAATTCCCCGTACGAACGACATTAATTGTTTTACAACCCCTTCACCTCGTTTTGCAGAGCTTTCCAGCGTCCTTAAGATGTCTTGACTTGGTTCATCTGTCAATTTTTCTCGCATAAAGGGAACAGCTAAAATTATTGGTGTCAGAACATTATTTAGGTCATGTAAAAGCCCGCTTGCCAGCGTACCTACGCTCTCTAGACGTTGCGCACGAAGAAACTGTTGCTCGATGTTCTTTTTATCTGTGATGTCCGTATTAATGGTAAGAATTGACTTTGGCTTTCCTTGCTCATCTCGTACGATACTCCACCTGCTTTCAACAATAACGCTCTTTTGCATCTTGGTCACTTGGTGCAATTCACCAAACCACGATCCCTTCTTTTTAACATCCTGTAATGCTCGTTCAATACTGTTTAATTCTGTGCTTAACAATTGAGAAGCATTCTTTGAAATTGCTTCTTCTTGCTTCCATCCATAGATTCTCTCTGCACTATTATTCCAATAGATGATATTGTCATTAAGATCACGAACAATAATCGCATCTTGTGCGATATCCAATAAATTCGCCTGCTCTCTAATTTTTTCCTCTGCTATTTTACGTTCAGAGATATCTTGCATATAAATAGCAAGTCCATCTTCCGCGGGGTATGCCCGAACTTGCAACCACGAATTTAAGGCAGCATTGTAATCTTCGAATTCGGCAAATTCATGTGCTGCCATTGCCCGATGTAATGCCTTATATGCCACTGAATCTCTCGCAGCAGGAAATTCACTCCACCAATTCTTCCCCCAGAGGTCTTCACGCCGCTTATTCACTTTTGCCAAAAAGGTATCAGATCGTGGGTTTAAATACATCACATGCCAGGATTTGTTAATAGAAAAAAATGCATCGGTGATACTCTCAAAGATAGTGAGCATTTGTTTCTGAGACCGTCTGAGTTCCTCTTCGAGCCGTGCATTTTTCTCTTCTGTTCTCTGTTTTTCGAGCGCATTTTGAATTGCGCCTGGTAATCGACGAAGACTTGACTTCAGGATATAATCATCGGCACCTTCCTTAAGGCATTCGACGGCTATTTCTTCATTTTTCATTCCTGTGACAAGAATAAATGGAATCCTTTTTTTCTTTTCACGCACCACCTTCAACGCTTCTAAGCCGCTGAATTGAGGTAGCGAATAATCTGCAAGCACTATATCTGGGTAAGATATTTCAAGTTCTTTTATGAACTTATTCTTAGAAGCTACCCGTCGCGCGCTGTATAAAATGTTTGCGTTCTGAAGTTCCCGCTCGATCATTTCAGCGTCAATCGGAATATCTTCAAGCATCAGAATATTTAAATTTCCATTTTGCTGTGTCATTTCATTATGCCCATTATTACATGTATTTTTTTTCTATGTTTTTGAAAGTGTAAAAAAGAACCTGGCACCATTATCCACTTTGCCTTCGGCCCAAACCTGTCCACCGTGTCTTTTAACAATCCGTTGGACAATAGCCAAACCAACTCCTGTTCCTTCAAATTCTTCGGCAGCGTGCAATCTGTGAAATGCACCGAAAAGGCGATCAACATATTGCATATCAAATCCGACACCATTATCACTCACACAATATTTTACACTTCCATTGAACGAGTGTGAATCAATAGTCACTTCTCGTTTTTGTTTGTAGCGCGTATATTTGAATGCGTTCGAAAGAAGATTGTACCATACTTGACGTATCAATGTTGCATCGCCGCATGCAGGCAACAGAGGTTGGACGGCTATTGAAAGAGCAGATGATCCACATTCACATTTCAATAATTCGTCAATCACCGTTTGCACAAGAGGTGTCATGTCAATCAGTGATTGTCGCAGGTCGAGCCGAACAACTTTTGAAAATTCAAGTAACCCATCAAGAAGCTTTTCCATGTGCTCGGAACTTTCGGCAATCTGCCGAACAAGTGCCTGCCCTTCTGTGTTGAGGTTCGCTGCATGCTGCGCGCTTAACCATTTGGAATTGTTCCGCACTACAATTATTGGTGAACGCAAATCATGAGACACCGAATATGATAATGCTTCCAATTCTTCGTACGCTGCATCAGCGCCGGCATCAACGTTAAGATTATGTTGATGAGATTCTATTTGTCTACGTAATATCTGAACATCATTTTGAAGAGTTATTCGTTCAATCTGTTCTTTTTCTAAAATATTCCTTAAATTAATGTTTATATAAAGTGAAGCAAACATATAAGCAACCATCTGAAGTACGTTGATACACTCTGGCAAAAAGAATTGCAAATTGACACTGAATAACGATATAATCCCAACCGTCGTTCCGTCGCTTATTAGTGGTAATGATAAGACAGAACCATAATTATGCGTTCCTAAGAGTACTGGTACTGCTTTCGGCGATTGACTTATTGCTCTTATATTCATGCTCGCGGGACAAGGCAATAGAACTGCTGGGGATAAAAGAATATTTTGACCATCGACTTCTCCCATTGCTTGCAGAGTAGAGAATATATTTGACCACGTATTATTACAAGCCAATACCTCAAATTTACCCTCGGTGGTGTATTTGTATATGCAAGCACCATCAACCTGAAGTATTTCGGTATATACTTTAATAATTTGTTCGGCGAGTTGTTTTGATTCTTGACGATGCAACGCTAACTGTTCTAATGCTCGGAATGCATCTTGAATATTCATCGCTGATGTCAACTTGCCGTCAGTGTTCTCTGAAAATGAGTCATTTAATTTTGAACGCTCGTCCCTATTTTCTAATAGGCGCATGAACGATTTGCTATTCTGCTTTTCGGAAACGCGTTTAGCCTCCGATCCACTAAAAGCAATATTCAGATTTTCATTAACGGTACATTCAATCATATACCCTCTCCCCTGCCGATATGCAGGTATTCTTGAGATCTTAATTTTGTCAATCGGTTAAATGCCACAGAGATATTCTCGAGCGATACCATAGAATCTACAACACCTTCTTCAAGTGCCGCCTGTGGCATACCATATACAATGCAACTTTCTTCATCTTGAGCAATTACATATCCGCCCTTCGATTTAATGCATTTTAATCCTTCGACTCCATCTTTTCCCATACCAGTCATAATGACGCCGAGCAGCGGTCCATGAAACGTTATACCTGCAGATTTCATCATGATATCTGCAGAAGGTCGATATAATGCATTAATAGGTTCATCAGAAATTTCCGTTATTACATTTGGACCATCATTGCGAAACGTCAAATGCCTCCCACCAGGCGCAATTAGTACTTTTCCAGGTTCAACAACTTCCCCTTGTTCCGCTTCCTTTACATTGACTTTGCTTATTATATTCAGCCTATCCGCCAGCGATTTTGTGAAATGAGGGGGCATATGTTGTACTATTGCCATACCGATAGGGAACTGTTTTGGAATTTTGGGAATTAGGTTATGCAAAGCCTCAGGTCCACCTGTTGATATTCCAACAACGACTGCTTGAAAATCTGATGCCACATTTTCGAAAGAGATAATTTTAGATGCTGGTGCAATTTGATCTTTTTTATCGCGCGATGATTGCACAAGCCGTCTCATGCGAAATCTTGTTTGAATTAAACGGCTCCGCGCAATTTGTTTTATCTTGTCAATAAGCTCGCCTTTAATATTCTTGATATTCGTCGAAATGGATGCCAGATCTTTTGAAATGAAGTCAACCGCACCTAAATCAAATGCCTGCATTGTAGCTTGTGCGCTCTCCGTCGTCAACGAGCTAACCATAAGCACTGGCACCGGCATTTGTTCCATAATAATTTTTAAAGCAGTGAGGCCATCCATACTAGGCATTTCAATATCTAGTGTAACTATGTCGGGTTTCAATTTACTAATCTTCTCTATTCCCTCACTACCATCCCGGGCAGTAGCAATGACACGGATTTCTCGGTCCGATTCCAACATGAGTGTTAATGATTTCCGCATAAATGCAGAATCATCAATAACAATTACTTTTATAAAGTTCTCTTCAGATTGCCTCATGACACTTTCATTATTATGCTACTTTTCCAAAATGGCGTGCAAACAATTCGATAAACTGACCAACGTCGATTACTAATATAACGCTTCCGTCTCCAAGGATGGTAGAACCGGCAATTCCAGGAACATCACCCAGATAATCGCCTAACCCTTTAATAACAATCTCTTTTTGTCCCCGGAGGGAATCAACTAGAAGACCAATGCGCTTCTCTGCCCAACCGACTACGACAACATACGAAACTGCCGATGGTTGTGCAGCTTTTGAGTTTCCAATAATATCGGACATCCTTGCAAGTGGCAATATAACATCTCTGACTCGTATTACTTCCCGTCCTTGAATAGTGTATATCTCGTCATGTCCAATGCAAATAATTTCGAGCACTGCGCTCAGCGGAACAGCAAAAATTTCGTCGACCACCTTCATGAGAAGCCCTTGAATAATTGCAAGCGTCAACGGTACCTTCAAAGTAATAATAGTTCCTTTGCCAACTTCGGAAGCTATTTCCACAATACCTTTTAATTTTGCGATATTGGTCTTAACAATATCCATCCCAACGCCTCTACCAGATACATTTGTGATTTCATGCTTCGTACTGAAGCCCGGAATAAATAGCAAGTTGAGAACGTCAGATGCTGACATTTCCCGTGTTTGTGCTTCCGAGATTAATCCTTTTTCCATCGCTTTCTGTTTAATTTGCTCAGCATCAATACCGCATCCATCGTCTTCCATCGTGATTAGAATATAATTTCCATCTCGCTCTGCGTTGACGACAACGATTCCTTGTCGCGGTTTTCCCTGTTTCGTTCTTTCTTCTGGTGATTCAATACCATGATCGATTGCATTACGAATCATATGGACAAGCGGATCGTTCAATTCTTCTACTATAGATTTATCCAGTTCTGTTTCCTTACCATAAATCTGAAGATCAACATCTTTACCTGTCGTACGCATAAGTTCTCTGGCAACAAGGGGAAGTCCGTTGAATACCTTCTCAATCGGAACCATTCGCGTTTTCATGACAGCCATCTGAAGTTCTGTTGTTACAAAATCAATCTGACTGCTGACATCAGCAATATGTTTTGACATCTCAATCCGTTCATATTTTTCTATCAGAGATTGGGTTGCCTGTGAAAGACGATTGCGCGCAAGAACAAGCTCACCAACAAGATTCATTAAATCGTCAAGCCTGCTAATGTCAACCCGGATTGTCGAATCAGCTGCGCGTTGATGCATAACCTCAAATGTTTCAGATGCTTGCGAAGCCTGTTCCTTTTTTTCTTGCACAACATCTTCAACCTGAACTACAGCAGGTTGCTGTTGCATCGCTCCTCGTAATTTCTCAAGAATACCATTCAGTTCAACAGGCTGTTGATTGCGGCTTTCAATTCGCTGCAGGAGGACACTAGCTGCATTGTGAACTTCAATAAGCACATCTATGATTTTACCATCGGCAATAATTTCGCCTCTCCGGAGTTTGTTCAATAAATCTTCACTAGTATGGGCCAGTTCTGTCATCTGGTTAAAACCGAGAAACGACGAAGTGCCTTTGAGTGTGTGTACTCCTCGAAAGATATTATTTAATAAACCCGCATCAGAAGGCTTTTTTTCCAGGGCAAGCAGATCCTGACTGAGATGATCAAGAATTTCTTTAGATTCGATAAGATAGCTGTCGAAGATTTCTCGCATATCCTCATCAAAACCAGCTATGCCTTGTTTATCATTCATTTAACAATGTTCCATTTCTTGTGCATTCCTGATAGAGAAAAACATTTGCCTACTTTGCTTCTTTTTCCTGCCATGCCGTCACGACCTCATCAATCTTTGATTGATGTTCGGGCGTTTTCATGTATGAGGCATTAACGTCAAATGCTTTGGGTCCATCTATCTCCACTTCAACTTTACGTCGAGCATCATCGGTTTTCTGTTTAGCTGTCTCGAAAAAGTTCAACTCGTTTAATAATTCTTTACGGACAGATTCTATTAGATGATTTGCTGCTCCAATTTTTTGCGCCGTTATATCCTGCACTTGCAAAGCAACAGTGATATTGCTTGTATTTTCTTTTAATTCCGCCAGCGTCTGCTTTATACCCGTGAGCATCAAGACTTGCTTTTCAGAAATTCCGGCTTGATCGAATTCTTTCATTCCATTCTCCACCATGTGAATCTTAGTTCCCATTACATCGAGAACGTCAAGAATTTCCACTGTAGCGAGTTCTGTCGCTTGCGTTACTCCATTCAACTGGACTGACGCATTGGGAATTTTGCGAGAGCTTTCCTCAATCGCGTTCTTAATACGATCAAGTAATGTGATAACCTTCTGTAGCGCAGTTATTACACTTTCTGTTGTCCCTTCAACATTTTCGCTTATCTCTTCGTGTGCCATACTTTCACCTTTTTTTTTGTAGTGAATATACAATTTCGTTTTAGTTCAAATTATCACATTTCAGTTTCTATAATTGTCCTGCCCGTGCTTTGCTTAGCAAGGACTCGACCATTTTTTTCCTTTCCGCTTCGCCTACATTCTCCTGTTCGAATCGGATCGACATAGAGGGCAACGGTGGGAGATTCTCTGCCATCCCTGTACTGAAAAATCCGGTCGTGAGCTTTCGAAGTCCTTCGGCAACTGCCTCGATAGTTCCCATTACGGCACCAATATGCTGTTGAGTGATATCCTGCACCTGAAGCGCCATCATTATTTCAGTGCAATCACTTTGAAGATCCTTCAGCAAGCGTTCAAGGTTGCTTGTTGGACCGCTCATTCTCAAACTTTGAAGATGAATATCCCATGCTTCTGCAAGCTTTACAATATCTTCATCCCAACCTGATTTATCTACTAATGTTTTTACGATTGCTGCCATTTTTTTTGTCGCTGCGCCTAGGTCTGACGATATCATACCCGAAGCAACCGATCCGATTATTTCGTCAAGAGTTGCCACCATTCTATCTAACGTGTTCAAGATGTCAGTCGATGCCTGTTCAGTCGCTTGTGTAACCCGTCCGAGCTGATCTGCCGCCTTGGGAATGTTGACCATCGACACTTCTACAACCGCCCTAAGATCTTCAATAGCAGGGCTAATTTCCTTGACGAAAGAAGAGATCTCATCTAGAACTGGTACGGTGCGCTGACCATACTCACAGAACACCTTCAATTCGGCGGCTTTTTGTAAGATGCCATCAAGTTCCTGTTGGTTCATAACTCTATCCTCTCCAGAACAAATTGTATTGAGATTGATTTATTCATCTGTTCTACACTGTATTGACTTGAACAGTTTTGAGAATACCTTCAATCTTTTCTTTCAGTTCCTGCGGCGTAAATGGCTTTACAATGTAGCTATTGACTTTTGCCTGGAGCGCTTCAATTACATCATGCTCCGTACCGCGAGTTGTGATCATCAAAATTGGTAAAGATGAGTATATCGGATTCGCACGGACTTGTTTAATAAAATCCAAGCCGTTCATTTCCGGCATATTCCAGTCTGTGATAATAAAATCCACATTGACATTAGTCAGCTTTTCCAGGGCATCTTTTCCATTTGCAGCCACAATAGTATCTGGGAAACCTACGGTTTTCAATGCATTCGTTATAATGCGTTGTATTGTGATCGAATCGTCCACAATGAGGATTTTCATTGATGTCATAACATTATCCTTTGTTTGGTGTTAGTGTTAAGTTTTATTCTTTTTCTTCGCAGACTATTCACTGTAACTCTGCATCAAAGTGCTATTTTGCTATCGTAAAAGATATAAGTAAAGGAACGATTTGTTAATAGGAAATTTCCTATACTCATCCCGTATGCTGAATTGTTTTACTGACAAATCGAAAAACTTCGCGTTGTATGGCTTCAGTGCTCAATGGCTTTTCAAGGAATGCGAGCGCTCCTAGCTCTAACGCGTAGTCCTTATTTTTCAAATCTGTCATTGAAGAAAGGACAATTATTGGGATGTCGCAATATTCCGGAGTTTCTCGTAGCGTACGAATAAATTCAAATCCATCCATATCGGGCATATTGAGATCTGTGATGATAAGATCGAATTTTTCTGCAGGCATTAGTTCCAATGCCTCAACACCATCCGCCGCAGTAACCACTCGGAATCCTTTCATATTCAGCGATGCAGCTACAAACTTCCTGACTGTCGCCGAATCATCAACAACCAAAACTACCTTGTCCATACTTACATTACTCCTTTTTATATACGGTTGTCTTAGGAAAACTTACCAATTTAAATGCATTCGAGATCTTGTGTAGCATTTCCGAAGAACCTATAAAGAGATACCCACCTCGATTGAGACTATCGTATAAATCTCCGACAACCTGTATTTTTGCTTTCAAATCAAAATAGATAAGAACATTCGAACAAAAAATGAAATCAAAATGCATCATTTGCCGCATTGCTTTATGGTCAATTAAATTATTGTATTCGAATCGTACTAAATCCTTTACTTCCGTTCGCAGCCGATAGAGTCCATTGTAATTATCAAAATATTTTTTCACATAATTTTCTGGTAAAGAACGGATCGCATAATGACTATATTCTGCGGTACGTGCTAATTCGACCACTGCCGTGTTAATATCCGTGCCTATGATTTCAATTTGCAGGTCGGGATATCGAGGCTTGAGATATTCTAAATATAGCATTGCCAGCGTGTAAGGTTCTTCACCAGAAGAACATGCCGCGCTCCATATTCTGAGGATTCGTTTACCAAATGTTTTCTTGGCGTTAATGATTTCCACGGCAAGTTTCTGTTGAAATGCATTCATTTGCGATTCATTTCGAAAGAAAGAAGTCTCATTGATCGTCACAGTATTGCACAGAAGTTCGAACTCATTTTCTCTTTGCTGACCATATTCCAATAATTGAAGATAATCCTCAAAACGAGTGACATTGAGTAATTGCAGGCGTTTCGCAAGTCTTCCTTCAATCAGATATTTCTTTTTTTCGGGAAAATAAATACCAGTTTTTGAATAAATAAAATCTCTAAGCAAAGCGTAGGTTTCGTCAGAGAGCTTTGGAGCGGAAGAAATCTCAGTTCGGATTCTATCTGGAACTTGTTCAAACACAATCATCGTCTCCTTTATCAAGAGATTTCATTCCAACGATTGCTGTACCAATTTCCACAGGAAATCCCGCAGCCTGCAACGACGATATGGCTGCTTCTCGTACCATTTCATTCTCGTCATTTACAAAGCGAGCAATGCATTCAATAGCGCGTCGTGTCGGCATCGTACTAATTTGATCTATTATATGAACGCGAGACCACGGATCCAGCTCAATTAGAGCGTTGTTTAAAAAGGTGACGGCACAATCGCAATTAAGTCGGAAAAGCGTATCCGCAATGGTTTCCCGATCTTCCTCGCTAGCATCCTGCCATGCCTCCTTAGTCACCGCAAATGCCCGTTTCAATTCAATGTCGTTTATTGGGTAAGCACTAAAACCTTTGTACGAGTGAATAAATTCAGTAGCAAGTTTTCCAATCAACATTATTATTTGAATCTTACTTCTGGACGCTCCTTCCTCGAGACACTCAATGGCGGTTTGAAAAACCAGCGGCCTGGCAGACATTTCCGCTATCACGACAAAATCCATCTCTTCAGAAATACCAAGAGAAAGAAGAAGAGTTCTTGTCACATCTCGGTCTTTGAATTGGATCAACCCCTTTGCTGCGCTCAATTGAATATGTTGATTATCACTGTGTAGTGCATGTAACAAATCATCTTTTACTTTATCCTTGAATTGAAATTCTAAGTTACACCGTTCTATTATTTGCACCATTTCGTGCAGTAATACATCTCGAAGGTGTTCCTTGATGTTTTCATAGTTGGCGAGAAGTATTTCGAGTGTTTCGTCGTCTCCAACAATTCCAATTGCGTCGAGCAATGCAAAGAGATACACTCCATCTGCGTTTCGAATAGTAAGCGCTTCTTTGAACTTATTCTCGAGAAAAATTTTGACGGAGTTGCCACCAATTTTTCCAAGCGCTTCGATTGCCATGATACACGCAAATGGATATCGCCCATATGTGTCACCGATTGGTTCGATTGCCGCATCGCTGCCAATATTGCCAAGTGCCTCAAGTGCCGCAACAATGACATTCGGATCTGTATCATTTAAAAGCGGCAACAAATAATAGATAGGCTCTTTGCTTTTTATATCTCCGAGAATATCAACCGCTAATTTACGTACATCTTTGTTTTCAGATCTTAGATATGGAACAAGTGCATGAACTGAGTTCTCCCCTAGCTTGACAAGTAATTTTGCAGCAAGATTTCGGGATGTAATATTTTCGTCCTCAATATGATAGACTATAGCTCGAGCTGCAGCCACCCCGCCAATACTCAGAAACGAACGTGAAACTGCATCTTCGACCCCTTTGTTTTCATCTTGTAAGGCAATCGATAGAACCGCTAAAACATTTCTGTCGCTACCTTCAGCAAGATCTTCTGCAGCTCTACGCCGGACGTCAGGGTCAGGATCTGTCAGCAGAAGACAGACAAGATTTTTCGTTTCTTCATTCATATTGCTGGTTCTTGTTCGTTCTGTTGCTCTCTGTCACTGTGATCTACGATACATACTATTTTATTCTCTTTATAATATTATTTCTCAATCCGGACCCTATACTTTGCAATCGTGTCGATTGGCTTGAAGACACCTCTATGACTGATCTCGACGATTGCTGCATCGTATCATTCTTCCAAGACGAGAGTTTGAATTTATTCGTTAATTGCTGGAGGTTTTCAGTTAAACGATCGAGGTCTTCCGCGGTTTTAGCAATCTGATGCACACCCGCAGCTGTCTCATGCGCTACGCCGCTAATTTCTCCGATACTCTGTGCAATATCTTTGCTGGAATTTGCTTGACGCATATTTGCTTCTGCAATCTGCGAAACCATATCGGTGACCTTCTGCGACAGACTCACAATCTCACGCAATGAATTTCCTGCTGCATCGACTAAGCGTATCCCTTGATCGACTTCTTTTGTTCCTTGTTCCATTGAGCTGATAGCTTCTACTGTATCGTGCTGAATATGTTTAATCATGTCAGCTATTTCTTTCGTTGCCTTTGTTGTGCGTTCCGCAAGTTTCCGGACTTCATCTGCAACGACGGCAAAACCGCGCCCCTGTTCGCCCGCACGAGCCGCTTCAATAGCTGCATTTAACGCAAGTAGATTCGTCTGGTCTGCGATATCGTTAATCACAGAGACAATCTGTCCGATTTGACTGCTTGATGCACCAAGGACGCGCGTCGTTTCGGTCGAAGCCTGGACAACCGTTGCTATTCGCCGCATTCCCAAAACCGATTCATCGACGACTTTTCCGCCATGGACAGCGGCATCTTTTGCTGTATTTGCTGTTTCATGTAGAATGCTGGCATTCGCCGAGTTTTCAATAATCATTTTACTCATATCTTCCATTGCATTCGAAACGAATGCAGTCTGGTCGCTTTGTTCTTTTGTGCCTGTTGCCATTTCCTCAGTACTTGCCGTCAGCTCTGTGCTCGCACTTGCTATAGCCGCTCCAGCTTCACTCACCTGTCCAATAATACGATGGAGATTACCAACCATCGTCTTAAATGATTTGGTCAGTTGTCCCACTTCATCATTTGAAGTCGCTTGAAACCCCACACTCAAATCACCGTTGGCAATCATTTCTGCTTTTGATGCAAGGTCTTTTAATGGTGCAAGTGCTCTCATAATAATATAAACCAACACCACGGCACCGATGGAAAATATAAGGCAAAGCCCAAGCGACCACCATAACGATGCACTCTGCTCCGCATTTATTCCCTCGAGCGAGATTTGCAGTTCCGCGACACCCAATTTATTATTTGATCCCCGAGCCAACACAGGCGCATTGAAATCAACAAGTTCGTTCCCTTGTGAATCCTTGAGCGTAACCCAAGACACCTGTTCACTTGTTTCTTTCTTGTCTGAAGTATTGACGACTGTTTCTCCGCGAGCAATGATCACTGAACCATCATTCCCTAAATATCTGACAGATCGAATTTCTCTATCTGCCATTGCAACATCAATTAATGATACGAGTTGTGTTGAATCCTGCATCAGGACCCCGACTCTCCCATTTGATGCAATGCCTTTGACTCCAGAAATTCCACGTTTAATAAATTCATTTTTGATACTGGTTCCCATCATCATATTGTACATAACACTGAGAGAGAGCACGAGTAAAACGATGAGAATTAATACGGGCAAGAGAATACGTGTTTGTAGTTTCATGAAGCTTCCTCGGTCAAAGATTATTTCAATACATATTTGACTTGGCCTGTAGGATCGTCCAGGATGTTCACGCCAATGACTTGTGCTACTCGTTTATTGATATACACTATCAATTTATTTCCGTCTATTTGGACACAACACAACGCACCTTCGGATACCATCTTCGAGACTGGGACACATAATCCTATTTTATCTTCAAGCGTGGTTTCGCGCAGATATTCAAAGCCCATATTTAAAAGCATCGCGTCATCTTTATCAGGGAGCCAAATTATTTTGATTCCTTTTTTTAAAAGCATATGATACAGTTCTGGAATATCCTTCGGCTTGTCTGCTTTTGCGACAAACACTTTTATGCCAAATGGCAATCCTGCCCTGGCCGTGGCCTGAGTAAATGTCTCTGTTACATTATTTGAAATAATACCGATCGACTTAATGGATGGCATTAGTTTTATCATCACGAAGATTTGTTGTCCATATCCAGCCGAAGTTTGCGCCGGCATCATTGATGCCGTCAGCAATGTCAAAAGAATAACGGAAGTTATGACCCGAATGCCCGTTCGTAAATCAATCGGTCTTCTAATAAAGAAATCGTAATGATTCATATCATATAGTTCACAACATCAAATAAATTATTAGAACGTCAATTAACGAAATTCCTTCTCATCGAATCATTGCGTCGATTCAAGTTGATGTTTTTCTTTCTCTAGAAGAATTCGTTCGAGGTCTAGAAGAATCAACAGACGGTTTTCCAACTTCGCGACCGCGGTGATGTACTCCGATCCAATACCAGCAACAATAGGTGGAGGAGGTTCGGTAATGTTCTTTGGAATCCGAAGCACTTCACTAACTGAATCCACCACAAAGCCGACAACCATACCGCTTAACTCGACAACAATAATTCGTGTATTCCTGTCACTTTCCTTTGGAGGGAATCCAAAACGTTTCCGCAGGTTAATAATGGGAATAACTTTTCCACGTAAATTAATCACACCGGTAACGAATTCAGGCGAGTTTGGTACTCGTGTAATTTCCACCATCCGGTTGATTTCCTGAATACTTTGGATGCCCAATCCGAATTCTTCTTGACCAATATTAAAGCTCACAAGCTGAAGAAGTTCTTCCGTTTGTGTTTTCATTTCCTTTTGAGCTTTCGCATTCATCGTGGTTGTCATCAGAATACTCCTTTCATTGAGACGTAAATTCTTAATTCTGCAAGTAGCCAATGTGATGAACTAATGCAGGGTCAATTTGCATAAAAGCGGCAAGGAACGGTATCGGTACAATCCTGATTCTTCTATAAGATTTAACCTACTCAGGATGGTGCTATTAAGCGAATTCAGGTTTATTTGCCGATTGTTTTTAAAATTGCATTATTTTGCCAGCTTCAATTCCTAAAAAACCTATTGAGAAGTAGCATAATCGAACTTGAGATGCAGTAATAAAGATATGAGTAGAAAAGGCCTTTAATAAGAAATATCGAATTAGATAGTTAAGTACTAAAGAAGTATCTATGCGGCTTCATAGAAGATATCGCTCGAGAAGGATCGTACAAAAGAAAATTAAGATACTTCTTACAGATTATCCAAGTACGATGATCTAAAGAAGGTAGTTATGTCAGCAGATTATTTTGAAGAGCGTAGGTTACGATTTGGGCGTTATTCTCCAATTTCATTTTCTGTAGGATGTGCGTACGATGTGTGCTTACCGTTTTAACACTTACTGAAAGTTCTGCACCAATCGCTTTTAACGACATACCTCTAGCGATCATTAGCATGATTTGATATTCGCGATCAGAAAGATGCTCATGCGGAAGTTTAGGTGAACCTCGACTTACATTCTGTGCAATTGATTCAGCAAGCAATTGTGAAATATAAACTTTTCCTGAAGCCACGCGTCGAATTGCCTGAATAAGCTGTTCAAGTGCGGTATCTTTAGAAAGATATCCGGATGCACCGAGATTCAACGCACGAATCCCAAACACTTCTTCAGGATTCATACTCAACACAAGAATAGCTAAATCGGGTTTTTCTGCTTTTATTCTTTTAATAGCTTCAAGACCGTCGAGCTTTGGCATCGAGAGATCGAGTACGATAACATCAAACTCGGCATTTCGAATCTTTTCCATAACTTCAAGACCATCGCTTGCCTCATCTTCAACTTTAATATCCGATACATCTTTCAGGATCGTTTTGAGTCCTCTTCGGACAATCGGATGATCATCGGCAATAAGAACACGAATCATGATATACTATCTCCATTCTTTTTCGTTTTTTTAAGAGGAATTTCCACAGTCAATATTGTCCCACTTCCTGGCTTACCCTCGATAGTGAAGGTTCCTCCAATCATCCGGATCCGTTCACGAATACCGACAAGACCTAATGATGTCGTTCTCTTCAATTCTTTTTTTGTGATCCCGCGTCCATCATCTCTTATTGTAAAGATTATAGAACCCAGCCGTTGAGATAATCCTATAAATATTTGCTTAGCTTGTGCGTGACGCAGGACATTGGTCATAGCTTCTCGAAATACGCGATAAAGGACAGTGCTAATTTGACCTTTTATCTCAACATCTGCAAGTTCGCCAGTCACGATACCTTTCAGTCCAGTCTTTTTTTCTACCTGATCAATATCCCATCGCATTGCGCCAATTAAACCGAGCGCATCAAGTTGCGGTGGTCGCATCTCTCTCGCGATCCGTTTCACTGATGTCAATGCGGCATTTACCGATTCCATCATTCCGTTAATTCTTGTAATGGTGTCGGAATCGCTATTAACCTCTTCTAATTTAAGCCAACTTAAGTCAAATTTCAAGATAGTTAACAATTGACCTAGTTCATCATGAAGTTCACGCGAGATTCGTTTTCGCTCTTCTTCAAGAATATGCTCTAGGTGTTCTGTGAAATGCTGCAATTGCTTTCTCGATAATTCAAGTTCTTGTTCGGCTTTACGTCGATCTGTGATATCGCGGCTGACCATAACCATCCTTTGTTCACCCGAGGATGTATAATAGACTCGCCCTGAGGATTCAAACCAATGCCAACCACCCAAATGATCTCGATATCGGTACATTGCACTTCCACCTAATTTGCTTAGAATCTCTCCAATTGCAGCTTTATCTTTCCCATATACTCTTGATAGTACATTAGTGCCGACCAGATTCATTGGTTCAAAGTCTAAAATCGACTTAACATTAGCGCTGACATACAGATATTTGCCTTCAGCGCTAATCTCGGTTACAATATCCGTTGAATTCTCAACAAGCAAACGATAACGTTCTTCACTTTCGCGTAACGCTTCTTCTGCATGCTTACGTTCGGTAATTTCAAATACAAATCCTTCGTAATAAAGAATTTCAGATGATTTATCTCGCACATCGTGGACAGTCATTAAGATCCAGATAATGGAGCCGTCTTTTTTCTTCCATCGAGTTTCATGACTCAAAGTCACCTTTTTTTCAAAGGAGTTATCTTCAGCAACAAAACGTTCCCAATCTTTTTCATCATAATAAATAGTTTGCCCAATATTATTTCCAACCAATTCGCTCACATCATCATAACCCAACATTTCTGCAATACGACTATTACCGCTGAGCAGCTTCCCTGATAGAGTTGATTGGTATATTCCAACTGGGGCCCAAGTAACAATATCTCTATATTTTTTCTCGCTAACTTGAAGCGCCATCTCCGCCCATCTTCGCTCGGTAATATCCGTCATAGCTCCTACTATAGAAATTGTTTTTCGGTCCTTTACAACAGGTGCTTCCTGAATTTCTACCCAGACACGGCGCCCTTTCCTACCCATTAATTCAAGCTCGTAGGTTTCCTGCCGTAAACCAGTCTGGATTGCTTTCCCTGCAAGCTCACAACCAAGTTTATTGATCGGATTGTCTGTCATGAAATCTGTAAAACGAATTAAGGCTTCATCTGGCTCACAATCAAAAATATCTCTGGCTTGAGGGCTGAGGTACGTGAACACCTGATCGGTATTACGTGAATAAAAAAGGTTTGTACTATGTTCGACGATGTTTCGTAATTTTTCATTGCTTTCTTGTAATGCATCTTCTGCACGTTTTCTCTCAGTAATATCGTGACCGATGCCTATTAAGCCAATAATCTGGCCTTGTTCATTTCGAAACGGTAACTTCGTGGTAAGCAGAAAATGTTTCTGTCCTTGTACATCAACCACATATTCTACTCTGTCAATCAAAGGCCGGCCTGTCTGGATAACATATCGGTCATCAGCGATAAACTTATCCGCCATTTCTTTCGGGAATAGATCATAGTCGTCTTTTCCTAAAACTTCTGCCTCTGATTCACAACCCATAATATATACATCGGTTTTATTTGTGAGTGTTTTTCGACAATTCGAATCCTTTGTATAGATTGCATCGGGCAGATTATCGATTACCATCCGAAGTAAATTACGTTCCTTCTGGAGTTCTTCTTGTGCGATCTTACGTTCGGTGATGTCGAACTGGACTCCTTGAGTGCCGATAATTTTCCCATCGGAAGCGAAAACCGGTGATTTCACAGCATGAAAATACTTTGTTGTGCCATTTAATTGCGGATAGACTTCCTCTACTTCGATAGGTTTTCCTGTGCGCATAATTATTTCATGGTGGTCTGCACCTTGATCTGCCAGTGTGTGTTGCACGGCCATCATTATAGAGGGGCGAGTGGTCTTAACTACAGATACGAATGCCTCGAGTTCATGCGGTGATTTACCGAGGACTTCATCCACCTTCAGACCTTTAAGTTCACAAAACAGCGAATTAACAAAAACATAACGACCTTTACTGTCTTTACGGAAAACACTGGCTGGCAAATGTTCGACAAACGAATGGTAGAGAGCTTGCGATTCTTGTAACGCTTTTTCAGTTTGCTTGCGTTCGGTTATGTCGGTAGCAACTCCAACCAGACCAATCGGCTGTTCTTTTTCATCATAGACGATTGATGAAGAAAGAAATATCGAAAACAATGTGCCATCTTTTTTTCGATTCAGCAGTTCTCCCTGCCATCCACCTTTAACCGTTTCAGCAAGCACCATTTGCTCATGAACAATTGGATCGCAGGAGACAATGCTGATTGATTTTCCAATAAGTTCTTCTTCAGTGTAACCATATGTTTTTAAAAAAGCCTCATTGACGAAAATAATATTATTTTTAAGATCTGTAATGCTGATCGATTCGCCGATGCTTTTAACTGTATGACTGAGTAATGTCAACACTTCCATTGTGTGCTTTTGCTCTGTAATTTCTCGACTTGCACCCACAAGCCCAATAATCCGACCTTGTTCATCTTTCATAGGTATCTTAAAAGTTAGCAACCAGACTTTCTTGCCATCTTTGTCCAAGAAAAACTCTTCTTTATTAAGCACAGATTTCCCGGATTGGATAACAGAGAGGTCGTCGGCATAAAATCTCGCCGCAATATCTGCCGGGTATAAATCAAAATCTGTTTTACCTAAAACCTCTGCTTCAGATTGTCTGCCCATATTACGAACATCCGCTACGTTAGCAATTGTCTTGCGAAATTCTGTGTCTTTAACATAAATGGGATCTGGTAGGTTATCAATCAATAGACGAAAGAGATTACGTTCACGTTTAAGAGATTCTTCTACATATTTGAGTTCAGTGATATTGGTAATCGTACCTATATACCCGACTATTTGATTTTCAGGATTCGTTTCCGGACTTGCCTGTCCTATCACCCAAACAATCGTTCCATCTGGGTGCACAAAACGATATTCAGAAAAAGATGTTTTATGAAGCTGGACTGCCTCTTGCCACCCCTTGAATAACTTTTCCTTATCATCCGGATGCACTGCACGCAGCCAACCATTTCCTAAAGCCTCTTCAAATGATAATCCAGAGATTTGACACCATATTGGATTAACATACGTGGTAAGACCTTTTTCATCAGTATGAAATATTCCGACGGGAGAAATCTCGGTGAGATTTTTATATCGTTCTATGCTTTCTTGCAATGCTTTTTCAGCTCGTTTACGCTCAGTGATATCTTCCATCACCCCGTCATAGTACAGAGTTTTTCCATGAGAATCGCGGATTGCTTGAGCACTCTCTCGCACAAAAAAAATACTGCCATCTTGACGAATCCATGCTGATTCAAAATCATTTATCTCACCATCTTTTTCGATTGTATCAATAAATTCCTTGCGTTTATACATTGGTTCATAATCATCTTCATCAAGGTTCCTTTCAACAAGTTTTTCAAAAGATTGATAACCTAGCATTTTTGCTAACATTCTATTTGCCATTAGTATTTTTCCATCGGGAGTAGTTCTGTAAAGACCTATTTTGGCGTTCTCATAAAGCATGCGAAAACGTAGCTCGCTTTCCTGGAGCGCTTCTTCCGTCCGCTTGCGCTCAGTGATATTGCGAATGATGACCACAATTTGATCTTCAGGGAGCGGCACAAGCCTGGCTTCGAAGAAAAGTGGCCGATCTTGTATGGATAGTGAATACTCTATGCTGATAATTGTTTTTGATTCATGCACTTGTTGAATCGCTTCACTGAATTTTTCACTAACCTGTTTTAATGGAACATCTTGAATTCGTTTCCCGAGTAATTCCTTGGGATCAAGAAATAGATCTGTGGTAGAACCTGCTTTGTAATTAAGTATCCTGCCCTCATCATCAATTCGAAAGAGTAAATCAGGTATTGCTAAAAATATTGCCCGTACTTCCGAATTTGCTTGGAGAAGCTCTTGTGAACTCAGCTCAAGAGAACGTTCAAGCATCCCGCGATCCATGTCAGATTCCCAATAAGCATCGTTCACCGCATTAATAAATTCCTGCCAATCCCCAGAAATGCGGAACTGATCGCCGAAGTATCGTCTAAGCTGACGTTTTAGCAAACTGTGCATTCGTTCCATACCACTATTCCTCTAAAAAAGTTGTAATAGTCATCGTTTGGTTCTGCAATTCGCATTTGGCACCGGTAATGAATGGAGCTATCTCTCCATATGAATAGAATCCCGCTAGTATAGTCTGCTCGCCAAAAACATCTCGCACACCCTCAATTTCTTCTTCGACTCGCTGTTTTAGAATTAGTTTTCGTCCGACACAACTAATAAGAATCGCTAAATTAGGTGCAACAGTACCAATTGCTTGGTGGGCCGTCTTTGCCGCTCCGACAGCACCGTCAATCAGTCGATCGAAGTTCGCCTTCATAAATCGTGCGTATGAACCTTCGGGGACATCGCCAGCAAATGTCATGCTATGCTCATTTTCGTCTACCGATAAAATTGTACGCACAACTCCTGTTTCACCTGACTTGTTCCGAATACTCAAGGGGAATAGAAGTGCTGTTGATGGAAGACCTTTCGCATGCTCACCGAGATAGTTCTTGTACAACTTCAAAGCCGAATGCCCATCAAGCTCGTATAATATATTCCCTTTCGAATTTGTTATCAGCCTCTCCGGTCCAAAGGGGTCCCATCCACCCAAGGAACCAGAACTAACTATTAGTCGACTTCCATATAATCCCACTACAGCAATAGTTTCTTTCGCTGGTCTACTATCTCCAAAGACCAGTGTTTCTCCAAATCGATCACCATCTCCAGCTAATCCACCGGTAAAAGTCGTTCCACCTGGCAATTGTGACGTCAATCCTCTGACTAAATCGCTTCCGTTTACCTTTGATCCATCTGATAGGACTAAAACATGCTTTAGCTTATCTTCTCCGCCTGACATTAACGATGGTAGAGTCAAAGGCAAAGCTTTCGCCAAGAATTCTCCTGCCTGATAACTGCTTTCTACTTGGCTTAAATTCACTTTAACATCTTTGATTTGTGTATGTTCAAATTTAATTGCTGTTACAACAATTGAATCATCTGTGACCTGTGTACCACAAATTTCTCCGGCAGTCGAACAGCCAAACGTATGAGCATGCGGATATGTGTCTTTGATTTGCTGAAGCTGAATTTGCTCTTTCAATAATGGTGTGGCACCAAATATCAAAATTAATTGAGCGTCTCCAATTTCAGTCTTCGTAAGTTCGGGTATCCATCCATGAACACTATCCCATCTTTTTTGTTCAAGTTTCATATTTTTGTCTCCTCTCTTTAACGCTCCAATAAATTGTTTCCTATATATTGACTAATAATTGTTTGATAATTGTTCTAAAGATAATTTTAGTTGATGCTACAAAGTAACATTTACCATAAGTTTTCAGACTGTAAACACCTTTTACATGATATTTTCAATACTTGGTATAAAATAATTTGTGTTGTCTTAAATACTTCTAAAATACTTCCTATTACAATTTGTTTATTGTATATTTTGGCATAAATTATGGATAAAGGCAACTTGTATTAATAATTTAATATATATTGAGTTATCCAATAAGCTGAATATCCGTAGCAATTAGAACTATTGGAATCAAATCGAAGCATGTATTATAATAAATAACTAATGCTAAATTTACTGATGATGTCCAACAGTAGGTACCTCTAACGTACGCACATCAGAAATGGATGGCAATGACAATGGCAGCACACGTAAATATTCTTATTGTCGAAGATAGTCCGACGCAAACGAAACTCCTTCGTCTTATTCTCGAAGAAAACGGTTACATCGTTAATTCTGCACCAAATGGTGTCAAAGCATTAGAGCACATTCGCAACAAAAAGCCCGACCTTATCATTACTGACGTCGTGATGCCAGAGATGGATGGTTTTGCACTGTGCAAGGCATTGAAAAGTGATCCTGACTTGAGACTCATTCCGGTGATGTTGCTTACATCGCTTTCCAATCCTCAAGATGTGATCAATGGTCTTCAGGCAGGAGCCGATAACTTCCTTACGAAACCCTACGAAGGTGCTTTTCTTGTTTCACGTATTCATTATATATTAGCTAATCAGGAGTTACGAAAAAGTCGGCCTTCTGGTTCGGAGATCGAAATCATGTTTGCAGGTCAGAAATACTTCATCGATTCTGACAGAATGCAAATTATCGATCTTCTACTTTCAACTTACGAGAACGCTGTTCAGAAAACCAACGAACTTAAGAAGGCTCATAACGATCTTATCGACATATACCGTCAACTTGAACAGAAGAATATTGAGCTCGAAAAGTTGAATCAAAATTTACAGCATGCATTAGCCGAAGTAAAAACTTTAAGTGGATTGCTTCCGATTTGTGCGCACTGTAAAAAAATCCGCGACGACACAGGCTACTGGAATCAAATAGAAACATATATGGCAAAAAGAATTGATGTTGAGTTCACGCATGGTATCTGTCCTAGCTGTGCAAAGAAGTTTTTCCCCGATCCTACACAAAAGTCGTAATTGATTCAAAGCGTGAGAATAGCGCTTTTGTGATTTCCGTACATGATACAGGTCAAGGAATTCCACCGACCGAAATGGATAAGCTATTTAAACCATCGCCTAGACTAAGCGTAAAAAGTACTTTAGGTCATTCTAGCACTGGTCTCGGGCTCGTCATTGTACGTAAAATCATCGAAGTACATAATGGAAAAGTCTGGGCAGAAAGCCGTCTTAAAATAGGTACTACATTCAAAATCTCCCTTCCTGTTCCATAACCAGCCAATAGAGAAATTGGGTTGTAGGAATATAATTTATAAATTTAGACTCATACCGATCCGCATAATATATAATTCGCTTTAAATTTAAAACTGAGTATGCACGTTTTTATCCATTTATAATTTTACTGCACAAAATCATTGGAATATTTTTTAAAGAAATGACAGAAAACTGTCAATAAAAAATTTCAAGAAAGGTCTCCTTTTCGTCTATTTCGAAAGCACTGTCAAATTTAGATATATATAGACAATATTTCTTAGCTTTTAACTATCCTTCCACTTCACTTCAGCATTAGAATAGCCTCTTTTCAAGGATCACAATTGAAAACTCTACAAAGTTCTTAATTGACGGTATTTTCATAGACGAGAGAATTAGCTCTGATTTACTAAATACGACCTTTTAAAAAAGATTTTGCCTGTTCGCATGTTGGCATAAGGATTGTGGTTCTTGAAGAAGATTCGGTTTCTTTAAAACAAACGATTGGAGGTTGTTATGGAATATACAGCGATTACGATTACAGAAACTCCTTGCGAACCGGTTGAAGTGCAAAACCGATTATGTGAAGCAGGAACAACAGAAACCGAATACAACCAGGTACTAGATCCAAAAGAAGCAGATCGTCGATTACTACGGACAACAATTGAGAATCTACCTAAATTTGACTTGCAGATTGGACAACAACACCCTCTAAAAATTTTACTTGCAGAAGATAGCCTTGTCAATCTGAAAATCACTCTCTGGTTCCTAAAGAAGCTTGGGTATCGCGCAGACGTTGCATTCACTGGTATCGAAGCAATAGATGCACTAAAGCGCCAATATTACGATGTAATTTTGATGGACGCCGAAATGCCAGAAATGGATGGCCGGGAAGCAACAATAGCGATAAGAAAAGATTTTCCTACCGAGCAACAACCGTATATTATCGCGATGACAGCCAATACTTCGCAGGGGGATCAGGAAAGCTTTCTTTCAATTGGTATGAATGATTACGTCACCAAACCGTTAAAACTGGAAGAAATGGTTCGCGCATTAATGGCATGCCATCCTCTTTCTGAAAAAATTGGGGAAGTTCAATTTGAAAGTAATAACGAGCAAAGAATACTCAGTAGGGTTGCCTGAATATTTTTAGGTACATCCTGTTGAGCGTCTAACACTTTGTTTGACCGGCTTTAAAGCGAATCTCCGAGAGTTATCTTAGTTTGTCCGTGCTAAATTCCGCCATAATATCTTGTTGAGGATTTGCCATCATTTCGTATCCTATCTAAACAATTTCACTCTCATAAGCTTGCACTGTGCAGCGCTGCCAAATCAAAAGTCATTCGTAAATAAAGTAACTATCGACATAATGAAAAATGGAACGTATATTGTACATACGGCACAAGGAAGTTTGCTAGAGATCGATGATGTGCTTACAGAATTGGATTTTGATAAAATTGCCGACATTACTGTTAATGTAATTGTGCGGGAGCCGCCTGAAGATTGGCGCTTTGTAAAGCATTTAAAAGTGATCGGATACCGGATAGAAGGTGTTGACAAGGCTATTTCCGTTAGGGTAGGCAACTTATTTTATGTATTAAAGTAATATTCAATAATAATTAACAATTCATAAAGGATAATACTATGTCAGAAGTCTTAAAAAGACTTGGCGAAATACGTTTAGTGCCTGTCGTTGTCTTGGAGGACGCAAAAAATGCCGAACCGTTAGCTGAAGTTCTTATTGCCGGTGGTTTGCCATGTGCTGAAGTTACGTTTCGAACGGCCGCAGCGGCAGAATCGATAAAGCATATTTCGAAGTTTAAAGAAATTTGTCTTGGTGCCGGAACTGTTCTTTCAGTGGATCAAGTAAAGTTAGCTCTTGATTCCGGTGCAACGTTCATTGTGTCTCCCGGTTTCAATCCAAAAGTTGTAAAGTATTGTGTCGAAAATAAAATCCCAATTACTCCTGGAATTTGCACTCCGACAGAAATTGAAATGGGTCTTGATTACGGTTTGAATATTTTTAAGTTCTTCCCTGCAGAAGCCTATGGCGGATTGAAAACATTGAAAGCAATTAGCGCACCTTACAGTATGATTAAATTTATTCCTACAGGCGGCATAGACGCGAAAAATATCCGTGACTATCTTTCCCTTAAACAAGTATTTGCTTGTGGTGGAAGCTGGATGGTTTCAAAAGAGATGATCTCAAATGGCAAATTCAACGAAATGACGGCACTTGTAAAAGAAGCTGTTAACCTTGTCAAAGGATTATAGGATCAATATCACAACAATTAAAGCAAAGTGGGCTGATAAAGGATATAAGTCGTTATGCCCAACTCGGCGTTTTGGGTAAACACTTATTGAATTCTTCAATCAACTTTTTTTCATGCTCGCCTGCAAATGAACCATTGAAAAAAATATCGATTTCTTCTTTGTATAATTGTTCCCAAGAATCCTCTTCATGTCCGGGATTGATCGGATAGAACAGCGCACCATTCGATTTCGCCGCATTCATATCTCCAGGGGCATCACCGATCATTAACATTTTATCGTTGGGATACTTTCCTTTGGCAGCGTATTGAATGTGTTCGGTCTTCGTGCCATATTCTTGCCCACAAATAATCTTGACATACTTATTGATATCATGTTCAATCCATTCACGATTCAGAGCCTCTTGTGGGGTTTGAGAAACAACTATTACATCAGCATTTTTATTAAACTTGATAAGGGATTCACGAACCCACGGAAAAGGAGGAATGCCATAAACTAGTTCACTGATTGATTTGTTGACTGCCTTCGACCATATAAGGGTTCTATCAATTATTGGATTATTTACTTCTTTTGCATAGCGCTCTAACGCAGGATTACCAAGTTTTGTTTCTTTCTTTACCCATTCAATCAAAGGAGTAACATCCGGAAGTTTTGCACCGCGTGCTCTTACTTCTTTTCGTTCCGCAAGTAGGTGCATTGTTTCTATGACCGCATGGAAACGGTTGCATCCTCTCGTTTGTGAATATAAATTTACAAAATCCCAGGTTTCACGAGCATATTTTGAAATGTTTTGTAATTCCCAATAACGAATGAAGTTCGGACAAAAGCATTCCTTATGTTTTATTTCCATTGTGTCGAATGCACAGCCGTCGGAATCTATGCCCACAAAAAGGGGCTTTGTTGGTCTTATATCCTTAAGAATTTGGTGTGGATCTTGATTCATTTTATTGTTTGTCCTAAAATCTGATTGATATAATTCAATGCGTTATAGCTGGTGAATAAAGATGCAGAGCATAATAGATAGCTGAATATTACAAATACAAATGTGCTTAAAGAGCACAACTTAATTGCTGTTATTAACGAATAATCATATAAAAACATAATAATAATTTCGCAAATATGCCAAATTTCATTTAGCAATGAGTACTGTGACTGCAGTATTAAAAGATAAACACGTGAATAGCAATAATCGTGTAAAAACTCATCCGATTTCCAGAAAAAGAAAGGGAATCTACCAACCAAAAATAGACATTAATCGTTTTTCCCCTTGGAACTTATCCGAACAATCTGTATTATATGCATGCCAAGTAACAGTACACCGTACTTGCTTCTTTGTGAGAATTCCCGGATACAATCATACGAGGGAAATCGCTTCAATAATCTTTTGATGGACAAAGTTTGGCATCCTAAGTGTAAGAAGCTGTCATCGAACATCCACCAATTGGCACCAATGTTCGTTGATATTTTTCGCGAGAGTTGGTAACGGCTGCGTACACCGACCCGACGGTTGATCGGGGTAACTTTTTAGGAAAGGATTTGTTCCATGGAAGAAGGAACAGTCAAGTGGTTCAACGGCGCTAAAGGTTTTGGATTTATTTCTCGCGCAAATGGCGAAGATGTATTCGTCCATTACAAGTCGATTGTTGGTGATGGGTACAAAACCCTGAACGATGGCGACAAAGTGCAATTCGAAGTCCAGACGGGACCGAAAGGCCTGCAAGCAGTGAACGTTTCCAAAGTGTAGGAGATACGTTTCATTTCTTGCAAATGAACATTTTCTTGTAGAACCAAAAAAGGTGTACATCATATAAGGGTGTATGCCTTTTTCGTTTTCATATAAAGTGTCGAATTAAATATCAGCGACTTTATTTCTTATATAATTCAGTTAGATGGAACAATGCGGGATTCGTTAACGGTGTCAGCAACAAAGTGATGGATTTAGAAATAAATCTATGTATTTAGTAGAGCCCCTAATTAAATTACGCAATACTCGTTACAAATTATTTTTTTGAATTCTCGCCCGAATAACCGAGGCGGCAATTGCAATTAATAAAACAGTTCCAACTACTCCCAGCGCCAATCCGATCGGAATATTCACATATCCCATTAACAACATCTTCAATCCTATGAACGTCAGAACAACTGATAATCCGTGCCGAAGGTAATAGAACAAATCCATAATACCGGCAAGAGCAAAGTAGAGAGATCGCAGTCCAAGGATGGCAAATACGTTGGAAGTGTAGATAATAAATGAATCTTGTGTGATAGCAAATATTGCCGGGATTGAATCAACTGCAAAAAGCAGATCTGTTGTTTCTATCACTATTAAAACAATGAGTAGAAGAGTGCCGTAGCGTTTCCCACTCGTTTTCACAAAGAACTTTTCTTCGTGGTAGCCAGATGTAACAGGAAGGAATTTTTTAAAGAATCGAACAACAATATTACGTTCCGGATGCACCTCTTTTTTCCCATCCTGAAACGCCATCTTAACTCCCGTAACGACAAGAAATAATCCTAGGATGTACAGAATCCAATGGAACCGCGTAATTAACGCGGCACCAAGAAGGATCAGCGCTCCGCGCATTAACAGTGCGCCTAAAATTCCCCAAAAGAGAACTTCATGCTGGTATTTTGCAGGTACCTTGAAATAGGAGAAGAGAAGAAGAAAAACAAATAGATTATCAATGCTTAAAGATTTTTCAATCAAATAGCCGGTAAAAAATTGTAGCGCAGACTCGCGGCCAAACCAAAAATAGACTCCTATATTGAACAACAGCGATATAGCAATCCACACTCCGCTCCACATCAAAGATTCTTTAATACTAATCTCATGTGGCTTGCGATTGAACACTTTCAAGTCAAGGGTCAGGAGAACTATAATAAAAATATTAAACCCAACCCACAGAAGAATCGTATGCATTGCCGCTGCTTTCCAAAAAAGGCTTCACAATGTTTTAATCATTAATTGTAAAGATAGAAAGGATTTCCTACAAGAAGCAAGTGAAGGCCTATAAAAGAATATGTTGAAATGCTTTTGGGAAAAACCCATAGAGGAAATAAGAAGATCAACCACCAAAGATGATAAGCTGTACTTCTTCCGGTAGCAATGCGCTTAGAGAGCGCATCACACTACCCCTGAGCATATTTTCCAACACGCTGCGTTTGGTGGCGCCCATGATTACACGGTCAACCCCAAATGTTGCGGCTTGTTCGGCAATTGTATACCCCACTTCATAACTCGGGATTGAAATAATCTGATAGTCTATGCCTGAGGTCGAACAAATAGTTTCGATATGTTCTTCTTCCCCGTTCATTTTCATTTCTATCCGTGCCGGCAATGTACCTACTGCAATTTCTTTAACTCGCAAGACAAAGAGTAATGCACCACGTTGTTTTGCTTCATCAAGAGCAAATTTCAGCAACCGGTCATTAATATCCTTCATGGCAAGAAGATATTTTGCCGTAGGCATTACTGTTCGGCGACGCTTTCGGGTTGGGGGTGGTGCAATGGATACCTCAACTGGAACTGCTATTCCAATCTGCTTACGATGAACAAAATAACGAGCCCCCAGTCCGATAAATAGAATTATACCGGCATAGAGAGTAGCTTGATGCTTCTCTATGACAATTGAAAGCTCAACGAGAAACAATATTGCAGCAGAGATAAGCATAAGGATTTTCACACGCGGCTTCATGCTTACAGTTTTATCTGTAGCAGTGGAACCCAAATTGATCGTCATTGCTCCCAAAAGTCCTATGGCATATAGGTGTGATAGTTGTTCAACATCAGAAATAACAATAAGAACGACGATTGGGACCGATGTCGCAAGAATCAATGGCCAGATCGGAACACCATGCCGATTAAGCTTTCTTAGGAAACCTGGTAATTCCTTATCGACCGACATAAGGAATTGGATCGAAATGAGATCGTTAATTGCAGTGTTTCCAGCTGAAATAAGAAGAACACCAAGAGAGAGCGCTACAACAATACCAAACCAAGGTCCGACATAGTGTTCACCCAGAAACCTAAGCATATCATCGCGATGATCACCGGGAATCAATCCCTGTACTGCATGCATCGCCAATCCTAAAAACACATTGAGGATAACTACTTTTATAAGAACTGAAATTATTGCACGTCGGGAATCGCGAGCAGGATCTTTCATCAAGCCGGTCATATTCGAGATTGCCTCGATACCGGAAAGACTCAGAATGAACGTAATAAATATTCCCCAATTATGGAAAATACCTCCTTCCAATGGTTGTATATTGGCAGATTGAACTGCTGTCGGTACTGAGAAGAACACAATTACTAACAACGTCACAAGTGTAAAGACTGAAATGATTAGGGCGAGGCCGCCGGAATGCTTAGGTCCGAACCAGTTGATAGCTCCGATAAGTGCGATAAAAGCAATAGCAACTAAAGCCGCATGTTCAGAATCAAGCCCCATGTAATGACATCCACTGAGCACAGACAAAGAGGCGGTTACAATATAATCTGCCGAAAGGAGTAATGCCCCTATTACAGCAAAAGCCTTTGAACGGTGATATACAGAGCTATAGACGCCCCCGCCATGAGGATAAAGACGGCAAATAGTAACATAGTTGATGGCAACGAATATCATGAACACCATCATGAACGAGAGATGCCAGAAACTGCGATATCCAGCATTGAAGAATCCAAGGCCCATTACGTAAGCTACGCTGGTACCCCAGTCACCATCGAGGATTGCTGCACTGCGGAGCCATCCGAGAACACGCGGTCGGCTTGTAGCATATTCCTTCACTCCAGAAGGCGGGAGTGAAGTACTAGAACCGTCGAGATCCAAAATTTAAATTCCGAATTCAACAAAGGAAAACCGAGGCCGTTGAATGACCTCGGTTTATCAAAAGATGGGGATAATATTACTATTTAAAGCGAATGGAAGCAATAACTTTCTCAAATGCAGGCAGGAAGTCCTTCTTCATTGGAGAATAATAATTTAAGAAAATGCGGAATATTTTATCGTTTTTGACAATAAAATAGACTCGACTATCAACATTTTTTACAAGGGAGTAATCTAAATAGATTGCTTTTTCTCCGCCAATTGTCGTATTTCCCTTGGACGAAGCCTTAAAGAATTTCGAATTCTGGTCCACCACCTTCTCCAACGAAAGTTTCTTTGCTGGCCTCACATCAATATCAATCGTACAATCATTTCTCGAGTCTTTATTAGTTCCCATAAATCTTACTGCCGATATCACATCTCCCTTCTTTGCCACATCACTCGCACCAAAATTAGCAGGATGTTCCAATTGGAGATTGTTATCTGAATACCGTTCGGTTTGTGCAATTGGAATTGCAGGATCGATGCCTTTTTCAATAATAATTTTCTTAGGCAAAGACAATGATGCCATCAATGAATCAAAAACAAATTTATTAGGTTCGAGCATATTGTTGAAGGCGGAATATTGCACATAGTAAATTGTAGAATCTTTCAACGTAGCAACATAAATCGCGTGTATTTTTGTATTCTCATCATATGCACCTGAATAAGCTACCTTCTTTGCACCAAGTCCTTCAATAGTGGCGTCTTCAATTTCTTTAACAGTAAATCCTTCAGCGGTTTTACTGTTTTTGAATTCCTCGATATACTTCGTATAATCCTGCAAAGAATCACTGCGCACAGATGCGATAACGATCTGGATACCATCGGGTTTACGTGAATCGTGATCAAAAAACTTCTCAGCCGCTTCGGCTGAAGATGAGATGGTTACTTTCTTCGATTCTGTCACGACTACCCAATCCTTGGGATAGTTAAACGAGACCTTGAAGAATTGATCCTGAAATTGCGTCCATTCTTTTACATCCACAGCCGCGTTTTTTTTGCAGCCTGGTAAAACGGCAAGTGCTGTAAATAAGAAGAGGATGATTTTTTTATTCATCGCGGTTCCTTTCGATTAGAGCTGTGTGAAAGAGATATTTGTTAATTTTAAATTCGTCGAAATAGCAATTCAATATTTATTCGGGTTGTAAATCTTTCAAGCCTTTTTTTGCAGCATCATTCTTCGGATCAAGTTGAAGCGTTCGTTTATATTCTTTGATTGCATCGTCCTTTTTATTTATCGTTTGATTTAAATTCTGATAGCACTGACCAAGAAAAAGGTGTGTTTGAGCAAAATCTTCTTTATACTTAACTGACTTTTTTAAGTAAACGATGGCATCTTCCCATTTCTTTTGAGACGCCTCGGGAGTCGATTTCTTTTCCAACATCAACGCCAATGCGATCTCGCGATTGGCATCGGCAAGTTCAGAACGATACTTTGATTCCGCGGTATCAATAACTTTAATAGCCGTTTCAAATTCACTGCGCCCAGCATCAAAATCTTTCATCTGGAAATAACAAAAACCCATGTTTATATAAGCCGGCGGATATTTAGGATTTCGAATAATTACCTTTCGCAAAACTGATATTGCTTTTTCATATTCTTCTAATTGCATCAAACAGTTCGCTAAATTAAACGAAGCACCAACGGCTATTGTATCCAGCTGAACTCGTTTCTGGAAAAACTCTGCGGCACGGTCAAAGCGCTTAAAATTCATCCAAATCGATCCTACTTCGCCATACAAATACGACCTAAGCGTAACTGACTGTGTCGTATCTTTGAGCGCTTCTTCCCAAGTCATCGCAGCCAGCGAGTCCTTTTTTAATTGTCTGTAGGCAGTTCCTAACCAGCGATAATCATCAAACTCCATTGTATCAATTGTTGCAATTTTTTTATATGCCTCGATGGATTGTGCATATTGTTTGTCGATAAGATTTCCATAGGCAATAGCCCTATACGCAAGTGCCGATTTTGGTTCGAGCTTTAGATATCCCTTTGCAACTTCGGCAGCTTCTTTATATTGTTTACTCTTGTATAGTGCTTCCAAAAATATCGATTGGATTTCTTTAGGTGGATTTTTCTGGTTCTTAAAGTATTCTCTTAGAACCTTTGTACAATTTGCATATTGCCCTGCTCGGAAGAATAATCCAGCAAGCTCAAGCCGAGCCGCCTCATTATTTGGATCGAGGGCAAGGATACGCAAATAGACTTCAGCCGCTCTTGTATATTGTCGGTCGTTCTTATGTGCATTGGCTATTTTGTACAATACACGCTGCTGGAGCGAATCAATCTCCAACGAATTTTCATAACTACTGATCGCCATGGGCACAACTTTTTGTTTTAAATATGCATCTCCCATAACCTCGTACGCCAAAGCATTTTGTGGATCTAATTCCTTTGCTTCTGCAGAGGCAACCAGCGCTGCATCAGCTGAATCTAATGCCAACAGACTTTGTCCCAGTACAACAAGTAAAGGCGGGTACTTAGACGCCTTTCGTTTCGTCATCTTCAACCCTAACTTTGCTGTTGCATAGGCGTCTTGAGCATCTTTCTTTGTTAGTTGAATCTGTCCGAGGACCGTATATCCTTCCATCAACCCATCTTCTAATTGTACCGCCTTCTTCGCTGCAATTTCTGCAGAGTCGAGATTTTGCGTTTGTTGATAAGCTTCTGCAAGAACTAACCATCCATTTTCATCACGCGTACTTGATTGAAGATAGATTTGGCAGGCAGCAATTGCCTCACCATACTTTTTTTGTTTCATTAGGTCTTTAGCTTTATCAAGTTGTGGCTGACTGATGACTGTAGTCGTGGCGGCGATTAAGATCGCCGCAGCAATCAAAAGGATATGCTTCATTTTCGTTTCACTCCGCTTTTAACTGAATAGTCCGATATGGAATATTAACAGGCACCAAGCCTGATATCTGAAAAATCTTTTGCCCAACATTTGAAAGTACTAATGCACTGAAACCAACTCCAACAGCTGCCTTGGTTTCAGCGGTATAAAGATACAAAGAATAATGAAAGGGATAAAGAGATTCATAAATTTCTTGCTGCTTGGGTAAGTATTCCTTCTCGTCACCCTCCGGTGATTTTGTTAGAACTGGGAGCATCTTAACATTCGCATTTTCATCCGTCAGAAGCGACGCAGCTACAAACCCAATCGAGTTTAGATGTTCAGACACGTACTGAATCACTTCACGTTGACTATTCATTACAGCATTTGGTTGTAACGGCTTTGACTCTTGAAAAATCTGTTTCTGAAGTATCTCATTCAAACCAGAGTTTTTTCCGGTTAACACAAAATCGATAGGTCCGCTCCTGTGAGATTCTGTAATTTGAGTCCATTCTGTCGCCGTTTTTGTGATTATGCGATGTACGGATTCTGTAGTAATGTTCGGAATTGGATTTTGTTTATGAACGATGATCGCAACGCCATCCTCGGCAATTTTATTCTCAACAAGCCGAATAGATGCTTGTTGTGCAACTTGTTTTTCTTCTTCATTGAACTGACGATCGATTACAATTGTGTGGACGCTATCATTTAACAATAGAACGATTGCCTCACGTGTTGTTGCACCACGCACTTCCATTTTTGCCTGTGGATAGAGACTTATAAACTGTTCTGCTTCTTGCTGTATCAATGGTAAGTACGGATCGCTGGCAAGCAAAAGACGATGACCAAATGTTGCTGTCTCGGTTTGTTTTTTGCATCCACCGACTACTGCAATCAGAATAAAAAACATTGAAAGAAGCGTACGCTTCATTCTTCTCTATCTTCCTCGTTTCGTTGGCGTATTTTGATCCGAGTAAACACAAACCGATAAATTCCCCAAAGCATTAGTACTACGCCGAATGTTACTCGCAATTTACTCGGCACATATTGAAATGCAACTCCACTAACAACTATAGTTCCGAATACGAATGTAATAATAGAGACGGAGTAATTTAAATACGTCGATATGTTGGTAAGCTTTAGCACGATTAATAATCCCATCCTCATAAACGTACAAAGCTGATAAGTCTAAGTATCAGTTCATCCCAACTTTTAAGGATGTGCTGTTTCCTTGCACTCATCAGCTTCGACATTATCAAATGGCTATTTATTTCCCGTCAATCTGAACCGGAACGGTATAGAAACCCATACCGACACTGGACCTTTCTGCATCACTGCAGGAGTAAAAACCCACTGCTTCGCGGCACTCATTGCAGCTTCTTCAAAGATTGGAGCATCACTCTTGAGAAGAACAACCTTACGTACTTTTCCTTCTTTATCTACCCACACTTTAACGTACACATTGCCTTCCAAACCAGCGCGTAAAGCGAGATCCGGATATTTCGGCTCAATTCGCTTGATAACCGTAGGTTCCTTTTCGTATGGAACGAAATCTGGGGGTGGTGCCTCATCATCAATCTTTAAATCTTGCTCAATTCGAGTGCCTGGACCAGATCCACTTGCATCAATCGCAGGCGCGGTTTGCGCACTTAATTCTGTTTGCGTTGCAATTGTCTGATCTGCACTGACCTCCGCATCAGGCACAGGAACCGGAATTCCGACACTTGGCCGCACTGCCGCACCCGAAGCTGCAACGGCAGCTGCCGCTTGATTAGTCAACGATGGAGGAGGTCCAAGATCTGTGTATTTCGTAATGCGGACCATATGAACACCTTCATCATCTTCACTAAGCCAAACTGCAAGATCATATGTACCGATTCCGGAGAAACAGACGAGGATGCCAGCTAAAAGACCCAGCATCATATATTTTTGAGCAACCGTTTTCAGTTCGGCTGCACCATAGTGGACAGATACTGCTATTGTTTGCGCCATTTCATCTCCTAACCTGCTACTTTTGCGATAAGCTGTTTGTCTTTGTCTGTCATCGGTGCAATACTGAAACGTGTGATATTGGCAAGATTTAGCTCGTCAATAACATTGACCATGTCATTATATTTTGCTTCGCGATCGATCTGCACGAGCGTGATGAGTTTTGGATTATCCCGCAGTTTATCAATAAGTAGTTGGCGTAATTCTTTGAACTCAATCTTTTTCAATGCGGTCGGTTCATTTCCCATAGTCCAATAGATTGCCAAATTCGGTGCAACTCTCACCGTCAGCAGAAGCGATGCGGCAACCTCCACCGTCTGTTTTTCATCAGGCGGCAAGTTCAATTCCATGGTTTGTGGTTTACTGAACACCGTTGTCAGCATAAAAAAAGTTAGCAACAACATCGCTACGTCTACCATTGGCGTCATATCTATACGAACTCCGGCACGCTTTTTCTTCTTCTTTCCTTTTGTGTGCGATTTTGATTCGACAACATCTGCACCAGCCATAATTATGCTCCTTTATCCAGATCTGTGACAAGATTAAAACGCGTGATCCTCGTTTTCACCAAGACATCCATAACATCTTCCAACGGTCCGTAGGGAGCCTCTTTATCTCCCTTGACGACAGTGCGAAGCAAGGGATCATTGATACGCGCCTGCATGAGAACGTTCCCCAGCGTGATTTTATCTACTTCAATCGCGCGCTTGTACCTATTCTCTTTTCCAAAGAGGCGTTCCATCAAACCTTGTGCATCTACGCCAAGGTAGATCTTGCCTTGTTTGGTTACATACACCATCATAATGTGCGATTCTGGCAGTTTGAACTGCGAATGAGACGCCGGGATGATTACTTCAACATCCTCTGGTGGTTTGAACTGTGTGGTCATCATAAAGAATGTCAGCAAGAGCATCGCCACGTCCACCATCGGTGTCATGTCGATGCGAGTGCCGAGTCGTGCTTTTTTATGTTTTGGCATAACTCAACCTTTCCCGGTTACTTCTTATGCGGTTTGCGTGAGGCTAATGATTGAATTATGGAATAGCTCGCTTCATCAATCATATATGTGAAGTTATCGATTTTCGTGACAAAGAAGTTATATGCAACGATACCACCGATACCTGCAACAAGACCGCCAGCAGTATTGATAAGTGCTTCTGAAATACCTATGGCAAGTTGAATAGCATCAGGTGCGCCAGCGCGCCCCATAGCTTGGAATGCACGAATCATACCGATAACTGTTCCAAGCAATCCTACCATTGTTCCGATAGAGGCAATTGTAGACATCATCGATAGGTTTTTTTCCAGCATGGGCACTTCGAGCATAGTCGCTTCTTCGATAGATCCTTTTATGCTTTCCATCAATTCCTTCTGTCCTTTTACATCGCCTTCTTCCACTACCATTTTGTATTTTTCTAAACCTGCGCGGAGAACGTTCGCGCAAGAGCCGCGCTGTTTATCGCATGCAGCAAGCGCTGTATCGATATCGCCAGAATTAACCGCTTGTTGTACATTCTTTAAAAATACTGTCAAAGTGCCTTTACCATTGGCTTTCTTCAACGTAAGCATGCGCTCAAAGATTGTCGCGATCAGCATGATAATAAGTGCAACAAGAGCGATGACGAGTGGACCGCCTTCCTTGATGAAGCCTGGTAAAAAGAATTGAAAAATCACCCAGCCAAAAACGAAAGCGAGGACGATAACAATAGCATTGAACGTGGAAGTCTTCATGAAACGTTCTCCTGATTTGTGTGATATTAATTGTGACTTATACTTTAAGACTATTGATCGCTTGCGGGCGATCTTCTTCTACATTAAAAACACTCGTGAGCTTTGTTATGACAAAAACATTTTGAACACCTTTGGC
>Ga0187861_10000486_pt1 | contig 46332 bp, 32 predicted proteins | sample June2016WEW_10_1_3_FD_132986 | JGI IMG/M metagenome (GOLD analysis project Ga0187861, IMG submission 132986) | Peatland microbial communities from SPRUCE experiment site at the Marcell Experimental Forest, Minnesota, USA - June2016WEW_10_100 | ecosystem: Environmental > Terrestrial > Soil >...
GCGTTGCCCCTCGACGGGAATGCCCCGCCTGTCCGCCAGACGTACGAAGGAGGACAGGCGCTCGTGGTCGGCTGGACGCCGAAGGGCGAGATCCTGTATTCGACGCGCCGCTCCTCGACTCTTCCCGACACGCAACTTGCGGTTGTCAATCCCAAGACCGGTATTTCCACGCTGCTTTCTCTCGCGCAGGCAAGCGACGGCGCTTATGACGGCGACACATTGTTTTTCACCCGGCTGCCGTTCCAGGGAAGCTACACCAAGCGCTACCGTGGCGGCACAGCGCAGAACATCTGGAAGTTTACCGGCGCCGGCGAAGCGGCCCTGCTCACGGGCGACTACACGGGAACGAGCAAGAATCCGATGGTGTGGCAGCACCGCGTCTATTTTCTCAGCGACCGCGACGGCACGATGAACCTCTGGTCAATTGATGAGAACGGACGCGATCCCCGGCAACATACCAGGCACGCGGGATTCGACGTGCAGTCGCCATCGCTCTCCGGCGGCCGCATCGTCTATCAGCTGGGAGCAGACTTGCGTGTGTACGACATCGCAAGAAACTCCGATACTCCAATTTCGATCCGCCTCGTTTCCGATTTCGATCAACTTCGCGACCGCTGGATCCGCAATCCACTCGAGTGGGTGACCGCGGGGCATCTCTCTCCTGACGGAGACCGGCTGGTTCTCACCGCTCGCGGCCAGCTATTTGTCGTTCCAACTCAGCAAGGACGCATTGTCGAAGCCACGCGCAACAAGAAAGTGCGGTACCGTGAGGGACGCTTTTTCCCGGATGGAAAGTCCTTGCTCGCACTCTCGGACGAGAGCGGGGAAGTCGAGTTTTGGCGCGTTCCCGCGGACGGAGTCGGCGACCCTAGTCAACTCACAAACGATGCACATGTTCTTCGGTGGGACGGCGTTCCCTCTCCCGATGGCAAGTATGTGGCCCATTTCGACAAGGACCAGCAGCTCTGGATCTACGAGGTGGGCACGAAAAAGCAGACGAAGATTGCAGTCTGCGGCGAAGGCGACTTTGGGGACGTCCGCTGGTCACCCGACAGCAGGTGGTTGGCATACTCGGCGCCGAACACGAACCTGATGACTCGGATATACGTCTACAGCATGGACAAGAGTTCGGCCCGCGCGATCACGAGCGATCGTTACGATAGCTCCAGCCCGACGTGGAGTCCCGACGGCAAATGGATCTATTTCCTCTCGGATCGGAACTTCGCATCGCTCGTCGGCGGTCCCTGGGGCTCGCGCCAGCCGGAGCCTTTCTTCGATCACCAGACGAAGATCTATCATGTTGCGCTCCGCCGCGGTGAGCGCTCTCCTTTCAAACCCGTCGACGAACTGTATAGTCCGGCCAAGGAAGGCGAAAAAAAGGAAACCGGCACCGCGCCGCCGGCTGTCGCGATAGATCTCGACGGAATCGAGGCGCGGCTTCTGGAAGTTCCCGTGCCGCCCGGCAACTACTCGGATCTCGGCACCGATGGGAAACGTCTCTACTACATTTCGTCCGATACTTCGCTGGAACGGAAGGAGACGCTGAAGACCATGGCAATCGACAGCAAGCGCGGCACGGCGCCCGAAACGTTTCTCGAAGATGTCTCCGGCTATGAGTTGTCGCTCGACAATAAAAAGTTGGTGGTACACAAGGGAAACGACTTGTATGTTGTTGACGCCGGCCCGAAGGCGCTGCCGGAGTTGTCAAAAAGCCAGGTACTGCTAAAAGACTGGTCGTTCGACCTCGACCCGCGAGATGAATGGCGTCAAATGTTCATCGAAGCCTGGCGCCTCGAACGCGATTATTTCTACGACCGCAACATGCACGGTCTCGACTGGCCCGCGGTGCGCGATCGTTATCTGCCGCTCGTGGATCGTGTGACGGATCGGGCGGAGCTCAGCGACATCTTGGCCCAGATGGTCGGCGAACTGTCGGCTTTGCACATTTTCGTTCGAGGTGGCGACACGAGGCGCGGCCAGGATCAGGTGCAGCCTGGATCGTTGGGTGCCACCTTCATCCGTGACGAGTCCGCCGGCGGATACAAAATCGTGCACATCTATCAATCCGATCCCGACAATCCGGAAGGACTCTCACCGCTCGTGCGACCGGAAGTAGACATTGAGGAAGGTGACATCATCGAATCGATTAACGGCATCCGCGCGCTTTCGGCGCCGGATCTGGGTGCCCTGTTGCGCGACCAGGCGAACAAGCAGGTGCTGTTGCGAGTAAAGCCGAAGGGAGGATCGGCGGAGCGCAACGTCGTGGTGGTGCCGATCACGCTCGCACGTGAGAACAACTTGCGCTATGACGAGTGGGAGTATACCCGGCGGCTTGCGGTTGAGAAAGCGTCACAAAACAAAATCGGCTACGTCCACCTCCGCGCGATGGGCGGCTCCGACATGGCGCAGTGGGAACGCGAATTCTATCCCGTGTTCAATCGAGAGGGACTCATCATCGACGTGCGCCATAACAACGGCGGCAACATCGACAGTTGGATTCTCGAGAAGCTTTTGCGGAAGGCGTGGTTTTACTGGCAACCGCGCGTCGGGAATCCGATCTGGAACATGCAGTACGCCTTCCGAGGGCACCTCGTCGTGATTACGGACCAGTTCACTGCGTCCGACGGCGAGGCATTCTCAGAGGGTTTCCGCAGGCTGGGCCTCGGAAAAATCGTCGGGATGCGCACCTGGGGTGGAGAGATCTGGCTGTCATCCAACGACTTTCTTGTCGACCGGGGGATTGCCACCGCCGCCGAGACCGGTGTCTACGGTCCCGAGGGACATTGGCTTATCGAAGGCCACGGCGTGGATCCCGATATTGTCGTCGACAACCCGCCGCATGCGACATTCGAAGGCCAGGACGCCCAGCTCGATGCGGCCATCAAGTACCTGCAGGAGGAAATCCGGAAAAACCCGATTCAGATGCCTGCGGCTCCCCCATATCCCATCAAAAAGCTCCAGGAAGGGAAGTAGGAACGAGAAGAAGTTCTCACGATGAGGAATTTGATTCCGACAAGGCAAACCGCCGCCTCTGGCTGTGAGTCACGAAAATGCTCTGCTATTCCAGCGTTGGTCAAGAATTTCGGGACTCTGTAAACAATCGTTTGACTGATGCTGACGGATCCGAGCCATGGAAGGGCGAAAAGAGAGTAGCCCCGAGCAAGCGAAGCGCAGCCCGGGGCTACTGTCTTCTGGCCCCTCTGGGGCGAGCCTGCCAATGCTGCCATTGTGGAGGCTCTCATGCCACCGCTATGCGTGTGGTACATGACTGTGACGTTTGAGAGCATTTTCCGGTGATGTTCGCCAATTTATCAAAGCGCTCTCAAGGAGCTACCAGAGCAGGATTAGCCTCGCGCCGCGGGTTCGCCTGCAAATGCCCGTAGTTCCAATTTGAGTGCCGAAAGTGAGCGATTGATATCCCGAATGGATGCCACCAGCGACGCGATCATGGAAATCAGGCAGCCCGCGAAGAGCAGTACAATCAACCAACCGGCATCCCAGTGAAGCAACGCGGCCAGAAACAGCGTGACAATCAACAGGGCCACGAACAGCACACTTACGCTCCCCCAAATGATTGCTTGCCGAATCAGCATCGCCCGCTGCTCCAGTACGCCTAACTGCGCCAGGATGAACCGCCTGTCATCTGCTGGCGCCGTGCGCAATTCCCGGCACAGAATGCGAACCCTGTCAATCACTCTCCTCTCTACCCATGTTGACGAAAGGAACGGATGGATCTCAGCCGATGCTACTTGAATTCGGGCATCCAGATATCCTCGAGTACCGTTACGGAAGTGGTGGACGTCTGGCCACCGACGGTCAGGCGAACCATGTAGGTGCCCGGCTCGAGGAGACCGCTTGCTCCGCCTCCTCCGCCACCACCGCCGCGGCCTCCGCCGGCGACAAAGGGCACGCCGCCGCCACCGCCGCCGCGTCCTCCTCCTCCGCCACCGCCGCCCTGAGCGGCCGCTGCTGCACCACCAGCGGCGATAGCGCCTCCGGCCTGGGCGACTGCCATCCCAGCTGCTCCTGCTGCTATACCGCCACCGCCGCCACGGCCTCCGCCACCACCTCGTCCTCCGCCACCGCCTGCTCCGGCAGCAGCATCAGGCATGTCACGCTGCATGTTCCACTGAATGCGGTTCATCCCTGCCTGCGCGGTTGTGGTAATCGTGCGAATAACCTTTCCGTGCTCGAGAATTTCGATCTTCGCTTCCCCCATGTCGGCATTCGCCCAAAAGCTCAAGGCGGTGCCGCCTTGTGGATTCTGGCCGCGGAAATCGCGGTTAGCTACGTGACGCTGTGCCTGTTGATCATTCTTCCACTGAATGGCCGGCCGCGGATCGAAGAGCATCACGTTGGCTGAGCCCTTCTGCCCGAGTTGTTCCAGAGGCGAGATGTCGTCGGCAATCCAGATCGATCGCCCGTGCGTGGCAATAATGAGGTCGCGATCGCGAGGATGAATCAGGATATCGTCCACCCTCACGCTAGGCAGGCCGGTCATGAACTTCTTCCATTCCTTGCAGCCATCGAGGGTCACGAAGAGTCCGAACTCCGTCCCGACAAACAGCAGGTCAGGATTGTCGTAGTCCTCGCGCAAGGCGTTGATCTGGCCGGAAGACGGTAGGTTGCCGGTGACGTTCGTCCACGTCTTGCCGAAGTCGGTCGTCTTGAACAGGTACGGTTTATAGTCGTCGTTGCGATGATTGTCGAGTGCGACGTAGGCCGTGCCGGGATCGAAGTGCGATGGCTCAATGCGCGAGATCTGCACGTAGCCCTTGGGCGCACCGCCGATGTTGCCGATGACGTTGGTGAAGGTTGCCCCATCGTTCTGGCTGACCTGCAAGTTGCCGTCATCGGTGCCGATCCAGATCACGCCCTGTCTGGATGGGGACTCGCGAACCTGCGTGATGAGAGAACTCGACGAATAGCCGTCATGTTTGGATGCCATGGGCGCGTTGCCGGGTACACCCATGATCGGAATTGACCATCGGTCCACGTGGTTGGTGAGGTCCGTCGGGTTCATCCACCAGTTGTCACCGCGGTCGGTGGACTTGAAGAAGTACTGGGCCGCCATGTACAAGACTTGGGGATTGTGTTGCGACATCTCGAAGGGTGCATTCCAGTAGAAGCGCAACGGGTCCAGGTTTGCGGGCGCGTTTATGATGTTTCCGCGTCCCGCCGCTGGGGCCTGAGCCTGGGCCGGAGTTTCGCTCTCGCCGCCTGTTGCCGCCGCTCCGCCACCACCGCGACCGGCACCACCAGCGTTCGGCCTGACGCTCTTGGATGTACCCAACCGCAGGTCATAACGGCTCATGGCGCCGTCCTGCGATTCGCCATAAACAATCGCCCAGTCGGTAGGATCCTGCCGGGTGTAGAAACCGTCGCCGCCGGCCACGGTATACCAATCGGTGTTTACAGCTCCGGTCCCAGCGCGCACCGCGCTTGGGCCGCACCAGGCATTGTTGTCCTGCAATCCGCCGCAGACGTAGTACGGGTGGCGCATGTCAGCCGATACCTGGTAGAACTGCCCGACGGCAATGTCGTTGTGGAAGTCCCACGTAAATCCACCGTCATTACTGCTGTCGAAGCCTCCGTCATGCCCGATCCACACATTGCGCGGATCCTTGGGATTGATCCAGATTGCGTGATAATCGGTGTGTGAGCCGGTCATGTTCTGCCAGGTCTTACCGCCGTCGAGCGACATCCGCCCCGGGTTTCCCCCGACCATGAGTTTCTGATCATTGACCGGATCGACACGAATCTGGCTGAAGTACATGGCACGATCGTTCTGGTTGCCCGCCAGCACCCATGTCTTGCCGCCGTCATCGGAACGATAGACTCCGCTTGCGTTGGGATCAGGTGGAGTGTTGGCACCACCTCTGCCGCCGCCAACCCCGCCTCCAGCGCCGCGAGCAGCAGCTGCACCTGCAGCACCGGCCGCACCACCAGCCGCACCCGCACCGCCGCCTCCTCCGCCACCGCGACCGCCTCGTGCAGGTCCGCCGTCAGCGGCCGTGCCGCTCCCCGTGCCTGCGCTGGCGCCTACTTCAACCTGCGCATAAATCGTAGTGGGCTTGGCTCTGAAGATCGACATGGCAATGCGGCCATATATTCCATCTTTGGCTACAGGCCAGCCGCCGCCAGTGATCTTTGTCCAAGTCTCGCCGGCGTCTGTTGATTTCCATAGGCCGCTGTTCGGGCCGCCGCCGTTGTAGCCCCACCACGTGCGCTGACGGGAGTATGACGCGGCATAAAGGATCTTGGGATTCACCGGATCGATCGCCACGTCGGTGAAGCCCGTGTTTTCGTCAATGTATTTCGCTCTCTTCCATGTCCTGCCGCCATCCGTGGATTTATAGAGGCCACGCTCCTGGTTGGGTCCAAACAGATGGCCCATTGCGGCAACAAAGACAACGTTCGGGTTCGACGGATCCACAACGACGCGGCCGATCGACTGCGTGTCATCGAGCCCCAGGCGCTGCCATGTCTGGCCGCCGTCCTTCGTGCCCCAGATGCCGTCGCCGATCGATGAACTCTGACGATTGTTCGCCTCTCCCATGCCGACGTAGACCACATTCGGATCGCTTGGCGCGATGGCGATGTCGCCAATCGATTCATTCGGCATGTTGTCGAACAGCGAGCGCCAGCGAATGCCGCCGTCGGTCGATTTCCACAGGCCTCCGGTAGCGAAACCCACGTAGAGAATCATCGGATCTTTTTCAGCGCCTTCGATGTCGTCGACGCGGCCCATCATCACGGCCGGGCCGATCGAGCGAAAGCTGAATCCTCTGAGCAGGGGATCGGTCGATTGATTGGGTGGGGGCGCCTGCGGAGCGCCAGCGCCTCGTCCCTGAGCAAACAAAGCGGCTCCGAACAAAGCGATGGCCGCCGCGCTCACCAGGGACCTGTGAAGGTGAAATCGTGCCTTCATGGTTGAATCCTTTCTGTGTGTTTGATATTGGTTGTACGTTCCTCAGTAGTAGGAGATTACCATCCACCGTGCCGGAAATCATCCTGAATCAGTTTTTGCCGGTGATAGGATTCCGCGAGGGCTGCATCAACGAACCTGGATGTCTCACGCGCCGACCCGTGACATGCTGCGCCCGGTATCGAAAAGAAACGGACCGCGCGCAGTCGACCGGCGATTTCATGTTCTTCTGGAACACCCTCATTGAAGGCTCACGATAGATCGCCGCTGCCTCTTGGAGATTCTTTGAGTACTTTGAGCCCTCGAGGTTCGCATTGCCAGTCAGCCATGCAATCCGGTTCTCAAAAGAAGCTAGCAGGCTTTTAGCTCTTAGCTGTTAGCTTTTAGCTTTGGCTCGCAGTGCTTCCTCATCTGAGCTAAGAGCTAACAGCTAATAGCTAAAAGCCAAGCGATTACAGCGCCTCCAGGCGTCCTGATCAACCTTCTCGATGTTATAGATCAACGGACCGTATCAAAGGGCAACGCGCCCCTGGTCGGCCGCAATCTTGTCGCTGGCCTGAATGCGCTGAATTTTCATTGGGAGCACCAGATCGATTCTATCGCCAGCCTTCCAATCTCGGGTGATCACGGCGTAGCCTTTTTCAATCTTTGATTTTACTGTCGAACCATTGACCGCGATCGAAGTGATGCCGTTCGCATTCGGCAAGCTCTGATACAGTGAGCTGACATTGCGATTCGGCATCCGCACCCACAGTAGAAAGCTGGTGAGAAATGCGGGCTCGACGATCATCGATCATTCTCGAATGCAATGGCAAGCGCGTGGCGCTGCAGAAGATCTCGTTTTGGTCGAATTTTTGCCTCCCTCTAGAGTGCCAAGTAGCGGTATCATGCGTCGGGCTCGCGGCCCAGATCAATTCAGTGATGAGAATCGGAATTGTGGCGCGATATTTTTGCCGCTGGGGCTCCATACTTCGTTATTTAAAACAGGTGAAAACGATGAAGAAATCTTATGCTATCAGTTTCTGCGCAATCCTCCTGCTGGGCAACCTGGCTGCCGCGGAAGAGGGGATGTGGCTTTACAACGCGGTTCCCAAGGACCAACTCAAAACACTGTACGGCTTCGTGCCCACCCAGCAATGGCTCGATCACATGCGGCTTTCCTCGGTGAAATTTCCAGGTGGCTCCGGCTCCTTCGTGTCCCCGAACGGCCTGCTAATGACGAACCACCACATTGGTGCCGGGTGCATCAATGCGATTTCAACAACCACCAAGGACTACATGAAGACCGGCTTCTACGCCGCCACGCAGGCGGAAGAGGTCAAGTGTCCGAACATGACGGTTCAGGTTCTGGAAGGCATCGAGGACATCACCGACAAGGTGAGTTCGGCCGTAAAGGACGTGCCGCCGGCCGAGGCAGCCGCGGCCCAGAGAACCGCGATCAACAAACTGGCGAGCGATTGCGGAGCGGCCACGAAACTCAGCTGCCAGTCTGTCTCCATGTATTCCGGCATGATGTACTTCTTGTACAAGTACAAGTCCTATACTGATGTCCGCCTCGTGTTCGCTCCGGAGTACGACATGGCTTTCTTCGGCGGGGATCCGGACAACTTCGAATATCCGCGCTACGATCTCGATCTGACCCTCCTCCGTGCGTATGAAAACAATCAGCCGATGCATCCCAAGGACTATTTCGCGTGGTCCAAGAACGGAGCCAAGAATAATGAGCTCGTGTTTGTTTCCGGGCATCCGGGCTCCACACAGCGGCTCAATACCGTAGCGCAACTCGAGTTCCTGCGTGATGTTCAATTTCCGATCACTCTCGCTAGCGGCACTCGCAGTGTGGATGACCTCATCAGGCGAAGCGCTGCATCAGAAGAGATCAGGCGAAGTCTCGAGCGCCAGCTATTCAACCAGCAGAATTCCCTGAAGGGAAACAAGGGTTACTACTCGGGATTGCTCGATAAAGAACTGATGGCTGCCAAGGCGAAGGATGAAAACGAGCTGCGCGCCGCCTTCAACAAGGATCCCAAATTGAAGGCTCAGTACGGCGATCCTTGGCAGGAAATCGCGGACTATTACAGGGTGCTGAGAGAGGGAAACCTGTATGCGGAGCGCCAGTATTTCCCATACCCGGCGGCTCAGGGCGCCCCTGGAGGCAGGGGCGGCGCTGGAGGTGGCGGCCGTGGTGGGCCGGGAGGGCCCGGCGGTGGTGCCGGTCCGGCCGGCGCATTCCGCGGGGCATTGCCGGATCTGGCTCTTCAGCTGGTCCGCGCAACCAGCGAAAAGGAAAAGCCCGAAGGCGACCGCATGGCTGCTTTCCGCGACTCTGCCGCGGTGGAACAGAGGCTCTTCGCGACCGATCAAAAGATCAATAAGGATGACGACATGGCATCAATGACCGTCACCCTGACCGAAATGAGCAAGTTCCTCCCGGGCAATCCGATCGTGGCGAAAGCCCTTGGCGGCAGAACGCCGGAACAGGCAGCACGTGAAATAATAAACAACACCAAGGTGGGCGACGTCGAATTCCGTAAACAGGTCTATGCAGGCGGCGTGACTGCAATGGAGAGCAGCACCGACCCGCTCGTGGCGCTCGTGCATGCCGCCGAGGCAGAAGGCCAGAGGGTGAGTGAGGAATACGCCAAGAAGGTCACTCCCCTCGAGAGCGGACGCACGGCGGCAGAAACCAACATCGCCAAGATCCGCTTTGCGGTGCAGGGAATGACGTCTCCGCCCGATGCCAATTCCACTCTCCGGCTCACCTACGGTACCGTAAAGGGTTATGTCGAGGATGGATTGGGCACGGTGCCTGCCGGAACAAAGTTGGCGCCCTTCACAACCATCAAAGAAGCATTTGCATACGACGCGAAACACGGCAGCAAGGATCCTTACAGACTGCCGGATAGCTGGATAAAGGCCAAGAGCGCAGTCAATCAGAAGACGCCGCTCGATTTAGTTTCCACGAACGATATCATCGGCGGCAATTCGGGCAGTCCCGTGTTGAATAAAAGGGCCGAGGTGGTAGGTTTGATCTTTGACGGCAATATTCAGATGTTGCCCGGACGATTCCAGTACGGTGCGAGGATAAACCGCGCGGTCAGCGTGGACTCCCGCGGGATTATCGAAGCGTTGCGGCATGTTTACAATGCTCCCGCGCTTGCCGATGAGCTGACTGGCAAGGTCTCCAAACCGGCCAAGGGCACGGCCAAGGCGAACACGAAGGCTGCCGCTAAGTAAACCGGATGCGCGCTACGTGCATGCAAGGAGGGGATGATCGAGATTCGTCGGATGTATTTCGAAGCAGATCATCCCCTCGACTGGAATCCTCCCGCTTGGAAAGGAGAATTAGCTGATCCTTTCATGGCTTCTCGTTGCAGCCGTCCTTCAAGCGCAGTCGCCGTCGATGGGAGAGGTCCGCGGCTCCGTGGTGGATGCGCGGAGCGGTGAGGCGCTCGCCAACGTTGAAATCCTTCTCGTAGGCGGCTCCTATCGAGTTATCTCCGATGCCACGGGGCACTTCCACCTGACAAACGTAGCACCCGGCGATTACGTGCTCACCGCTTCGACCGTCGGATATCATCTCGTCAAGCGTCCGTTTCACATCGACGCGCTCGAAATCCGGGAATTTGAAATCGTGCTCAGCAACGATGCCTTCCGGCAGACCGAAACCGTGGAGGCGAAACTCGGGCCGTTCGAGAGCGTGCATCAGGACAGTCCCTCCACCCTGGTGCTTGCCGGCAACGATGCCAAAAACTTGGCAAGCGTGTTGGCCGACGACCCGCTTCGTGCCGTCCAGGATCTCCCAGGGGTCAGCTCAAACAACGATTTCGATGCACGCTTTTCGCTGCGTGGCGCTGATTTCAATCGCATCGGCTTGTACCTTGACGGAATCCTGCTTCACTTGCCGTTTCATACTCTGGAGGGACAGAACGTAAGCGGCTCCGCGACCGCGTTCAACGGCGATATGGTGGAGGAAATCGAGCTGCACGAAGCCGCCTTCCCGGTGCGCTTCGAGGACCGAATCGCCGGCGCGCTTGACGTCTACACGCGCGATGGCAGCCGGACCATGACCACGTTTCGCGCGTTTGCGAGTGCCTCCAACGCCGGTTTTATCGCGGAGGGGCCGCTCGGCAAATCGAAGCGCGGCTCATGGCTGGTGGGGACGCGAAAGAGCTATTTGCAGTACATTCTTCAGCGCACTTTCCCCGACACCTCTCTTGTTTTCTCCCTGGAAGACATACAGAGCCGGTTTATGTACGACGTTTCGCCAAAGAACAACATCACTGTTTACGCACTCGAGAGCTATTCCGATCTCGACCGGTCCAGTATCCGCCAAAAGTTGGGTATCAATTCGCTCATGGAGGCTAGCTACCACTACACGCTGGGCAACTTCAGCTGGCGCACCACGCCCACGGACAAACTCGAGGTCGTCAACCACCTTGCCTGGATGCGGGAGAAATACAACAACAGCAATCCAAGCGGCCTCCGGCTCGGCGGCGGCTACTACGGCGAATGGGTCTGGACAGGTACGGCCACGTGGGTGTGGAGCCAGAAATATCCGCTGGATTTGGGCTGGTCCGTGCGGCAAATCCGCGACGAGGGCTTCGCAAACCAGTACCAATCGAATGGAACCCAGCTGCGCCTGTTGGATCGGTTCAACGGCGCCGCCATGCGCGCTGGCGGATACGCGCAGCAGTCCTGGACGGGTTTTTCCGGGCGCGCACACGTCACTGCCGGAGCCCGGTGGGATTATGAATCCCTCGACCGTGTGCGAGCGGTTTCGCCGCAGGCCTCCGCGTCTTTGGCGCTCACCTCGTCCACACACCTCCAGCTCGGCTGGGGCCAGTACGTCCAGTATCCCGAAGTATCCGTGCTGACATCGATCCTCGGCAATCGCTCGCTGCTGCCAGAGCGGTCGACCCACGCGGTTGCCGCGATCGAACAACAGCTTGGGGACCGGACCCGAGTTCGCGTCGAGTACTACGATCGTGCAGACCGGGATTTGATCTTCCAGCCGCTTTTCGATCCGCGCATCGTCAGCGGCAAGATCATCGCGCCACCGCCCAACCCGCCCTATGTCAACTCGCTGCGCGGATATGCCCGTGGCGTCGAACTCTTCGTGCAGCGCAGCAGCGCCAACCGCTTCACCGGTTGGATTTCGTACGCATACGGCCGTACGGGGATGCGCGACGGCGTCAATCGGCAAGCTTTCCCCTCGGATTATGATCAGCGCCACAACGTAAACGTTTACGGCGGCTATCGCCTGCGCCCAAGTGTCAACCTCAGCCTTCGGTGGACCTACGGAAGCGGATTTCCAATGCCGGGTTACCTGATGCAGAATGGGAATGCCTATTACCTTGCCGCGACCCGCAACCAGCTGCGCTTGACTCCCTATATGCGCGCGGATTTCCGAGTCAATAAAGCCTGGACACACGATAAGTGGAAGCTCACGCTTTATGGCGAGGTGATCAACCTGACCAACCGCGCAAACTACATCTTCGACATTCTCGACAGCTACAATTCGAAAACAGGCCAGGTGTTTGTCACGCTGGATAAGCTGTTTCCCATCCTTCCCTCCGCGGGCCTCGTCTTCGAGCGCTAACCGGAGTGCGAGATCGCTTCAAGAGCTCGTGTTTTTGCCATAAATGCCTGTCTATTTTTTGCCTGCTGTTGTAAGCTGAGCGCGCACGCGGAGGCCAGGAAATAAGGCACTCTTGCGATTGAGAACGCCTCTGTGCCCCTACCCAGTTTGCGTGGGCGCACGGCGAGCTCACGCGTAACTCAGTTTTGTGCATCCCGTGCCTGCGAGCGTCGCTCGTTGGATACAGTGGGGTTTCCCTGTGATCATTCAATTTTAAGCAAGGAGTAAAGAGGCATGGCCGGAGATAAAAAAGCAGACCTGGCAGGGCCTGGCATTAGTACATACGAGGAAGTCGACAAAATTCTGCCTAACGACTATACGGCGCTTCTCCCTCCCCTGGAGAGAATGAAAGCGCTTTACACGATCAAGGATTATATCGAAAAGAACCTGTGCAAGGAATTGAACCTGACGATGGTTCAGGTCCCGCTGATCGTGGAGCGAGAGAGCGGGCTCAACGACATGCTCGATCGGGACGGTTCGCGCACTCCTATCGAATTTCCCTGCGGGCTGGGATTGGCAAAGCGACTCAATGCCCAGGTCGTGCAGGCGGCGACGAAATGGAAACGCCCCGCGCTCAAGGAGTTTGGCTGCAAGGTAGGCGAAGGCATTTGCACCGACATGCGCGCGGTCCGCAAGGATTATTTCCTCGATCACGATCACAGTTCCTATGTTGATCAATGGGACTGGGAGCGAGTGATGACGATGGAACAGCGTAACCTGGATTTTCTCAAGGACGTCGTGAAGAAAATCTGGAAGGTCATCCGGGGTGCGGGATTATACGCTCAGGATCTTTTCCCCAAGCTCAAGTCTGCCAAATACGGTGAGCTGCCCGAAAACCTCACATTCCTTCACGCAGAAGAGCTTCTGGAAATGTATCCGGATTTGCCGCGCAAGCAGCGCGAAACGCGAGTGCTTCAAGAATATCCGGCGATCTTCATTGTCGGCATAGGCTATGTCCTGAATGATGGATACCCTCACGAGATGAGAGCGGCCGACTACGATGACTGGATCACCGACACCGCTCACGAAACAGGGAAGAAGACACACGGTCTCAACGGCGACATTCTCGTGTGGAATCCGGTAACCCGGCGCCGCCACGAACTCACTTCGATGGGGATTCGGGTAACCAAAGAAACCCTGGTGCAGCAACTGAAGATGTCGAATCTGATGGAGAACCTGCAATTGCCCTATCACCAGGCCATCATGAATGACCAGATCCCACTTTCGATCGGAGGCGGCATCGGGCAATCGCGGACCTTCATGTACCTGCTGCGCACGGCGCATCTGGGCGAGGTCACCGTGTCGGTCTGGCCTAAACAGCTGAAGGAGATTTCCGCGAAACACAACATCCACATTCTCGAGTAAAAGCTGCCGGCTTCACCGGGTGTCGGTCGCGAGACTGATTGCTCTGTCATGTCGAGCCCGTGCTTTGGGAATTCATATCGGATTACAGGGGAGGCACACAAAGGTGTTGTCCTCTCCCATTCTTTCCATGGTAGGACAATAGGTTTCTGCGCGCGCGGAAACAGGTGCGCACCGATCAAGCGCCGCAATGGCTTGCGTGGAGGGATCGATGGAAGCTGCTCAGAAGATTGAAATCTTATGCGACAGGTTCCCGGCACAACACAATGTAGTTCCCGGAGTCGTTGCGGCCATCGGCAATCGGCTCGGGGCATGGAAGGTCATGGTTCGTGACCTGCATGACGGGACTTGTTGGGATATCCGGATTCATCGTCCCGATGGCGCCGAAGAGCATTATGTTTTCCCCGGCGAGAAGCGCACTCCGGAAAACGTGCGTAGAACCATTGAGCGCGAACTCAAATACCACGAGTTTGAGCACGTATTATAGAGGTCGATACGGTTTAGCGGCCAAATCGAAGCCAAATTCGAGATTCGAGATTCAATATTTTCAATCTCGAATCTCGAATCTCGAATTTCGAATCTGGAATCGATTCTGGACAGGCCCTCACTCCTGTCCGCAGAAGGCGATCTTCACGTTGACCCCCAGGCTTACGCTACACCGGTCGGGGGCTTGCCGCCTTTGATAAATCTCCGCCTGCATGCCGCAGAGCCACGGAAGCTCTTCTATGAGTTGAGAAATTCTGCCCAGAAGCTCCTCGACGCCGCAGCCGACCGGAATCCTGACGATCTCGACCATTTCGCGTACGTCGCGGTCGGTCAGCGGCGTAATGCGCACTATCGGCGCTTCTCCTGCACGTAATAGACAGATCAATGGACCGAAACTAGGGTCGAACCTGACCTCGAGATTGGTTCGCTCGGCGCCTTCGGAAGCCTTTAAGCCATCGACCGCATCGGTTCGGATCCCAAAGTGACGCAGGAGGTCGCGTGCCCGTTCACCTTCCAGACAGATCGATTCGCCTGAAGCTGCGTCCAACTCCGCCTTGACCTCCTGCCTGGCAGCGCCCGGATCAATGTCGTCGTACCAGAGAATGCGTCCTGCGGGCTGGTTGCGAAAAGAAGCGTACTGTGCGGCTCGAGAGAGTGCCATTGCGGCTGATTCTGGGAACCGGTAGGAGGGAAACACACGGCGGACTCCAGTTTCGCCGCCGAATGTCAACACACCCGCCGCGCCCATCAGGCAGAGAAGGGCCGGCTTGGATGCGCCGGTGATCCGCTCGGCATGCAAGATGCCGCGGCGAATCCCGCGGCCGACCGATTGCGGATCGCAATCGCCGACGCAGGCAAACGTGGCGATAAGCGCATCCACGTCGGCGCTCTCCATCATCTGACGGGCGGCGTGCTCGTACGCGTCCGCCTTGGCGAGCGGCCCCAGATCCAGCATGCATGAACGCGCCACGGCCAGATCGTTGCCCTCGCACGCATCAACGCAAATCGTAAGCACGCCGCCCGAGTTGCTTATGACGGCCACCCGGTTTCCGCGTGGCAGCGGCTGGCTGGTCAGCAAGACTGCCACATCAAACAGCTCCTCGAGGGTGCCCGCGCGGATCACGCCTGCCTGGCGAAACAGCACGTCCACTTCGGTATCCCTGTGTGCAGCGGCAGCAATGTGTGCCCGCGCCATATCCGAGCCTGCCCGGCTTCGCGCGCTTTTCACGCACAAAATCGGTTTGCGATAAGAAACCCGGCGCGCGATGCGCGCGAAGCGGCGCGCATTGCCGAAAGTTTCGAGATAGAGAAGGGCGATGTCTGTGGCAGGATCCTCCTCCCAGAATTGCAGGAGATCGTTTCCCGACACATCGGCCCGGTTTCCCGCGGAAACGAATGTGGAAAAGCCCAACCCGCGTTCCGCGGCGTAGTTGAGAATCACCAGACCCAGCGCGGCAGAATGAGAGTAGAACCCGATGCGCCCGCGCGGCGGCATAGCCGGGGCAAGGCTTGCGTTAAGCCTCACCTCCGCGCTGGTATTCATGATGCCCAGGCAGTTCGGTCCAATCAACCGCGCCCCATGTGATCGCACCATTTCCACCAGGCGTTTCTGTTCAGCCGCGCCTTCGGCGCCGGTCTCAGCAAATCCGGAAGTCAGCACCAGGATGCCCTTGGTTCCCGACCGCAGCGAATTCTCCACCACCTCCAAAACTGCCTCTGCGGGCACGGCGACGACCACGAGGTCGGCGCGTTCGGGCAATTCGCTCACGGAGGGATAGGCGTGCACACCGTGAACTGAAGCGATTTGGTGGTTCACCGGATAAACGGTGCCGCCAAAATTGCCGAGCAGAATGCTTCGGAAGATCTGGCTGCCCATCGCGGCGTGATCGGGCGACGCCCCTACCACGGCTACGATCTGTGGCTGCAACAGCGGGAGCATCGAGTTGGCCGCGGCGATCCGATCCCGCAGTTCGACCCTCTCCCGCAGCGAAGCAAGTCCCCCTACCGGAAACTCTATATGGATGGAACCGCCTTCCATCGCCTGATGCACCTCGAATCCGGAATCACGGAAGACGTTGATCATCTGCTGGTTCTCATAAAGCACTTCGGCTTCAAATCCCACGAATCCGTTGGCTGCTGCAATTCCCGCCAGGCGTTCCAGAAGGAGCGTACTGATGCCCCTGCCTTGATACTCGTCCTGGACCAAGAACGCAACCTCCGCTTTGCCCCCCAACCCCAGAGATGCATAATTGCCGATCCCTACGACTCGAAAATCCGGTTCCTGGCCGACGATCGCTAGCAACGAGAGGCGTTCGCTGGGGTCGCCGCTGCAAAGGGTTTCGATCAACGCGCGCGACACATAAGAGACTGCAGCCATAAAGCGCATTTGCAGGCTCTCGCTCGAGACGCTCTTCATGAGGACTTCCACCGCGGAAATATCTTCCGCGGTCGCAGCACGTAGACAGACGCTCTGGCCGTCGCGCAGCAGGACGTATTCGGTGAAATTCTTTCCTTCAGGAATAATCCGGAACATGGGTGCCTTGATTATACGGTCAGGAACCACAGCGGGGCTACGAATTTCGCTATCGGGCTTGCACTCAGAACCAATAGGAACGAGCGGCCTCCAGCAGCCGGTGAGCCGTTTGACGGTTGCGGCGAACTATTTCATGGCGGTTCGGAATGTCGACATCCCTTGCTTCCGGATCGTGCAGCGTTCCGGGAAACGTCTCGCCGAGCGCAGCGGCCCACTTCGTCCGCCAGGCGGCCGGAAGGTCGAGAGTGGTCGGCTGATCGTGCATCGACAGATAGAGAATGGCCCACACGCGCGGCGCGGCGCGCAGCGAATATCCACCTCCCAGCGTGAACAGCACTCGCCCTGAAGTAAAGGCATCCGCGAGATTGAGAATGCGCCGGAAGATCGCCTCATAGTCGCGCGTGGTCAGCATCAGGTCGGCAAGCGGGTCATCGTAATGAGCATCAGCCCCCGCTTGCACCACGAGTACTGCCGGATGAAAATGCTTCAGGGCGGCGGGCACTACAAGGTCGAAAGCCTCGAGATAGCTTTCTCCTTCGGTGAAGGGTTCGAGGGGCACATTAAGCTTGAGGCCACGTCCCAGGCCGGAACCAAGCTCATGGATCTCGCCGGTGCCGGGGAACAGGTACTGGCCTGATTCGTGGAAACTGATGGTCATTGCGCGCCTGTCTTCGTAGAGAATCTGCTGCACTCCATCTCCGTGATGTACATCGATGTCCAGGTACGCCACCCACAGCCCCTGCCTTGTCAGATGGTGGATCGCGATCGCAAGATCGTTGTAGATGCAAAAGCCCGAGGCAAAATTGCGGCGTGCGTGGTGCAAGCCGCCGCCCAGCTGCAGAACGCGCCTTGCGCCGCGCTCAGAAATCAGACGGGCGCCAAGGAGTGTGCCGCCCACAAGCCAGCGCGCCGCCTCATCCATGCCCGGAAAGGCGGGATTGTCCGGCGTGTCGAGACCGTATTCCTCGCAATCAAGTACGGCCTGCCCATCGCTCAGCGCCTCCACACGGCGGACATAGTACTCCTCTTGAACGGTGAGGATATCCTCTCGAGTGGCCGGTTGAGGTTCATCAATGCGCGCGTTGTGGCCGAGCGCGCGTAGCAGATCAACGGTCATTTCGATCCGCGCGGGATCGAACGGATGACCCTTGCCGAATGCATATTTAGCGTAGGCCGGATGATAGACTACCGCAGGCATGGCTTTTCGGGAGGCCACAGAACCTCGAACCCGGAGCGGCGCAGGTCATGCGCGATCCTGCGGTCTTCGATCGATCCGATGCGCAGGACCACGCGGACATGGTCCGGGCCGTCCGGATACGTCAGAATGGAATGGACATTCACATCGCGCCGGCTCAAAAAGCCGGTCAGCCGGGCCAACTCGCCGGGATGATAAGTCAGGCGCACTTCCAGGCGGCCCGAAGGCTTATCCACGCCCGTCAAGCGCATCAGCGCATCCAGCAGATCAATGCCCGTGATAATGCCCAGCAATTGCCCGTCGCTCATAACCGGCAGGCAGCCGATCTTCCGCTCGCGCATGACGCGCGCCGCGTCCTCGACTGGATCCATTGGGTCCGCAGTCAGAGGACTCCGGCGCATAACCCCTTTGACCTGGCTTTCGGGCGGAAACGGGAAGGAAGACAAGGCACTCGTAGCCAACCTGAGATCGCGATCAGTAATGATGCCGATCAGCTTGCCCTCGTCGAGCACCGGCAGATGCCGGATGCCTTTCTCCGTAATGATCCGATATGCGTCCTGCAGGGTGGTGTGCGGAGAAATAGTCACGACCGGACTGCGCATGATGTCACGGACCAGCATAATTCCCCCCCCTGGCGATTGCCGATGGAAAAACTGCTCCTCGAATCGTCCATCGCCGGTCGTAAATTGTCCTTCTGCCCTCATTCGTTGGAGCCGAATTGCTTTAAATCATCTGGGGCATCCAACAGGATCTTCTTCTCTTTCCCCTGGACGGCGATGCGGATTTGTTCGACCACATCAGGATTGGCCAGCGTGGTTATATCTCCGGTGTCCATGGTGTTGGATATCGCGGCCAGCACGCGGCGCATGATCTTGCCGGACCGTGTCTTGGGCATATCCGGAACAATATGGACGTTTCTGGGACGGGCGATCTTGCCGATCATAGCTTCGATGGTGGCGATGATCCTGTTCGCAATCTCCTTGTTGGGGGCAAATCCAGGCTTCAAGGATACGTAAACTTCGGGAACCCGGCCCTTGATCTCATCGAGGACCGGTACCACCGCCGCCTCGGCAATTTCAGGGACTGTGAGGCAGGCCGACTCGAGTTCTTTGGTCCCGAGGCGGTGTCCGGCGACGTTGATGACATCATCCACTCGTCCCAGAATGCGGAAATAGCCGTCAGCAGCCAGTACTGCGCCATCCGCGGCGAAGTACGGCCAATCGTGCCAGTCTCTGCTCTTTGGATTCTTGCAGTACTTTGAATAATACTGTCGCACGAAACGTTCGCGATCGCCCCAGACAGTTTGCATGATTCCCGGCCAGGGATTTCGGATGCAGATGTTTCCCGCCTTGCCTGATCCCGCTTTCACCTCCTGTCCCTGTTCGTCGTAAATGACCGGGAAAATGCCGGGGACGCCGGGCCCGGCGCTGCCCGGCTTCATCGGATCGAGAGCGGGTTTGGTGCTGCAGAGAAAACCGCCGTTTTCCGTTTGCCACCAGGTGTCGACAATCACTGCTTCTCTCTTGCCGACGACGTTGTAGTACCACTTCCACACCTCGGGCTCGATGGGTTCACCCACCGTGGTCATGTGCTTGAAATGATATCGATACTTCGCAGGTTCATCGGGGCCGGACTTTCTCAACATGCGAATCGCCGTGGGGGAGGTGTGGAAGATGTTGACATCCAGGCGCTCCGCTATGCGCCACGGCCTTCCCGCATCCGGATACACCGGCACTCCCTCGTAGAGAATCGACGTCGCCGCCAGCGCCAACGGGCCGTAGACAATGTAGGAATGGCCCGTAATCCAACCGATGTCGGCCATGCACCAATACACGTCTTCCGGATGGATGTCCTGGATGTACTTCGATGTCCCTGTCACATAGGCGAGATAACCGCCGGTGCGGTGCTGGCAGCCTTTGGGCTTTCCGGTCGTGCCACTGGTATACATCAAAAAAAGAGGCGCCTCCGCATCCATCGGAACCGGTTCCACGCGCATACCCCGATAGGACTTCAGAAGATCATCCACAAAGAAGTCGCGGCCGCTCACCATTGGCGTGGCAGAGCAGTATTTGGCGGGATAGCGTTTCCAAACCAGAACCTTCTCAATCTTCTGGCCCTCTTTTTCCGCAGTGGCGACGGCAATTTCGGCACCCGCCTTGTGGTCGATCATCCGGCCGCTACGATAGTAACCATCCATGTAAATGAGCACCCGGCTGCCCGAGTCGGCGGCGCGCAGACCGCAAGCCTCTCCGCTGAAGCCGCCGAACACGACGGAGTGGATGACCCCGAGACGCGCGCAAGCCAGCATGGTGATCGGAAGCTCCGCAACCATAGGCATGTGGATCGTGACGCGGTCGCCGGCTTTGAGACCCGCGAAATCGTGCAGCACGGCCGCCATTTCATTCACACGCACGAAGAGCTCCTGATACGTGAGCACCGCGGGATCTTCGGCTTCCGGCTCCGGTACAAAAATCAACGCCGCCTTGTTTTTGTACTTGGCGAGATGCCGATCCACGCAGTTGAAAGATGCGTTGATTGTGCCGCCGACAAACCACTTCCAGAAAGGAGGATCATCAGCATCCAGGACTTTGTTCCACCTGCGGTACCAGTCGAGCATGTTTGCGTATTCTACGAAACATTCGGGGAAACTCCGTTCGCTGAATCGTGCCGTCACCGCTGGATCTTGGAGGTTGGCCTGCGTCACGAAGCTCTGCGGCGGATAGAAATACTCTTCCTCCTTCCAATGGACAGCGATCTGCGCCTCACTGGTCTCAGCGCTCTTGGGTGTTCCCTCCCTATCTGCCATAGATCGAACCTCCAGTCTGCCTACGTTTCCCGAGACGAATCAATTCTGTACCCACCAACGCAGAGTCACGGGGACGGGTCCCGGAATACCGGCATGCGTGCCGATTGGAAACTACGGCCCGCTCCCACCCTGCCCCGACATACTTGCTATAATCTTAACATTAAGCGGCACCATGTACAGCGCCGGGTTGAGCTTCCGCCGGCGTACGCGACCCGTCCGATCCGGTCAGGCGAGGCGTGCCAGCGACTCGAGGATTTTGCTGACTTCGCCCTCATGATTGCATATATGGAATGACACTCGTATACAGTTGAGTCCCCCTTCTGAGACCATGCGGACGCGGATCTTCTCCTTCGATAGATGGTCGCTGATCTTGGCATAATCGAAAGCCTTCATGCGGAAGCTGATGATTGCAGAACGGCATGATTCCTCAGCGGGCGACAGTACTTCAGCGCCGGGGATGTCCTGAAGTCCCGTGTAAAATCTCTGTGCGAGCGCGCGGTTGTGATTCCAGATGCGATCCATTCCGACGGCTTGGATAAAGTCGGCAGCGGTTCCAAGCGCGTAGAAAAGAGCATCATTCTGGGTGCCATACTCGTAACGTTGGGCTGTTGGATGAAGGAAAAGCTCGTTCTTCATCAAATCGTACCGATCGTTGGAATAGGCCCCGGCTGTTACCGGCCTCAGAGTGTCCAGCAGACCCTGGCGGACATAAAGGAATCCTGTCCGCTTTGGCGCCATGAGCCACTTGTGGCCGCTGCAGGTGTAGAAATCGGCGCCGCATTCGACGATGTCGAAGGGGACACACAGCGGCGCCTGGGCGCCATCAAGAGCAAACCAGATCCTCTTCGCACGCGCCAACTTGGCGATCTCCTCGGCAGGGAAACGCTGGCCCGTCGTGCATGTCACATGGCTGATGAAAATCAGTCGGGTCCGGCTGTTGATCAGGCGCGCAATTCTATCCACATTGCCTGCGCCGGCCTTGAGATCAGGCTCGAAAGGACGAATTACAATTCCATCTCGTTGCATGCAACTCAGGAGAGCGACATTCAGAGCCACATGCTCGTGGGTAGTTGTGATGACTTCGTCTCCTTTCTTAAAAGGCAGACCGTTCAGGATCATGTTGATCCCCTCGGTGGCGCAGCTGATCAGGGCAAGATCTTCCTTGCGACAGGATCTGCCCAGGATGCGTGCCAGCTTCTCCTTCACCTCCCACCACAGTTTTTCGTCATGCCCAGGGTTCGGAACGCGTTCTTTACTGCGGATCCACTCCCAGAGACTGTTCAGCACCGTCAACGGACTGGTACCGAGACCGGCGAAGTTGAAATATGTCAAATCCGGATCCAGAACAAACTGTCCTCGCACCAGTTTCCAGAACTCATCATCATTCGCGGCTTCCTTGAGCAGGCCCGCAAAATCCGCGCTCGCAATTCTGGGGGCAATGGCCAGGCTGCCTAAGCAGGCCGCCATTCTTCCGAGAAACTCTTTTCTATTCATGATGCCATCTCCGCTGGACTGAGTCCGATGAGGTGTAGCTTGACACGATCCGCGCATCCACTTATTAGAATGAAAGGAGATTAACACAATTAGTCGGCCCACGAACTGATGCACACGCCAATCCACGGGACAAATCTCTGCAAGTCGGATATGATTCGCTGCCGGAGCACGTCGAGTCATTCTCAAGGAGGAATGGAATGAAAAAAGTCATTCTGCTGAGCGTACTGTTATTCTTGCCCGTCGCGCTGATCGCGCAGGCGCAGGCCGGCGGCACACAGGCGGGGGCTGCCAAGGCTGCGGCGCAGCCGAATATATTCGATCCTGCCCGCGACGCCGCTACTGATCTGCAGGCAGGGATCGACGAGGCTGCCAGAACGGGAAAGCGCGTGCTGGTGGACGTCGGCGGCAATTGGTGCTCGTGGTGTCATGAAATGGAGCGTTTCATCGAGGCGCACCCGGACCTGCACGCCAAGCTCGACAAGAATTATGTGAAGGTGAAGGTCAACTGGAGTCCGGAAAACAAGAACGAAGCTCTGCTCTTGAAGTTCCCCAAGATTTCCGGCTATCCTCATCTGTTTGTACTCGACCAGAGCGGCACGCTGCTGAACTCAGAGGACACAAATCTGCTTGAAGACGGTAAAACCAGCTACGTCCTTGAGAAATTCATGGCGTTTCTCGACGAATGGGCTCCCCCTGCAAAGAGGTCCTATGCGTATTAGGAAGGCGACATAAAGCCAGTGTTCTCCCATTTATCGGTTCTTGACAAAAGGAGCCCTGCACCTGAGTATCAGGTCACTTAGAAGGAGAATTGACGATGTTTCCCTTGCGGCGAATTCTTTCCAGTACTTGTCTATTGACGATATGGATTGCTGCCTACAGCCTTCCTCCCGTTTCCGCTCAGCAGTCCTATCCGCAGAGTCTTTATTCCGGCCTGCGCTGGCGCATGATCGGGCCATTCCGGGGCGGGCGCGTGAACGCCGTGAGCGGCGTGCCTGGCCAGCCGAACACTTTCTACTTCGGCTCCGTCGGCGGCGGCCTGTGGAAGTCCATGAATGCGGGCCGCACGTGGACGCCTGTATTTGACGCTCAATCGGTGGCCTCGATTGGCGCCATCGGCGTGGCGCCATCGAATACCAGTGTCGTATACGTCGGCACCGGCGAATGCGATATGCGTGATTCCATATCTTTCGGCGATGGCATGTACAAGTCCATCGACGGTGGGAACACATGGAAACACATCGGCCTGGAAGCTACTCGACAGATCGGCCGGGTTCTGGTTGATCCAAGGAATCCGGACATTGTTTTTGTCGCGGCACTGGGCCACGCCTATGGCCCGAGTCCTGATCGCGGTGTGTATCGTTCGCGTGACGGCGGCACGACCTGGCAAAAGGTTCTTTTCAAGGGCGATGGTGTGGGTGCAATCGATCTCGCCATTGATCCGGCCAATTCGCAGACCATATACGCCTCGCTTTGGGCCACGCGTCGTCCGCCCTGGTACATCTACAATCCGTCCATCAGTCCCGGCAGCGGCATATTCAAGTCCACCGATGGCGGCACGACCTGGCAGCAGCTCGCGGCTGGCTTGCCGAGTGAAGGCGTGGGACGGATCGGCATTGCCGTGGCACCTTCCAATGCCAGGCGAGTCTATGCGATTATCGACGCAAAGGATGGCGGTTTGTATCGCTCCGAAGATGCTGGCGCGACCTGGAGCAGGATCTCTGGAGGTAACCCTGGAGATAACCGGGTTTGGGGACGCGGATGGTATTTCGGCAAGGTCTCGGTCGATCCGAAGAACCCGGACATCGTCTATGTGTCAAACACATCGCTCTATAAATCGACGGACGCGGGCAAAAGCTGGACTCCGATCAAGGGTGCGCCCGGAGGTGATGACTATCATCAGTTGTGGATAGCACCCGAAGATCCTAGCCGGATGATTCTCGGCAGCGATCAGGGGGCTGTCGTCACCGTCGACGGCGCGGCAACCTGGAGTTCCTGGTATAACCAGCCGACTGCGCAGATCTATCACGTTGCGGCAGACAACCGCTTTCCGTATTGGGCCACTGGCGCCCAGCAGGACAGCGGCGCTGTGGGGACGCCCACGCGCAGTCCGCACTCCGTGATCTCGATGCATGAGTGGACTGGCTTAGGCGCCGGCGGCGAAAGCGGCTATACAGCGCCCGATCCATTGCATCCTGAAGTTCTTTACGGGGGAACCGTCAGTCGCTGGAATAACATCACCGGCGTATCCCAGAATGTCTCCCCTGAACGCGGCGCCCAGGGTGGACCATTCCGCCATGACTGGACGCAACCGCTGGTGTTCTCGCCGGCAGATCCACACGCGCTCTATTTCGGCAACCAGTATCTCTATAAGACGACGAACGGCGGAGAGGAGTGGGCACAGATAAGTCCCGACCTAACACGGGAGGATCCCGGGGCCCCACCTAATCTCGATGCGGCCGCGGCAGCCGATGCACCGCAGGGGCAGGGAACGCGGCGTGGTGTCATTTATACGATAGCGCCCTCGCCGGTGCGCGCTCCCCTTGTCTGGATCGGCACCGACGACGGCTATATTCAGGTCACGCCTGATGACGGCAAGACGTGGCAGAACGTGACACCGCCGGCGCTGACGGCGTGGAGCAAGGTGACGATGATCGATGCATCGCACTTTGACGCGAATGAAGCGTATGCCGCGGTGGAACGTCATCAGCTGGAGGACTACGAACCTTATATGTATCGCACGCGCGATGGAGGAAAGACATGGCAGAAGATCACCAACGGTCTGCCGGCAGGCGTGTATACGCAAACGGTAAAGGAAGACCCAGCGAAGCGTGGCTTGCTCTTCGCGGGGACTGAACTTGGCGTCTACGTGTCATTCAATGACGGTGACACCTGGCAGTCGCTGAAACTCAATCTGCCCCCGGCGTCGATGCGCGATTTCGCAATTCACGGCGACGACCTGATCGTGGCCACGCATGGACGCGGGTTCTGGGTGCTCGACGACATCACAGCTCTGCGCCAGATTGATGACTCGGTCGCGAACTCGAGCGCATTTCTATTCAAGCCCGCCGCTGCCATCAACATGCCGGGAGGGAGCGAAAATGGGACGCCGCTGCCAAAGGATGAACCGTTCGCCGAGAATCCGCCGAACGGCGCCATGATTGATTACTACCTGAAGTCTGACGCAACAGGACCGGTTACATTGGAAATCCTCGATGCGGCCGGCCAGAGCTTGAGGAAGTATTCAAGCGACGATCGGACGCCTCCTCGCAATCCTGACACGCTCAATGTGCCTGCGATATGGATGCCGGTTCCCGAGCCGCTTTCGGCGACGGCGGGAATGCACCGGTGGGTGTGGGATCTCCGCGGCGCGCCTGCGAGTGGCGGCGGCGCGCGCGGTGCTGCAGGCAGTGGCGGCCGCGGTGGCGGTGGCGGCGGCGGTGGATTTGGAGGAAGAGGAGGTGGGGCTTCAGCGCAGCCTGGAACCTATACCGTAAGACTGACGGTGGACGGCAACACCTTCACGCAAACGCTAACAGTGAAGCCCGATCCGCGCCAGGCAGCCTCGGACGCGATTGGCCGGAACTGAACGACCCCGCAGGGCTCGGTTGGCGCTTCTTGGCTGAAATCCGTGGCAGATCCACGAGGGGCCGATAACTTCGTCTCGACTGTGCCTCCCCCACTTTGCAATTGGGGACTGTCCCCAATTGAGAGTCAACGACTGGAAAGCGTAAGCGTTGCCGGTTCCAGGCCCGGGGATGATGCCTTCAGAATGATCTCCCCGGCGGCATTTGCCCGAAGAATCACTAGGCCGCGGCCTTGATAGGCCTTGTGCGCGAGACCTCTGCAATCCTCAATGCTGTTCAGGTCGGCATTGCCGATGCCGAGGATCCGGGCCGGACCTTGGATTGCGAATGTCAGCAGCGAGTCCACGTCCGCCACACGTTCGCCGTGCGCATCAATAATCCGATATTCCACCTGGCAAATGTTCTGGCCTGCCGCACGCAGTTGGGTCACATCGGGGATCAATTCGATGCGGATCGCCTTTTCAGCAGTCTTGAGTTCGAATTCCGCTGCCTGCTTCCCGTTTGAGCTGCCGATTGCCTTCAGCACTCCCGGCTCATACGGAACATCCCAATGCAAGACTCCTTCTTGTGCTTCTGCAAGCCGCTTGATACCTATGCTCCGGCCATTGAGAGTCAATTGCACCTCAGGGCAGTTTGTGTAGCAGGAGACGCTGATCGTCGAGCCGGGCTGCCAGTTCCAGTGTTGCTCGACCCTGCCTCCTGGGCTATGCACGCCGCCTGCCGGCGCCGCGCACAGGTACACCATCGGAGCTTCACTCCACAGGCTCTGCCTGAACCACGCAGTCGGTTTCTTGAACCCGCACAGATCAAGGAGTCCTGCGCCGTTCGCTCGATTGGGGAACGTGCGTGCCTCCCCGAGGTAGTCAATCCCCGTCCAAAGAAACTGTCCGGCGACGTAAGGATTGTCCCGCACCAGGGCCCAATTGGCATATTGGTGATTGTTCTCGCTTCCAAAAATGACTCTCTGAGGGTAGCCTTTGTGATCCTCCGCATAACGAGATTCCTGATAATTGTACCCGACGATGTCGAGAAGGGCCGGTAGCCCAACCGCATCCGACATGGCCAGGCTCGCCAGGGCCGCGGTCACGGGCCGGGTGGGATCAAGCTTCTTGACTGCATCGATCAGCGGTACAGCGTATTTGACGAGATTCCCGGCCTGAGGATTCTCCGGCCGATAGGCTTTATCAAGCACCGGATGCGAAAAGGGATCGTTGGGATAGTCAATCTCGTTGCCGATACTCCACATGATGATGGAGGGATGATTGCGATCCCTGCGGATCATGTCCTGGATATCGGGGATCGACCATTCGTTGAATATTTCTCCGTAGCCGAAACGGCTTGGCACACCGGCGTTCCAGCCGTTCACCCACTTGTTTTTGGGCGGCGTGAACTCGTCAAAGGCTTCGTCTTTGACCAGTAACCCGAGCCGGTCGCAGATATCCAAAAACTCAGGAGCCGGCGGATTGTGGCTCGTGCGAATTGCGTTGACCCCCAACTCCTTCAAAGAGCGCAGGCGTCGTTCCCAGACATTCTCGGGAACCGCGACGCCCAAGCTCCCGGCATCCTGGTGGACACACACACCTTTGATTTTTACGGGGACTTCATTGAGAAAAAAGCCACGATCGGGATCAAATCGAATCGTGCGGATGCCAAATGGCGTCGAGATTTCATCGATCACCTGAGCATCCTCAAGGAGCTGTTGCCTGACAGAGTAAAGAGCCGGCGACTCAATCGCCCAACGTTGCGGCCTGTCAATTCTGATTTCCTGGGCGAGCGTAATGTCTGCATCGCTCGCGAGTTTTCCAGAAGTCGTGTTACTTGAGACCACAGTGCCGCCGGCGTCGAGCACTTGCGAGTCGAGCGCAAAGGCACGATCTGCGGCCGACCGGTTCTCAATCCTTGTTTCCACGCGCACCGTTGCGAACGTCGCGTTGACCGCCGGGGTCGTTACCCTGGTTCCCCAATGCCCGATATGCAGAGGGTCCTCAAGACGCAGGCGTACATGCCGGTAAATTCCGGATCCGGTATACCACCGGGAGTCCGCGAACCTTGAATGGTCCACCCTGACTGCAATTACGTTGTCCCCCTGAAATTTCAGGTGGGGCGTCAGCTTGCATTCAAAGCTCGAGTAGCCATAAGGACGGCCTCCCACGTATTGCCCATTGACCCACACTTCGGCATTATCGTACGCACCGTCGAACTCGATCGTAGCGAGCTTGCCTTTGAGTCGCGCATCGAGCTCCGCAACGTGCTTCCGATACCAGCCGACACCTCCGGGCGCGTACCCATTGCCGCTGCCGTATTCGGCGCTGAACGGCCCTTCGCTGCTCCAGTCGTGCGGAAGATCCACGCGCCGCCAAGCGGAATCATCGAAGGCCGGCATGGCGGCGTTTGGGAAATCACCGCGGCTGAAGCGCCAGTCTGCATCGAAATCTAAAATGGTCCTCGCCGCCACGGGCGACTGGCCGGGCGCCCCTTTGCCCGCCGACCCGGTGATGGCCGCAAAAACGCAAGCCAGCAGGAAGAGTGCAAAGCGTCGAGCCAATCGAAACATGCCCCCTCCTAATTCTTGGACAGGTTTCTAAATCCACTTGATTATAGGATCTTTTTTGGGCGGCGCCTTGGGAACCTCCTTACTATGACCGATCGCTATCGGGCCATAGATCTGCTCGCCCGGCTTGAGCTCAAGCGCCTTCACGATTTCCGGATTGTCGGTCACCATGGAGCCGAACTTGACCCATATCGAGCCGAGGCCCAGGGACTGGGCGGCCAGCATCATGTTTTCGCAAGCCAGCGGGCACGAATCGACGGCATACGAGCCCGTTCCAATGACAAAAATGATCGCCGGAGCGGAGTAATAAATAGGGTCAGGCAGTTCCTCATAGCGCCTCATGATCGCGTGGTAGCGCTCCGGGTTGCTCTCGCGTAAAGGCTCAACGTATTTCTTTGCATTCGGAACCGCGACTTCGACCAGCTGTCCTTTCAGGCCGGGATCTTCCACGACAACGAAACGCCATGGCTGCGAGTTCATGCCGGAAGGAGCCTGGTTGCCGGCCTCGATGATGGTGAGCAGCGTGTTTCGCGGCACCGGCGTGCTATCGTAGGATCGAACCGATCTTCGCTGTCGGATGGCATCTAAGACTTGATTCATAAGGTCCTCAGTAGTGAATTGGTTATCGTCATGGTGAAGCTCAGTGTTGCGATCCTATTCTATATCAATTAGCAGGACGACCTATCGTTAAACAGTCCACGGCGTCCTTAAGATCCCGAATCTCAGGCGGAGAAGAGAATGAAGCAGCAGGAGTACGTCAACAAAAAAATGCCGGCGAAATTTGGCGTCAAGCAGATGCGGTGCGGATTTGCGCACAGGCTTGGATGAACAGGATCTGGGGCCCTCAGCCTGTTCATCCCGCGTGCTTCCCTTGATTACGATTTCCCTTTCTTGGACTCCACGGTCAGGTTGTTGGTAACACTGAACACACCGAAAACTCTGTTCGCCATCATTCCTGCCACATCCTTATCTGCTTGCTTGGCCACGACGCCAACAAGGGTTACCCTGCCGTTGTCTACGATGATGTGAATGGGTGGAACCGCCTGGAGAGCATACCGATCCAGTTGATCGTTGTTATAGACAGCGCGAAATGTGGCCATCCGGATGCGATCGTCGAAGGAAGATAGAGGCAAGACCTGAATATTGTCATCAACCTTTTCAACGCCCGCGACCCTGCTGACCGCTTTTTCCGCGTCGCTCTTCAAAGTCGGACGCGTAACCTCGCCGGTGAGCACCACCTCGCCGCCATTCTTGACCTCGTACTGAAGGTCGTCAAATACACCAAAGTACGGGAGCATGACCAGCTGATGCCGGACCTGCTCGGCCAGTGAATTGTCCGCCGTTTTAGGGTTAAGGCGATCCATGCCACGCGCAGGCAGGACAACCCCAAACCCAACCGCTGCAGCCATCATGAGCACCGCCGCCGAAAACGCCCCCGAGAGACTTATCTTGCGCATTCGCATTGGAGCCCTCCTTTCCTTCTTGCCCCGCCTCCAAAATCGAAGGCTGTCCCATTAGATGGTGATTTCGAGGGAATGTTTCATCTGCCACGTAAGCGACAGCGGTATAATTACTGAGGGGAATACTCGCAATTCTGAGCTCTCTATGTCACGACGCCGGGAGTCAATGCGTGGTGAATGGCATCGACAATCAGTCTCTGACTCTTTGCACGGGAATCCGCAGGATGGTTTTCAATCGTTCCGGCTGAACGCGACGTGGATCGGAAAGGTAGATTTCGTGGTGGCGGCCGTGTGGGACGAAACCCGCGGTTGCCGCAAACGCCACCATCTTGTCGACGGTCTCTTTCTCGCGCTCGTAGGAACCGACATGCAGCATCTGCACGCACACACCCTCATCGATTGTTGCGAGCTTCACCTCCGGAGACAATCCGCGCTTTCCGCGTTTGTCCAGCGAGGCCACGGCCGACTCCAGGTCCTGTCCGGTGATGAAATCGGGGGTGCGGATCATGAGCGTCCATTGCCAATCTTCTTTCGGAACCTTTGAAAAATCCGGACCCATCACGTCGCACCAATACTGTCCTTCGAGTTTGCAGACAGTGTAATCCCCCTTGCCCGCGAACTTTCGGCTCATCTTGATCGTGAAGGCCATGCTATAGAGTGCGCCGATGCAGGCCTGAAAGGTATCGGCGCCCGGCGCTCCCTTGCCTGATATCGCGAGGTAAACTGCCGTCCCGGTGTTGATGAGGATCGGCTTGCGGGCTGCCGCATATTCGGTCTTGTGGAGTTTGTAGAGATCCAGTTTTTCCGGTTTGGCTTTTGATTTTGATCTCTTGATTGTCATGATCTTTCCTTATCGGACAACGATTTCGTCGACAAAAACCCACGATGCGCCGCCGGCGGATGCATGCCAGTCCGGGAGCTGCTTTGTTCCTTCGATGTGGGATCTGACGAAACATTGATTTTGGGAGCATCGAGAATCAGACTGCAACAAGTGACGCCGCCTTCGGCCTTCGCAAGCTCAGAGACATCGACAGGGACCACGCGGATTCCACGAGCTTCGAGGCGCCTGCGAGTGGCGGAGCAGGAGGATGGAAACACCACGGCTTCGCCGACCAGGAGTGCATTGGCGGCGCATGGTTCACCGCGATCAACCTCGATGCAGTGCATGCGCCCGAAAGCACGGGAATCCACCCAGTCGGGATTAATCAGCAGGATGTCTTCGGCGACTTGTGTTACGGCGGACTTCAAGTGGAGACAGCCTTCCATGGGAATCCCGATTACGGAATAACCGAAATCAGAAAGCACCTCCCGCAGTCGCCGGATGGCCGCCTCGTTGCTTCGATGCGAATGACCGACGAACATTGTCCGTCCCAGGCGCAGCACATCGCCGCCATCGAGAGTCTCCGGCGCTCGCATAAACGCGAGGTTGCGATAACGCCCGAGGACTTCGGCGATCGACTCGGTTTCGGGCCTGCGGGATTCAGCCCCGGGCCTTGTAATCACAGCCAGCTCGTCCAAGGCTATAGCCGTGTCTTCCAGGAAGACAGAATCGGGCAGCGAGGCCTGTTCCGGCAGGCGGCATATGGCGCATCCCAAGGCAGCCAGACATTCTTCGTATTGTCGGTGCTGCTTCCTCGCCAACGTGACATCGATGGGCTGGCGGCTGAGATAACTCAGTTCGCAGCTGCCGATGTTTGAGCTGACCTCACGTGTGATCGCCAGGAGCATGATCGGTTCTCTCAAAGTGGGTTACGATAGGACAAGTTATGACTAATCGACAACTGACGCAAGAGAAGGAAAGCGGCGCCGGAAAACAAAATGGGTCCCCCCGGTCTGCTTTTGGTGTCAACAGATTTCTTAATCACTCCATTTCGGCTCATATAATCGTCTATCGTAGACATGTTCACATATCTTAGGTGCATCATAATAACCTGGCAAATTCGTACTTGCCAGCCTTGGGTATATGTCATAACCTCTTGTAAGCTGCGGAGATGGCCAAGTGATTCGGGCGGCCTCCCCCAACTCCGCGCGGAAAGGTGTCATGGAAAACAGGATTTTGGAACTTGCGATAGAAGCGCTCCAGTTACGAAAAGCGAGCGTAGAGGCAGAGATTGAAGCAGTTCGTAGCGAGTTGCATGGTGCGGCGAAGGTCCGCCGCGCCACGATCGTCGGCCCCACCGCTGTAAGGCGGAAACCCTACATCGATCAGCGCAAGGCTCAGAGCGAGCGCATGAAGGCGTACTGGGCCGCCCGCAAGGCAGCCGCGAAGCCGAAGACTGGTCCCCGAAGCGCAGCCGCGCGCAAGGCTCAGAGTGAGAGAATGAAGGCCTACTGGGCGAGGAAGCGCAAGGAGACACGCAGCAAAACCTAGCTTTGAGCCTGACGCCTTTTTGGTGGCAGCGTGTTCACGGGATCGTGCGCATTCCGTGTGTCAGAGGGTTCTGCCATTCATGGCATTTGTACTCACGGACCTGAAATGGGCTTGAGCCGCGGGGACACCTGTCGCTTAATGACAATGGTTCGCTGCGACGCCGAGTTCTACCGAGTTACATGAGGTTTCGTGATTGCATCGGCGCAGACCTTGTGGCCGCTAAAATCTCCAATAGCCGGGTTGTGCGCGGCGTCCGCATCGTTTAAGCTTTTTGATTGATAGGTGTCCGCCAATAAACAGCGGACCGGTATGCGAGAAATGCAGTCATGACAATGGCCCGATTCATCCGAAGAAACGCTTTTCGGAACAAGCGTCGCAGCGCGCTGACGGCGTTGAGTATCGCCTTTTCATTGATGCTGCTGACTTTGATGATGACGATCTGGCGGGCTTTCTACCTTGATCAGGGCAGCGTGCAGTCGGCGCAGCGTCTGATTACCAGGCACAAGGTCTCGCTAGTGTTCTTTTTGCCGGGCTACTATCGCGAGAAAATCCGATCTCTTCCCGGGGTCGATCATGTAGTCAACGAGAGCTGGTTCGGTGGAACATACAAGGACGACAAACCGGAGAATTTTTTTGCTCAGTTTTCGACAGATCCGCAGGAACTCCTGAAAGTGTATCCGGAATTCCAAATTCCTCCGGATCAAGTGGAGGCATGGCAGCGGGACCGTGCGGGCTGCATCGTCGATGCGGACCTGATCAAGAAACACGGGTGGAAGATAGGTGATCGGTTATTTATCAAAGGAAGCATCTTTCCGGCCGACTTGGAGTTGAACATCCGGGGAATATACACTGCGCCGCAGCCCACCGAGTCGATCTACTTCAATAATGTGTACCTCGAGGAAGCCTATCCGGCAATCAAAGGTTCCATGGGTTTCTTCGGTGTGCTTGCACATTCGCGGGATGATGTGCCGCGCGTCGCGAAGGAAATCGACGAGGAGTTCCGCAATTCTCCGCGGGGGACTAAGACCGAGAGCGAGAAAGCGTTTCAACTGGACTGGATCGCCATGCTCGGGAACGTCAAAGCTTTCATCCTGAGCATCTGTGTGGCCGTGGTGTTTGCCACGCTGCTTGTGTCGGCGAATACGATTGCGATGTCGGTGCGCGAGCGCACGCGTGAAGTGGCGGTGCTGCGCACATTGGGTTTTACGCGAACGAAACTGCTGTGGCTGTTCATGAGTGAGGCCGTGACGCTGGCGCTTGCGGGAGGTCTGCTCGGATCGCTGGCGGCTTCTGGATTGGTCACCGCCATGGCACATTCACCGCAGGGCAGCCTGTTTTTGAACGGGATGAATGTCACGGCGCCGACTTTGCTCGTGTCGATGACGGTTGCCGCAGTCGTCGGAGTGGCAAGTTCGTTTCTTCCCGCCTATCATGCTTCGCGGCAGAACATCGTCGCGGGACTGCGTCACATCGGCTGAGGGGAGATCACATGCCGGTCCCCATTCGATACAACATTCGGAACCTGCGAGTGCGCAAGGGCGCGACGGTGATGACCGCCTTGGGCATTGCCCTTACCGTCACCATTGCGCTCTTCATCATGGCGCTTCTTGCCGGGCTGAACGATGCTTTCATGACCACCGGAGACCCGCTCAACGTTCTGGTGCTGCGCAAGGGCTCCACTTCGGAATTGGCTGCCGGCGGAGTGCAGCGAGATGCGATGCAGATCTTAAAGGAGGTTCCCGGCGTCGCAGTCAACGCCAAGGGAGAGCCACTGATTTCCGGAGAAGACATTCTTGTGGTCGTGTTGCCGAGGCGTGACGGCACGGGTGAGGTCAATGTCACCGTCCGCTTCCTGTCGTCGCTCGGGATTGAGATGCGTCCCAAGGTCAAGCTGGTCACCGGACGTTGGTTTACGCCTGGACATAGAGAAGTGACAGTCAGCAACTCAATTCGAAAACGTTTTGCGCACGCCGATGTTGGGGACAAGATCCCGATCGGCAGCGGCGCCTGGGATGTTGTGGGCGTTTTCGATGCCGGTGGAAGTGAACACGAATCCGAGATCTGGGGTGATATCAATCAGCTCAACACGGAGTTTGACCGGACCGTCTACTCTTCGCTTTTGATCCGTGGCACCGATCCTTCGGCCGCGATCGCGCTCAAGAGCCGCGTCGACGACGACCAGCGCCTGAAGCTCAACGGCATGCTCGAGCCGGACTATTACGCCTCCCAGAAAACCTCAGGCGCACCCATCCAGTTTGTGGGAATTATGGTGGCCGTTATCATGGCGATAGGATCCTGCTTTGCGGCCATGAACACGATGTATGCAGCCGTCGCCAACAGGTCTAGAGAGATCGCGACGCTGCGCATCATGGGTTTCTCCCGGCCTGGCATTCTGACGTCATTCGTTTTTGAATCGCTGGTCCTTTCCTTGCTTGGCGCTCTGGTCGGAATCGTGCTCATGCTCCCGTTTAACGGTATGACCACTGGAACCTCCAACATGGTTACCTTCAGCGAGGTAGTGTTCAGCTTGCGCATGACTCCTTTTGTGGTCGGAGTCGCAATCCTTTTTGCAATGGTGATGGGCCTGCTTGGCGGGCTGGCCCCCGCCTGGCACGCTTCGAGACAGAACATAGTTGCCGCTCTTCGCAATTAAACGATTACCAGGATAGCGAGTGCAGATGGACATTCGACACGAGCAGCTGCAGAACCTGCGCATTGACCGGTCTCAACGCAATCAAGGCGGAGCGCCCACGTCATGGGCGCGCCGCACCATCATCGGCGGCATTGTTTTGATCGTGCTGCTTGGCATAGCGGCCATGGCTTACCGGTGGCTGACGCCGGATGTGCCTGTGGTGGATGTGGTGCGCGCCGCCGCGGAAAGCGCGGATGTGCCCGGCCTCGTGCTCTCCGCGAGCGGATACATCGTGCCGCACCACAAAATCAACGTGAACTCCAAAGTCACGGGCCGGGTTGCCTGGATCGGCGTTGAAAAGGGAGACCAGGTTAAGGAGGGGCAGGTCCTCGTCCGCTTGGAAGATGACGAATTCCGCGCGCAGGTCGAGCAAGCCAAGGGACTGGTGGAAAACGCCAAGGCCTGGCTGCAGGAGTTGCAGAACGGTTCCAGACCGGAAGAGATCTTGCAGGCGCAGCACAACCTGGATGAAGCGCGCGCGACGCTGGCCAACGACAAGATCACCCTGGATCGCACTCAGGGACTTGTGGCGAAGGGCGTTCTCTCCAAGCAGTTGAAGGACGACGCCGCAGCCAGATTTGATGCGGATCAGCAACGCGTAAACTCGCTGGAACAGATGTATCGCCTCGTCCAGATCGGACCGCGTCCGGAAGAAATCGCACGCGCGAAGGGCGCCCTCCAGCAGATGCAGGGTCAGCTGGCTTTTGCCGAATCGCAGCTGGCGGCCACGGAGATCCGCGCTCCCGTGAGCGGAACAATCCTGGAGAGAACGGCTGAGAAGGGGGAGTTGATCACCGCACAGTTTGCCAGCGCGGCCGAAGGAGGTCCGGTCGGATCCGTTGTATCGCTTGCCGACCTGAGAGACCTTCAAGTCGAGCTGGACATCGCACAGGATGACTTCGCCAAGCTGAGTTCCAGGCAGAAGGGAATTGTGTCCACGGACGCGTATCCTGACCGAAAGTACGATGGCACGATCGCGGAGATTTCTCCGGAAGCGAACCGTCAAAAAGCGACTGTGCAGGTGAAGGTTCAGATTCTAAATCCGGATGAATACCTGCGGCCGGAAATGAACGCAACCGTAAAGTTTCTGTCCGACGCAAACGCGGGCGTCGCCACGAAATCCTCCGGAATCTTCGTGCCCTCGGCCGCAATGCGCGAACGAAACGGGAAAAAGTTTGTATTCGTCATGCTTGGCGGCCGGGCTGTCGCCCGCGAGGTTCGCGTCAAGAGCACGCGAACTAATGGGTGCGTGGTAGAGGGCCTCACCGGAGGCGAGGATCTGATTACGGCGGGACCCGCGAACCTGCGGGATGGAGACAGGGTCAAGGTGAAGGGAGGATCATGAGCACAGCAGAAGCCCAGAAGGCCGGCGCCTACGCGAAGCTGGTGGAAGCGCGCAATGTCAGCAAGATCTTCAAACGTGATGCCTTCGAGGTGAAAGCCTTAGATGATGTGTCGATCGAGATTGCATCGGGAGAGTTCCTCGTGCTCATGGGCCCCTCGGGATCGGGCAAAACGACGTTGTTGAACATGATCGCAGGCATCGATCCGCCCACATCGGGGGAGCTGCTCGTCATGGGTGAGAATGTCTTCCGCCTTGGCGACCGTCCTGCAGCACATTGGCGCAACGAGCACATCGGCTATGTTTTTCAGACCTTCAATCTGATCCCCGTACTGACGGCGTTTGAGAATGTGGAACTGCCGCTGCTTCTGACAAAGTTGTCGGCGCGGGAACGAAAAGATCATGTGATGACCGCGCTGAAACTGGTCGGGCTGTTGGATCGGGTCCATCACCTTCCCAAGCAGCTCTCCGGCGGGCAGGAACAGCGAGTCGCCATCGCGCGCGCGATCGTCTGCGATCCTACTCTCTTGCTGGCGGATGAGCCGACAGGCGATCTCGACAGTCACTCGGCTACGGAAGTCCTGGAAATCCTCAAGCTGCTTAACAGAGATTTTCACAAAACCATCGTGATGGTGACGCACGATCCGCACGCCGCCGCCTATGCTCATGCCACCCGTCACCTGGAGAAAGGGCAGCTGCTGCCGGGCTGATCATGGGATGGGGATGGGCCACAAATAGCGGCAAATCCAGGACCCCTCCGGGGTCATTCATAAACGTGAGGCCTCCCCTGAGGGCGCACCCAGCCGGGTCGGAGCAAGCATGGTGTCCCGCTGTAAATGACGCGCACCGGCCAGCCAGAACGCACCGGCGGCGAGAAACATGATGCCGACGACGAGGAACGACTTGTTCATGTCGCCGAACCAGTCGTTCAAGAAGCCTACGATAACGGGCGAGATAACATCCCCGAACGCATGAATGATAAAAATATTGAGTGCGAAACCGATCGCGCGCATGGAGGGGTGCGTTACATTGGCCAAAATGGTGTTGGTCGGGCCGGTGTTGAAAAAAAGGCAGAAACAGGTCAGGAAAATCAGCAGCCAGATCGTCCAGGGAAACGATGAGTGCAAGACTCCCAGAAAGATCGGGAAGCCTGCCAGCATGGCAGTGCCGGAGACGAGAAAATACGAGCCGGGAAATCGGCGGCGCAGCCTATCCCCGGCTATTCCTCCCAGCAATGTGGCCGCCAGCCCCGCGGCCGCTGTGATGACGCCGAAGAGCATGGTCGAATTTGAGGGCGCGCCGGGACGGCTCTCCAGGTAGTAGGGCATCCAAAAGGCGATTCCGCCGATCGCAAAGGTCATGGCTGCCATGCCCAGCGTGCACAGCGTGTAGGACGGCGTACGCAGCAGGACGAGATACTCCCGCCAAGGAACAGATGCCGGCCTGGTTTCGGTCGCGAGGTCGGCTTGTCCGCGCGGCGGATCGCGCATGAAGAAGCTCCACAGGCCGAGCACGAGGCCCGGCAAGGTGACAAGCAGAAACGCCCAGCGCCAGCTCTCGTGTTGTCCGGGAAACAGGAACGTAGCCCTGTTGCCGATCCCTGAATTTGCGACCCATCCTCCCAGAACGTAGCCGAGGGCGCTGCCCACGGGAATGGCAACGTAAAACCACGCCAGCACCTGGCCGCGCATCTTGACCGGATACAGATCGGAGATCATCGTCGGGGCCACAGGGCCATAGGCGGCTTCGCCGATGCCGACGCAGCAGCGCGTGAGCAACAAGATAAAGAAAGTGGCGGCGAAGCCGGATGCGCCGCTTGCCAGGCTCCATAGCACAACGCCTATGCCCACAATTGCCCACCGGGATTTTCTTTCCGCAAGCCGCGCAAATGGCGGAGCAGCGACCATGTACACCACCATGAAAGCCGTCCCCAGCAGACCCAGCAGAGCATCCTCGGGCTTGAATCCCAAGCGGGTCTGAAACCACTGAAGCACCCAAAACAAAAGTCCGGAGGCGGCCGGTCCTGAAGCGCCTGGCTGACCGAAAAAGCTTTTCTTGATTGGGCCCACAACGGCAGCAAGCACCTGGCGGTCGATGTAGTTAAAGAGGTTGATGCAGAGCAGCAGGGCCAGAGCCGATCTCGCTCCCGGGAAGGAGGTCTCATGTCTGGCGTGAGAGCAGGTGGAATCTGCAGGGGAACCGCTCATTGGGATCCTCTACGAACCGCCTCTTGCCGCGGCGAGGCGCATGGCGAGATCCACCGCGCCGACAGCATCCTCCGCGTATCCGTCGGCGCCGATCTCTTCGGCCCACCTGGCGGATACGGGGGCGCCGCCCACCATCACCTTTACCCGCTCACGCAAGCCCGCGCCGATGAGTGCCTCGATCACCTTTTTCTGCATGTTCATCGTGGTCGTCAGCAGGGAAGACATACCCAGCAGGTTGGCGCGGGTTGTCATGACGGTATCGATGAAACGTTCGGCGGGCACATCGACGCCGAGATCGTGCACCTCAAAACCATGGGCGGACAACATGGTGGCGACGAGAGACTTGCCGATCTCGTGAATGTCCCCGTGCACCGTTCCAATCACGACGCTCCCGGGAGAAGAGATGGTTTGGCGGCGGGCTTTTAGCTCCGGATCAAGCAGTTGCATCGCCTGTTTCATCCCGTTGGCGGAAACAATCAGGTTGGGCAGGAAATACTCACCGCAAGAAAACTTCTCCCCTACAATCCGCATGCCGGGAATCAAGCCGGCGTTGATGATGGTGAGAGGCTCCATGCCCGCTGCCAGCGCTTGCCGGGTCGCGTTCACGGTGAGGTCGGGATCGCCTTCGACGAGGCTTTGCAGGATCTGCGCAAGAAGGTCGCTAGACATCGCTGTTGTGCTCCTATGGGATCAATCCGCGAGCGCGGGCAGACGGTCCATGCCGAATTTGCGCGCGGCGGATCGGGTGATGGTGCGAAGCTCGGCGCACAGCTCCACCGGGACCGGCGGCGTCTGGTATTTCGCCACCAGTTGGTCAACGCGCTCCGATGCGCGCTGGAATGTCGATTTCGCGCCCTTGCGTTTCCATCCGTCGAGGGAACTGCGGTCGATAATCTCCGAAGGGATATAGAGTTCCTTGCTGAACCACTTCAGGGTGTGCGGCTCGGCCAGGTATTCCGCCCGATGTCCGAGTTTGCGCATCAGCGTGAGCGCGATCGGCTCGTCGCGTGCCTCAATGCCGCCGATCAGTCTTTTGGCCATGCCGATGATCTCCGCGTCCAGCACCAGTTTCTCGAAGCTCTGGCAGCTTTCAAAATCCATCATGCCCGCGCCGGAAACCATATTCACGCCGGCCAGGGCGGCGAGCAGCGTGCCGCCTGCCGATTCGAGTCCGCACTGGGCGTCGATGATCTTGGCGTCGCTCATGCCCAAATAGGCATGCGTGGGCAATCCCAGTGATTTGCCGACCTGAGTGTAGGCGCAATCGATGAGCCAGGTGCCCACGTCACCCATCGGCGTTGTCCCTTCACGCATGTCGAATGCGGCGGGCGAACCGCCCCAGACGATGGGCGAGCCCGGCTTGGCAAGCTGTCCGATCGTTACGCCGCTCAGGCTCTCGGCCGCGTGCTGGACCACCGCGGCCGCGAGGGTGACGGGCGCGGTCGCACCTGCAAGCGGCATGGACACGAGCTCTGCCGGGATATCGTTGCGCGCGCAGTCGATCAGGTTCTGGCAAGTCAGATCGCTCCACAACAACGGCGGTGACGGGCACACGTCGAAGACCGCGATGGGCTTCTCGGATAATTTGGCCGCGCCGCCGGCCGCGGCGACCAGGAGCTCACGCATGATCCACCACGTGTCCTTGCGAAATGCGCCGGTGATGATCGGCTTGCGCATATAGTTCAATGCCAGGTACAGTCGATACAAATCGCCGATCTCGGCAGGCACGTCCCCACAGACCATGGCGGTGCTCTGCGCATCGATCTGCGGCAGCATCTCAACGAGCTTGACGAACCTGACAAAGTCGGCAGTGACGGGGGTCCGTTGTTCCTGCGTGCGACTGTCAAGAATTGCGAGCGCGGCGGAACCCGGATCGAACTGAACGTGGTCGCCTCCATAATGAACCGCGGGACTTCCGTTGAGATCGTAGAGACGGAATTCATGCGGAGCCGTCTCGAGCGCAGCGCGCACGGCCCTTTCAGGAATGCGCGCCACGCGGTTTTGACGGTCAATCGCCGCGCCGGCAGCGGCCAGCAGCGTGAGGGCATCTTCGTTATGCACACGCACCCCGGGATCCTGAAGAAGTTCGAATCCTTCCGTGATGATCTGTTGGACCATGGCATTGCTGAGGATCGTGAGCTTAGGCCGCATCTTGAGCCTCCTTCGGAGATGCGTGCGACCGTATCACGGAGGGACGTTACTGTCAACGCGTGTCCGCGCGAAATTGAGGACAGTCTCCTCTTTTCGCGGCTCGTGGTTGTGAGCGTGATCGTAGTCGTGATCGGTTCCTTCTGATATCCCTACACTTCCGACCACGATTACGACTACGATCACGACCACTTCCATGACCAGCTTGCCGACTGAAGGGGTTATTTTCGAAACAGCGTAGAGGGACTGTCCCCAATTGAAATAGAGTGAGCGAATCCGATATCATGCTGCCTAAGCCTGTATTGTGAGGTTTCGTTCCCAAGGAGGCGGCATGAAGAGGCAAGCAATCCTGATCGTGGTTTTCGGACTGTGCTTTGGATCTGTCATCTGGGCTTCGCAGAAGGTACAAAAGAAGGCCAACTTCAGCGGCACATGGGTGCTGAAGAAAGTCAAGAACAGCGCCAGTCCCGGTTCACAACCAGGCAGCGTCGGCGGCATGCGGCGTGGCGGCGGTTTTCCCGGCGGCGGGCGGACGGGGGGCGGCGGACGTCAGGGCGGCGGCAGGCAAGGCGGCGGAGGCACGGGACCCATCCCTGGCATGGGTGTTCCTACAGAGGATTCTCAGCTTGTAATCGACCACACGGACAGTGCACTCAAGGTGACTCACAAAAGCAGCAGCTCGGAAGGAGGAAGGGAATACACAGAAACCTTTCTGCTGGACGGATCCGAGAGCGTGAATTCCGGGTCTTCCGGAGGTGAAGAAATGCGATCGCGGACATCCTGGGACAACAATAAACTGGTCACTCTCGGCACTCAGCAGATGTCCCGCTCGGGGAATGCCGCCTCCGATGTCGTGATCAAGCAGGAGCTCTCACTTTCGAAGGACGGCAAAACGCTGACGTTCAAGACCAGCCGGACGGCAAACGGCAGGTCCGTATCGTCGGAAGAGACCTTTGAGCGCCAGACTAACGTTTCAAAGTAATGCAAAATCGGTGGAAATAGGGTGGCGTCCACATTTCGAATCTCGAATAATTTCGTTAGAGTGATCGGAGCGACAGCTGGCCGTATTTCAATTCGTCGTAAACTATTACGCTGTTGTAGCCTTTGATGTCGGCTGCGAAATGCGAGCGGAAGGCCTTCATGAAGTGATAGAACTCCGCGTTGGATTCCGTCAATAACTCGAACTCGAAGTCGTAGGCGCCGATCGTCTTGACCAGGAAGATCACTTGGGGCTGGCGCCGCAGATGCGCGGCGATGCGATCGATTCTCTCCTTTGCGGGCGTGTTCAGCTTGAGCAGCACCTTGCGGTAAGTCAACCCCAGCCGTTTGTGATCGATTTTCAATCCGAACCCGATAATGACCCTGCTCTCCACCAAACCCTGCAACCGATTCCTGGCCACGCCAACCGAAATTCCGAGCTTGTCGGCAAGCTCAGCGAGCGAAATGCGGCCGTTGTGGTTGGTCTCGTAGAGAATCCTCTTGTCCTGTTCGTTGAGCTGCCTCCGGTCGTAGGCTCCGCCGAACACCAGGGCCCTGCCCGGCGTGGAATCAGGATGTAGAAAACGAAACGGCAGATACTCGACACGCGTTCCGATGGAAAAATACTTCTCCTGGAAATAGCTGCCGAAGCGGGCAAGGATGTCGTCGTAGATTCGCTCGAACTCCATGATGTGGTCCGACCAAACGACAAATTCGAGGTCAAAATCGCCGTCGAGCAACGTCAGCCAGGAAATCTCCGGGCAGCGGCTCAGCTCGCGAACCAGCCTGGCCTCGGTTTTTTCATCAAGCTGGTGATACTTGACGAACACCCGAAAATGGGCCTTCCCCAGGCGGTAGATATCCGGGATGGCATGATAGCCGCGAATGATCTTCATCCGTTCCAGCTGCTTGATGCGGTAACTCACGACCTGCTTGGACAGATTCACTTTCTTCGCCAGCTCGGTGAGATTCTGACGGGCGTCCAATCCCAGTTCGGCCAGAATCGACCTGTCCTTCGGCGCCAGGGTGAGCGCGGAATCTTTCTCGCCGCCGGCGCCGGCCGGGCGCGGCCGGGGCATACGGCTGTTGCCTTTATTCCGCGTGCGTTTTGACATGATTCATAAATATCGACCAAATAGCTTGGATTGTCAACTAATTTGCCTCTTTACTTTTACAATATGTTGACGCCGCAGGCGCGATTGTGGTACAAAAGGCACGTCAAATCATCCAAAAGACGAAGGTTCTGCAGCGCTCTGAGGAGTCGACATGCTGAGTCACCGAATCCGCGCGCATCCCATCCTGCCGGTGGAAGAGATGCCGGAATTTCGCATCTACTGGAACCAATCTCCCTTGACCGCAAAACCCGGCGAGATGATCTCCTCGGCTCTGATCGCAAACGGCGTGAACGTATTCGGACGGCATCCCCGCGACGGCACGGCGCAAGGCATTTTCTGCGCCAACGGGCAGTGCTCCAAGTGCACCGTGATGGCGAACAGGATTGCTGTCAAAGCCTGTATGACCGCGGTGCGGGAGAACATGTTCATTGAAAGCGTCGCCGGATTGCCGGCGCTGCCAGCTGTCGAGGGTATGCCGGTCTTCTCGGACATCGAGGAAGTGGCGACGGATGTCCTCGTCATTGGAGGTGGGCCCGCGGGAACTTCCGCGGCCATCGAATTGGGACGCAAGGGCGTGCACACGCTGATCGTCGATGACAAGAATGAACTCGGCGGCAAGCTGGTTCTTCAGACCCACAAGTTTTTCGGGTCTGTCGAAGACTCTCACGCGGGTACGCGGGGCAACGCGATCGGCCGCATGCTCGCCGATCTGGTGCGCAGCGACCCTCATGTTACGGTGTGGCTCAACAGCACGGCCCTGTTTGTGTTCAAGGACAAGAAAGTCGGAATCCTGAAAGACGGCGGCTACAAGCTGGTCGCCCCGCGCATGATTCTTAACGCGGCCGGTGCGCGCGAGAAGTTTCTGAGCTTCGCGGGCAACAGCCTCGTGGGAATTTACGGCGCAGGAGCATTCCAGACGCTTGCCAACCGTGATCTGGTGCGTCCATCCGAGAAACTCTTCATCGTCGGCGGCGGCAATGTCGGCTTGATCGCCGGCTACCACGCCCTGCAGGCGGGAATCGGCGTGGCCGGGCTTGTAGAAGCCCTTCCGCAATGCGGCGGTTACAAGGTGCATGCCGATAAACTGAAGAGGCTAGGCGTTCCGATTCATACTTCCCACACCGTGCTTTCGGCCAACGGGCATGAAAGAGTCCAATCCGTGACGATCGTCGCGGTCGACGAAGGATTTCATCCCATTCACGGCACCGAGAAGACCTTCGCCTGTGACGCGCTTCTGATCGCCGTGGGCCTCAATCCTCTGGAAGAGTTTACGCTGGAGGCGCGAACTGCGGGCATTCCGGTGTTCGCCGCCGGCGATGCGCTCGAAATCGCCGAGGCTTCGTCGGCGATGTTCAACGGGAAAATTGCGGGGCTAGAGGTCGCGCGCGCACTCGGCGCGGACGCCGCCGACATACCGGCAGCCTGGCATGCCAAGGCCGAAGTTCTCAAATCGCACCCGGGGCGGACATGTAACCAGGAATTGCCTGCAATTGAACGAGGGGCCGTTCCGGTCATCCACTGCGTGCAGGAGATTCCATGCAACCCGTGCACGACCGTCTGTCCTTCCGAGGCCATCAAGATCCAGGGCGATCCTTTGATGGGCCTGCCGGTATTCACCGGCGGAGAGGAGACCTGCAGCGGCTGCCTCAAATGCGTTACGATCTGCCCGGGCCTGGCGATCACTATGGTCGACTACCGCAAGGAAGAAGATTTTCCTGAAGTTGCCGTGCCGTATGAACTGTCCAATTTCCCGATCAAGAAGGGAGACAAGGTTGACGCCGTCGACATCAACGGCGTCCTGCTGGGCACCTTGGAGGTCACGGCGGTGTTGAACAACAAAAAGAGCAAGACCCAGTTGATCAAAATCAGGGCTCCGAAGCATCTGGCCAAGAGGGTTGTTTCTTTCCGCATCCAGGACGAAATTGTGACGCGGCCTTTGCCGGAACCTGTCATGCCCGAGGCGGAATCCGATGCGTCCAAACTCTGCCTGTGCGAGCGCGTCACTCTGGGTGAGGTACGCGCGCTCGTCCGGCAGGGAATCACCGATATCAACCAGATCAAGGCAGTGACACGCGCAGGCATGGGTGCCTGCGGCAGCAAGACCTGCGAGACCCTCATCCGCAGCGTGTTGCGACAGGAGGGGATTCCGCAGGAGCGGGTGACGCCGAATACGCGACGGCCGGTCTTCGTCGAGGTGCCGCTCGGGGTTCTAGCGGGCGTGTCGGAAGGAAATGGCAATGGCCAAGGGGTTTGACGTGATCGTCATCGGCGCCGGTTCGGTCGGCGTGCCGGCGGCACTGGCTCTCGCCGAGAAAAAGCTTACGACTCTCGTGCTTGATCCGCGCCCGTCCCCCGGGCAGGCGAACAACAAGAAAGCCATCGGCGGCGTGCGCGCCACCCATTCAGATTTTGGCAAAATCCGCACCTGCCTTCGCAGCATAAAAATCTTCGCCGAATGGCGCGACTGGCACGGCGACGATATCGGATGGCTTCAGAACGGCTACAGTTATCCGGCATACTCGGAGCGCGATGAGAAGTCGCTGAAAGATCTGATGAAAATTCAGCACTCCTACGGCGTGAACATCCGGTGGGTTTCTCCCGAGGAATACAACGAGTTGGTTCCCGGGATCAACGTGGAAGGACTGCGCGGCTCAACCTACTCTCCCGAAGACGGCAGCGCATCGCCGCTGCTGGCCTTGAACGCCTTCTACTTTCAGAGTCTGCGGGCCGGCGCGCGATATCGTTTCGGCGAGCACGTAACCGGCATTCATGCCTTGAACGGTAACGGCTTCGAGGTCGTCACCGACAAGGGGACCTACAACGGGGGTTCGATTGTCAATTCCGCAGGCAACCAGGGGGGCGATATCGCCGCCCTGATGGGTCGGAAGTTTCCAATTCACCCTGACTGCCACGAAGCGGCCATCAGCGAACCTGTCCAGCGATTCTTCGGCCCGATGGTCGTCGACATCAGGCCCTCCACGAACTCCAAGAATTACTATTTTTATCAAAACGCGGAAGGTCAGGTCTTATTCTGCATCACCCCAGATCCCGCCATCTATGGAACCGACAGCGATTCGACATCAGAATTGTTCCCGATCGTGGCGAAGCGCATGGTGAGCCTCTACCCTCGTCTCGCGAACCTGAAGGTGCGGCGCTCCTGGCGCGGACAGTATCCCAACACGCCCGATGGATTCCCGATTGTTGGTCGCGACCGGGAATTGCCCGGCTTGATCTACGCCATCGGTATGTGTGGCCAAGGGTTCATGCAGGGCCCGGGCTTGGGCGAGCTGATTGCTCGCCTCGTGAGCGGAGACACCAGCGATGACGACGCGCGCATCCTCGAGAGTTTCTACCCCTATCGTGATTTTTCCGGCATGGAGGCTTTGAAGTAGGCAATCCCGGAATTCGAGATTCGAAATTCGAGATTGATAATTTCGAA
>Ga0187861_10000487_pt1 | contig 46285 bp, 41 predicted proteins | sample June2016WEW_10_1_3_FD_132986 | JGI IMG/M metagenome (GOLD analysis project Ga0187861, IMG submission 132986) | Peatland microbial communities from SPRUCE experiment site at the Marcell Experimental Forest, Minnesota, USA - June2016WEW_10_100 | ecosystem: Environmental > Terrestrial > Soil >...
CGTGACGTAGCCGGGCAATACCGCCACCGCGCACGGAACTGCCAGCAGCAACAGCGCCGGCCAGCCCGTTCCGTTGCGGCGCGCGGCCACGAGACACAAGACGAGCGCGGTGCACGCGGTCGCGATCTTCAGCAGCATGAGCGACGTTGGCCCAAACACCTTGAGCAACCCGAACAAAATGACGCCCGAGCCGCATTCGTGATCGATCCGTTCGGGCAACGTCGGCGTGAACGCGAACGCGTCGTGACGCATCACCGTCCCCGTCTTCCAGACATGGGCGCCGGCGGCCAGCCGCGCCCACAAATCGCCATCGACGATGCGGTGATACGCCAGCACGACTCCGAACGCGAGCGCGCCGAGCACCAGCGAAACGGCCACGAACAATCTTTCGCTCCGCATGCCGCGCACTCTGAAACGCACCCGCGATTGTGTCGAGCGCAAAAGCAGCCCGCAGAAACTGCGCATTGACCGCATCGAGAAGCCCCCTGCAGGTTTTCTGGGAGCGTTGTGACGAGCGACGTCAGACCGACAGAATAGAGCGCGGACTCAGACAGAGGCCCACCGTTTTACGAGTTAGCCGTCGCAGTCTGTCTGCCGGCGGCTTCTTCCAACCCATAAGCGACGCCGCCAAGAATTGCCATCAGCGTCATTGCCCACAGGTACACAATCGCGAACTGGACCACATGACGAACATCAACGCGGTCGCATGTGTCGAAAAAATGCGCAACGACGAGCGTGCTGAAGAGCGCCATCCAAACGGCACCCGACAAGCTGCAGGCAATCTCAACGACCATCCTGACCCGCTGGTTACGGATCACAGGAAGAAACCTGTGGCTATACCGCCACCCAAAGAAAGAGAGAACCGTTACTGCAACCGCAGCCGACCCGAACAATCGCGCCGCCACACTTACGCCGCTCCAAGCGAAAAGGCCGAGCAACATCGCCAGTGAAAAAAGACTCGCGAGTGCGGAATGAACGATTCCTACCAGTCTCCATCGCCTCGCTCCCTTCGTCCCTCCCACTTTTGCGAACTCGCTTTTGAGCGCGTGGGCTTGGCCGATGCGTTGCACGGCAACCTCGAACGCCTGCTGAGGGTTTGATCCCGATCGCATCTGCTGCTCCGCATCATCGCGCAGATGGCCTTCCAGTTCGTCGAGCACTTCTGCGGCCTTGATTGCCACCGTCAACCATTTGCCGCCGCCATTCCGCGATGGCTTTGTCGAGATTAAACATATTGCTCCTTCCACAGTTGGGTCAGGACGTCATGAACTTTCAGCCATTGGTCGCGCTGCTCGTAGAGTGCGCGTTTGCCATCCTTCTTGAGCGAATAATATTTGCGCTTGCGTCCGTTCTCGAGTTTCACCCAGCGCGATTTGATCCAGCCTTCGTGTTGCATCCGATGCAACACCGGATACAGCATGCCGTCGGTCCACTCCAGATGGCCATCGGAGCGGCCTTTGATTTCCTGAATAATCGCGTAGCCGTAACTCTCCCCTTTGGCGAGGAGCGACAAAATCAGTGCTTCGGAAGACGCCGCCACAAGTTCTTTTGGAATCATGCCCCAACGTACATAGCACGGCTATGTATGTCAAGCGACGAAATGCTCTTTTGTCTTTTGGGCTGGTCAAGGGGGCGCTGCTAGAGGCTGGCGGTCACACTGCTCAGTTGTCGGCGTGATGTCGGTCAGTATACACTGGCGCGCATGCGCATCATTGTGACAGGATTGGTCGGACAATACGCGTTTGGCGGGGTGGCGTGGGACTACTTGCAGTTCGTCGAGGGGTTTCGCCAACTCGGTCATGACGTGTTTTATCTCGAGGACACGGAGATGTGGCCGTATGACCCCATCAAGAACACCATCAGCGGGGACTGCAGCTACAATATCAATTACCTGCGCGGCGTCATGGAGAAACTCGGCCTGGCCGACCGCTGGATTTATCGCAGCGCGCCCGACGCCAGCTATCACGGCCACACCGAAGCCGACGCGAAGGAGATTTGCGCGACCACCGATCTCTACCTGAACGTTTCGGGCTGCGGCTGGTTGCGGCCGGAGTATGTCGCGATTCCGTGCAAGGTCTTTCTCGATTCCGACCCGATGTTCACGCAAGTCGCGCTGGCGTCCGGCCAGCAGGATGTGATCGAGCGCATTCGCGCGCATGACCGGCATTTCACTTTCGCCGAAAACATCGGCGCGACGGATTGCCGCGTGCCGCACGCGGGATTCCACTGGATTCCGACACGCCAGCCGGTCGTGCTCGATTGGTGGGATGCCGGCGGGGAACCGCCGCGCGACGTGTTCACGACCGTGATGAACTGGGTTTCCTACAAGAGTTGCGAGTATCACGGTGAAACGTGGGGACAGAAGGACGTCGAGTTCCTGAAGTTTGCCGACCTGCCGCAGAAGACGGCGCAGAAGTTCGAGATCGCGATGGGCATGGGCCCCGGGATGAAGCGTCCGACGGAGATGCTTCAGCAACAGGGCTGGCAGATTATCGAACCGGCCGAACATCTGCCCGATCCGTGGACGTATCGCGAGTATTTGCGCCGTTCCAAGGGCGAATGGAGCGTCGCGAAGGAAGGTTACGTCAAATCGCGCAGCGGCTGGTTCAGTTGCCGCAGCGCGTGTTATCTCGCGCTCGGGCGACCGTGCGTGCTCCAGGACACGGGTTGGAGCCAAGTGTATCCAACCGGGCACGGCCTGTTCGCATTCCGCACGCTCGACGAAGTGCTCGCGGGCATCGGCGCGATCAACGCCGACTACGCCGCCCACTCTCGCGCCGCGCGTCAGTTGGCCGGGGAGATGTTCGACGCGCGCAAGGTCCTCGCCGATCTTCTTGCCAAGGCGACCGCATGAGTCGTCCCGTTGCTATCGTCGCGGGGTACCTCGCCCGCTACCCGCTCGGCGGTCATTTGCTGTCGCAATACCACTTTCTCGCGGGCTTGGCGAAACTCGGCTACGAGGTGGTCTTCGTCGAGCACCACGGTTGGTCCAATGCGTGTTACGACCCGCGCACCAACACGATGAGCGATGATCCGACGTACGGCTTGAGCCAGATCCTGCCGTTCTTCAAAAGCATCGGCTCGCGCCGCTGGTGCTACGTGGACGCCGCGGGAAAGTGGCACGGCCTGCAACGGGATGATGTCAGGAACCTGTGCCGCAACGCCGCGTTCGTCGCGAGCGTGTCATCGACAACCTGGCTCGACGAGTTACGGGAATGCAACACGCGCATCTTCGTCGACATCGACCCCGGCTTCACGCAGTTCAAGATGTCGCCCACGCCGAACACCTCCTGCCCCGGTTATGCGTCGCCGTACGATTTCAATTTTCACTTCACGTTTGGCGAACGCATCGGCCAACCGGATTGCCCGGTCCCGACGCACGGGTTGCGCTGGCAGCCGATTCGCCAGCCCCTCGCGCGGGAGCTGATCCAACCGCGATTCACGCCGCAAGCCAGGCGATTCACGACCGTGATGAGTTGGACGGCATACGGCAGCGTGGAGTACCGGGGCGTGACGTACGGACAGAAAAACCTCGAGATGCTCAAGTTTCTCGACCTTCCCCGGCGCATGGGCGAAGTGTTCGAGATCGCGCTCGGCGGCGTGGGCGCTCCCGCCCCACAGTTGCAGGACGCCGGCTGGGTCGTCACCGAAGCGCTGGCGGCGACAGGCAGCGTGGACGCCTACCTCGACTACATCGGCAACTCACGCGGGGAATTCAGCGTGGCCAAGGACGGCTACGTGAAGACCCGCTGTGGTTGGTTCAGCGACCGCACCGTCGCCTATCTCGCTTCCGGCAAGCCGGTCATCGTGCAGGATACCGGCTTCCGTGAAGCTCTGCCCTGCGGCGAAGGGCTGTTTGCATTCCAAACGGCGGATGACGTGGTGCGTGCGATGGAGGAAATTGGGGGGGATTATGGGCGCCATTGCCGGGCGGCGCGGCGAATCGCCGAGGACTATTTCGATTCCCACAAGGTGCTCACCGCCATGCTGACGGCCTGCGGCGTGCCGGTGCCGCGCTAAGCCGACATCACGAACTTTCTGGGCGCGCTGAGCTTGATCAACTTCAACTCCTTGGCGCACATATCCAACAGGGCGGTCGCCAATCGCAGACTGCGGCGCGTGCGCAAATAGAGATAGCCCGCCCAGAGACAAATCATCATCAACGGAAATACCGTCAGACACCACAGCACCCACAACGGCACCTGCGCGGACGGCAGCGCGAGTGTCCACCACAGGCGCGCCGTCAGGCACATGCCGGCCGCAAACGCAAAGAAGGAGATCTTTCCAAGCAGGGTCCAACCCCCTTCCAAGCGGGCCCGCAGCAGCCGTTTCTCGCCCCCGTGGTTTTCCGCGACGGTTTTTACGAGCACCTTGGTGAAACGGTCGCCGTAAATCGTCACGTCAAACTCATCCCAACCACTGTCGGCTCGCGACTGCCATTGGTCGCGGTCGAGCAAGTCGAGCAGCGACTGCAGAAAAGTGAAGCGCTCAATGCTTTTTTCGTTCCAATAATTCAGCGTATGCATGGACCCCAACCCTTTATATTGCGCCGCCAGCGCCCGCACGGTTTCCCGCGCGGCCTGCGGCGTCTCGGAACGGCGCAACCGCCGCGCGTACTTCGGCCACCCCCGCACGATCGGCTGCAGCAGATACAGAATCGCCACCAGCGGACGCGACCACCATCGTATCTGCCGTGGCGGCAACTCGACGCTCACGGCGGCGACCGTCGCCATGCTCAAGCTCGCTAGGAGCGTCAGCGCGGGTAACGGCCACAATGCCGGCCAGACCGTCGCCAGCAGCACTGCCCCCGCCGTAAATACACCATGCCATTCCAGGCTCGTCAAGACCGTCAGCAATCCGCTCGGCTCGGGCGTGTACAGCGTCTGGAAAAGCGCGCTGCCGAACATGCCATGGTAAATGACGAACTTTCCAAAAAACCCGGCGATCTTCGACGGACTGTAGATGCGACCGCGCCAACGCATTCCGCCCAGGCTGTTGAAGTATTCGGGATGCTTGCGGCGCAACAACGACTCGGCGACGCCGTAGCCGCGCTGCTGCTTGAGGTACGCTGGGATCGTGCTGCGCCGGTAATGCCAGACGAACCCCGAATGGCAGAACGCAATCTTCCGCCCGCGCTGCAGCAGCCGCCAGCAAACATCCACGTCGTCGCCCGCCGCGCGAAATTGCGGGTCAAACCCGTGGATCTCGTCGAGCGCCCACTTCCAAAACGCCATGTTGCAGCCGGGAATGTGCTCGGCGTTGTGGTCGTCCAGCATCACGTGCGCCGGCCCGCCCGGCGAAACGGCCACGCAACCCGCCACCGGACTGTCCTCGGGTGGCGGAAAATTGTGGCCGCCGATCGCGCTCGCATCAGTCTTGAGCAGGTCCCCCACGACGTAGTACAGCCAGTCTTCGTCCGCCCGGCAATCGCTGTCGGTGAACGCGACGATTTTGCCCGTCGCCGCCTGGATGCCGGTGTTGCGCGCGGCGCTTAACCCGAGGTTCTGTTGATGGATCGCGCGCACCGTCGGATAGTGCGCCACCACCCGCGCCGTGTCGTCCGTCGAACCGTCGTCCACCAGGATGATCTCGTAGTTTGGATAGTTGAGATGCGTCAGCGAATCGAGGCACGCGGGCAGCGTGCGCCCGCCGTTGTAGCTGGCCACGACGACGCTTACCTTCGGATACTGCGGCAACGGGAAGTAGGGTGCGCGCCGGTACTGTTCGGCGACCGCGTGAAACGCCGGGCGCGGTTGGCGGTCGCGCGTGGTCAGCCCGAAAAACCAGTTTTCAATCTGATGCCCGCCGGTATGCCAGTCGTCCGTAAACGAAAAAATGAACGTGCCCGCCAGCCCCTCGCGAAACGCCAGTTCGATGTGGCCGCTCAGGATCTGCGCCTTGGCGTCCTCACCCTCGCGCATCGAGTCGATGCCGAACTCCGCGAGCACCAGCGGCTTGTCGCCCGCGATGTTCTGCAGGCGGTCGAGGTAGTTGCCAAACGGGCGCGGTTCATGCAGATACACGTTGAAGCTGACAAAATCAAGGCTGGCAGGCTGCAGGAACTCGGTGGTCGGAAAATTGACGAACGTCACGAGCCGCTGCGGATCGACCTCCTTCACAATCGCGGCCAACTCGTCGATGAAATGGGCGATGCGTTTGGCGCCGTACCAGCGGGCTATGTCCGGCGGGATTTCATTGGCCAGCGTGAGGGCAAACACCGCCGGATGACCCGCCAGCGCCTCGGCGGCCTGCCGCGTCGCGTGGCGCGCAAACTGGCTGGTCTCGACATCTTCGAGAAAGCACGTGTGCTTGGGCCAATAGTAGTCCACGAGCACTTTCAAGCCGTGGTGCTGCGCCAGGTCGAGGAACCAGCGCGGCGGAACGTGATAGACGCGCAGGCAGTTCGCGTGGAGCTGTTTCATCAACTCGAAATCGCGCTCGACCTGCTCGGGGTTAGGGAACGTGCCTCCGGCCTCATCGGGCTTGAACGGCCCGTAGGTCACACCGCGCGGGTGAAACTTTTGCGAGCCGACCCGAAAGAACCTGCCTTCGGTCACCACCCGCTCCGCCGGCGTGACCGCCCACGCCGACTTGGCAGGCACCGCCCCGGGCTTTTTCGCCTGTTCGACCTGCCCCGAATCCTTCGGGGTTGACTTGGGCAGCGGCGTGTCGATTAACTGGGGAATTGGCACAAATTCCTCGCGGTCGAGGATGCTCCCCCGACTTGGGCGCTCATAGAGACTTGTAACAAATAATCGTCGCATCGTCAATCCAACCTTGGCCTGCTGGGATTGACGGTTTTCCCGCCTGATTATTCAGCCTGCACCCCGGATGCCCTCGTAGAATCAGTTGCCCGGCTAGGTTTTCTTGGCGGCGGCCTGGGCTTCGGTGACGACCTTCTGGGTGATGTGTTGGGGAACTTGCTCGTAGTGAGAGAACTCCATCTCGAACGAGGCCCGGCCGCCCGTCATGGAGCGCAGTTCGCTGGCGTACTTGAACAACTCCGCCTGCGGCACCTGCGCCTTGATGGCTTGCATCCCGTCCGCCGACTCGACGCTCAGGATGCGGCCGCGGCGGTGGTTCAGATCGCCGGTGATGTCGCCCATGTACTGGTCGGGAACGTACACGCTCACGTTCATGATCGGCTCGAGCAGCGTGGGACGGGCTTTCTGCATCGCTTCCTTGAAGGCATGCAGCCCCGCAATCTTGAAGCTGATTTCGTTGGAATCAACATCGTGATACGAGCCGTCGTAGACGATCGCGCGCACGTCCACGACGGGATAACCCGCCACGACGCCCGCCTGCATTCCCTCGACGCAGCCCTTCTCGACCGCCGGGATGAAGTTGCGGGGAATGGCGCCGCCGACCACTTCGCTGGCGAACTCAAACCCCTTGCCGCGCTCCCGGGGCTCGATCTTGACGTAGGCCTCGCCATATTGGCCGTGGCCACCCGACTGTTTCTTGTGCTTGTAGTGGGCGTCGCCGTAAGACGTGATGGTTTCCTTGTAATCGACCTTCGGCGTGCTGAGGTCGACGTTGACGCCCAGCCGTTTCTTCAGGTTGTCCACCACGACGGCGAGGTGTTGGTCGCCCATGCCCGAAATGATCAACTCCTTCGTGTTCGGGTTGCGTACCATGTGAAACGTGGGATCCTCTTCCACCAGCCGGTGCAACGCGACGCTGATCTTCTCCTCGTCCTTCGTTGTGTGCGGGTGCACGGCGTAACTCATCACCGGTTTCGGGAATTCGATGCGCGGGAACTTCACCGGCTTGGCGGGATCGCACAGCGTATTGTTGATATGCGTGTCTTTGAGCTTGGCGAGCGCCACGATCTCCCCGGGGCCGGCCTCGGCGACGATGGTTTGCGCCTTGCCCTGCATGCTCAATAATTGCGGAACACGCTCCTTGCCGCCCCGCGTCGCGTTCAGCACGTCCAGATCAGCCTTTAACGTGCCCGAAATCACCCGCACATACGCCAGGTGTCCGGCGTACGGGTCAACGGTCGCCTTGAACACGAAACCGCTGAACGGCGCGCTCGCCTTCTGTTCGACACCCCCACCGTCCTCGGTCGCGGCGGGACCGAGATCGTCAGGCGACGGCAGCAAGGCGGTGACACCTTCGAGCAGATTGCGCACGCCCATTTCCTTTTCCGCGCAGCCGCAGTAGATGGGCACGGTCGTGCCGCGGGCGACGCCGACGTGCGTGCCTTTCGTGATCTCTTCCAAAGTGAGTGCCTGGCCGCCAAGAAATTCCTCGAGCAGTTTGTCGTCCTGTTCCGCCGCGGCCTCCTCAAGGGCCTCATGCGCCTTGTGGAATTGGTCGCGCAATTCGGCGGGCACTTCGGCTTCAGGAGTCGTGCGCAAATTCAGCACCTTGGTAAAGCCCGATTCCTTGCCGAGCGGCAATTCAAACGGGACGCAGTTCTTCCCAAACGCGTTTTGAATCTGGTCGACGCAGCGGAAAAAGTCGCTGTTCTCCCGGTCCAGCTTGTTCACGAACACCAGCCGCGGTTTCTTCATTGCATCCAGCATCCTCCAGATGCGGCGGGTGCCGACTTCGATGCCGCCCACGCCGTCGACGACGACAATGGCCGCGTCGGCCGCGCGGATGGCGGCCAGCGTATCGCCGAAGAAATCGGCGAAGCCGGGCGTGTCCAGCAGGGTGATTCGATGGCCCTCCCACTGGCAATGAAACGTCTTGGTGTGGATGGTGATCTTGCGTTCGAGTTCGTCGGGCAGACAATCGGCGGCGCTGGTCCCGTTGGCGACGCGACCATGGGTGGTCACGGTCTTGGAGATGAACAGCACGGCGTCGATCAGCGACGTCTTGCCGCTGGAGGCGTGGCCGACAACGGCCACCGTGCGAATCTTCGACGTATCGACTGGCATTTGGAGAATCTCCGTGAAAATTTGGTTTACGTTGTGAGACTCCGCCTCACTCGCGGGCTGCAAGGCTCGCTGAGATTGTACCCGAACGCCCAGTGAATCAAGCAAAAAGCCTTGACGGACTGGATGTTTTGCTCTAAACACCGCTCCAAGGCTTCGAGGGGGTATACAACCCTCACAACACATACAGGAGGAATTCATGAGCAGACATCTACTGCGTGCAGCGACGGTGATGGGTATTACCGCGCTCGCGCTTTCGTTCACGGGCCCGGTTCGGGCTCAGGGCACAAACGCGCCTGCGCCCAAGCCCGAGAAAGCCAAGAGACAGGTGTTCACGGGGTTGATTGAATCCATCGACGCGAAGGCGGGTTCCGTCATCGTCAAGAAGGGTACAGAGAGCAAGACGTTCAAGGTCGGCGATAAGACCAAGTACAGCACCACCGACAAGAAGGACGCCGCGCTCGCTGATATCAAGGTGGGTGACAAGGTCAAGGTCGCATACACCGACGAAAGCGGCGTCTTAACGGCCCACAGAATCGGGCCCCCCGATGTTCCGAAGAAGACGGAGTAAGTAGAGAAGCAAGGACTGGCTGCACTTCCTTAAATCTCGATATCGCAGCAGGGAATCCGCCTCGGATTCCCTGCTGTTTTTTCTCACACCGCGGGCTTGAGATATCGCGCCACGCCTTCCTCAAAATCCTCCTGCTGCAGGAAGAAATCCCGTTCCGCCGGCTTCGGATCGCCGACGCTGTCCTCTTGCAGCATGAGAAGCTGGTCGCGGGTGAACGGCGGGTTCGTCAGAATCTTTTCAAAGAACGCGGCTTGCACCCGCGCGACTCGTAATGGCAGGTGCAGCTTTCGCTTTCGCGTGCCGAGAATTGTCTGCAACTTGTCGTACAATTCATTCCACGTGAATGCGTCCGGACCGCAAAGATCGTAGGTCTTGCCAATGCTGGCGTCGTTGTGGACCGCCGCCACAAACGCCTTCGCCACATTCTCGACCGATATGGGCTGGATCTTCGTCTGGCCGTTGCCCAGCACCGGAACGAACGGCAGCCGCCGCACCAGTTGCGCTAGCGTGTTGATCGCCTTGTCGTGCGGACCGTAAATGAATGAGGGCCGGAACATCGTCCAGGCCAGGCCGCTCTTGCGCACATACTCTTCGGCGGCCCATTTCGTCTGGTGATACCGGCTGCGGGCGTTCTCGCGCGTGCCGAGCGCGCTCATGTGCACATAGCGCTTCACCTTCGACTTCTTCGCTTCATCCACCACGTGCTGGGTCGCCCGCGTGTGCGTCCGCTCAAACGTGTTCTCGTTCTGCTCGTGAATAATGCCGACCAGATGAATGACGCACTTCGCCCCTTCCATCGCTCCTTCGATGGAGGGCGCGTACAACACGTTGCCGTGAAACAGCTCCGCCCCGTACCGCTCCGCCAGCCATTGCGCCCGCTGCGGGTCGCGCACGATGACCCGAATCGGATGACCCGCCGCGTGCGCCTGCCGGGCGATTTCCTCGCCCACGAATCCGGTCGCTCCGGTTATGACAATCATGAAACCGTCACCTGCGTCATCGCGCTCACTCGGTCTTGGCCTCGTATTCCACGCGTCCACCGACCAATGTCTTCGACACTTCGAATTTGCCCGAGAAAATCACCAGGTCCGCGTCCTTGCCCGGCTCCACGCTGCCCTTCCGACCGCCCATTCCCAGCGCGCGCGCCGGGTTCAGGCTGGCCATGCGCACCGCGTCGGCCAGCGACACGCCCGCGAGTTCGACCATATTCCTGACCATCCGGATCATCGTCGACACGCTCCCCGCCAATGCAGAACCGTCGGCGGTCATCCCCACCCCATCGCCCACCACGGCTTGCGTCTCCCCCACCAGAAACTTCGCGCCCTCTTCCAAACCCGCGCCCGCCGTCGCATCGGTAATCAGGCACACCTTGTCGACGCCTTTCGCCCGCACCGCCAGCCGCATCAACTCCGGATGCACGTGTTTGCCGTCGGCGATCAATTCCACCATCACCCGTTCGTCAGCCAAAAATGTTTCCAGCGCGCCCGGCACCCGAAACGGACCGACCTTCACCATGCTCGACATGCAATTGAACACGTGCGTCGCATGACACAACCCTCGGTCCACGCTGGTTCGCGCTTCCTCGCCACTGGCCGCCGTGTGCCCGCCGCTCGGCAGGATTTCCCGTTCCAACAGCGCATCGATCAGTTCCAGCGCGCCCGGCAATTCCGGCGCGAGCGTCATCTGCGTCACCAATCCCTCCCGACCCAGCCACGCCAGGTACTCCGCCGGGTCCGGCTCGCGGATGAACTGCGCCGGCTGTGCGCCGCTACGCTCCCGCGAAATGTACGGCCCCTCGACGTGCGCCCCGACAATTTGCGCGCCGCCAAAATCGTGTCCCATCGCATCGGCAATCGCCTGCAACGCCGCGTCAATCTTCCCGGCCGAATGCGTCGTCGTCGTCGGCGTCATCGCCGTCGTGCCGCCGGCGACGTGAAACTTCGCGATCTTCGCCAACGCCTCGACCGTGCTGTCCATCGCGTCGTGGCCCATCGCCCCGTGCACGTGCATATCGACGAAGCCCGCCGCCACGAAATCGTCATGCGCGTCGATGACCTCCGCGTCCTCAGACCAAAGCACCTGCGACGTCGGCGCGACCTGCTTGATCTTGCCGCCATCGACCACCACGCAGTGTTGCTCCAGCACCCCGCGCGGCCCCACCACCCGCCCGTTCTTGATCACCATCATAATAATCCGCGCAGTATGGCGAGGCGTTGTTGACCAAACAAGTCAGAATGATTTACGCCGCAATTCGGGTTTGTTTGAGTCCGTTTCTGCATAAACTCGACGCAGGAGAGGCCGAGGGGTCTAGGGCGGCAAACTACCCCTGCTCCGAGTCGTTTTCGGAGCTTCCGGCGCTCCTTTCAGCCATTTATATCCTGTTTTTAAGTGCTTTTTTGCAAAACGAACCCAACTCGTGTTTTTTCCTAACATATTCATTCCAAAATACTTCCACATTTTTCAGTTGGGTTCGTTTGGTAAAAACATACTTTTATAGAGAGCTCCCCTCCCAACCGAGCCGTCCTCGGCGTAGAGTGCGGTCACCAAGGCATCCGCCGCCCCACCATTCTCTGTCCCTCTGAGATCTCAAATCTCCGATCTGCAATTCTCCTTGCCTCTGTACGCCCTCCGTCTCTGTCAAAGAACTACACGCACTCTACCAGCCCCGCAATGCCGTGTCCAGCAATAATATCGATTGCCGATAATCGCCCGGTTTGAAATGCCGCCATCGTCGCCCGCTCAGCCTCAGCTCTTGAAATCCGCCCCCAACGTCACCTCGCGCCAGGCTTCATACTCCTTCCGCAGGTTATCGAGCTTGGCGGTCGCGTGATCGTACGCAAACCGTCCGAGGAGCAGGTGCCGCGGCGGATTCTCCGACGTGACCGCCTTGATAATCGCCTCGGCAGCGCGAACGGGATCGCCCGGCTGATTTCCGTGCCGTTCCGTTGCTCCGGCCCGTGTCCGCCCGGAGGTCTGATCGTAGTCGGCCAACGTCTTGCCGGCCACGGCCAGCGAGCCGCCGAGGAAATCGGTCCGGAATGGACCCGGCTCCACGATCGTAACGCGAATGCCGAGCGGTGCCACTTCGTGCGCCAGCGCTTCCGAAAGCCCCTCGACGGCGAACTTGGTGGAATTGTAGATGCCAAAACCGGCGATGCCAATGATCCCGCCGATTGACGAAAGATTGACCACATGCCCGCTCCGTCGCTTCCGGAAGTGAGGCAATACCGCGCGGGTAACCCGAAGCAGCCCAAAAACATTCGTTTCATGGACATTGGCGATTTCGGCGTCGCTGGCTTCTTCCACCGCGCCAATCAAACCGTGTCCCGCGTTGTTCACGAGCACATCGATGCGCCCGAAACGTTTAAGCCCCGCCTGAACCGCGCTCGAAATCTGCGCTGGATCACGCAAATCCATCGGAATCGCCAGCAGCCGATCCGACGCTTCCGGGAAGGCCGTGGCGACCTTGCGTGGATTCCGAGATGTCGCGATCACAGAATCGCCTCGCTGCAGTGCGGCCCGGACAAGCTCATGGCCGAATCCCTGCGACGTGCCGGTGATCATCCAGACGAGATGATTGTTGGTCTTCATAATCGTTGTTCCCTTTCGTCGTTAAGATGACGCACCAAGACAACCGTTGCTCCAAATCCGAGGGTTTGAAGTCGCCGTCTCACAAGCCATAAACTTCACGACTTCTCGTGTCCCATGACGTGGTAGAACCTGCCCTTGACATCAATCCGCAGTGGTCGCGCCTTCGCCATTCTGGTCGCGACCGATGCGTACGGTGAATCTACACCCGTACGTCCTCGCTGCCTTTCGTGGGGCGGCCATCCTCTCGTCCTTTCCGCCATGCGAGAACGAACTCGACGATGAATGCGATGCCCCAACCCCAGACACTACTGTTCATTACAAGGAGAAGCCATCCTGCCCACTGCGGAAGCGAAGTGGGCAACCATCTGATAAAGAGTGTTTCAGGGAAGCAGATAACAAAGACCGCGCGGGCTGCGAATCCGTAAGTCCAAGCGAGAGGCACACATATCCAAGTTACCAGTATGTGCAGAACCGTTAGTGCGGTCGCTAGAATCACAAGCCGTTTCACACGTATTCCTCGCCTCATAATGCTAATAAATTGGGGCCACGTCTAACCATTCTCCAATTTACGCATTCCTTCCTGCGCTAAGGCGGCCTAGTTTCTTGTCTTGCTCATACAACGTCTGGCTTGGGAAGCAAGTCTATTTCAAGAACGTCTTCACTTCATATCCATCCCGCGTCAGGCGGATCGTGACGGCGCCGACGTCGTCGCTGCGGAGGTAGGCAATGCCACGCTGCGCCAACCGGTCGCGCAGGTCGGGTTTGGGATAGCGGTGGCTGTCGTTGAGGTTGACCACTTGCACGACCGTGGCGGGACGGACCGCGTCGAGGAACTCCGCTGTGCACGATGATTCCTTGCCATGCTGGCCTTTCACCACGACTTGCGCGCGAAGATCGGTGTACTCTTTCAGCAATCGCTTCTCCACCGTCTCGCCGGCATCGGACATCAACAACACGCGCGTTGGCCCGAACTCGACGGCGAGCACAAGCGCGTTGTCCTCGCTGCGGGCTGCGCCCGGACCGTGTGGCGGATGCAACACGCGAACGTGAACGTCCGGCGCGGTGCTTAATTCGTCCCCTGCCCTGACCGCGCGCAGGGGAATATTCCGCGCCTTCATGTCATCGACCCATTCCGCGTAATACTTCGACCGCGAGGCGATTCCGCTGTAGATCGCGGCCTGCGCCGGGACCTCGCCGGCGACCACGTTCAATCCCGCCGCATGGGCTTTGTCGCCGCAGGTGAGTATGGTCGCCGCCAGACGGTTCACACCATGCGCCCGCAAGAATGGAATAATCGTGTGCGAGCCGCTCCAACCACCACCGCCATCGATCAGCATATCGTTGCGCGCACCGGGCGCGTCGAGGAAAACCGACGTGCCATCGTTCACCGCGAGCACGGTGAGATCGACGTGGTTGGACATTCCGTTGCTGAAAAACAGCGCCACGCCCAAGGTCGGCACCAACGCCGCCGCCGCCAGCCGCCGCCGTTGCGCCGGGATCGCCTTGCTCAACAGGAGCACGCCGAGTCCGTAATACGCCCAGACCGCCCACGCAGGCGGGGCGGGAACGAACCGATGGCCAAACGGCACGGCACTCAACCAATCGACACCGCGAATCATGATGCTTAGCAGAACGCCGTTCGCATTGTTCAAAGTCAACGCCACCCATGAGGACACTACCCCCGCCAACGATGTCACCAGGCCCAGCGCGAGGATGCCGCCCAGCAGGGGTATCACGAGCAGGTTGGCGACGATGCTGATCGGCGTGAACAAATGAAAGTACACGGCCATCAACGGCAGCAATCCCACCCACGCCGCGACCGAACAACTCAGCAGTTGGATGACCCGTCGCAGCCAGACCTCAAGTTTCTTCCGCCAGTTCGGCACCAACTGCGCCGGCAAAAACGGGTCCGTCGCGACCCACGGCACCAGCCGCGCCTCGATGAGCGGCGTCAGGATCACAATTCGCCAACACGACCGCAAACGACAGGATAAACCCGCCATCGAAAAGTTGCGTTGGAACGATGAGCAGAATCACGAGCGCCGCTGCGGCCAGCGTGTTCAGCGAGTCGGACGGCCGCACCAGCATCCAGCCGATCAACCACACGCACGCCATCACCAGCGCGCGGATCGCGCCGGGATGAGCCCCCGTGGCGAACACGTACAGAACCAGCAGCGGCACCGCCGCCACCGCGCACCAGCGCCGCCGAATCCGCAGTAGGCGCAGCACCACCAGCACGGTGGCCGTCACCAGCCCGACATGCAGCCCGTTGATCGCAAACACGTGGAAAACCCCGGTGCGCTGGAAGTCCTTGTAGGTTTCCGTCGGGATCTCGGAACGTTCCCCGATGACCATGCCGGCCAGCGCACCCGCCAGTTTCGGCTCGTCTTCGAGCCCGAGCCGCAACGCGTGTTCGAGGTACTCGCTCAACCCCAGCGCCACCGAGATCACCGGGTTGCCTTGGCCGTGCGCCTCGACCTGGAGCGTGTCGCCCTTGCGAATCGCCGCCGTGAAATGGATCCCGCGCTGCTCCAGCCACGCGCGCCAGTCGAACGTGCCGGGGTTCCGCATCGCCGCCGGCACGCGCAAAATCGCGGAACACCGGATGAGATCGCCGTAGCGCACGGCCTCGACGGCGCGCGTCTCGCTGACAAATACCAGGACGCGGCCCGTGGCCGGCTGCCATTGACCATCCCGCAACACCGCCTTCAGTTCGAGAGTGAAGCGCAACCGCTCGGTGTCATCTTCGTTCACCGGCACGGCGCGATAGCCCGTGTCGCTCACGACTACCCCCTGCAATTCGATGTTTTGGTCCCGCAACTCCAGTTGACGGGTGATGTCGATCGGCGAGAAAGCTGTCGCGGCTTGTCGGCAGGCGCACATTCCCAACACGAGAATCGTCGCAAACAACGCAAGGAAGCCGAATCTTGTCCGCCGCACCACCAGAAAGACGACGAGACATGCCGCCGCCAGCAGAAACAACGTCAACAGCGGCGAGGTGACCCGCGATCCAATCCAAATTCCCGAGGCGTACGCAACCGCGATCCCCGTGAGTGGACGTTTCATATTTTCAGTGCCGCGTATTTCCCCACAATCAGCGAGTTGTGAATGGCCTTCGTCACAAACCGTTTGGCCCGGGCGATGGATTCGGCCAGGCCGTGACCGAGCGCAAGATTGGCGGCAATCGCCGCGGAAAACGTGCAGCCGGTGCCGTGGGTCTTGATGCCGGAAACCATCGCCGCGCGGTATTCGCGAAAGCGTTTGCCGTCGAACAAAACGTCCACGGCCTGTTTCGCGCCGGGCAGATGTCCGCCCTTCGCCAGGAACGGCACGCCGTACTTCTCCGCAAGCGAACGGGCCGCGGCCCGCAATTCATCCAGCGTGCGAATCGTGCGGTGCGCGAGCACCTCAACCTCCGCGAGATTGGGTGTCACCACCGCGGCTTGCGGAAACAGCTTCGTGGTCAGCGCCTCGATCGCGTCCTGCTTGAGCAGCGACGCGCCGCTGCTGGCGACCATCACGGGATCGACCACCAGCGAGTGAAACTTGCGGCGCGCAAAACCGCGGGCGACCGTCTCAATGATCGCCGCGTCATACAACATGCCGGTCTTCGCCGCGGCGACGGGAAACGCCTCGAAGACGCAAGCCATCTGTTCGGCGACGATGCGCGGCTCGATGGCTTGCACGGCGCTGATTCGACCAGGGTTCTGGGCGGTGATGCACGTGATCGCGCTCGTGCCGAAGACACCATGCGCGTGGAACGTTTTCAGGTCGGCTTGAATGCCCGCCCCGCCCCCGCTATCGGAGCCAGCGACGGTCAGGGCGACTGCTGTTGTGCTTCTCCGTTTCACCCAGCCTCCATCGGGGATTCTACCGTGCGGGCGGGGAAAAGCAACGCGGCACAAACCGTTACAACCGGGCGAGGACGCCGCGGTTGACTTCCGCGGCCTTGTCGGCGCCGCAAAGGATTTCCACGAGCGCGAAGGCGAACTCCATCGCCGTGCCGGCCGCCTGGCTGGTCACGACCGGGCCGTCGCGCACCACGCGTTGCTCGGAGAACTCCCGGGCGCCGGCGGCCACTTCGGCGCGGACGCTGGGATGACTGGTTGCCGCGCGACCCTGCAACACGCCGTATGCGGACAGGACGCTGGGCGCGGCGCAAATGGCGGCGACGTAGCGGTTTTTCCCCTGCAGGGTTTCGATGATTCGCTTGATGCGCGCGTCGTGGCGAAGATTGGTCGTGCCGGGCTGGCCGCCGGGCAGGACGATCATATCGAAGTCCGTCGCGCGGACGTCATCGAGCGTGCAATCGGGAAGATGCCGGGTCCGGCGCGAGGCTTCAATCGGGCCGGGTTGCGTGCCGGCAACCACCACCTCCACCCCGGCACGACGAAGCACATCAATGACGGTAATCGCTTCAATCTCCTCGAAGCCCGGCGCGAGAGGCACGAGTACCTTTTTCATGGCGCACGGTTCGCGGGCTGATTGGTCGATGACGCCGAGCCTTGGGCCTTGATGCGGATGACGATCGCGTTGCCATCCTTGTCGGTATCGAAACGCACGGCGATGATCTCGCCGCGTTTCAATTTATCCACCGTGATCTTATCCTTGTCCCGGAAAATGTACGTTTTCTCGGTGTAGGTGAACGTCCGCACGCCGTCTCCGGTCGTGAGCTTGAGTTGACGGCACAACAAGTCGACCTCTTTCAGCACGCCCTTCGCAATCAGCAGCCTGGCGCGGCGCTCTTTGGCCTCCTCGCGGGCCGGTTCCGTCGCCGGCTGGACCTGGTTGGTGGAAACCTCGCACCGGACCGGGGTGCCGGCCGAGATGACCAGCCAGACAAACAGGAGGACCGGCAGAATGGATTTCCGCGCCACGTTCATGGGACGCCTCGGCGGGGTCACTTGGGCTTGATCGCGGGCGGACTCACCCCCGGCGGGTTCACCGGCATGGTGGGTTGTTTGAGTTCCGGACGCGGAGGCGTCGAACCTCCGACGGTCAACGGCGGGGCAACCATCTGCGGGACCTGGCGCAGGAGCGCGTTGCCGTTTTTTGTGTCGATCTCGAACACGAGGGTCGTGTTGCCGACCTGGATTTTGTCGCCGGTCGCGAGCGAGCACTCAAAGACCCGGGCGCCGTTGCGGTACGTACCATTCGTCGAGCCGAGATCCTTGAGCGTGAACTGACTGTTGGCGTGACTGATTCCGCAGTGCACGCGCGAAATGAAAGAATCGCGCACGGAGATCTCGGATTCGGGGAGGCGGCCCACGATCAGGGGTTTGTCGCCGAACGTCAGGTTCTTGTCGGTGCCATCGGGCCGCTTATGAATGAGTAAGGGCATGATCGGATAGGATCTCCACGATTTCTTCCCGCTGCGCGCTATATTCATCATCACTGAGCACCGGCGTCAAGCCTTCAGTGGACAACGCCCGCTCCAATTCGACCCAGCTCTTGCACCCGCCGTACGACTCGCGCATGACGAAACGCTCGACCGACGGCCGGCGATACACGCGCGTCAAGAGGGCGTGCAATCCCACGTCCCGCCCAAACTGGAAGCGTTCCTGCAGGATTTGCTCGCTCCAGACGTGTCGTCCCTGCAAACGCCTGACCCGTTCGAGGTCCGCGATCCGAACCACCGGGTCTACGACCACGTAGTACTCGATATCCACAGCATCTTTCGGCGCGCCGGCGGCGATGTCCTGCAGCGCGGGGCGTTTTGAGGCGATAATGGACCGCTCGGCCTCGTGGTACTGCGTTGGGAACAACCAAAACTTGCGGTGATCGACCTGGAATTGGCCGCGTTCCTCGCGAATCCCGCCTTTGCGAAGAATGAGGGTTTGCTCTCCCCGACCCAGCGCGTCCACGACCACCGCCCATTCCTTGAACGCGATGTTGCTGCTCGTTTCCATTGTCCACCAATTACTTAACGCATCTGCGGCGGCCTGTCCATTGGGAATTATCAACCGGCTTGTGCACCCCGCAGTTCCCACGCTATAAGAAGCCCGCGTGATACCTCGGAATTCGCCATGAACCATCGCCCCCTGAAAGGCACCAGTCTCAAGGTCTCCGAAGTCGGCTTCGGTGTCTGGACCGTCGGCACCAAAATGTGGGGCGTGGCCGATGAGGATTACGACACCGGCGTCCGCCTGTTGCGGCAGGCGCTTGACCTCGGCATCAACTTCTTCGACACGGCTGACGTCTATGGCGACGGCAAAGGCGAGGTGGTGCTCGCACGGGCGTTCGCGGGGCGCCGCGACGACATTGTGATCGCCACGAAGTTCGGCTACGACTTCTACAACCACCCCGGCATCCAGCCCGGCCAGCGCGAGCGTCCGCACAACTGGTCGCCGGATTTCATCCGCCTGGCCTGCGAACGGAGTCTCCAGCGACTGCAGACCGACCGCATTGATTTTTACCAACTCCACAATCCGCGCATCGACACGATCCGCCACGACGATGTGTTTACCACGCTGCACGAGTTGCGGGACGCCGGCAAGATTCTCTCGTTCGGCGTGGCGCTGGGACCGGCGATTGACCGGCGCCAGATTGCGGAAGGCATCGCGGCGCTCCGGGAACGCGGCGCGCATGTGCAAATCATCTACAACTTGTTCGAGCAAATGATCGGGGAACCTGTTTTCCCCGCGGCGCGCGAGTGCGATTTGAGCGTGTTCACCCGCGTGCCACACTGCTCCGGACTGCTCGAAGGCGGTTATTCGGAAACGACGACGTTTGGCAAGGACGATCATCGGAGTTTTCGCGTGGCCGACGACGACAAACGCAAGGCCTGGCTGGTAGACGGGCTGAAGAAGGTCGAACAGATCGCGTTTCTGACGAAGGACACGGGCCGCACGCTCGGCCAGGCAGCGATCAAGTTCATCCTCGCCGAGCCGAGCATTGGTTCCGTGCTTCCGAACATCTACAACGAACGCCAACTCCGCGAATTCGCCGCGGCGTCCGACACGCCCAACTTGACGCCCGCCGAGCTGACGACGCTGGCCGAGTTGCACGCCCGGAATTACGGCCTGGCACCTGTCGCTTAGGCGAACAACCGTGGGAAGCGATTCACTTCACCGTGGCGGCGGACGATGACCGAGCGGCCTTGGAACCTGATTTCTTCTGCCGCGTTTTCAGGCGCCGGAGGTAGGCGGCACGACGACGACGCTTCTCGACTTTATTGTGTTGCTGGCTCATGACGTATTCTTTTCAGTTTTTTCAGGAATCTTACAATTTCACTCCGGGCATTCTGCACGATGGGATCGCCGTGGGCGAACGTGATGATTTTGAAATTGAGATCCAGGAGTTTTTGCAGCGACTTCACCGCCTGTTTCTTGTCCTCAATGTAAGGCTCGGGCAACAACGTCAGTCCTTTGTCGCCCTGGTTCATCAAGGTGTCGCCCAGCAGGACGATGCCGCCGCCCAGTCTGGCATAAAAGGCGGTTTCACCGGCCGAACTTCCGGGCATATGCACCGCCTTGACCCCGCCGGGCAACCGTTCTCCGTCCATCAGCAGGATGTCGATTTTCGTATCGCAATCGGCCTTGGCTTTTTCGTGGGCATAGACCTGAATCTCGTACTGTTTGCGGAACCAGTCGGCGTCACGGTCGTGGTGGGCGTTGGTAAGCAGAATCCCGATGGGTTCGCCGAGAGCTTCCAGTTCCTTGATGATGTCGGGTCCCGGTTTCAAGGGGTCGATGAAGACCACTCCCTCGGCAGTCTTCAGTGCGTAGCTGTTGAAATCCACTTTCCATTGGGGATGGAAACTCGCCCAGCCGTACAGATTCCTGGAGACGACGCGCAGTTCCATCGATGGCCTTAAATCCATGGCAATCCCTTAATACGATTCCCGTTGCTGAGTGACCCGTGGAGTGCTGACGCGATCCCCGAGCAGGAGCATTCTACTGCGGCGGGCGGTGGGAGGCAAGCCATGTTCTTCGGGTCAGTCCAACGCCGGGGATGTGATGCAGATGATGTCCCCCATCACCTGGCACTGGCAACTGAGCCGTCGATTTGCCGGCTGGCCCTTCAGCCGAAGTTTCTCGCGGCGCGTCAGGGCAGAGAGATGCCCGGCTCCTTCCACAATCTCCACCCGGCATGTGCCGCACAAACCGTTCCCCTGGCAATTCACCTTCTGGTCGATCCCCTTGTAGACGGGAACCTCATGGAGCAGCGCAACCTTGCGGAGGTTCGCGTACTGTCCGCAATCCACCTTCTTGCCTGCATTCAGGAACTCAACCATCGGCATAAATCTCCTTTGCGATTGTCGAACCAATCAGGTCGCCGCCACCCAAACTGCACGGCTCTTGTATACGAAAAACGGCGCCGGTTTGCAACGGTTTCAACTCGGTTTCACAACGGGAGGGAGGGACAGAGGCTGCGCCCGTCGAATTCCTTGAACACCCGCGCAAAGCTCCGTGCGAACCGCTCGGGATGCGCTGCCAGCATCGATTTCGTGTGGTCCCGCGTCCAGAATTCACCCGATTCCAGTTCCTCGGGGTTGATCGTGGGGCGTTCATCGGTGATCACACTGTACACCCAGACAAACTCCCAACCAGTGTCTTCGCCCGCTTCGATTCGGAAATGCTTGCGGAGCCGCTCCAGAGGCACAACCACCCCGAGTTCCTCCCGAATCTCACGCCTGGCGCAACTGTCGTAATCCTCTCCACTGTTCAGGTGGCCCGACGCGCTGGAGTCGTAGCAGCGCGGAAACGTATCCTTGGATGCGGCCCGCTTCTGGACGAAGAACTCGCCGCGCCCGTTGAAGAGCAGCACATGGACAGCGCGATGACGGAGCTTGCCGGCGTGAACCTCCGCGCGAGGCGCCCGGTTGATGACGCGGTCGCACTCGTCGACAACATCGAAGATCTCTCCCTGTTCGGCCGGCCTGGTCATGTTCGTGGATGAAAGCATACCACGGTAACCGGGCCGAGAGAAAAAGAAGGCCCCCCGAACTGTCGGGGGGCCTTCGGTTAGAGTTTGTCTGCTTGGGTTAGAACTTGACGTTGAGTTCCGCGCGAACTTCCTCCGCCGCACGGCTCATGTCGACAGCGGCGCCCTTCTCCGCCTTGAAGGCGCCTGAGGGCAGGAATACGCCGTACACAAGCTGCATGCGAACGTCTTTGCTGTAGTCATAACCAAGAATGGCGTCGATCTCCCAGCCGATATCGCTCGAGCTGCCGTCCGGTGCAATACCGAGGCCACCGAAATCAACGTTTCCGTTGCTTCCGGCGAAACTGTCGTGGTCAGCCTTCAGGTAGTAGTAGCCTTGCAGCGAGAGCGTGGTGTTCTCGTAAGGCTTCACGGAACCACCCAGGTTGAAGATGTGGATGTTCGACAACGCCGGCGCGAACAGATAGCCGTTGTAGCCGTCCACATAGTCAAACCAGGGACGGAACGCGCCGTCCGAATTGTTCGGACCGCCGCCAGAAGCGAAGGTGTAGGTTGCGTTCAACACCGGCGCCCACTGGACATCCTTTAGCGTATAGCGACCGCCGAGGTTGAAGAGGAACGCGTCGATGGTTTTGCCACTGGAGTCGCCAAAGCCGTCGCCACCAAACTCAAACGCGCCCTCGACCCAGGTCTGAAGTCCCTCAGTCAAATTCATATCGCTGCGCAAGCCGATCAGGAGGGGCGATGAGCCGCCGACTGTCGGAGGCACACGACCAGTGCTGAACGGGCCAGTGCCGGGGCCGTCAGGGCCGCTCTGGCTCTGGGAAATCCAACCGAAATACATTTCCACGTCTTTGATCGCTGAGTCACTCAACTCATAGCGCGCGTTGATGAACAACAGATCGTTCGCGCCACCATGGCTGGGCGTCGCTCCAAAGAGCTGGTTGTTTACCAGTTCCGCGCCAACGAGATCGATGGTCAGCGGATAGTAGTCCAACACCAGCCGAGCTGCGTCATAGTTGTACTCCTGCTCGGTGCTGCTGATGATCAAGCCGCGACCGTAATGCAGGTACTGGCGACCCACCTTGAGGGTTGCCGGAGTATAGAACAACTCATTGAATTGGACATACGCTTCCGTCACGCCGAGAACCCATCCGCGGTTGATCGAGTCGCCGTCACCGTTGTCGACAGGTCCCGTGCCAGCACCTGTCTTGTCGACATCATTGTCATCACCCCAGTGATCTTCAGCCTTCAGGGTGACCACCACGAGCACATGGTCTTCGAGGTCGGCCTCGACAGAAACGCGTGTTCGTTGTGAGATAAATGAGGCGTTGCCCTTGTCCTGTGTATCACCAGCCTCAGATGTGACCAGGCCCGCACTATCAAGGAAATATCCACGGATGCGGATATCACCGCTGATGCGGATATTCTGGACATCGGCGAATGTCTTGCTGGTCAATCCCCCCAAGGCTACCAACGCAACCACTAGCCATACTTTCTTCACTGTGTCCTCCTGTTCTTTGTTTACGTTCGTTGTGCCCAAGGCACAAGCTTTCGATTTTCAAATGTCAGGGGTCGTTTCCGCTTCGATGACAAGCCTCCACATCTGCTTGCCACTACGAATTGCCTCCCGAAACGGAACTGAAACTACCCCCCAAGCTTCACTTTCGGGTGGAGTATAGGCATGACCCCAAATGTGTCAAGCCCCAATACGCCACCCCGGATTGAAGCCCCAGTCCTAATCCTTTGCTCCGCAAGTTCTCCCGCGAAGACTTCCAAACCATCTTCCCTCGGCTTCAACCTTCCCGTCAGTTATGCGTGGAGTATAGGAATGGCCCAACGCGTGTCAAGACATGATATTTGCCCCTCAGGGCTACTGTGCCTTGGGCGAAAAAAACTGCGGCAGGCCGTTCGAGGACGGCGTGCTCGTTTGCGCCAAAGACTGGTCAGGCTTTTCGGGCGTCACGTCGCGATTCAAAACGAGCAGCCGTAGATACGCCTGCTGGAACCACGGCGAATTCTGAGCCGAAGCCGCCACCTCCTCGTAATACTGCGCCGCCTCCTTCTTCTGGCCTTGAATCTCCGAGCAACGCGCCAGCCCCAACTTTGCGGCATTTACGACGTAGCTGTTAGGGTTGGCGTTGAGGATCTGCGAATACTCCGCTTTCGCGCCATCCCAATTCCCTTGGGCTTCCAGAACCGTCGCCACACCCAGCTTGGCCGACTCCGCCAACGGATGCCCCGAAAACTCTCTCTCGATTCTTTGATAAGTGCTTGTGGCATCGGCGTATCTGCCATTTCGATAATACAAATCCGCCAACCGGGACAGCGCTTCCACAGCGGGCTGGGATCCTGGAAAACTACCTATAACCCGCTCCAGCGACGCTACATCGGTCGCGCGCGCCAAACTTTCAGCCGCCTGTTCCGCCTGCAGATTTGATTGATGCTGCCGGTAGAACACGATGAAACCAACCGCCAAAACCGCCACCACAGCGATGGTAATACGCGTCCCGTATTTTGCCCAAAATACCTCGAAATCAAACTGATCGGTTATCCGTAAGTCGTCTTGCGCGTCTTGTGCCATGATCCTCCGTTCAAAAAGTAAGTCGGGCTATTGTTGTAAAACAGACTGAAAATGCAAGCGGGAAACAACGGAAACGGCTACGACCGCCGCTTTCGCCACTCTCGCCACACCAATCGGAAAAACGCCATGTCCTCTTTTAAATACCGCCGCCAAAGCCGCCGCGGCTCTTGGGCAAGCCGAAACAGCCATTCCAACCCGGAGTCCTGCATCCATCTTGGCGCGCGCTTTAATACTCCAGCCGTCACGTCGAAACTGCCGCCCACGCCCATTACGAAAGGCACCTGCATCTCCTTCTTCCATTTGCACAAGAAAAGCTCCTGTTTCGGCGACCCGACCGCCATGCAAAGCACGTCTGGCCGCACCTTCTTAATCTCTTGCACCACAGCATGTTCCTCATTGGCCGACCAGTATCCGTTACGCCAGCCAGCCAGTTGGAGCTTCGGATACTTCGCCTTCAGCACATCAACTGTCTTCGCAACGACATCTTGGCGGGCCCCAAGCAAATATGGCCGAAAACCCCGTTCCGCGCAGCGGGCAATTAACACATCAAATAAATCTATCCCTGTAACTCTTTCTTCAAGAGGTGATTGCAAAATTCGTGATGCCCAAATAATCGGCTGTCCATCCACATTGATCAGGTCACAGTCCAGCACGGCGGCACGAAGGGCCTGATTCGACTCCATCTTGACAATTTTGTCCACGTTGATGACTACGTGTTGATGGACCTTTCCATCCCCAACCATTGCCTCAATGCAGTCCACCGTCTCCCGCATCGTGAGGTTGTTCACGGGGACGCCGAAAAGGGTAACTTTTTCAGCGGACGGAGTTTTCACGGGGTGGGTGGATGCTCCAGCAGACACTGGATGATTCGCGCTGCGGCCTTTCCATCCCAGTACTTGGGGACGCGACTGTTCTTGTGATGTCCCTCGAGTATCTTCCGCGCTTCCGAGACGATCCTCGCCGGGCTGGTTCCGACGATCATACTCGTGCCCTCGGTTACGGTCACCGGGCGGTCGGTGTTCTCACGAACGGTCAGGCAGGGGACGCCCAGCACGGTGGTCTCTTCTTGAATGCCGCCGGAATCCGTCAACACGAGCTTTGCACCGGCCATCAAGCACAGCGAATCCAGATAACCCAACGGTCCGACGATCCGCAGGTTCGGCCACCGGGCGATCTCATCCCAGTAGCCAAACTCCTTCAAGCGCGCCTGGGTCCGGGGATGCACGGGGAACGCCAGCGGCAGCTGCTTCTGGATCGCATCCAGTGCCGACAGGATTTCCGCGAGAACCTTCTTCGAATCCACGTTGCTCGGGCGGTGCAACGTGACGTATCCGTACTCTGAACCGAGCTTGAGTTCCTTGCCGATGTTGGATTGGCGGCTCTTGTCCCTGAGCCTGAGCAGCGTGTCGATCATCACGTTGCCCACGAAAAACACCTTCTCCTTGGCCACGCCTTCCCGCAGGAGGTTTTCTCCCGCATCCGCGCAGGTCGTGAAGCAGTAGTCGCTCAACGTGTCCGTCACCACGCGGTTGATCTCTTCCGGCATGGTCCGATCAAAGCTCCGCAGGCCCGCCTCCACGTGCGCCACGGGAATGCACAGCTTGGCCGCGACAATGGCCGCCGCCATCGTGGAGTTCACATCCCCAACAACCACGACCAGGTTCGGCCGGTCCGTCACCAGCAGCTTTTCCAACTCGATCATGATTCGGGCGGTTTGCCCGGCGTGCGATCCCGAGCCGACCCCCAGGTACACATCCGGTTTCGGCAGGCCCAATTGCTCGAAAAACAACTTCGACATGTTGTCATCGTAATGCTGCCCCGTATGCACGAGCACCGGGTCAAACTGGTCCCGATGACGCGCATACTCCGCCATCAGCGGCGCCATCTTCATGAAGTTGGGCCGCGCACCCACCACGTTGACAATCCGCAACCTCATCACGTCTTCTCAATCACCGCCAGCAATTCCGCCAGCGCACAGTACATCCACGCTTGCGTCCACCGCACGTAGCTCAGGCGATTGACGCAACACCGCCCGCGTTGATACCAGAAAAAACCCAGTTCGTCCCACATGTTATCCACGGCCCAGCGGGCCACCGACAGGGCCTGCTCGATTCGCCCGAACGCCAGGCAGGTCAGGATGCCTTGCGCGCTGCAATGGGTATCGAGGGGGTAATCGCCATCGTGATAATATCGTGGTGCGCCATCCGCCCGCCAAAATGTCCGCTCCCAAAACGCAAACCCGCGCTCCGCGTTCCCCGTGAAACTGCCGTCGCCCGTCCGGCTTTCGTATTCCTTGAGCGCCACGAGATTGTATCCCGTATGAAAATTGTCGATCCATCGCTGGTTGGCCGCCTCGCCGTACCACCACGAACCGTCCGCGCGCTGCCGCTTCACCGAGAATTCCAGGCAGTCGCGCCGCCCCAGCAAGGCCGCTCCCAGCATATTAACGTTGTGCACCTGGGAGTCGGTCTGCGGCACGTACGCCAACCACCGCTCGCCATTCCGCTCGCGCAATAAATGTCTCTCGATGACGCTCACATCACACTTCCGTCCCAGTCGCTGGCACGCCCGCGCCGCGAACACCGTGCAAATGAGGTTCGGCGTGCCGCGTGGCGCAAAAAACGCCCGCGATTGCCAGTCGAACGGGTAACCCCATCCGCCGTCCGTTGTCCGCAACGTTTCCAGTTCATCCAACAATCTCTCATCGCGACTTCCCATCGCCGCCAGCGCCAACGTCTTCGCGTTCAGCGTCGGCTCAATCCCGCATAACGGCCGCAGGTTGATCGGGCTTCGCCGATGCAACTGCGTCCACGCCTGCCGCGCGATCTTTCCCGGCAACACCCGCGCCAGCGGCGAGTTCAACCCGTCATATGGATCGTACCCGCGCCAGCCGCGCGCCGTGCAATACTCGTGCAGCTTCCGCCACACTTCGCGCAACCGTTCGCGGTCATTCACACGTGCCGCGGGCATCGTGGGAGCGTTCATCAGCGGTTACAATTCGACCGACCGCCCCGTCCGCATGGATTCCAGGACCGCCAACGTCGCCCGCGTGCTCTCCAGAATCTCGTCCACCGGAATCGGCATCGACCCGCCCGTTTTCACCGCCTGCACAAACTGCTTCACTTCCTTGGCCTGGCCCTTCTCGCGAAAATCGTCCACGACCACGTGCTGACCACCGCCAAACACCTCGAAGCGCTCCTTCTCCAGCCCTGCGTCCGCGACGTTGAAATAATCAATCGATCCCACTGAACCATCGGCGAACCGCAGCGAAACCTGCACGTTCTCCGCGCCAAACCCCTGGGCAAAGACCGACACCATTCGCGATCGGGCCGCAAACCGCAGAAAATCAATGAAATGGCACACCTCGCCGAGGATTCGTCCGCCGCCCGCGTCGGGGTCGTTGATCCAATGCTCCGCGGGCAACGGCTGCACGCTCACGCGATAGCGCATCACCAGTGGCGCCGTCAGCTCGCGCACCTTGGCCGCGAACGGCGCAAACCGCCGATTGAAGCCGACCATCAGCCGCGTGTTCCCCGAGTCCTTGATCGTGCGGATGACCTCCTCAAGTTCCTCGTGGCGCAGGCATAGGGGCTTCTCACAGAACACGGCTTTCCCGGCCCGCAGCGCCTCGCAGACAATCGACGCGTGCAAATCATGTCGCGTCGCAATCGCCACCGCGTTCACCGCTTTGTCCGCCAGCACGTCGCGCCAAGTCGTCGTGCAACTCTCGAAACCAAACTTCTCCTTCGCCTTCTCGGCCTTTACGCCCGTCGCCGTGCACACGGTCCGCAACGTCACATCCGCGTTCGCCTTGAACTGCGGCAACAGTACGCCTTGCGCGTAACGGCCCGCGCCGATAACGCCCAGCACGACCGACGCGTGGGGGGCAGCCGGCGAAAGACGCTTCGGAGTCGTTTCGACCTTCCCACCTCGTCCGTCCCCCTTCGGATACTGCAAGAGCACCCCCACGAAACGTTCTTCGGTCTTCCCGGCGATCAACTCGTACGCCTTGGGCGCATCGTCGATCGCAAACGTGTGGGTGATCAGCGGCGCCACATTGACTCGCTGTGATGCCAGCAACCGGACGAACGCCTCCATGTTCCGCTGCTCGGTCCAGCGCACGTAACCAATCGGATAATCGACGCCCTTTTCCTCGTACAACGGATCATAGCGGCCCGGCCCGTAGCTGCGCGAAAGCCGGAATTCGAGTTCCTTCGCGTAAAACAGGTCGCGCGGAATTTCCATTCCTGTCACGCCGACCATCACCACCCGCCCGCAGTCACGGCAAATCTTTGCGGCCAACTCAATCGGCTCGTTCGTCGTCGTTGTCGCCGCGATGATCGCCGCGTCCACCCCGAAACCGTTCGTCAATGCCGCTGCCGCTCTCTCCGCATCTTGCTGCGGCAATCTCACCACGGAATCACAGCCGCATCGACTGGCCAGATCCGCCGCCGCCTCATTCACGTCCACGCCCAGCACGCAGCAACCCGCCGCCTTCAATATCTGCACAGTCAATTGCCCGACCAACCCCAGGCCAATCACCGCGACCACTTCCCCGATGCGCACATCGGCCTGCCGCACCCCCTGCATCGCAATCGCGCCGAGCGTGGTGAACGCCGCGTGCTCGAACTCGACGCTCTCCGGCAATTTCGCGCACAGGTTCTGCGGCACGACCACCATCTCGGCATGGCTCGCGTAATCCTGGCCGGCGCACGCCACACGGTCGCCGACCGACAGCTCGATCACGCCTTCGCCGACCTCGACGATGGTGCCCGCGCACGAGTAACCCAGCGTCTTCCATTGATCGAGCTGCGATTGCACTTTGCGCACCGCCGCCGACAGCCCCTCGCGTTTGACCGTATCCACCACGCGCTTGACCAAATCCGGCCGCGAACGCGCCTTGCCGACGAGCGATTGCTGCGCGAGGTTGACCGTCGCCCGTTCCGTGCCCGCGCTGACCAGCGAAAACGCGTTGCGCACGCGCACGCAACCCGGCGCGAGCGCCGGTGGCGGCACGTCCACCAACTTGATCTGACCGCTCTTGAAGTCCTGGATGAGTTGTTTCACGGCTCAAGCAATCCTTTGGCTCGAAGTTCCTGCACAATCCTGAGGAACTGCTCTGATTGAGCGGAGTTGCCCACGGTGACGCGCAAACATCCTTTCATCTGCGGGACCGAATCCTTGTTGCTGACGTACACGTCCCGTGCCGCCAGCGCCTGCGCCGCCCGCGCGGGCTCGCGCACCTGCCAAATGATGAAATTCGCCTGCGTATTGTACGCGACAAATCCGAGTTCCTTCAACCCGTCAATGATCGACTGTCGGGCGCGACCGCACGCGGCCACCGTTTCGCGCATGTATGCCAAGTCTGACATCGCCGCCAACGCCGCGACTTGCGTCAACCCGCTGACGGCCCACGGCGCGAGCACGCGTGCCAACACGCCCAGCACCGCCGGCTGGGCGACCACGTAGCCGCACCTCATGCCCGCCAGGGAAAATGCCTTGGAGAATGAGCGCAACACCAGCAGGTTCGGGTGGCTCTCAATCAAATCGACACAGCTCACGCCATAATACTCATTGTATGCCTCATCGAGCACCACCAGCGCATCGCGTCGCTTTTCCAGCAGCGCCTGGATCCGTTCCCGCGGGTAGCCAACCCCTGTCGGATTGTTCGGGTTCGCCAGATAGAGGATCTTGTGCGCGCCGCCCGTGGCGAGCAGTTCCTGGAAATCGGGCGCGAACAGCTTGCTGAATTGGAAGGATTCGATGCGGGCCTGCTGCAGTTTGCATTGCACCGCGAACACGGCGTACACGGGCGACACGATCAATACGGAGTCGTCCTTCGTCAGGAACGCGCGCGCAATCAGTTCCATCGCCATGTTCGAGCCATTCGCCACGAGCACGAAATCCGCGGGCACATTCAGGTAACGGCCAATCGCCCGCCGTAACGCGGAGCACGAACTGTCGGGATACCAATTCAGCGTTGCGTTCTGTGCCACGGCCGCGCGCAAGGCCGCCAACACCTGCGGCGACGGTGGCGCCTGGCACTCATTCAAATCCATCTTCAGCACGTTGCGGCCGCCCGGGACAGGCGCGGCGGCATGATAGCCGTCCAATGCCGCCACATGCGGCGGCACCCACTTGTCGATTGGAGAAGCCGTCATCCTTGGAATTCCCTTCGTACGGGTTCGTGCGCGTTCCGTTCAATCTGCCGTTGCACGCGCAGCCAGTTTACCCGTTTGGCGCAGTTGCGCAACGCTTTCGGGAGCAGTTTGCGCACCCGCGGAGCCGTGTTCGCGCGCCAGTCCGAGTCCGCCGCGTGCAGCGCCGCCAAGTCCTGTGTCGGCCCGTATAGTTTGCGCGCCGCCTTCCGCAGCAGGTCCGGCGTCAATTCCCCCGACGCGTCGGAAAACTCAACGCACGCGCGCCCGACATCCACCGCGTAATGCGCGTCGCTCCCAGCCTGCGCGGGCAGCCCGCGCTCGCGGGCCAGCTTCGCCGCCGCCGCGTTGCGCTCGGCCGGCTCGTAACCGTTGCAGACCTCGATGGCGTCGGCGGAGCGCAACAGTTCCTCATCCAGACCCGCGCCCAACAGTCCCGACACCGGGTGGAACGGATGCGGCAGCACGACAAAGCCCCGTTGCGCGCGGATTTCATCCACCGCTCCCCGCCAGCTTCGCGCCGCGATCTTGCGCTCTAGGAACAGGCCGATGAGGTGCGCGCCGCCTTCCAACGAGACTTCCGTGCCCACGATGATGGCGAGGCCGTGGTTCTTGTCGCGCGCGCGCAACGCGCCTTCGACCTCGTCGTGGTCGGTGATCGCCAGGTGCGTCAACCCGCGCCGCGACGCCTGCTCCAGCACCGCGTCCACCGCCGCGAAGCTGTCGTGCGAGTAGCACGTATGACAATGGAGGTCGGCGCAAATCATTGCTTCACCAGGCTCACCACGTTGCGGATCTTGCCGCTTGGTTCGGGTTGAATATGGTCGACCAATTCGAAATCGATCGTCACCGCGTCGCCCAGGAAGCGCGCGAGCTTGCCGCGAAGCTCGTCCGCCTCGGCCCCGTCGAACGCGCGCGCGGGCACGATGCGCACGACCACGGCGTTCGGGCCGGTCTGCACCACTTGGAACTGGCGTACCTTCTCGTGCGTCTCGAACAGCGTGTAGAACCGCACCGACGGGACATATTTCTGCTCGCCCGTGACGATCATGTCGTTGACGCGGCCAAGAATGCGCTCGATGCACGGCAGTCCGCGTCCGCAACCGCACGGCTCTTTCGCCGGAACCGCCAGGTCGCCGAGGTCGTAACGGATCAGCGGCATGGCGTGGTTGATCAGGCCCGTGCCGACCATGCGCTGGCCGGCCTCGCCCGCACCGTTGGCAACCGGCGCGAGTTCGAGAATGCCGCCCTCGCCATTCACGTGGAACGGACCGCAGCGCTCACATTGGCAGGCGGTGACCACGCGCTCGTTGCTGCCCCACCAATCATACACGGGACATTGCAGCACGCGCTCGATCACCACGCGCATCTCGGGCGAGAGCGTCTCGCTGGAACTGAGCACGCCGCGCGGCGCGTGCACCCGGAGTCCTTCGCTGGCCGCGAATTGCGCAAAAATGTAGATCGACGACGGATAACCGCGGACGAATTCCGGCTGGAAGCGATTGAACTCCTCGACGAACGCGCGCAGATTGGCGGGTTTCATGTCGTACACGCTGAAGAAAAGCGTCCGCGTGCGCCGGTGGTGTTCCCACAACGGGTCGCGTTCCGTCTTCGGGATATAGTGGCGAAAGGCCACGATGCGCGCGCCCGTGTGATAGCCCGCCCAGCGCCAGAAACGGATCGAGTATCCCATTTCGCAGGCCTTTTGCCCGACCGTGAGGAAAAACCGTAGCGGCTCGCCCGTCGAACCGCTCGTGTGATCTTCGATCAGGCGGCTCCGGTCGCAGCGACGGTTGAGAAACTGGTCGGGATTGTCCCGCACCTGTTGCTTTTCCAACACGGGAAGTCGGGCCAGGTCGGACAACTCGCGAAAGTCATCGGGCGTCGCGCCGAGCTTCTGGAACAGAGATTGATAGTAGGGCACGTTCGCGGCGGCCTCGCGAAGAAGCTCGCGCAACCGGCGAAGCTGCAACGCGTGCAATTCATCGGCGGACAGCCATTGTGTCCGCCGCAACTCGCGCAGATACACCCAACCGCCTTGCAGATAGCGGAACAGCACGTGGGGTTGGGGAGGCGCCGGGTTCATCAGTCGTCTGACACACCCTTCCTTTGAAAACGTGAACGGCATTTGCCCTTAGTGTCCACGGCCACGGGCGCTGAAGTCTTGCAGGTACAGCAACTCCGTGAGGATACGAATGAAGCGGAAGACAGCCGCGCAACCAAGGCCAACATTTGGGAGAGGGGCCTCATGCTCATGTCCATATGCCTGATTCTGACCGTATCGGGAGTCGGTTTGTCCATTCGGTTAATAGGCGCCACGGCCCTGGGCCACGACCCGTAAGGTGCGCGCCATTAGATACAGATCCAGCCATGGGGACCAGTTGCGAATGTAATAGGTATCCAAGCGCTTCTGGATTTCCAAATCACCCTCGCTACGGGAGGTCACTTGCCACAGACCCGTTATTCCCGGGAGCACGCCGCGCCGCAACGTCCGAAACTCTTCGTCGAAGGCCTGCAGGTGATAATTGGGGAATGGCCGTGGGCCGACCATGCTCATCTCGCCCACGATCACGTTCCAAAGTTGGGGCAATTCATCCAGACTGAACTTGCGCAAAAACCATCCGACACCGCGTAGAATCCGTGGATCATTTTTCAGTTTGAAATAACGTTGCCATTCGTTTCGCGCCTCCGCATCTCGTTCCAAAAGCTTCTCCAGTCGCTTTTCGGCATCGACGTGCATCGTGCGCAGCTTCCACATACGGAAGCGTCGGCCCTGAAACCCCTCGCGTTCCTGACTGTAGAACGGGTTCCCGCGGCTGACCAGTTGAATCCAGCACACCAGCAGCAGCAGCAGCGGTGAAATCAACACCACCAAGGGAACCGCGATCGCCAGATCGAGACTGCGCTTGAGCCAACGGTTGCTGGCAATCAGGAGATTATGCCGTATCTCCAAACCGAGAATGCCTCCCACGTCGCGCGCCACGATCCACAGGCTCGTCAAGCCTCCCAGTTCCGGGATGACCATCATGTGCGGGAAACAATCGCCATATTCTTGATGGATATCGAACATTCGCTTGTTGGAGTCCTCGTCCAACGCCACGATGCAATAGGAAATCGTGCGTTCCCGTCTCAGTTGCCACGCCCGCTCCAGCTTGCCCAGAACCGGCACGCCGTCGATGTCCGGCTCGGCGCCAGGTGAGTCGGTCAGAATGCCCACCGGTTTCAGCCCAAGCTCTGGTTGCCGCTGGAGGATATCCACGACCCGTCGGGCGGTTCGCCCCGACCCAAGAATCACGACGGACGATCCCCACCAGGGTCGTTGGGCGCACAGATTCCGTACCAATGCGCGCCCCGAGGGCACGAGAACCAACGCGATGAGCCACGCGGCACCCACAACCAGACGCGAAAAAAACAATCCTCCTAGCAGAACATACATTCCCACCACCACTGTCATGAAGGCCCAGGTTGTGCCCACCGAAGTGCGCCGCAATTCTTCCACCGGCGTGATGAAGATTCTCGCCGTTAGACCTGCCCCACGGTACAAGCCCTCAATTCCGAACGTCAACACCCAGAGGAAGAGTGCAGGCCACAACCTCAAATACCGGGGATAGTCGAATCTGCCGAACATCGAGAACCTAAGCCCCATGCCGATTCCCCAAGCCAAGCTGAGGCTGCAGAGGTCCGACAACACCAGCAAAAACATCATCGCCCAATGTTGAGCTGATCGGACCGCTCGGGAATAGAGCGTTGTCGCCGTCCGACTCGACTCGGACGGCGGTAATTCCCGGGTCGCTCTGTCGGGATCCACCTGTTGTAATGAGGGTTTCGCGCTCATCATCATCAGTTCCTAACTTGCACCAAATCGGTCACGGTTTTCGACTCCAGCCAGCAGTTGCCGCATGACCAACCAGAGAAAGCGCGGGTTGTTCTTGAAATAGCGCCGCCACAGCCGACGCGGATCCATAAGCAGGCGAAACGCCCATTCCAAACCGCACCCCCGCATCCAACCCGGGGCCTGTTTGACCCGGCCTGAGTGAAAATCGAATGCGGCGCCCACCGCTAACATCACGGCCTGCACGCGGCCCCGATGTTGGGCGACCCAATGCTCCTGTTTGGGACAACCGAGCCCGATCAACAGGATACGCGTTCCCGAGGCGTTGATCGCCTCCACGACTGCCTCGTCCTCTTCACGCGTCAATGGCCGAAACGGCGGCGCGTAGGTGTAGCCGATTTGAAGCTGCGGAAATCGCGCCCGGTAGCTCCGCTGCAGCACGTCCAATACCTCTTGCGTTCCGCCGTACAATCCCACAGGAATCCCCGCTTCGGCGGCAGCCCGGCACACTTTCAGGGTCAGGTCTGGCCCATAGACCCGTGTTTGATCTTTCAGTCCCAAGCGTCGCAACACCCACACCAGCGGCATTCCGTCAGACGTGACGAGATCCGCGGCATTGATCACTTTCTGGAAGTCGGGCGAATCGCAACCTTCCATGACCATGTGGACGTTGCAGGCGCAGACGCACCGCGACTCGCCCGCTCGTGCCCATTGGAGAATGCGCGCAGAGGCGTCGTCGTAACTTGTCGCGTCCACCCGCGTTCCCAGTATGTAACGATATTGGAGGTCGGTCATCACGGCCTGTGACTGTGGTCTTAAACCTTCACTTGCATTACAGCGCAACTAATAGCAATTCAACGCAACTAAACAGCAATTGGCCTACCAAAACATGCCGCATCAAAATCCGCCTAACCTGTTGACTGGACGCTCATTCCCGCCTGCCACAGGCCAAAACATCGGGGCGGCCACCCCGTTTCGGGCCCTCACTGGTGGCGGTCCGTTGTGCCCCAGCCGCCCGATCGCGTTGAGCCGCCAATGTCTCAAACACGTCGATCATCCGGTTTCCATAATGTTCATGCGTATAGAAATCCTGGAAACGCCGCCGGTTGGCCCCGCTCATCCGCGCCCGCATCGCCGGGTCACGGATGATGCGTAGTACCTTCTCCGCCAAATCCTCCACATCGCGTGGGCTGGCCAAAAGACCGTTCACTCCATCCTCGATGATCTCGGGAATCGCCGCCCACCGGGTCGTGACCACCGGCAGCCCCGCTTCCAATGCCTCGACGACGACGAGCGGGTGCGCTTCCAGAGGATAATACGTCGGGTAAACGAAGGCATCCGCGTCCGCCAACAACTGCCATTTCCGTTCGCCCCACACCACACCCGCAAAACAAATGCGCTCTTGGAGCTTGGATTCCCGAATCTTCCGCTCCGCCTCCATCCGGTCGCTCTCAACCTGCCAGTCTCCCGCGAAAACAAACCGCACCTGCGGATGTGCCGCAACAATCTTTGGCGCGGCATCCAACAGCACAAACACGCCCTTCTCGCGAATCAGGTTGCCGAGAAACAGCACCGTGAACGGATGGTCGGCGGCCACGGAACGTTGGGGAACCTCCGAGGTTTCGATGCCGCTGCCCACCACAAAGATCTTCTCCGCGGGCAACCACCGCTCAAAGTTGAAGCGGAGATTCTCCCCCATGACGATTGCCCCGGCCGCCCTGGAAACCGTGTCGTCGACGAGACGTTGGATCCGAGGCGTCGACCGCTTGTAAAACTCGGCAAATCCGTTCTCGTGCGCGTACAAGACCGATGGCACCCCAAATAGGCGCGCGACCCGGACCAGCAGCCATTCCTTGAGAAAGGCGTTGCGATTGGCATTGATCGATAGACAACAGTAGTCGAACCGGCCCCACACCAGCCGCCCCGTGAGCTGGAGGAGCATCTTCACCAACAACAGCAGCTTGCGCAATTGCACGCGCTCCAACTCACTCACCTTCCTGGACACGGTCTGGTCGATAAAGGCCACGTCGATCCGTTCCGGGAACGTGGATCGCATCAGCGCCTGGAACGTCACGCTCGGTCCAAAATACGGCGGTGGCAAAACACCGATGACGAGGACTTGTAGCTTCCGTACGCGCATTCACACAACCGTACACGCAACGTCCGGGAATGTCGAGAATCGGCAACTTTTGGTAGTGCGTCAGTTTGAATCAAAATACTATTTCTCCACCCAGTTCTTAACCAACGCCATAGCCACAATCGTGAACCAAACGACGATAAAAACAATGATGCCTTCCTTTTCGCTCCATCCTGCCGGGCTAGGCCATCCTTTCTCTTGGTCAAAGAGCGCGGCAAGGGCTTCGGTAATAATCGCCGCAGCAAGGGTGATCGTCGCTAGAGCAAGAAGGTTGTCAAGCACAGGACGATTTTACCACGATTCGGATTCGTTTGCCTACCACACAAATGTGTGAAACTGTCGCGCCAGGGTGAAAAGTGAGGTCAAATCGTGTGCGGTTCAGAAGGCGGTGGCTCCGGCATGGTTATGCGCGGCAAGCTGGTTGATGTCGGTGGGCCGTTTCCTGCTTGAACGCTTAGGCATACCCGCATCATGGCACACCCGCTCAGGACTGGCAAGCCCCACCGGATTCAAACTGACGCACTACCCAACTCTTCGTTCGTTCCTGCGCCTCAATCGTTTGGCCCGATAAATGGCTTGCTGCAAGGCATATGGCCTGCTACAACCCTGCGCATGAAAATTTTTGTCACCGGCGGCGCGGGATACGTTGGCAGCGTCTGCACCGAAGAATTGCTTAACGCCGGCCATCAAGTGGTCGTGCTCGATAACCTCAGTGAGGGACATCGGGCCGCCATCGACGAGCGCGCGGAGTTCATCCAGGGCGACCTCGCGAGCCGCGCCTTGGTGCTGGAAGAGATGAAACGCGTGCGGCCCGACGCGGTGATGCATTTCGCGTCGAACACGCTCGTTCCCGCCAGCATGATCCATCCCGGCCTCTACCTCGGCGACAACATTTCCAACGCCGTGAATCTGCTCGACGCGTGCGTGGCGACCGGTGTGAAGAATTTCGTGTTCTCGTCCTCCTGCTCCATTTTCGGCATTCCCAAGACCGTTCCCATCACCGAGCTTACTCCGAAGGAACCCATCAATCCCTACGGGGAGTCCAAGTGGACGGTGGAGCGCACGCTGGCGTGGTACGAAAAACTCTTCGGCGTGCGCGCCGTGTGCCTGCGCTACTTCAATGCCGCGGGGGCCACACAGAAGTTTGGCGAACACCACGTTGAAGAGACGCATTTGATCCCGAACGTCCTCAAGGTGGCCCTCGGACAAAAACCCGCCGTCGAAATCTACGGCACGCAGTATCCCACGCCCGACGGCACCTGCATCCGCGACTACGTTCACGTGGTCGACCTGGCGCAGGCGCACATGCTGGCGCTTCAGGCGAAACGCTCCGACGCCTTCAATCTCGGCAGTGGCAACGGTTACTCCGTCAGGGAAGTCATCGAAACCGCCCGCAAGGTGACGGGGCGAACCATCCAGGCGGTGGAACGGCCGGCCCGACCGGGCGACCCGCCGAAGCTGGTGGCCGACTCCACAAAAATCAGCAAGACCCTCGGCTGGAAACGGCGCTTTGACTTGGTTGAGCCGATTCTGGAAAGCGCGTGGCGCTGGCACCTCGCCCATCCCAACGGCTACGCGTAGTCGCTGAACGCCGTCGGTTTTTTCGGACTTTATGACGCCTCTCGCGAACTTGCACCCCGGCCCGGAGGCGCAGGCGCAGCCGCGACGATCCAGCCCCTCGTCCCACGTGTTACTTATCCTGATCGCACTCCTCACGGCTGTCAGCCATTTCATTCTCGGGACGTGGTACTGGAGTCAATGGGTCAACAAAGAAAAGAATCCGCCACATCCCCCACTCGAACTCCGGGGTGAGGATTATCTGCGAACTTTTTCGGGTTGGGGAAGCCTCAACGAACGCGATTCGTCCGCGTACAACACCGCCGCGCTGAACGTCATCAAATCGGGCGTGCCGCGCACGCGGTCGGGTGCGGTCCACATGCACGCACCCATCTATTGCTACTTTCTCGCGCTCTGTTACGGAATCGGCGGTCAGAATCTTGTTTCCGTGGCTGTTCCCCAGGCGATGATGGCCGGGCTGATATGTTTCCTCGTCGGCCTGGTCGCCGGTCGCATCGCGCCGCAGCGCAAGACCGCAGCCACGCTCATCGCCGCCCTCCTCTATCTCGTGAACCTGCGGGCGGCCATGTACGTGGGTTTCGTATATCCCACCGTCCTGCTGATGTTGCTGACCGCGCTGACCATGGCGGCGGCTGACCGCTCGTCGCAGAAGCCGGCGGTTGCCGTCATTGTCGGGACCATGGCGCTGGCGACGTTCGCCCAAGCCGCGTTTTTTGGAGTGGCGAGCGGTGTGGCGGCGTGGCTGCTGTTGCAATCGTGGCGCGAACGAAGTGTGTCGCAATTGTTCGGGGGCATTGCCATGTTCGTGGTTGTGGCGCTGAAAATAGTGGCGAGCACTGTGGGCGGTACCAAGGATGACTTGCAGCAGCTGGACCGCGGAATTCTCTGGGAAGTCAACAATCCGCATTTTGAAGGCATGCGGTTGACCAGCCTTTGGGAGAACCGCCCCGGCAATCCGTGGACCTCGTGGCATGAGTCCGAACAGGAACAGCAACGCTACGATTCGTACATGGCCCGGGCGCAGGGGGACGGTCAGCGCGCCTCTTTTCTCTGGATCCGCGAGAATCCCGGCCCCTATGCCACGCTGTGCGCGATCCGTCTCCGTACCGCCTTGAGTCCGTTCACCGGACAGATGTCGCCGCGCAATCGAGTGATCTCCACGGTGATTTGGCTGCTGCTCTTTCCCGCCTCAGTTTATGGACTCTGGGTGTTGCGCCGCCACGCGACGGGGGCGTTGGTCATGCTGGCCTACGCGGGTTACACGGCCCTGGCCACATTCATCACGGAGGACTGGTACCTGCGCTTCCGACTGCCCATCGAAACGATGCTCGCCGTTTCTGCGGCAGTAGGTTACACCGCGCTGGCTGAGACCTGTCGTCAGCGAGTCGCCCGCCGGCGCCGCGCGAGCAATTCCTCGAACACGGCCGCCATCCGCTGACCGTAGTGCTCGACGGTGTAGAAGCTCGCGTACTTCCGGCGGTTGGCCTCCGCCATCCGCGCGCGAAGCGCCGGGTCGTTGGCCAGCGTGACGATTTTCTCGGCCAGATCGCCGGCGTCCTTCTCGGCCACAAACAGGCCATTCACGCCCTCCTCCACGATCTCGGGAATCGCCGCCCGCCGCGTGGCGATGACCGGCAACCCGACGCCCATCGCTTCCGGCAAAACCTGGCCAAATGTTTCGTAGTGGTAGAACGTCGGAAACACCATCACGTCGCCCCGGCAGATGGCCTCCCACTTCGCGGCGCCCGTGACCGCCCCGGTAAACTCGACGACGGAGGCCAGACCGCGGTCCTGCACCATCCGCTCCGCTTCGACTCGGTCTTGGGCGTTCCACCATGCGCCCGCGAAGACAAAATAAGCCTCGGGACAGCGCGCCCGCACCAGCGGAATCGCATCGAGGATGACAAATGCCCCCTTCTCGCGCACCAGATTGCCGAGATAAAGCACGGTAAACCGGCCGCTCGGCTTGACGACCGGCGGCAGCGTGGCCGGCACTTCGATCCCGTAGGGAACCGCGAACACCTGGTCCTCGCGGAGATGACCCAGGAAATTGAACCGCAGGTTCCGGCCCGGCACCGTTGCCGCCACCGCGCCGCGAATCGTCCAATCGATCACGCGTTGCAGCCAGCGCGGGGACTGGTCGCGAAACTCCGGCAGGTTGTTGCCGTGGCCGTAGAGGACAACGGGCACGCGAAAGGCCCGAACGATGGCCAGCATGAGCGCATCTTTGAGGAACGCGTTACGGTTAACCGAGATCGGGTAAAACGCAAAGTCGAACCCCTGGCTCGTGAGGCGCCACCATTCGGTCCCGATCAGCCGGCCCAGCCGGGCCAGTTTGCGCCAGTGAAACACTTCCAATTCCCGGTAGTCTCGCACCACGTTCAGGTTCATAAAGCTCACATCGAACTGTCTGGCAAACGGAGACCGCAACAGCGCCTGATACGCGATGGACACGCCGTGGATCGGCGGCGGTAGATAGCCCAACACCAGAACACGCGGTCGTTGTCCGGCCCGCGACAGGCTTCGAATCCGCCGGATGCGCTTCAGGCGGTAATACCAGTTGACGATCCCGGCCCAGGGCCGCCGCGCCAGAAACACCGGCAATCCGCCCGTACGCCAGTATTCCCGCCGAATCCGGTCCATATCGGTCCCTGTGCGTTGCGCGCCGGCGACCGACTTGGCGTCGACATGCCAGCGAATCTGTCCGCGCACCTGCGGTACGTACACCAGCCGCCCGTGCCCGGCCACGCGCAGCCACAGTTCGTAGTCAAACCCATTGTCGTACTCGGCGCGCAGTGGACCGGCTTTTTCCAGAAGCGTGCGGCGGAAAAACACCGACTGCTGCCCGATGTAATCGATACCGTACAGCAGCGCCCGGTAGTCAAACGGGATGCCATAGAACATCCGTATGTGCGTGCCCTCCGCATCAATAATGCGCAGGTCGCCGTACACCAGGTCCGCGCCAGTGCGCTGCAGCGCCTCCACGGCGAGGCGAACGGCATCGGGATCCAGCAGGTCATCCGAGTTCAGCCACGCGAGAATCTCACCGGTGGCGAGTGCGAACCCTTTGTTGATCGCATCCACCTGCCCGCGGTCGCGCTCCGAGACCCAGCGGATGCCCGGCGCCGCGCGAAGAATATCCACCGAACCGTCCGTCGAGCCTCCATCCACGACAATGTGCTCGATGTGCGGGTAATCCTGCTCCCGAATGCTGTCCAAGGTCTGCGGCAGAAACCGCGCCTGGTTAAATGATGGTGTCACGATTGTGACCTTGGGTTCGGCCATAGGCGTGGCCCATTTAACCACAGGGTGACGCAATGTCCAGTGGCCCGTGATGTTTCTGGAAGATCACCGATACTGGCAGAGATCCGCCCCCGCGCAGGTTGATTCACGCCAAGGCGTTCGGGATGGGCACCTGTGCCTGAGACGTCAGGGCAACGGGAGGGTACCGGCGCTCTCGTAAGCGGGCGCAGCCCGGTCGGTTTTTTCGACAGGCAGGCGAACCACGTACCACGTAGTGGGTCCCAGCCGGGCTTTGATCGTCAACGTGACCTGGCCGACCACGGTGCCATTTACTTGCTTGACCCATGAGGGAACCCATTCGTCCAGCCTGATTCCAGCCATGGTTGTCTGGTTTCCGTCGGTGCCCGCCACGACGTATTCGATACCGCGCTCCCGAAGATAGCTTACGGGGTCGGAAGGCAGCAAATGCCAGACGCGCCGCGAAGCAAAGGGACGCCAGAGCGACGCTTCCGGTGGATCGCCAAAAACAGCGTAGCCGATCTGGTGAACCCCGGGCGGTAACAGATCGCGCACCGGTTTGAGAACATCCCACCGCGAACCGAATACGGAGTAGACCAGATCGGCACGCTGCAACACCGCACTGGCAGGATACCGCTGGCGCAGGGCAGACAGCGTGCTGCGGGCCGGCCACAAAGGGCGGGTCGGCGCCACCACAACGACAATAACGGCCAACAAGAAGGTTCCCGCAGCCATCCAGCGCCACCACAAGGCACGAACGATCCATTGGTGGGAGCTTCCCATCAGCAATGCCGGAACGAGCAGGACATAGTACGGAGCGATCAGGCGTGCGACTGTTGCCAAGCCCATTTTCGTCATGTACGCGAGGAGCGCGACATACGGTGACCAGCGCAACCCAGACTGAAGCCAGCGTCGCGTTGGTGGCGGCGGCGGCCGGCGGCTGGACTCCGTGCGTGACCACCGCAGGATCATGGCCCCCACGACCGACACCACGATCATCACACTGATGGCGAAACCCAGACCGGCCCCGTCCTCCAACGGAAGCTCGCCCAGATCGGTGATATGCAGACGGTTCCCCTCAAAGTTCTGCCATCTCGGCGAGGAAACGAGGTCCGGCGCGCACCGAGTAACAAAACTGTCCCACCATTTCGTAATGGGATAGAAGGTCGGGACCACATTCTGAACAACGAGCGCGACGGTATTGCCCGCAATTCCAGTCAACGGACGAAGCTGAGTCATCGAGGAATCCTCCGCCGAAGCCCCGCTCCAGTCGCCGCAGTATCGATAGTTCAGCACCGCGCTTGGGAGAAAGGAAATCAGCAGTGACACCGATACGACGAGGCAACCCATCGCCCTCTGGCGGGTGAGCAACCGGGCCGACGGGACAACGGCAATCAACCAGGGCAATAAGAGCGGTAGGTTGCTGGCCTTACTTCCGGCCAACAACCCGGCCGCCAGAACGGACAGCCAGACGTCGGATACACGATTTGACTCCCTTGCCCGCAAGGCAAAATCAACGGCCGCCAGGGCATACACGACCGCGAACACATCATTCGTGATTCCACCCGCTTGCAGGAGAAAACAATAGCCCGACGGCAACAGCCACATCCAATGCCAGGCGACGCTGGGACGGACTCCCAACCGACGGAACACGCTGAACAACAACCCCGGCAGGAGGAGATAGGTAATGGCATTGATCCCAAAGAGCCAGCGATCGGTATGCAGGAACAGAATCAGTGGAGTTGATAACCATTCAAAACCACAAGCCCGGGTATTCAGTTTGGTAAAGGATGTGTGAATCCAATGCCAGCGGCCCGCGGCCAACCAGTGCAGGGTGCGCGGAATCCGATAGGCCAGCGCGTCCAGATTACCCGGCGGGTAGATGATCCCGCCGACAATCGCCAGAAATGCCAGCAGAAGAAACGCCGCCGGAAACGGACGACCGAACCGGCATCGCAGTATCGAGTGCCATCGATGTACCCGCGCCGGCAGAGGCACCGGCGCCGCTGGCCTGCGGATCGCCAGCCAAATGACCGCGATCCCCATTCCCAGCAATGTCAGCACACCATAACCGATGGCATTTAATTCATGGACGGCGGACAGTATCCAGCCCGCCGCGGTCAGAATCGCGCAGAGAAGTATCCAGACAGTAACCATGATGACGACAACTACGAATTGCAGCCCGACTGTGAAAGTTTTGCGAAACTGTTGGTCCGTCCCGTCAACTGCGGGTGAATATACTTTTCGGTTCTCCTCCGGCGCAATCCATTTTGTGGCCGCTCGCTCCGGTCTTCCTCGGAGCATGTGTCTGAGGGCTTCCGGTTCTCATCGCCGGCGAGAAACCAGCGAAATGCTGTCCGCTTCATTGGATCATCACGAATTGGTTTGAAAGACTACTCATGCTCGCCACCCACAAAAAACGGAAGCAGCCGCGCGCCAGTCACGCTCTCTTCAAACTCCGCCGCGAACCGTTTCCTGGCGGCGTCGGACATGTTCTGCAGTGTCGTCGGACTCTCCAGCAATTGCAGCATCTTCGCCGCGCTTTCGGCCGGCTGATCCAAATTCCAGTAACAACCCTCGACGCCATCGCGAAAGACTTCCGGAATCCCGCCCACGGGCGCCGCCAGTATCGGCACACCACAGGAAAGGGCTTCAATCAAGGCGATCAGCTTGTTGTCCATTGCCGCAATTATGACAGCAAACCTCATACGCTGGCAAGAACCTCGCGGCGTCCGGTTGCCGCCCCGCACATCCCTGCCACCCTGCGGACATATGGCCGATCTTCAACCCCTTCCCCCCTCCACGGTTGCGGCCTTCGCCAACGCTTTTGGCTTGCACATCGGCTCAATCGCCGTACCTTGACCGCCGCGAGGAGATGAAGCTGGATGAAAGTGGCTGTCGAGACGAACTGGCTATACATTATGCGGCGGGGCTGCGCCCGATATGTTCGTGGCTTGCTGCTTGGCTTGGAGGAATTGAAAGCCCCGGACCTCGAGTACTTCCATCTCGCCTGGCCGGTCGAAAACTACTCCCATGGCCAGCCGCTGAGGGCAATCAAGACCGCGTATCGTGAACTCGTATGGGCCCATTGGCATGCGCCCCGCATCCTCCGAGAACAGAAGGCGGATCTTGTCCATCTCACGGGCCATATCCTCGCGTACTTGCGGTCGCCCAAGCGCATCTACACATTGTATGACCTTGACATCATTCATCATCCAAAGAGATTTCGTCCGTGGTCACGGCATCGTCTGCAACGACATCTCCCGACGATAGCAAGAGCCGATGCAATCATATGTATAAGTCGGTTTACGGCAGACGAAGCCGTCCGTCTTCTGGGGGTGCCAGCATCGAAGTTGCATGTCATTTACCCGAGCTGTCACTTCACCCTCGAGTCGGCACTGCGTGAGGAAGAGCCTCCCCCACAACCTCTGCCACCTGCGTTCTTCCTCTTTGTTGGCGCACTGGAGCCGGGCAAGAACCTGGCGCTCCTGCGGCGGGCTTACGAGCAGGCGGCCAGCCACGGCGTCAACCTGCCGACCCTTGTCATTGTCGGTGGGCGCGAACCGGGTCTTGCCGATGAAGGCAAACCACCGCCCAACTGGCTCTATCTCGGCCATATCTCGGACCAGCAACTCTACTACCTGTACCGTCGTGCGCTCGCTCTCGTCTTCCCAAGCCGGTATGAAGGCTTCGGCCTACCCCTCGTGGAAGCCATGACCCTCGGATGCCCTGTTCTCTGCTCCCCGGTGGCCTCGCTGCCCGAGGTGGGTGGAGATGCCGCCTTATTTGTGGAGCAGACTGAAGAAGCATACTTGGATGCCATGCGAAGACTGGCTTCCGACGAGGGGTTGCGCCGTGAGCTATCCGAGCGGGGTTATCGTCAGGCCAACCAGTTCTCTTGGCTGCGCTGCGCGACCGAAACTGTCGCCGTCTACCGCAAGACTCTCCATAGCTGAGCACATCTACGAGGGTGGTCCTATGCTTCCGGCGCAAGCCCCATGGCCGGCATTTCATCCACGACTGCATTGAGAGCGTCCGTGCACAAATGGAAGCCGAGGGCTACGGGTATGCCATCCGTCTGCCGGCCAACGACGTATTGCAGCAGGAGATCGAGCCGCTGCTGACCTGTCCGGTGGGCCGTCTCTCGAACGCGCCGGTGGTCTGTTATGCCGACTTTTTGTATCAGACGCAGAGTTGGGATCGCGCCCGCCGCAAGGCAAGAACGCCGTCAAATGGACCCGACTGTCCTGTCACCACTTTGTGGACAACCAGGTGCGGTTGCAACCGTTCGTGTTGGCGTACAATCTGGGCGACTTCCTGCGGCAGGCGGTGTTGCCCCGAGCGGTGTGTCACTGGACATTGACGACGTTGCGGGAGAAACTGATCAAGAGCGGGGCGAAGGTCGTGCGCCATGCTCGGCAGGTGATTTTCCAAATGGCGGAGGTGGCGGTCCCGCGGGAGCTATTCCGAGCCATCTTGGAAGGGATTCAGCGGCTGAGGTTGCCCACGCCGAGGCCGGGCTGACCGCCCGTCGGGGTGGCAATCGCCCGAAGGACACATGAGAAAGGCGGCAGGGTGTCAGCTGGTGTTTGAAAAATCGACTTGGACGCTGCCGCAGGCAGCGATGATCCTCTCCGTGGTAAAGAATCCGGTCTTGGAGCGACGCCAAAGGCTCAGAATAGGGATCGATGGGTAGATCGTGACCCCCTTTGGGGTAATGGGGGAAGTATTGGCTATGAAGTGAGCCGAGGTCAAGACAGCGCCAACGGGCGACGGCTGGGTCGAGGTGGCGGCCACAGCGC
>Ga0187861_10000499_pt1 | contig 45756 bp, 51 predicted proteins | sample June2016WEW_10_1_3_FD_132986 | JGI IMG/M metagenome (GOLD analysis project Ga0187861, IMG submission 132986) | Peatland microbial communities from SPRUCE experiment site at the Marcell Experimental Forest, Minnesota, USA - June2016WEW_10_100 | ecosystem: Environmental > Terrestrial > Soil >...
ACATGGCAAAGCACCCGGTGGTGCGGGAACCGGTAAAGATTGCAGAGACCGAAGGCGACCAGATCATTGAGGTATACCAGGGAGATTTCCGCGAGCTCCCCTCAGTGCTGGTGTCGGGGATTCCCCCGCTGACCGCGCTCGACCTCTTTGAAAAGAAGGACCGTTTTGCGACTGAAAAGATCCAAAAAGAATGGCGGGACCGGGTGGGCGGCGATATTTTCATACCGTGAACCGGGTTTTTCTGCCGGGACCGCGTGGCTCTTTTCCCGCACAGGGTAACAAGTCTTTATTGACCGGTGTACAAAAGTATATGGGGACTAGCCCGGGTGGCTCGGCGTCACTTGTAACCCGAAACCGTCGGTATGCGGGGGGCGAAGTTTGACTGAGGCTGCAACGGCCTGCGGGATCCTGTGCGTTCTGACTGTGAAACCTCGTCCCATGAGGTCGATGGCCAGGAATCAAAATTCCGGAGGGAATGGCGACCTGTTGCTGCGGGGACCGGTTCAGGCCCGGAAGGGAGCAGACTTACCGCAGACATCCGGCGCCCATGGGGTAACGGGGCGGAGGATGAGTGCTTTGGTGAACGGAGAAACGTACAGTCGATCGAGAACACGTCCCCATTTACGATTACCATGGCAAAAGTGACCATTATCGGTGCAACGGGCAATGTCGGGATGTTTGCCGCTCATGCCATTTCGGCAATCCCGCCTGTCAGCGAGATCCTCCTGTATGGAAGGGAAGGCCGGGAATCTCTTCTGCGTGGTATCGCACAGGACCTGTGCGATTCTTTTGCCGCACTGGGGACAGATATCCGGGTCAACTGGACGACAAACTTACAGGACGTTGCCGGGTCTGATGTCATTGTCATAACCGCCGGATCACCGCGTACCCCGTCACAGGACCGTCTTGACCTTGCGATGGGCAATGCACGGATTGTCGCCTCGTTTGCCGAGACGATCGGTGCGGTTGCGCCCGATACCAAAATTCTCGTGGTCACGAACCCGGTCGATGTCATGACCAGTGTTGCCCTGAAATACTCGAAGCTGAAAACCAGCCAGGTCTTCGGTCTCGGGACGCACCTGGACTCGATGCGCCTCAAGTCGCTTATTGCCTCGTATTTCCACGTCCACGTGAGCGAGGTCCATACCCGTATAATCGGGGAACACGGCGACAGCCTGGTCCCGCTCTGGTCAGCGACCACCATCGGTGGTATCAGGATCTCGAACCTGCCGGAGTTTGCACACCTGCCGATCAAGGAGATCATCGAGTCGGTCAAGGGCAGCGGCCAGCAGATCATCCAGAACAAGGGCTCCACCGTGTATGGGCCCGGGGAAGCGATTGCATCCCTTGTCAGGACCGTGCTGTCGGATGAAAACCGCATCCTGACCGTTTCCGCCTATATCCGGACGGAAGTGCACGGGATTGGCGCTGTCTGTATTGGCGTCCCTGCCCGCATCAACCGGGACGGGGTCTTCCCGATTGCCATACGGCTTGATGAACCGGAAGTCATCGCGTTCCAAGAGTCCGTGGAAAAGATCCGCGTCAGGACGAAGAGCGTGCTCGAAGCGCTGGAAGAAGAGAGAAATAAGGGATAATAAAAAAATAAAAAACCGTCTGAACTGGTTTTTTATGTCAACGTTACTTCTATGATCTCTGCCCGTTCAACACCGGGTATTGCACTGATCTTTGTTTCAAGGGTGTCCGTTTCTCCACCGGCATCATTGACGATTGCGGCGAACTTGATGGCCTTAAGGCCAAAGCCGATCGGCTCTTCCCTGATATCCTGGATGCCGGGTAATTTCTCTTTGAGAGCCTTTTTGAGCTGCTCGAGATTCACTTCCGGTGACTCGGGCATGACCCTCATAATGACTGCGACACTCCCCATGTTTTACGGTCCCCCGAATCCGCATTTGGGGCAGGTATAGGGGATGCTCTGCTCCCGGCACCGGTAGCACCGGTTGATCTCAACACCGCACGCGGGGCAGCCGAATTCCGTTGCGCCCTCATCTGCAAGCGGAGCATTGCAGGACGTACATTTCTTATCTGACATGATGACTCCTCCAAGGATTCCTATAGTATCTCTTTTGGAACCTTTAAAAGGTTGTACTGATGCGGGTGCCCGGGACCGGATCCCCACGGAGGTATTTAATGAGAAATTCCGGGCGGGATCCATTGATTATGAACGTATCGACCTGCTTTTCGAGGACATAAGAGATGAGCAGCGGGTCGACCACGTCCGTTTCCCGGGGGAGGTCTATGTGCTCCTGCAGAATGCCGCCATCCATAATCCCGTCCACGGATTTGAGGAGGAGGAGATCGAGGCGGAGTTCCGCTGCCGTCCATGCTGCGATGGTGTCGGAAGTGACGTCCCACGAGTGGGGGAGGGGGTCCTGCTCCCGCAGGCTGCGGCCGGAAAGGAAGATAACGGGCTGGTCCGGCACTACGAGACGGTCTGTTATGGGAAGCCCGTGCGAAGCGATGTAGCGGCCGTACCGGTCCATGGCCGCTATCGCCGCCCAATGGGCGGTCTCATCATCGAGACCGGCCTGCCGCACGGCATCAGTAAAGGGTCCCCCGCCGGGGACGATGAAGAGCGGGCACATGGATGAACGGAGGATGGGGACCAGTCCTGGAACATGGTTGTACAGGCTCCCCCCGAGTTTCACTACAAGGGGTTTTGTTGTCAATCCGGAAGGGGTTCGGAGGGTGATTGTCATATCACTCTGATAATATTTCGCATATTATATATCGTAGAGCGGCAAACGAAGTTTCTATGCGCCGGCTCCTCGTCTTCATCATGTTCCTGATGTGCGTAGTGCACGCGGGAGCGACCGTCCCTGTCCGCATCAATGAGTTCTGCCCGGATCCTTATCTTCATGATGATGCCGATGAGTATATTGTCCTTTCCGGGTTCGGCCCGCTGGACGGGATTACGGTAACGGACGGGAAGGGAGGGTTCCGGTTCCCTCCGGGTACGACCATCTCGGGGAATCTTACGATTGCCCGGAGCGGGACCGCGTTTGTGCAGAGCCATGGGAGGCCGCCAGATTTCGAATGGCTGGACACGTCACCGGATGTACCGGATGTGATCAATGGCAAACCCCTCCGCATGGCCAACGCGAATGATTCACTGATGCTCTACGAGAACGGGCAGCTCGTCCAGAAGATCACATGGCCCGGCACCGTCAGGCCGCGTGAAGGGCAGGTGCATTTCCTTGAAGGTGATGCATGGGACCCGCGCCCCCTCATGCTTGGCCAGTCCCGCTTCACGCCAGCGGAGTTCCGGAACGTGACGGTGACGACATTCGTCTCCCCCGATTGTTCGGACGAGGTGTTCAGTTCGGTCATCAGTAATGCCACGGGGGATGTCCTGCTCAACGTGTATGAGTTCTCGAGCCCTTCGATGGCAGACGCGCTTGCCCGCGCCCGGGCCCGGGGTGTTGATGTGCGAATGCTCGTCGAGGGTGGACCGGTAGGCGGCATCGGGCTGGAAGAGAAGGCGGCGCTGTGGCTGGTGAACCGGAGCGGCATTCCCGTGTACGCAATGGTCTCGTCAAAAACCGTGCATGCCCCCTACCGCTACGACCATGCCAAGTACGTGGTGATCGACCGTCGCACTGTTTTTGTTGTCAGTGAAAATTTCAAGTACAGCGGTTTTGCACCGGAGGGGATAACGGGTAACCGGGGGTGGGGCGTTGTCCTGACGGACCCTCAGACGGCTTCGTATTATGCATCCGTGGTATTCACCGATCTGCAGGGCCCATCGGTAGTCCCCTACGCGGGTGAACCGGGCAGAAACGAGACGCCGCCTGCAGAAAAACATGCCGTGAAGTTCTCACCGCAGACATTTGATGGGGCAACGGTTCATCCGGTCCTGGCACCGGATACCAGCACCCAAATCACGGAGCTTATCACTTCCGCGAACTACAGCATCGATATCGAGGAGGCCTACATCACCAACGAGACGAGGTTCACCCTGAACCCGTATCTTTCCGCAGCGATCAATGCCTCGCGGCGCGGAGTCAGGGTCCGCGTCCTGCTGGATTCCTATTGGTACAATATCGATGGGAAGAATGACAACGACGAGATGGTTGCTTTGATCAATCGCATCGGGGCTGCCGAACACCTCCCTCTTGAGGCACGGTGTGCAGAGCTCCGCGAAAACCAGATCGAGAAGATCCACACCAAGGGGGTGATTGTCGACGGGAAACGGGTCCTTGTCAGCAGCATCAACTGGAACAGCAACTCTCCCAATTTCAATCGCGAGGCGGGCGTTATCATCGACCATCCGGGAGTTGCCGGCTATTTCATGGCGGTATTCGAGGACGACTGGAATCCCGCCGTCACATCCCCGGAGACAACGGCAGATCACCTCAAGATCGCATTGTGTGTACTGGTAATTGCAGTCCTGTTGGTATACGGGTACCGTCACAGGAGAAGGTAAGTTTCTCCATATCAAGGCTGGCGGAGAAAAGAGTCGGGAGTTCAGAGTCGGGAGTTCAGAATTTTTTTAATGCACACTGGCATACATCGCAGAGGTTAATATCGCTCTCCCCGGTCTCTACGGCCAGCGCCCAGCGGTCGATCATGAGATCCAGTTCTGAGGAGATCTCGACCTCGCCTGCCCCCCGCTTCCTGCTCATGTACTGGGAGACTGCTGCACGGGTGACGCCAAGCCGTTTTGCTGCATCGCTCTGGCTCAGTCCCTGCCTCTGTACCAGCCGGACGACCATCTCGGCCCGCATCGGGGGCAGGAGGTTCCTGACCATAGTGTCGCAGTGCATCAGGGTACAGGTATGTTTCGTCATACAAACGCCTGCTGGGGTTTGGCTGTCTGTGCAGTCCTGTTCTGGTAGATGATCTGGCGCGCATCACGGAAGTTGAACTTCTCGATAATAAGCTCGCGTTCCTTGAGTTTCTTCAATGCATAGCGCACGGTTCGCGGCGCAAGGTGGCTTTTCTGGACGAGATCCTTGTGGGTCATCGCTCCGCCTGCATCCAGTATCTGGAGCACCGTCCTCGATGAGGGTGGTAATGTTGTAGGATACATGGTGATAGTGTTAACACTGTTAACATATCAACCTGTCGGTAATTTATATCATTATTTTTATACAATCTGGTATGCTCGGGCGTCAGGAACGCGTGGCCCTGCTCCTGCTGGTGGGAGTTGCCGTGACGGTTGTTGCAGCACAGGTCGTCCTCACTATGATCGGAAAACAACCCTTCGCTCACCCGTTTTCCGAAAACTCTGCGGATGGTGAACTGGTAATCGTGGAAGGAGCTGTTGAGAAGGCCACGCTCATAGAAAATGGTGGCCACCTCGCCCTGCAGGTAAACAATATCTCCGTGTTCATTCCTGCAACGGCTGCCCGGAACCTGAGCGTGCATAAAGGCGACAGCATTCTGGCGTATGGTATCGTCCAGACGTATCGCGGAAAGAAAGAGATCGTCATCAGTTCTGCTGAAGATATACGCATCACGACAATCCCTTGATGCGGTATTTTCGCAGATTCCGGTGTGAAGCCGGCAAAAAGAGATCGTCTTATACCAGCTCGTTGCCGGTCAGCTGCATGAGATCACTTATTGTATAGGTTTACCTGAGATGCCTTCGATCTTTTCCACCGGCGCACCCTGAATAGAAGCCAGCGCTTTCCTTGCCGCGTCCCGGACACTTTCATCGGGATCAGTGAGTGCTTCGGTCAGACCAGGCACTGCCCGGTTGTCAGCAATGGAACCAAGGGCCCATGCAGCCTCCTTTCGCACCCGGGTTTTCTTGTCCTTCAAGAGGATGAGAAGCCGCTCGACTGCGCGTGGGTCCTTCAGTTTCCCAAGACCCCACGCGGCACCGGCCCTCAGCCATTTATCGTTCGACGTCGTCGCATCAAGCAGGGGGACGAGTGCCCGGGTGTCGCCAATCTGCCCGAGTGATTTGGCTGCAAGCCACTGGACGTCCACGAACGGATCTTTCAGCGCCTCAATGAGCGGGCCGACCGCTTCAGCGTCCCGTTCTTCCCCCAGCAGCTCCGCAGCATGCCAGCGGTAATTGAGGTTCGGATCCTTCAGAAGAGTGATCAGGTCCCTGACGCGTAATTTCCTCCGCTCTTCAATTACCACAGGTTCAACCGGTTTCGGTTCATGCGGCTCTTCTGCTGCACGAACGGGAACTTCCGCGTCTGCCATCCCACATCCCCACAACCTCCCATGGGGTACATCGCACGATTAAGCTTTTCTCTTAATTCCTGCGCCCGCTCGTGTCATTACCCTGGGAACCACGGCAGATTTACGGGTTACCTGACCTTAAGAAAACGTGGTTATTCCTTACCTGCCCGGACCGGCTGGATCTCTAGGCTCAGGGAAAAATTCTTCACCGTATGCGTGAGTGCGCCCATGCTGATGATGTCAACACCGCAGGCCGCGTAATCCTGGAGTGATTCCTCATCAATCCCTCCGGATATCTCGATGGTGACACGGTCCCTGAGGCCCTTGTTCCTCAGGATGGAAAGTGTCTCCTGCACCTGACCGGGTGTCATATTGTCGAGCATGATGATATCTGCGCCGGCAGTGGTGGCCTTCATTGCGTCAGCGGCGGACTCCACCTCCACCTCGATCTTTTTATATGCAGAATGGCTCCGCGCTGCATGCAGGGCCTCTTCGAGGGGTACCAGCGCAAGATGGTTGTCTTTGATCAGGATCCCGTCGCTCAAGTTCATGCGATGGGGGTCGCCTCCGCCGATCTGTACCGCTTTCTTGTCGAACCTGCGGAACCCGGGACAGGTCTTGCGGGTGCCAGCTACCCGGCAGGACGGGTTTACGGCCTTCACGATCGCGGCCATGGCCGCTGTCCGGGTTGCAATGCCGCTCATCCTCCCGAGAATGTTGAGTGCCGTCCGTTCAACAAGGAGGACATCCTTTGCCCTGCCGGAGAGCGACAGGACCACCTCACCCCTCCTCACGGTATCCCCGTCGTTTTTCCTTGAGGTTATGGTGACACCTACATGGGAGAAGAGTGCGGATGCTTCTTCGATACCGGCAAGGATCCCGTCCTGCTCGGCCCGGATGACCGCTGTGCAGCTGATCTCGGGTATGATCGCATCGGAGGTCACATCCCCGGCAGGTGCGTCTTCTCTGAGGAACTGCAACAGATCGTCAAGATCGGTCATACCGCTCACAATTCCCCTTACCCGTCATGTACCGACGATGATCGGATCTTCAATCTTTTCCAGCAGCGAGAGAACAGAGAGCGCGGCAAGGTAACTGGTCGCAGGGTTGTCCGGGCTGGGCATATTGGTCACCCGGATATAGGCCTCGCCAAAATCCCCTTCGATGAAGAGCTCGTGCACATTCTGGTCTACTGCCGGGTCGACAAAAAGCTCGACATCGGTGTCCATCCCCGCTGCAAGGCTCATGGCAACGGAGACGTTGACATTCTTGGGATAGGCCTTGATACACTCGTTGGCCTTGCCGGAGAAGATCTGCCTCCGCTCCTGTGCCCCGATGCCGAGTGCAGCCGGGCTCTTTGTTGTCCTGAGCAGCAGCCGTTTTATTGTCGATATCCTGCCAATCTTGAGATTGTCGAGGCCGAAGATCGCACCGCTGGGGATGTAGATCTTCCTGGCGTTTTCCCGTGCCTTCGTGCGGATTATATCCCGGAATCCTCTATCGGTAAGGGCCCCGACGCTCATGATAACCATGTCCTTGCGGTGGGCAATAACATCAATGGCGTACAGTTTTACTGCGCTGACCGATGCCGCTTCGACAACGATATCGAAATCGGCATTGATAAATGAGTCAAAATCATGGTACGCGGTTGCGCCCGAGATCGATGCGATCCCGGCTGCCCGTTCGAAGACCTGGTCGAAGACCGCTGAGATCGTAAAGCTGCCGGAATGGCGTGCAATAATATGCCCGATGTTGCCGCAGCCAAGCAGCCCGATTCTCATCATGGTAAACAGGTTACGGGTACAATCGGTTAAGTGTTGTGTTCAGAAATTAGATATAACGTGAAAATGGCATTATTGAATAGTATATGCGCCCCCCTCCTGAAACGATCCTCCGCCATTCGCGGCCCGTGTGCAGTACCGGTTGCGAGGGCGAACTGACGGGTGGAGCACTGGGCGCACTCTGCAACCGACTGGTGTTTATCGAAACGTACGGGTGCCGGTATAACTTCGGGGATACTGCGAAGCTGGTTGAGATCCTGAAACACCAGGGATGCACCATCACGGAATCTCCTGATGAGGCGGATGCGATCATTGTCAATACCTGTACGGTGGTCGGCCCCACGGAACGGCGGATGATACGGCGGCTCTCGGCTCTCAGCGGCCATGAACTCTATGTTACCGGCTGTTTGCCGGCAGTCCAGCGTGAAGCGATCCTCTCGGTTTGCGATCCCGTTATCATCCTTCCGGATGCCATCCAGGACTGCTACCGGGAAGTCGGGACCGTGGCAGGGAGCAGCGTGGGAATCGTGCAGCTTGCTCAGGGGTGCAACGGCACCTGCACCTACTGCCTCACCCGCTTTGCCCGCGGACCGCTCCGGAGTTTCCCACCGGAAGAGATCCTGCGGCAGGTCAGGGCATTTGCCGCTGCCGGGGCAGCGGAGATCCAGCTCACCGCTCAGGACGTGAGTTCCTACGGGATGGATAAAGGGCATTCGCTTGCCGGACTGCTGGCAGATATCGGAGACGTGCCCGGGAATTACCATATCCGCGTCGGCATGATGAACCCTGCAACAGTGATGGAGGATCTCGACGGTATTGTTAATGCCTTCTCCGGTGATCGTATCTTTAAATTTGTCCACCTCCCGGTCCAGTCCGGATCAGACCCGGTGCTGGAACGGATGGGGAGACGATATACCGTGGCGGATTTTTTGGAGATCGTCGCAGCCTTCCGGAAACGGTATCCGAATATTACCATCGCAACCGACATGATCGTCGGCATCTGCGGTGAGACCGATGAGGACTTTTCCGCATCGCTTGACCTTGTCCGCCGCATACAGCCCAACAAAGTGAATGTGACCCGGTATTCCTGCAGGCCGTTCACCCCCCTCTCGCGGGAACGTGACTTTCCCGATTCGGTCAAGAAGGACCGGTCGCGCTTCCTGCTTGCCTGTGCTGAGGAGATCTACGCTTCGGTGAATGCGGGCTGTCTTGGAAAGGCGGTCCCGTTCATCGTTACCGAAACAGTCAGGAAAGGATCGGTCATGGCCCGTTCGCCGACGTACCAGGGCATTGTGATCAACGAGGATCTCCCGTGCGGTACTGTGGGATGGGCGATCCTTAAAAAAGACCGGAAGTATTTTTTCATCGGGGAACGGATTTCCTGAATCACGGGAACACATCGGAAATGTGCCTGCCCTCCCAAATTGCAGTTACGCAGTTTTCTCCCCAAGAATATCCGGCCGGATTTTTCCAATATACCTGACAATGAGGCCGGTGAGGAGGGCTTCGATGATGGCAACACCCATATTCACCGCAATGATCAGGGTGAGGCCGGCAAGGACCTGGGATGATGACTGGGTGACGCCCTGGATACCGGAGACGAGGATAATGAGCACCATCACGAGATTGCCGCAGAACAGTCCGACAAAGGTGGCAATCCCTGCCCGGGAAAAGAGATCCGGAAGGAGGCCCCGTGCGCCACGGAAGACGAGGAACGCGATCGTCACTTCGCTCAGGTTTACCAGCACGTTTGCCCCGATCAGCCCCCACCCCCCGTGACCGATTGCCGCGGAGAGTGTATTGATGACGAGGACGACAAGGGCGCCAAGGACCGGTCCCGCGAGGATGCCGATCAGGGGCGTCAGGTTCAGGTGCACTCCGCCGAAGAATGGTATCTCGATCTGGGATATGACAAACGCAGCGGCGGTGACAAATGCGGCGATGGTGATTGTGTTCTGGTTTTTACGGCGTCCCGATCGCAGGAAGCAGAGTGCAGCCCCGATCAAGACGAGAGCGATAATCCACCAGACCATCACCCAGAATAGTGAGAACGATCCGTCTTCAAGATGTATGTGTGCCAAAGAACGATCTCCTTACCGGCGAAGAAACCCGCACCGGATTGTATGATCAACCATTATTGAATGGAGCATAAAAACGTAATGAAAAATTTGGACTCAGTCCAAATTTTTCCGGCCAGCGTCGCCCGAAATCTTCTCCAGCATCTTGACTAGCTCCGTTCTCGTTATCGGTTGGTCTGCTGGATCCAGCCCCATCTCCCTGCAATACTCAAGCCAGGTCATCACCGTGTCCGGTAATTTCAGCCCCGCCTCTTCGATGAGCGCGGTGTCGTAAAACACCTCCCGCGGGCTGCCTTCGGCAAATACGGCCCCATTCCTGACGAGGCAGACCCGGTCAGCGATCCGGGCGGCAAGCTCGAGATCATGGGTTGCGATCACCACGCTGATGCCGAACCGTTCCTTTACACCGACAATCAGCCGCTCGATCATCCCGCAGTGGACCGGGTCGAGGTCAGAGGTGGGCTCGTCTAGCGCCATGATCTGCGGCTTCATGGCAAGGATACCGGCAATGGAGACCAGCCGCTTCTGGCCCCCGCTTAAGTAATTGGGCAGTTTGTGGATCAGGTCCGCTGCTCCGACCGCTTCGAGTGCCCCCATTGCTGCTGATTTTGCCTCTTCCGGTGACAACCCAAGGTTCAGCGGCCCGAACATGACATCGTCGAGGACCGTGGGGGCAAAGAGCTGGTCTTCGGAGCGCTGGAACACGACACCCACTTCTTTCCAGAGGTCCGCGCATTCACCCCGGGTGACTGACCTGCCATTGATCCAGATATCCCCGTCAGATGGTATGAGAAGGCCGTTCAGGTGCTCGATCAGGGTTGACTTGCCCGCCCCGTTGGGCCCGCACAAAGCTACAATCTCGTCCTTCATCACAGAGAAGCACATCTCATGGATCCCGACACTCCCGTCAGGATAGATGTGGCTTGCGCAGTCCACGTGGATCAGTTCCCGTGCGGGATCAAGGGGCGGGCAATGGGCATTGTGCGGGTCCCGGCGCGTGATCGTCATCGCTCACCATCCCACGGCATGCGGTACCAGCCACAGGGTCATGATCACGGCAAGGCCGGCTCCACAGAGAATTCCGTACTCGGCAAAACCCGGTTTCGGGATGAGGGTGCGTGCGGTATAGGTGCCATTGTAGCCTCTTGCGGTCATCGCTTTCTGGACCCGTTCAGCCTGCTCGAAGGAACGTATGAAGACAAGGCCGAACATCCCGGCAAAGAGACCTCCCTGGACACGCAGGGAATGGGCGATCCCGCCACCCCGGGACCGGACCGCCTTGAGCATGGACGCTGCCATGGCAAGCGTGAGGAACAGGAACCGGTATGCGAGGAGAAAGATCTGGTCGAGCGGCGAGGGGAAGATGCGGGAGATCATGGCGGAGAAGTGGGCATATTTCGTGGTCATCAGGAAGAAGAGTGAAAATGTGACCGAGATCAGGGCTTTGAGGAGGAGGGTTAGCACCAGGAGGATGCCCTGGTCAGTAAGGGTGAGAACGAACACCGCGATAGCAAATGAAAAAACCGGTACACCTGGCTGGCTCCATGCCATGATTCCTACAAGGGAGAGCACAAAGATCACCGGCATGAAATACCAGGCAAGGATCTTTCTCATGGGGAGGCCTGCCATGAAGCAGATGAGAAGGATCGCAGCATACATGGCGACGAGGATCGGCATGCTGCTGGGGAGGGTGATCATCAGGACAACGAGAATGAGCATGATAAACTTTGTCCATGGGCTGATACGGGAGAATGCAGAATCCTGCCGCTCCGCATAGGTCGTAATAAGATCGATATCCGGGATATGTTCAGAGATCATTGCCGGGCTCATGGCAGAACGCACGCTCCTGTCGTCATAGTATCCTCTCTGTTATTACGGTTGTTTTGTCTCCGCCATGCACCCGTCATCGTGGGTGATCTTTCCGCAGATACCCTGCTGGGGATGACCCATCGATCGGCACATCGTATCGATCGCGTCCCGGGAGATGAAACTCTCGAACCGGGAGACCTCGTGGCAGGCCTCCGCATCGGAGAGCCCGTTACGGACGAGAATGAGACTGAGTATGCGGTGGCGTTTGACGAGAAATCCCGCGTACTGTTTTCCGTTATCGGTCAGGGAAACGCCGCGGTATGGCGTATGGAGCAGGTAACCGGCATCTGCCAGCTCGCTGATGGTCTTGGTTATTGTTGAGGGGTCGACACCGAAATGCGAGGCGATCTTCGTTGTCCTCGCAGTACCTCCCTGTTCGGACAGGTACTTGAGGTATTCCACTTTTCTCGGTGAAAGCTCAAGACCCTCTCTGTTCTCCATATACATGGATCTGTCCTCAATCCAGCATAAAGTTTGGTCTTACCCCAAACCAAGTCCTGCCCGGATCTGTTCCCGGATACGGCTGGTAAACAACGAAACGAGTGGTTTTATAGCCCGGCATGAACACTTCTTATCTCTCAATAGTCAGCGTGACGGAACGTGGTGAACGACAATGGATGAAATCGAAAAAGGGTTTGAGACCCTGGAGCAGAAGATCGCACAGCTGCAGGAGGACGAGAAGGCCCTGACCGGGAAACTGAAGGAGAACGATGCAAAGCTCTTAAAAAAGATGGCCGCCTCTTCAGTCACCGTTGTGAAGATCGTGGGTCTCAACATGCTGAAGAAGGGCAAGCAGGACACGAAGGGGGAGATGTATGATCCTATGTATTACCCTCAGAAGATGATCATTCTCGGGAAATCCGAACTCGCCGCGTTCCGTCCTGACAACCCGGCTATGCCCGTCACCGACCAGTTCTGCGTCCTTTCGGAAGACGGGGAATTTTTCGAGCTGATGTACAGCTTTGACGGGTTCCTTACGGACTCCTACCTCAACCCACTCGATGCAAAGAAGGCACTGGAACTCTACGGGTACGATGTCATGTACATGCTCTACCGGGCGATGCGGGACTATCTCACGGATGAGAAGAAACTTGTCGATGCCCTTGAGATCGTGGTCGGGTACGTGTTTGCCAAAAAACCGTGAACGGAGGACAGACGGTTTTCAAAACCGGGATCTCTTTTTCAGACCATGTGGAATTTCGCGTTTTTTCCCTTATTTCTCCCGTATTTCATGCGGACTGGGGGCTGTCCCGCGAGGGGAATAAGGGAAATATGCAATTATTAAAAAAAATGAGAAAAACAAGGATGGGCCCGATGTGATTCGAACACATGACCTCCCGGTTATCAGCCGGGCGCACCACCGGGCTATGCTACGGGCCCAAAAGTTTGCCTGAAATTTACCCTAATTACTACTCCATCAGAGTTTTTATAGGTTGTGAATCCAAGAGCGAACGTATACATTTCTTCAGATAGGGATATGTGTAAAAAAACCACGGTACTTATACGGATCTGGGATCATGGAACGAAGATATCTCCTCGGGAATGAAGCGATAGCGCATGCCTCTCTTGAATCGGGTGTGGATTTTGTCAGCGGCTACCCCGGTACGCCGTCATCCGAAGTCATCGACACGCTGCGGGCACAGCCGGAACGGTCGTACTATCTTGAATGGTCGGTCAACGAGAAGGTGGCGCTGGAAAATGCCCTCGCTGCGGCCTGGTGCGGTGTCCGTGCACTCTGCACCATGAAGCACGTGGGGCTGAACGTGGCGGCAGATCCGCTGATGACGAGCGCGTATACCGGCGTGACCGGTGGTTTTGTCATCATGAGTGCGGACGACCCGTTTGCCCACAGTTCCCAGAACGAGCAGGACACCCGCTGCTATGCGCATTTTGCACGGGTGCCGTGTCTCGATCCCGCCAGCGTGCAGGAAGCGCACGATATGATCCGGTCGGCATTCGAACTGTCCGAGGAGTTCGGTCTGCCCGTGCTCTTCCGCCCCACGACCCGCATCTGCCATTCGAAAGGTGATGTGGAACTGGGACCCGTGGTTGCGGGCTCGCGCAAGGGAGAGTTCCACAAGGACCCTCGGCAGTATGTCGTGATCCCGGCCCACACCCGCATACTTCACAAAAAACTCAATGAGAAGCAGCCGGCGATCCGGAAGCGGCTGGTCGAGAAAGGGTTCAACCGGTACGAGATCCGGGGGAAGACGGCGATCATTGCAAGCGGCATTGGTGCGACCTACGTGCAGGAGCTCCTGCCCGACGGTGTCTCCTTCATGAAGATCGGCGCCTACCCGATTGACGAGGAATGGCTCGGGGAGTTTATCCGGAAGCACGAGAAGGTGCTTGTCATCGAGGAGCTTGCTCCTGAAGTCGAGGAGACGGTCCGGCAGGTCGCGGGTCTTGTCCCGGTCTTCGGCAAGAAGAATGGTTATGCCCCGTATGAAGGGGAGTTGTCACCGACGGTGGTTGCGGCGATCATGGAAAAGGCAGGGTTTTTAAAGAAGAACCCGTTCGCACCTGCCGGGCCGGTCCAGAACCTGCCGGTGCGCCCCCCGATCCTCTGCGCGGGATGCCTGCACCGCGGGGCGTTTTATGCAATCAAGAAGGTGTTCAAAGACGCGATCTACCCAAGCGACATCGGGTGTTACACGCTGGGCCTCCAGCTCGGGGTTGTGGACACCACTATCTGCATGGGTGCGTCGATCACGGTCGCAAGCGGGATCGCACATTCCGGCGAGACCCGCGACGTGGTCTGCACGATCGGGGACTCCACGTTCCTGCACACCGGCATCCAGGGGCTGATGAACGCGGTCTACAACGGTGCAAACATGACCGTTGTCATCCTCGACAACCGGATCACGGCGATGACCGGCCACCAGCCGAACCCGAATACCGGTATCACGGCATGCGGCGTTGAGACACAGGCAGTCTCGCTTGATGCGGTCTGCCGCGCCTGCGGGGTCAGTTTTGTCGAGACCGTCGACCCGTACGATATCACCAGCATGGTGAACGTGCTCCAGGAGGCAAAGAAGCGAAAAGGCGTGAAAGTGATCATCGCCAGGCAGATGTGCGTGATCACCGCCCGTCGTGCAGAGGTAAAACGCGGGAGGTACGCAGTTGACCCCGAGACCTGCACGGGATGCGGGACCTGCGTCCGGTTCGGCTGCCCCGCGATCGAATTTGCGGACGAGAAGGCGCGTATCAACGAGCTCTGCAGCGGCTGTGCGGTCTGCGCCCTGCTCTGTCCTGTGGGGGCGATCGTGCGGGAGGGGAAGAAATGACCGGCAGTTACGATATCCTGATCGTCGGGATCGGCGGCCAGGGCACGATCCTTGCCTCCAATATCCTCGGCGAGGCCTGCCTCATCGAGGGCCGGCATGTCAAGGGTGCGGAGACCCACGGCATGGCCCAGCGCGGCGGTTCGGTCGAGAGCCACATCCGCATTGACGGCCAGTACGGGCCCCTCATTGCCCCCGGGCAGGCGGACCTGCTCGTCTCGTTCGATCTCCTTGAAGCGCTCCGGTACTCCCATTTCCTCAAGAAAGACGGGAAGATCGTTGTAAACCGGCATCTCGTGCTCCCGACCTCGGTCTATACCCAGAAGCTTCCGGCCCCTTCGGAAGAGGAGATCATCGCAGGGCTGAAGAACCATGAGCTCTGCCTCCTCGATGCGGACCGGATTGCGGCCGAGGCGGGGAGCCCCCTCTCCCAGAACGTGGTGATGCTTGGGGCTGCGTCCAAGTGGATGCCCCTGAAACCGGAGACCCTGCTCGAATCGGTAAAACGGCTGGTCCCCAAGAAGACGATCGAGATCAATGTGAAAGCATTTGAGATGGGACGGGCTGCCGGCGGGAAGAGCTGAATGAAGAAGAAGCTGGGCGCATTCTGGCAGGACACCCTGTACCAGGGGGATGCACTCGCGCTTCTCCCGGTTGTTTCCGATGGGGCTGTTGATCTGATCGTTACCGATCCCCCATTTGCCATCGACTTCCGGGCCCAGCGGCTCAACTACAACCGGAAGGGGTCGAATGTCATAGAGGGATACCGGGAGATTCCGGAAGAAGAGTACGGGGAGTTCACCCGCACCTGGATGGCGGAAGCGGCCCGTGTGCTTGCCCCGACCGGCAGCATGTACATCTTTTCCGGCTGGAACCGACTCCGGGATATCCTCGAAGGGATTGATGCGGCAGGACTGACTACGATCAACCACCTGATCTGGAAATACCAGTTCGGCGTCTTCACGAAGAAGAAATACGTGACCAGCCATTACCACATCCTGTTTGTGGCAAAGGACCCGAAGCAGTATACGTTCAACAAGATCGACCACTACCCCGAAGACGTGTGGGTGATCAACCGCGAGTACTGGAAGGGAAGGAAAAAAACCCCGACGAAACTTCCCCCGGACCTGGTCAGGAAGATCCTGCTCTATTCCAGCAATACCGGCGATCTTGTCCTCGATCCGTTCCTCGGTTCAGGGACCGTGGCGGTCGTGGCACAGCAGGAAGGCCGGCATTTTCTTGGTTTCGAGATCGTGCCGGAGTATTTTGCATTTGCCAACGAGTGCCTGCAAAAGCGCTGAATATACCGGGACCAATCCCACCGTGCGATCCAGTTGGGATGGGAGATCAGTTACGGTTTACAACGCATGGGGTAGAGGGTACCCACACCTGCCAAGATCCTGAATCGGATCCGAAGCAGGGACTCCCTTCAAATTTTGAAGTGGAGTGGGGGGTATCTCCAACTTGAAAAGCAAATGGTGGGGGGGTCAACGCGTTTTAAAAAAATACATGTGGGGGGGTATACCGGAGACCCCCCTCCTCAAAACTGGGATGTACGCAATATTGCACGGTTTTTTTATGTGTCCATGACATAAGGCTTCAGACGGAACGAGCTTTACGGGAGGCCACTCAAAAATGATCAGGGGGGGTCTGATCCGGCCAAAGGGGGGAGGGGTCTGCCGGATACCCCCCCACCCCCATGGAGGGGGGGTCTATGGTATACCCCCCCTCTCAAAATCAGAAAAACAACAAAACGCTGAGGGGGGGAATTGAACCCCCGAGGCACTTTCGCACCACAGGCTTTCCAGGCCTGCGCCCTACCGCTAGACTACCTCAGCAAAAAGTGTATCCTATCTGTTTGCCGGGGCTTTTTTTAATGGTATCTCTTCTTCCGGGGCTGTTCCTCCGGCTTATGGTCGGTCTTCCCGAACGGCTTACGGCCCGGGCGCCTCTCCCGCCTCCCCGCAGGCTGCGGGGCCGGCGTCTTGTCCGGTTTTTTATCGGGCTTTTTCTTCTCCGGGAAGACCTTGTCGGATTTTGTCCAGCCCCGGGGATAGGTGCCGGGCGCCATGAACACCGTGGTCGGCGCGATGACAAGCCCGGTGTCGCCGGGCTTGAAAGAACCGGAGGGGACAAGTGCCTGCCCGAGACAGACGAACTCTTGCTTCTCCGAAAGGACTGCAACGGTCTGGTCCTTGCCAAACTCCATGCAACTGATCACGCCGACCCCTGCAAGCGAGGCGCCGTGGCAGAGCGCGTCGATCGCCGAGTCGCGGACGACCACGATCGGCAGCTCCGGGACCGCTGCGTCGACAGACAGGACCATTGCCTCAAGCGCTGAGCAGTCGCCTTCACGGGCAGCCACCGCCGCATCCTGCACGTCGTAAAGGGTATACATCGACTCTTCCGAGAAGGTCCCCGACCGCGTGCGGCGCAGCTCCTGCATGTGCGCCCCGACGCCGAGGGCGAGCCCCATATGGTGGCAGAGCGACCGGATATACGTGCCGGCATCGCACTGCACCCGGAAGAGGACAATGCGACCGTCAACATCAAGGATCTCGAGTTTCCGGATCTCCCGGATGCGGAGGTTCCGCTTGACCGCGCTCTTACGGGGCGGGCGCTGGTACAGCCTGCCGGTGAACTCTTCCGCGAGTGTGCCGATCCGCTCCCTGTCCACGTCACCGTGCAGCCGCATCAGGCAGATGTACTCCTTATCATGCTGGAGGAGGAGCGGGGCGAGCCGCACGGCATTGCCGAGCATGATGAGCAGCACGCCGGAGACCTGAGGGTCGAGCGTCCCCGAGTGACCCACCTGGCATCCCAGCATCTGCCCCACCCACGCGGCGACCTGGTGGCTGGAGGGGCCCCGGGGCTTGTCGATAACGATGATCCCCGCGTGGTCCCAGAGATGGACCGGTTCCTTCCCTGTCGTGTGGTCGTCCATCCTAGGTTGTCTCCTGATTGCTGATGTATGTATTCAGGGCCCTTAAGGTCCCCTCGAGCGACCCGTCGCCCACGATAACAGGTTCCGTACCTGCCTTCCGCATGGCAGCGGCAGTGATGTCGCCGATCGCCATCACCAGCAGGCCGGGGCGGGGGGTCCAGCGGGCCTGTCCGAACGACATTGCGCTCGTGAACAAGACTGCACCGGCCCTCTGCAGGTCGAGGGGCTCACCGGTCGGCTCAAGCCCGTAACACCTGAACTCGTAGACGATGCCCCCGGCGGCCGTGATGGCATCGAGAAGTTTTGGGTTAGGTACGTCTGCCCTCGGGATGCCGATATGTTTCCCCTTGATCCAGTCGCCTAAGTATGGTACAAAGTCCCGCGAGTAGAAACTTGACAGGGTCTCACAGTCGATGTTGTATTCCCGGAGTTCCTTTGCCGTCTGGGGACCGATCGCGATCACCCGGGGGTGGGTCGTGAGGCGGGGGGCGATGATCTTTGCCGGGAGGGCGCTCGTGAAGAAGATGCAGTCGAACTTCCCGCTCGCGACCGCATCGGTGAATGCCGCAATCTCCGGCATGCGGAGCTCCGAACGGAGGGGGTGGACGCTGTAACATGAATGGCCATACTCCGAGCAGCGTCCGGCATCGCTCTTCTCCTTTCCTTTCAGGCGGGTGACTGCGATCTTCATAAGGGGTGTCGCTACGTCATTATATTCGCGATATGATGAGATGATGGTATGCATTTCGGTTAATTTATATTCGTTCCCCCATATTTTTAGTCAATGATCGAGATCCTGCTTGGCACCCTCCTTGGCGTCATCCTCGGTACTATCAGCGGGATCATCCCCGGCGTGCACTCAAATACCCTCGCCGGTGTCCTCCTCAGCCTCCAGGTGCCCCTCCTTGCAGTGCTCGGCCCGGTTACACTCGCCTGCGCACTGTTTGCCGCCCTGATCACGCATACGTTTGTCGATGCCATCCCATCCACGTTCCTCGGCATCCCGGATGCGGACACATCCCTTGCCGTGCTTCCTGCACATGCGCTCTGCCTGGAAGGCAACGGTGAGGAGGCGGTCCGGATCGCGGCGCTCGGCAGCGCCTGTTCGATGGTCATTGCGGTGCCGCTGTCGATCCTCTGCTTTCTCCTGCTGCCCGCACTCCAGCCGTACTTCGATTGGTGGATCGGCATCCTGCTGGTGGCGACGGTGGGCTACATGGTCGTCACGAGTGAGGCACCCGGATGGGGGCTTGCAGTCTTTATCGTATCAGGGATCCTCGGGATGTTTGCCCTCCGTTATGCCTTCCTTGGCTGGCACACCCTTGCCGGTGGGAGCGCAATCCTGATGCCGCTCCTCACCGGTCTGTTTGGCATCTCTGTTCTCCTCACCGCAACGCGGGGAACAATTCCCGTGCAGCTGTACCGGGGGATCCGGATGGAGGACAGAACTGTGGTGAAGTGTTCGCTGCTCGGGACGTTTGCCGGAATTGCCGTGGGATGGCTTCCCGGGCTCTCGAACGCTTCCGCGAACGGCGTGCTGGCATCCCTTATCGGGTACGAGAAGGACCGGCGGGCATACCTCCTTGCGACCAATGCGGCAAACACGGCGAATGCATATATCGGTCTTGCCGCGCTCTTCGCCCTGTCCCGGATGCGGAACGGGGTGATGGTGGCGCTCTCTGAACTCACACTCCCCTCGATGGGCGAGCTGATGGTGGCCGGCGTGCTTGCCGCTTGCGTTGCGTACGGGATCACGATCTGGTTCTCCCGCTCGGCCCACCGGATCGGTATGATCGACAGCCATGCACTGAACCGGGCAGTGATCCTCTTTGTCGTCATCCTCAGCATCCTCCTCACCGGCCCGTTCGGTCTCGTGGTTCTCATTCTTGCCACAGCGCTCGGCCTCGTCCCCCACCTCGTCAATGTGCCACGTATGTATTGTATGGGTGCGATCATGATCCCCGTGATGCTCTACTCCTTTGGCATTGCATGGACCTGACGGGTGCCGCGGATCGCTGTGATCGGTCGCCGCGATATGTGATCTTTATTGCCGCCGGCATCCATCCATTTTCATGCAATCCTACTGGTTCGGGGATGTGGACGGGGATGCGTGCACGCCTCTTGCAGGTGATGCCGTTGCCCGCGCACGGCGCGTGCGATCCCTCCGGACCACGATGGACGGTTTTGTCCCCCTGGACTGGAAGAATGCGATCACCTGCGAAGCTGTTGGCAGCCGCGAAGAGTACCTCTCGGCACTCCGCGAGCTCTGTTTTGCTGCCGCTGAGCAGGAGATACGCGAGCAGTACGCGGGCAAGGATACCGAGCTGCTCCAGATGGTGCGGACGCTTGACGGGATGGATGAAGTGATCAACCTGCTCTCCGAGCGGGTGGCAGAGTGGCACCAGGTACGGCACCCGACATTCTCCCGCAAGTACCACAGGACGCCGGCGCACGTGCTGGTCAGAAGCATTTCGCAGAGAGGCCGGGGGGCACTTGGAAAGGTTGCGTTGCAGGTCGAGCAGCTTGCAGCGGCGAGAACTGATCTTGCCAAAGAGGTCTCGGCACGGGCAAACCAGGTGATGCCCAATACCAGTGCGCTGATCGGCGGGCTGGTTGCCGCCCGGCTCATGTCCCACGCGGGTGGACTTCTCCCGCTCTCCCGGCTGCCGGCGAGCGCCATCCAGGTGCTCGGGGCCCGGACCGCCCTCTTTGCCCACCTGCGGACACAGTCGCCCTCCCCCAAGCACGGGATCATCTTCCAGCACCGGCGGGTGCACAACGCGCCTAAGGAACGCCGGGGAAAGGTGGCCCGGGCGCTTGCCGGGAAACTTGCCATCGCCGCCCGGCTCGATTACTTCCGTGGTGTTCCGGTGCCGGAGTTCCTCGATCGTGCACAGGAACGTATTGATAGTCTTGGAAAGGGAGATGAGCCATGATACGGATCGGGGATGTGCTGGTATCGCACGGCGAAGGAGGGGTGTACGGTGAACGGATGCTTGCCGGTGCCCGGGTCTGGGACCCGTTCCGGAGCAAGCTGGCGGCGCTCTATTACGCGGGCACCGGGGTGGAACTAACCCCGGGGATGCGGGTACTCTATCTCGGGGCAGCGAACGGGACGACGGTCTCACACGTGGCCGACTACGTGGAGGTGGTCTACGCGGTCGAGTTTGCCCCGCGGCCGATGCAGGACCTGCTGGAAGTGGCCCGGCGGCGAAAAAATCTCGTGCCGATCATGGCGGATGCGTCACGCCCGGAGCAGTATGCCCCCCTGGTCGAGGCGGTCGACCTGATCTACCAGGATGTGGCGCAGCCGGATCAGGCTGCCATCCTTGTGAGAAACTGCGCATTCCTCCGGCCCGGGGGGCAGGCAATCCTCATGCTCAAGACCCGGAGCGTGGATGTCCGGAAGACCCCGGAAGAGGTGTTCCGCGAAACGATTGCCGGCCTCGCCGCTGCCGGGCTTGAGATTGTGGAAAGCGTCTGGCTCTCCCAGTTCCACCAGGACCACGCAGCTATCGTCTGCACAAAACACCCTGTGGGGGTGTCCCATGAGTAACGGCATCCGGATGCATTCGGTCGGGCCGCTTTCCGTCCTTGCCCTGATCCTTCTTGTCGGCCTTGTCATCCTTATCGTCCCGCTCCTGTTCCTCGGGCTCGTTGGTGCAGCGTTCACCCGGCTCGGGTTCTCGTGGATCGCGGCGCTCGCACTTGTCCTGCTGATGCTGTTTGGGAGTTTTGTGAATATCCCGCTGTACCGAATAAAGCGTGATATGATCCGTTTCGACAATGCAGCGCAGCCGTTTGCCGGGGCAGGGAACCCGTTTGCCCCCCCACCCATCTGGGAGACCGTGATCTCGCTCAACCTCGGAGGGGCGCTGATCCCTGCAGCAGTATCGATCTATCTCCTCTACCGGGCGACCGCCGTTGCAGACGTGGCGGTCCTCCAGCCCGTTGCTGTCGGCATTGTGATTGTTGCCGTCATCGCGTGGATGGCGACGCGTTCCGTGCCTGGCTACGGTCTCCGGGCCCCCCTCTTCATTCCCGGTCTTGCGGCACTCCTCTGCGGGCTCCTGCTGACCGGGGGAACGGGACTGTTGGCGGGAGTGACTGCGTTCGTGGCCGGTACTGCCGGTACACTACTCGGCGCAGGTATCGCGCAGCTCCCCCGTATCCGGGACATGGAAATATCCGAAGTCAGCATTGGCGGCGCCGGGATGTTCGGTGCGATATTCCTTGCATGTATCCTTTCAGCCCTTATTGCCTGACAAGGTCAGCAACGGATATTCCTGGTGCTGAATGCAAAACTGCACGAAAAGAAGTAGCCCGGAGCAGATTCGAACTGCTGTCGGGGGATCCAGAGTCCCCCATGATTGACCGCTACACTACCGGGCTGTGTGACCCATATTTTTTGCCGCTGTTGCTTAATTAAGGTGACGGCCACTCGCGCCAGCACTCATATCAGGTTATACAGACTTTGCCCGGTCACAGCGCTGGCAGGCCCTGCAGACTTCTTTTACCGGCTGGATGAGCTTGCCGCTCCCGCAGAACGGCTCGATGTCATGCACGTCCCGGAGGTAGTAGATGTGGGGGACAAGTGAGATATGGGTGTAGGTCCCGCACGGAACGCCGAGCTGGCTGGCAATGGATTTCTGGAGCTGCACGAGGGCGTACATGTTTGCACCGGCAGCAGTCAGCATGTCATTGGAGCGGAAGATCACCCGCATGCACAGTTTCCCGTCCCGCAGCACGCACTGGACGAGCTGGAGGCAGGGGCAGTCGTCGAGTTTTTCGTCGATGACCGGGTTCCAGGTGATGGCGATCGCCCGTCTCGTTACCGGGGAGGAACGGAGTTTTTCCACGATATACGCGATCTGGTCGACATGCACCGGCTGCCCGTTTACTGCCAGCCGTTCGCCCCATTCGAAGAGCCGGCCATGGTAGTCATATTCGAACGATGCGTGGGAGCCGTGCAGCAGGTCCTTTGCATACTGCTCGACGAACTTCTGCTGGAACCTTGAGTGCGGGCTCACCATCGGTTCTGCGAGAGGGGTATCGACCTGCAGGGCAATCTCTTCGAATTCAACCGTTGCTTCGGCATCTTCTGTTGTGAGCACCCGGCCCTTCTCCAGGATCATCCTGATGACCTGCTCGTGCGCCAACCCGATGCTCGGTGCCCGGATAACTCTCATGCCCTGATGTTTGTCATAACAGGTTGTATATCTGTTGAAATGTAACCGCAGGCCCGTTCCTGTTCTGCCCAATACCTGTTTCTTAGAATCCTCATCAGGTGCACTGTTGGAATTATGATGTGAACACGGGTCAACGCTGCTCCCACTGGAATGGTGCGAGAAGCAAAAATCGGATGAATGTATAAGTACATTAATGTATACAACAACATTATTGTATATTACGATTCGATGCGCGTGATATATACCAAAACCACACATGAACGTTACTACACTCTGTATGGATGCGGGCTGGATGCGGGACAAAAAAACGGTTTTATTTGCCCTGAATTGAAAAACAACGTTTTTTAAGGTCCGGATTAACCGTCAAAAACAACCACAAAGGATATATTGGCTCTTTTACAAATACTGTTTCATATTCCGTCTAAACGGAGTATGGGGCTCGTAGAATCGTTATTCGGCATTTGTCGAACGCGGTTCTCGGCTTGCAATGTATGATGTAAACTTTGGAGGAATTGAACAAATGACTAAGCGATTATCTATTGCACTGGTTGCAGTCGCTCTGTTCGTCCTGCTTGCAGTTATGCCGGTATCGGCAATAACTCAAACCAGCCTGAACGGAAACGCGATTGATGCCGGCGCAACTGTATTTATTGGTGAGCAGGGTCTCAACCTGACTCATGCAATGAATGAAGTCTATTATGGCGCCGTTGCCCCACAGGCCAACGGTACATTTGATGACGGGCCACTCGCCACGAAGATTGGCTGGTGGGCATCCGCCGCAGCGGTGGGAACCACTGCTCCGACCAAATCATTGGATATCGGACCTCAGGTTGCAGGCAGGTACCTCAACTTCCAGGTTGCACCCGCGGACTTCGTGGGATATACCGGAAACTGGTACTTGCTCCAGCCTGACGGGCAGACCCCGTATCCAGGAGTACCGCTAGCTACCACATACAACGCGTTATTCAACGTGCAGGACCCGACCCTTTCCGTGGGTGTCTGGGACTGGCAGCAGGCCAAGGATGTAACCGGCCTGTCCATTCCGCAGGGTGAAAACCTTGATGTCCAGGTCAACACCAACATGTACGTTGTAACCTTCGGCAGCCGGAACAACACGCTCTGGGAAGTTGGTAACACTGCAGCAACAGCATACGCTGCACTGGGCACTGGAACAGGGCCGGCGCTCTGGCCGACTGGCACTCCTGCTGCAACAGCAACATGGAGCGACTACAACTGGACCGGCGTTCAAAACGGTTCCTACATTGCAGCGCAGAATGCCAATAATGTCTGGGAGATCCGCAACTATCAGAACGTCACCGATCCAGCTAACGGCAATGAGGCCGTCTTTGGCGTCTTTGGACAGACTCTCCCGATCAACACCGGGTATGACGTCCTGTACTTTAACAACAGCGCAGTCGTAGGTTCCGGAGACGGTCCCTTCGGTGGCACCAGCATCAACTGGACGGCACAGAACTTTACCAGAGATGATCAAGGACTTGTCCCGTTCTATCCATCCGTTGCAGGATTCAAGGACTGGAACCATGTGGGCATGGCCGGAACGTCTTACAATGCTGTTCCCATGAACCTGCTGGCCCCCAATAAAGCAACTGACGGGTATATCACCCTCAAGGTCAAGGATGAGTCCGGTGCAGTACTCGACCACCTGATGGTTGGTGTGCAGGGGGGCCCATACGCTTCAACAGGCATCACCAAGCAGTTTGTCAACAATCAGCCGTGGTACTTAGGTAGTGCAGCCGCCTACTGGGTTACTGATGCCGTTGATGCCAACAGCCAGTACATATACCCGGTTGGAACCTACAGCGTCTGGGCAGAATCCCTGCTCAACAACATGAAGGACAACTACAAGAACGCAGGCTCTGACTACACCGGCAAGACCATTTCGGCAACCGGCACGGTTACCCTCATCTCCAACAGCGTCAAGATCGAGGCCAACAAGGACTCGGTTGTCCGCTCCAAGTCGTTCTCCGTGACGGTCACGGGTAAGCCCAGTCAATCCTACTATCTGTGGGTCAAGGGCACCTCGGCGATGACCAGCGGGTACGATGACCAGCCGCCCATGATGAAGGACGGCCAAGCAGGGGTCGCTTTCGACAACTCGATTTTGGCATCGGGTATCGACCCAGTCACTAATCTCCCAGTTGCAGCGGGTACCGTTACCCATCCCTATGGTAAATACCTGTATGAGAATGGTGCCGGTAATGCCATCTTCCAAGATGTTGGACAAAGCACTATTCCGACATACAACCAGACCCGGTACTACGCCAACATCACACTCTCGAACACCGGTACAAGGACCATCGAGTTTATTACTACCAACTGGACCAAGGCACAGAAATACACGATCCGTGTAGAACAGGACTTCAAGCCGCTTGGCGGCCATGACTACAAGTCCGATGAAGTTGATGTCAACGTCGAGAAGGGCGCAGTCACTATCGTAGCAGCTGGCGACCAGTCCTACTATCTCGGCGAAGAGATCAAGTTCTCCGGTACCAACACCGAGACCTACAAGACCTACCTGTTCATTGTCGGACCCAACCTGAAGACCAAGGGTTCACAGATCGCTCCCGCGGACCTAGATCCCCGGCAGCATGAAGTCTCGAACGGCGACGCGAGCACCTTCAAGGCAATCGATGTCAACGGTGACAACACCTGGTCATGGAAGTGGGGAACCGCCAACTATGCACTTGATGCAGGTACCTACACCATCTACGCAGTAAGCCAGCCCAATGACAAGGACGACCTGGGTCAGGCAGCCTATGGCACGGTCTCTGTCATCATCAAGAAACCGTTCGTCTCTGCAACTGCATCCCAGTCTACGGTTGCCAAGGGTGACAGAATCTACGTCACCGGTACCGCAGAAGGCGACCCGAACAGTGTCCAGATCTGGATCATGGGCAAGAACTATGCAGATCTGGAAACCGCATCTGTCAACTCTGACGCATCGTTCAAGTATGAAATCAAGCAGGAGACCACCAAGTTACTCTCCAGCGGCCAGTACTTCGTCGTTGTCCAGCACCCGATGCAGAACAAAGTGTTCGATGTCGACCTTGTTGGCCAATACGTCGTCAACAAGCAGCTCCAGACACAGGGTACTACCAACTACACCAGGATCTTCAAGCTCCTCGGATCTGGAAGCTTGCAGGGATCCGATGCAGCTGAAGCACTTGCACAGGGCATCAACGACGCTAACGTCGACGATACCTACACCAAGCTCCAGTTCCTTATCGAGGAACCCATCATCCGTGTCGATGCGATTGGCGACAAGCACGTTGGTGACAAGTTCACCATCACTGCACAGACCAACCTCGCCGTAGATGACGAAGTCCTCGTTCAGGTCTACTCATCATCATTCAAGCCGACTGAGAAGAGCCAGAGCGGCGAGTTCAGCGGCGCTACCGGTACCATCAAGGTTACCAAGGGCGACAGCGGCATGAACAAGCTCTCGTTCGATGTTGACTCCTCAACATTCAAGCCGGACGAGTACATTGTTACTGAAGACGCAGTCATCCAGGTCGCGACCGGAACTGCACTGTTCAACGTGCTCGAGACCTCTGCTCAGACAGTGGCCCCGACCGCAGTTGTAACTGCAGCCCCGACCAGCGTCGCAACTGCAGTCCCGACAACTGTCGCAACTGCAGCCCCGACCGCAACCCCAACCAAGTCACCCGGTTTCGGTGCACTCATTGCACTGATCGGCCTTGGTGCAGTTGCGTTCGTCGTTGTGCGCAGGCACTGAACTAAAATCTAAACATCTTTTTTTTTCGCAACAGCAGTTTTAAAAAAAACGTTATCGCAGTCAAACCTGCCATTTTGTATTCTTGTGTACTCTTTACGTCCCCGTTTGCACCTGCCGTGTGGCATCCTTTTAAGCCCGGGACAGTCAACGTAGATCTGAAAAACGCCGATCCGGTGCAAAGCAGGATCAATGGAGGTGCTAGAAGAGTGAAACTGGTCGTAAAAAACCTTGATATCGCAACACGGGGGGTCCTTCTCAACCGGCTGGACGCCCGGGGCATTGGTGTACTCAATGGCGATCGTGTCCAGGTGATCAATCCGAAAAACGGGATGTCCGTAACAGCATTTGTGGAAACAACATCAACGATCGCACAGCAGGGAACTCTCGGCGTCTACCGCATCACGAACGAGCGTCTGCAACTTGAGGATGGTGCGGAGATCGAGATCCGGGAAGCCGGCCGGCCCGCATCCCTCGATTTCATCAGGAAGAAGATGGACGGGGGCAAACTCACCAAAGAGGAGACCTTGACGATCATCAAGGATGTAGTACGCGATGATATCTCTTCTGCGGAACTTACGGCATTCATCACCGCCTCATACATCAACCAGCTTGATATGGATGAAGTGGAACACCTCACCCGGGCGATGGTGGAAACCGGCGAACAGATCAAATTTGCATCCCGCCCCATTGTCGACAAACATTCCATCGGCGGTGTTCCCGGGAACAAGATCAGCCTCCTCATCGTCCCTATCATCGCAGCAAGCGGCCTCAAGATCCCCAAGACAAGCTCGCGCGCAATCACCGGCGCCGGTGGTACCGCCGATCTCATGGAAGTGCTGGCATTTGTTGAGTTCACATCTGCCGAAGTCCAGCAGATGACCGATAAGGTCGGGGGATGTATTGTCTGGGGCGGGGCCACGAACATTGCCCCGGCTGATGACCGGATCATCATCCAGGAATACCCGTTCAAGATCGACGCCCGGGGCCAGATGCTTGCCAGTGTCATGGCAAAAAAATTTGCGGTCGGTGCAAACCTCGTGGTCATCGACATCCCTGTCGGCCAGCACACCAAGGTAGCGAACATGCAGGAAGGAAGGAAACTTGCACGGGAGTTTATCGAACTCGGCGAACGGCTTGACATGAAGGTCGAGTGCGCCCTGACCTACGGGGATACTCCGGTCGGGCACAGCATCGGCCCGAAACTGGAGGTTATCGAGGCATTGCGCGTCCTCGAGGGTTCAACGGAACCCAACTCCTTTATCCAGAAGAGCATCTCGATAGCGGGAATTGCGCTGGAGATGGCAGGCAAGGCACAACGGGGCGGGGGTGCGGCCATGGCACAGGACATTCTTACGAGCGGGAAGGCGCTTGAGAAGATGCGACGGATCATTGAGATCCAGGGAGGGAACCCGAACATCAAGTCCTCCGACATCGTTCCCGGTGAATACCAGTTCGTGGTCAAGGCACCTGCCTCTGGATACGTGATCGAGATGAATAACCAGTCCCTGATCACCCTTGCGAGGACTGCCGGGGCGCCCCAGGACCGTGGAGCGGGGATCTTACTCCATGCCAAAAAAGGTAAACTCGTGAAGGCCGGTGAACCGCTCTTCACCCTGTTCGCTGACAGGAACTGGAGGCTGCAGAAAGCAATCGAGGAAGGTAGGCGTCTCATGCCCGTGCTCGTGGAAGGGATGCTCCTTGACCGGGTGCCTTTTGATCGGGAGATGTAGACCGATGTGCTGATATATGAGCAGGTGGCGATAATTTATCATGTATAATCCTCGACCTCGTTTCCTTTTTTCCCTGCTGTTAGTTCTCCTTCTCTGCAGCTCGGCACAGGCAACGACGAACCTGCTGATTACCGTGCAGGACAGTCTCGATAACACTACTCTTCCCCATGCCACGGTGTTTGTCAATAGTGCAAACTTTGCCCTGACCAACAATAACGGACAGGCACTTCTCACGCATGCCGGCTTGTCAAACCAGGACATAAAAGTCTCCATGAGCGGATATAACGACTGGGAACAGATCGTAGACATGAATACCACCACTCTGCTGGTCAACCTGAGCCGCAAGACTCTCACGCTCAAGGTAACCCTGTTCGATTCAGATACTCTCAGCCCCATCTCCGGGGCAAACATCAATGTCACTGCTTTGAATGCATCAATAATGCAGCAGACGGGTGCGTCAGGTTCTGCCATCTTCGCCGTGAACGGGGCAACCCTCTATTCCGTGGACATCAATGCTCCCAATTACCAAGCACGGAGCGATACCGTGGATATGGGAGCAGTGAACCAGGAGATACAGTATAAGCTGCTCTCCGGGAACAGTTTCTCGTTTGTCGCGACCGATAAGGACTCCGGTAAGGCGATTCCCGATGCAGAAGTGCGCCTCAATGCCATACTCACCGGGAAAACAGATGCTCGCGGGATCCTTATCACTCCGGTCAGCCGTGGTAAATCCTATTCCATCGAGATCAAAAAGGATGGGTACCAGACGTATACCGAATTACGGACCATCAGTACATCCGATGCCGTATATTATGCGTCCCTGTCGAAAGCATCTGTCAGCGCCGTTGTCTATGTCATTGACGAGTCGCGCATGCCGCTGAGCGGCGCGGATGTGTATATCAACGGGACCCTTTCGGGAACCACCAACGAGTACGGGCGCACGAATTTCCCGAATCTTACAACCGGGGACTACCTTTTGGAAGTAAGGAAGTCCGGGTATACAACGCAGAACCGGGCCGTAAGTATATCGGGCCAGAGCCAGGACTACACCTTTACCCTGCCGTATGAAAGTGCCGCACTCACGATCAATGTCCAGGATAAGGACAAGAAGGTTGTACCGAACGCCTCGATCGCTGTTGATGGAAACGTTGCCGGTGTTACTGATGACAACGGTCAGCTGCTTACCCATGTCGCATTCAATACCAATGTAAATATCACGGTGACAAAAGACGGTTACACCCCCCTGTCAGTCCAGAACCAGGTCATTCAGGGAAATGGCACAGCAACAACCACACTTGTCTTGGAAAAGAGCCTTGACTGGGGACTTATCGGCATGATCGCCCTCGGGGCGATAGGGGTTCTCATCCTGTTTGCTGCCATCAGGATGTTTGGGCGCAGGAAGCGGCGGCACGTCATGCGGAGAAACGAGATCTGATGTTAGCGTGAAAATCCTGCACGGATTTTCATCAACTATGCATGAAAGGTTCCCGCCTTTCATCCCTGTTTTTACCTACTCACATAATTGATAGTACGATCACGATCGCACGAACTTAAAATTTTCACGCCATTTTTATATTTTTTCACTATTGAAGGGAATGCAGGTAAAAACGGTGGAAACATATCAGCAGGGTTCCACGCAGTTAAAAACGGACCCAGCGGGAATCGAACCCGCGTCCTTGGGTTCGAAGCCCAAGAGGATATCCTCTACCCCATGGATCCTTCTCATCATCTTTACATCAAAAGATATTAAGTATTTTCTACCGATAAACTAATTAATGATCTTATCAGCATCCGAGATTGTCCGCCGCCTTGAACGCGAACCGGGGGAAGGAAAGCTCATCATCAACCCGTACATGCGGGAATGCCAGCAACCAGCATCCTACGATCTCCGTGCTGCTTCGGATATTTCGCTGGCACAGGGAAAATGCGCCCTTGTGCCAACGCTGGAATGGGTAGAACTCCCCACGGACCTTGCCGGAACCCTCCGGTGCAGGTCATCATTTGGCAGGCAGGGTGTCCTGCTCGGGGCCGGGTATATTGATCCGGGATTCCGCGGACAGCTTACTTTATGCCTTACGAATATAGGAAGTGACCTCATTGTGCGTAAAAACGACCGCATCGTCCAGATGATCCTCCATGAAGTACGTGGAGGAGGCGACAGGTACTCAGGCCGATACCAGGACAGCATCGGCGCCGTGGAGGCAAAGTGACCATGATCCGGACAGAACGAAAATACATTGAAATATTGAGGATCCTCAAGGAACACCAAGACCCGGTGGGTGCAAAAAGGCTTTCTGAACTCATGTCAGAACGCGGTTTTGTCCTGAGCGACCGGGCAGTCCAGTATTACCTCAGTTACCTCGACACTATGGGTTTTACAGAAAAAGTCGGGAACCAGGGAAGAATCCTGACACCCGTAGGACTGGAAGAGACCGATAACGCCCTTGTCGATGACAGGATCGGGTTTATCATCTCGAAACTGGAGCGCCTCGCGTACCGCAGCACGTTTGATCCTGTCACCAGCACCGGTGATGTGGCATACAACCTCTCCATTGTTCCGTCAGAGTCTGCAGAGCAGGTAAAAACCGCGTTTGATGAAGTAGTCAAGTCAGGATGTGGTTTTTTCAACTCCTACCGGATCATCGACCATGACCCCCGCGTACCTCAAGGCCATGTCGGGTTTATCACCATCTGCAGTATTTCCATGGATGGTGTTTTCCAGCGAAGAGGGATACCGGTCAGGATGGCGTTTGGCGGGAGACTCGAGATCGAGAACGGGGTTCCCCGTCAGTTCAAAGATCTCATCGCGTACCGGGGTACCACTATCGATCCCCTTGAATTGTTCATATCATCCGGCCTCACCTCGATATCCGGCTTTGTGCGATCAAAGACGGGCATCGCCCTTGCAAATGTCCGGGAAGTTCCCTGTGCTGCCAGGCCCCAGGTCGAGGAAACAATCCGCCAGATGAATGCCTGTGGCTTTGTATTCCCGGTTATCATGGGAAACCAGTTGTTCAACCTGCCCCTCAACCCCTACCGCCTCTCGATAGTCGCATTCAGTGGCCTGAATTATATCGGGAATACTGTTGAGCACGGCATAAAAATCAAGACGGAGATCGGTGCCGGGAACATACAGTTTTCAAAAATACTGGAAACGAACTGATCAGATCCAGGATATATCATCCTGTTTTTTGGTCTTTTTGCCCTGAGACCGGGCAGGGGACGATCCTCCATCGCGATCGGTTGTCTTATCCTGTGCATCATCACTATCTGCGTTTTCCGCAGATTTTTTTGGTTTCAGGTTCGTATGAAGGAGTGAGGCATCCTGTACCTTGGGCACGGAAGCGCCCCGGATATTTTTACCCGAGAAGATCCCGTCCCTTGCCCTGAATGACGGGTCTTTTACCTCAACGGTTCCTTCCTCTGGCTCCGGCACCTGCAGGTACTGGAAAGAAAATGGATCGCCGGTCTTGGTATCTTCCACAGGTGGGGGGACATCATCACGGGTGTTGGGCGGCCGGGTTTCCGGCACATCCGGAGCATGAGTCCGTTTCCGGATAATTACTGTTTTCTTTACGGGCACCTGCTGGATCTCTTGTTCCGGTTGTGGTGGTCTGGATACAGGAAGGGGCGGGGGGCCCGGGTGCGTGATTTCCCGTTTTTGCCGTATAATCTCAGATGATCCCCCCTTGGGCTTCACTATGGCGGCGTCAGTTCTTACCCGGCTTCCGGAGAGTGCCATCATACGCTGCCTCTGCAATTCCTGTTCTATCCTTTTTCGTGCGATCTCATTCGAGTGTACACCCATCGCACTCCCGGGTGGGGTACTTATCGTTGGAGCGGGTTCATGGGATGTCGGTTGTTGTGCCGGTTGGTTCTCTGCCTTGATCTCACGGTCATGTGATACGATACGGCGATGGGGTTGTATACCCGGGCTGACTGATGTCTCCGGGAGTACCTCCTCTGTTGCATATGTTCTTTTAACAGGAATTTCTTCCTTTGGCAAATGTCCGGTATTGGTTTCCGGAGCCGGGGCAGGTTCTCGCAGTTGAGGATTATATCTGAGCACAGGGGGACCAGCGCTCTCATCTTTCTCGTTAACCGGTACTTTTGCGTGACGAGGAGCATCTTCTGAAGAGTAACGGTTGCTCCTAGTCCCCTTCTGCATTTTTGTCGGGAGGGTGATCATTTCGTCCCGAAGGGATCCTGAGCCCTGCTGGAGCCGGGGCATGGTCTTGTCATCAGCACCCGATACGGTTCCACGTGATGGCCCGAGCCGGGCCTGTTCCCGGATCTCTCTCAGTTCGCTGACACGGGGAATGTTCTCAAGACCCGACAGCATGACGATGATGGCAACATTTTTTGTGTTCACGACCGGGTAATCGCCGGATCTCATCTCAAGGCCCTTGATGCTCCGGTCAATCCATTTTCTTACGGTCATGAACCCCTGCATCGAGAGCTCATGGGAAGGTCCGGCAATAAGGACAAGAGCCTTGTGAGCGCTTGTCATGTCACACGGCGTCGAAACCTCATGGTAGATTGCCTGTTTTGCCAGATCGACAATACGCGATGCCTTCTTTTTACTCTCCTCGTTGAATACCCCCGCCGGTTTCAACTGGGAAAGGAATGCCAGCGGGTTGCTGGGGAGCCTCTCAACCGCATAGCCTATGGTGATGAACCCCCCATCTTTCATGGTATTGAGCACCTCTCCGGAATCCAGTACGACCTCCGCGAGATCGATGCCTCCGTCCGCCCGGAATTCCCCTGCTCTCAGAATAAGACTTATTCTCCTGACTATTGCCTCGTTAAGGAGAAGGTAGGTGGCCAGTTCCGGGGAGATCTTCGGCTCATCCCTGCCGAACCCGAGCATCTGGGCAAGTCCCTTCTCTTTTTTTACAAGTTTGGCATTTCCTGCTTTGATCTTTTTATACCAGGTCTCGTTGTCGAACAGGATCATGCCGTCAAGGAGCGGCGAGAGGATATCGATATCATCGGCTGCCTTGGCGGAACGCTTTTTGCCTTCAGCAAGACAGGGAAGCGTGACAAGCCCGAAAATGGGTTCAACAATCGAGGCCCGGAGTCCTGCAACAACATGCGGTACGATATCCGCCATACTCCCGCCAAGACCGCAGCAGACGACAATCGCATCGGTCTCTCCCGATTCAAAATTATTTATACGCGAAACGATCTCTGCGATATCGATGGTAGCGGTCGGGCCGGCCCCCTCGGAACTGTCGGGATTTTCCGGATCAAATGGGGGGAAGAAAATTTTTGCAGAGTCCGGCATCCCTTCCAGCTGGTGTAAGGTAGTTTCATCTACGTCAATAGCCAGTCCCTGGACGCAGGCGACCTTGCTGCTGTGCCGGTCGGTGGCGTACAGACTGTCCACAATCCTGCATCCCGCCCCTCCCAATCCGATTGCCACTATACGCATAGAGTTAACCTATAAAACCGATTCACCCTGTAGCCATTGTACACCGTATAATAATATAGCCCTGCCAGAGTTCAATATCTTATAGGATAATTAGTCCCGGAGAAATAAGTTTTTATTGCATGTCCGGTATAGATCCGGTCACAGGATCGTGCAGGTAGTAAAGGACCAAATATGGTTCCTGAATGGGGAGATCATCCTGCGTTCACCCCCGTTTTCAGAAGAATACCGGGTTATTTTCTGAAATAAACGCCAGAATGGGCTTTTTACGAATGGCTCCCCTGAACCTGTCAACGTAAAATGATAATTTATTTAAACGCGTGTACGGTAATACTCAATGAGGTGAACAAGCCTTGACATATGGAATTGAATTCGTACCAGGAAATGTCAACGTAAAGCAAGTTGTTAACTTCTGTAAACTTGCCGAATCCAAAGACATAGATTTCGCATGGATCACAAACCACTACAACAACCGCCACTGCTACCCCACTCTCGCCGCCATCGCGCAGGCAACCACGACCCTGAAGATGGGCCCGGGTATCATGAACGCATTCACGGACACACCCGCCGCAATGGCATCGTTCTTCTGCACGCTCAACGAGATCTCAGATGGACGCGCGACCCTCGGTATCGGGCCCGGTGACCTCTCGACGCTTCCGAAGCTGGCTATCCACGCCGATAAGCCTGTTGGACACCTTGAGGAAGCTGTCATGCAGATCCGCAAGCTCTGTGCCGGTGAGGAAATAAAGAAATCAGGAATGAATTTCTTTGACTACGACGGTGCAAAGCTGACTGGTGTCACTCTCCCCGGAAAGAAGGGTGTCCCAATCTATATCGGCGCACAGGGACCCAAGGTTCTGGAGCTTGCCGGAAGAATCGGTGACGGTGCACTCATCAACGCATCCAACCCCAAGGACTTTGCCATTGCAATCCCGATCATCAAGGCCGCAGCTGACAAAGTCGGCAAGAAGAACTTTGATATCGGTGCATACACCGCCATGTCCATTGACCGGAGCGAAAAGAAGGCACGCAATTCAGCAAAGATCGTTGCAGCATTCATTGCAGCAGGCTCTCCGCCCGACCTCCTGACCCGCCATGGCCTCGACCTGAACAATGTTGCCAAGATCAAGGCAGCACTCGGGAAGTTCGACTTCAAGACGGTCGGAGAACTCGTCGGCGACAAGGAAATCGATGCATTTACCATTGCAGGTACCCCTGAAATGGTGAAGGCAAAGTGTGATGCCCTCACCAAGGCCGGTGTGACCCAGATCATCTTCGGCTCACCCCTTGGTCCTGACATGACCACATCGATTCGCCTCCTTGGCAAGTACGTCGTATAAGGGTAGAACAAAATACCTGCCCCCATACAACCGAAAGCGGCGATGGTGCCTTGGCAGAAAATCTTTTTTTTATTTTTATTCAGGCTGATTCACATCAACAGGGTCATTATCGTGCAAACGACTATCTGATCCTGCCGGAAATATGATCGTGAAGGGCATGTTCTCCGTTACAGAAGTCTCTACTCCTAAAGGAACCGTGCAGTACCGGGAGGAGCGGTTCACCGGCTGCCGGTGCAGGATCAGTCCGGATCGGTCGAAACGGCATGTTCCCCAGCCCCTTTCCATTCCTCAGGACACCGGGGACTGCCCGTTCTGCCGGAACCGTATTTTTTCTGTCACCCCGGTATTTCCTGATGGCAGGCGTATCATCCATGGCGAGAGCGTTACGTTTCCCAACATGTTCCCCTTCGGGCAGGGTCATGTGGTGACGGTCATTACCAACGAGCACTGGGTAGATGTGTTCAGCCGGCAGCAGATTGTTGATGCACTGTCGGGCCAGGTCGAAGCTCTCCGGCACTACGACGGCTATGCCAGTATTAATATGAATTTCCTCCCGTCCGCGGGTGCAAGCATGATCCACCCGCACATGCAGGGGCTCTGCGATATCCGGCCGTCCCTCATCATGGAACGATACCTGCTGGCAGGTCGGGAATATCAGAACCACTATGGCAGGAATTACTGGGAAGCACTGAAGGACGAGGAGCGGAAGTCCGGGCGCTATCTGTTTGGTGAGGAGACGCTCTGGTCCGCCCATGCAGTACCATGCGGTGAGCGTGAGGTACGAGGGATCCTACCGGTAGCATCACTTAACGAAATAGAGCCGTATATTGATCTTCTGGCCCGGGGAATTCTTGAAGTGCTCTCGTTCTACCGGAACCTAGGTACGTACGCGTTCAACCTGTCCGTTTTTTTCGACAAGCCGCGAGAGGACCACGGTTTTCATGCGTTCTGCTCTCTTATTTCCCGGATCAATCCCAACCCGGCGTCGATGAGCGATTCGGCATTCATGGAACGGATGCACTTTGAGCCGGTCATAATGACGCTCCCGGAAGATATGGGAGCACTCTACAGAAACGGAAAAAAATAAAAAAAATTTACTCAAACTTTGCTACAAGTTTGTTCTTGGAGACAAGTGTTCCATCCTTCTTGTGGGGCTGGCGCTTGATGCTGTCTCCTGCCTTCTCGAGCTCGCGGGCTTGGTCACAGAGTTGTGCTGCGACTTTCATCATCTCGTGAGCGCTTGCAACGATCGGGATGTACTTCTCCCATTCCTTGGTCATGAAGCAGCCTTTGACGTTCTGACCTGCAACAGCCATTGCGATCTCATGGGCAGCGCGTGCCTTTGCGAGTGCATAGGGGTTGTTGAACTCGCCGTCAACAGCCTTGTCGGTGGTCATGATGAGCTTGGGGAGCTCTATTGCGTCGCCCTTCTTGCCGGCCTTGACCTGGTCGATGACCTTGTCCAGAGCAAGCTGCATCTTGCGGAATGCACCGGTGAGTGCCAGCACTTTGACGAGGTTGCTGTTGTAGTCGGCCATCTCGACGGGGTCGAGGAACTCGCGGCGTGCACCGATCATGGAGTCTGCCTTCATGATGATGTACCCGAACTTGCTTGCCTTGACACCTTCCCATTCCTTCTTCGTGGTTACATCATCAGTGATGATGACAACCGGGATACCTGCTGCAGCAAGCTGTTCGCGTGCACCGGTCGGTCCTGGGAGAACTCCGTTGGGGGAGACTACAATACAGAAGTCCGGTTTATATGCCTTCAGGTTGGAAACTACACGGTCAACATCCGCCGGCTCGAGTTTTGTGCCGCTGGTTGCCATGAATGTCTGCATGTCTTCACGGTCTGCTCTCTCATCGAGAAGCAGCTCGGCCATTACACCACTTGCAATGTTGCCTAACTTCGCAACGCCTACTTTAACTACCATTTGATATCACCTAAAATTTTTTTATAGCACGTTAATATGACCCGGTGTTCATATAAACATTTTGAAATGTCGTATCTCTCCGTAAAAATGCAATAAACAATTTTTTCACATTATATAATGGGTGTTCAATGTGTTCATCATACGAGGCGGAATCGTGAAATGAAAAGTTAACGAAAAGTGTTTAAGTTCGGATTGAAAAGGTGTTACTATGAAGGATGGGCTGCTTACAGACCGCCAGATGGAGGTACTCAGATATCGCAAGCAGGGACTGACCCAGCAGCAGATTGCTAATATCATATCCACCTCAAAAGCCAATGTCTGCACCATTGAAAAAAGTGCAATGGAGAATATCCGCCGGGCAAAAGAAACCCTCGAATTCCTCTACACCCTTGATGCAACCCATCTCTGCACAATACCGTCCGGAACCGATCTCTTCAATGTCCCCGCAATCATATTCGGCGAAGCGGAGAAGATCAATATCAAGGTCAAATACGATACCATCTCCCTGATAAACCGGCTGAGGGAATCCCGGTCACAAGCCTGCAAGGCCCGGGTCGTATGCGAGGATATCATCGTCTACATTACAGATCAGGGAGAACTGTATTTCGGATAAACTAGTAAAAAGATTACAAAAAGATCGGATCAATATCCGGAAACTATCCTGTTATTCCCTGAAAAACTGGCATATATTTATATGCTCTTTTATGCAATAATTATGGAAGCCGATATGAGGTTATCCTATGCAGATCTGCATGTTCCTTCGTCTGGAGCGTGCATGAATCTGTAAACGGCGGAACTCTGCCTCCGGACACAGGAAAGGCGGTTATGCCGTGGGAAAACCCCGATTGGTGGACCCTCCCGCAATGGCGAGGGTATCCCGAGAAGGAGTTGTGATTCGTCACAACAGGCTGACAGAGTGGGTCTGATCAGGCGCATGGGCCGACGTTCGTGCAACGAGCCCCCTCTCCATATGGTCTAACGACCGTATGGAGATGCGCTATTGTCAGGATCTTCTTTCGCGAGACAGGAATGCTGGTGCACACCAGCACAGCGCTGAGATAGCATCTCATACGCATCTCCATAACCGGGCGAAACGAATCGCGGAGGCAGTGTAATGGATCCCTCAGGGATAACCTGCACTGTTTACCGGTAAATCGCCCGTGTCGCGTGTTGGCTTCTGGAACAAGCGAAGTTATCACACAATCTCGGATTAATCTCACAAACGTGTCGCAATGAGAATAACCTACACGCAAGATGAGGATGGATTAACACATGCCAAAAATTAACAGACCACGTCGTGGTTCTCTTGCATTCAGCCCGAGAAAGCGTGCAAAGAGCCCGATCCCGAAATACCAGTCGTGGCCCTCCAGCGAGGGAGCACCGATCCTGCAGGGATTTGCAGGATATAAAGTGGGTATGACGCATGTTATCATGGTGGACGACCACAAGAGCAGTCCGACCGAGGGAAAGGAGATTATGGTCCCCGTCACTGTCATTGAAGTCCCTTCCATGAAGGTAGCAGCGATCCGTGCCTACAGCAGGGACACCTATGGCAAACACGCATTCACCGAGGTCTGGGCTGACCAGCTCGACAGCGTTCTTGGGCGCAGGATTACCCTGCCCAAGGAATACGACCGGGATGCAGCACTGAAGAAATTCTCCGATGCCGTCACTGCCGGAACCATTGCCGAGATTTACGCTGTTACCTATACGCAGCCGGCCTCCATGAGCGGTGTGCCCAAGAAAGTCCCCGACCTTATGGAGATCAAGGTCGGCGGGGCAGACATCAAGAAACTCTTCGAGTTTGCACAGGGGCTCCTTGGAAAGGAAGTCACCCTCAACAATGTGATCCAGACTGGAGCATACGCCGATATCACAGCGATCACCACCGGTAAGGGAACACAGGGGGCAGTAAAACGCTGGGGTATTGCACTGCGCAAGCGCAAACACTCCGTTGGCGGTAAGGAACGCCATCTCGGTACTCTGGGACCCTGGAACCCGCACCACGTCCGCTGGGAAGTCCCGCAGATCGGTCAGATGGGATTCCAGCAACGCACCGAGTTCAACAAGCGTATCCTGAAAGTCAGCGAGGACGCAAGTGAGGTCACTCCCGCCGGCGGATTCCTCCACTACGGGGTACTCAAGAACCCGTACGTGCTCGTCAAGGGGTCCATTCCCGGCCCGGTAAAGCGGCTTATCCGTATCAGGCCCGCAATCCGCCAGGGTGAACATGTCGTAAGGATGCCGACAATCCAGTTTGTGAGCGTCCAGAGCAAGCAGGGATGATCAGAGATGAAAGCACAGGTTAAATCACTTGACGGCGGAGTCACAAAAGACATCGAACTTCCGGAGATCTTCTATGAGGACTACCGCCCCGATCTGATCAAGAAGGCAGTCATGGCTCTCCAGAGCGTACGGAGGCAGCCGCACGGGACCGACCCGTTCGCGGGCATCCGTTCGTCTGCAGTCGGCTGGGGTAGCGGTCGCGGTTCATCCCACGTCCCCCGTCTCAAGAACGGCTCCCGCGCGGCAAAAGTCCCGCAGGCAAAAGGCGGGCGTGAGGCACATCCCCCGAAGGTTGCAAAGATCCTGATCAAGGAGATCAACCAGAAGGAAAAACAGAAGGCATTCCGGTCAGCGGTTGCCGCCAGCATCAGTGCTGAACTTATCAAGGGACGGGGCCACGTCTTCGACGGTGCAGTTCCGATTGTCTTCGAGGACAAGTTCGAGGCGCTCGGTCGCACTCAGGACGTTATCTCCGCACTCACCACCGTAGGTGTCTACAACGACATCGAACGGGCAAAGGACAGCAAGAAGGTCAAGGCAGGAAGAGGCAAGATGCGTGGCCGCAGGTTCAAGCAGCGCAAGAGCCTGCTGATTGTCACCGCAGAGAAACCGCTGCTCGCAGCCCGCAACCTTTCCGGTGTCGATGTCGTTACTGTCGACCAGCTGAATGTCGAGCACCTTGCACCCGGTATGCAGGCCGGTCGTCTGACCGTCTGGACCGAGAGCGCACTTATACGCCTGGAGGGGAGGTAAATGACCCTTAAATACCCGTTTGTCACGGAAAAGGCAATGGTACTCCTTGAGAACCAGAGCAAGCTCCAGTTCCTCGTCACCCGCGAGGCAACCAAGGACGACGTCAAGCGCGAGATCGAGAAGTCATTCGGCCAGAAGGTCAAGAGCGTCCGCACGCTCATGAACACGCACGGTCAGAAGAAGGCCATCGTGAGCTTTGAGAACAACAAGGCCGCCGAGGAGATCCTCAGCCGGCTCGGTATAATGTAGGTGGGGAACATGGGACATCGAATCACAACACAAGCCCGTGGCAAGGGAGGCCCGACATACCGCGCTCCATCCCACCGGTACAAGGCTGAGCTGAGGCACATCGGCAATGACACGCAGAAGATCACCGGGACCGTCATCGACATCGAACATGATCCGGCACGCAATGCACCAATCGCCCTGGTGAAACTCGAGGATGGGAAGAAAGTTTACATGCTCGTCACTGAAGGGCTCGGCATCGGGGAAGTCATCATCTGGGGATCCAGCGGTGAAGTCAAGAACGGCAACACGCTCACGCTCCAGAACATTCCCACCGGTACGTTCATCTGCAACATCGAGGCCCGGCCCAATGATGGGGGCAAATTCGTTCGCTCATCGGGAGTCCAGGCGGTCGTGGTCGACAAGATCGAAGACCGCGTCGGTATCAGGATGCCCAGCGGCAAAACGAAATGGTTCAACCACCGCTGCCGTGCAACCATCGGCATTGTTGCCGGCGGCGGCCGCGTTGAGAAGCCGTTTGTGAAGGCAGGCAACAAGTACCACAAGATGCAGAATACCGCATCCAACTGGCCACGCGTCCGTGGTGTCGCGATGAACGTCATCGATCACCCGTTCGGTGGCGGTGGTCACCAGCACACCGGTCGCCCGAAGACGGTTGCACGAGGCACATCCCCGGGCAGGACTGTAGGACATGTGGCAGCACGCAGGACAGGTAAGAGCAGGAAGTGATGGGTATGGCAGCACCTAAGAAGACACAGAAGAGAATGCCAAGACGGCGTGAGGAGTTCACCTACCGCGGCTACAAGATTGACGAGCTCAAGGCGATGGGGATCAGCGAACTCCTCCCCCTGATGCCTGCCCGTCCGCGCCGCAAGATCACCCGCGGGTTCTCCCGCGGTGAAGAGACCTTACTGGCAAAGATCCGCGACGGCAACGAGAAGATCCGGACGCACCTCCGTGAAATGATCGTCATGCCCGAAATGATCGGGAAGACCATTGAGATCTACAACGGCAAGGAATTCATCAAGGTCGAATTCCAGCCGGAGTCGGTCTTCCGCTATCTCGGGGAATTTGCCCTGACACGAAAGAGGGTTGCTCACGGAAGCGCCGGTATCGGTGCAACGAGAGGAAGCAAGTACGTTCCGCTGAAGTGATGGACATGGCACGCATTGATTATTCCAACAAAATCAAGGGTGACAACGTAGCAAAGGCAAAGGCCAACGAGTTGAACATGTCACCCAAGCACTCGATCGAGATTGCCGGGCTCATCAGGCACATGCGCGTGAACGAAGCAATCGCGTACCTGAACGAGGTCGTCAAGCTGAAAAAGGCGGTCCCGTTCCGGTACTTTAACCGGAATGTCGCGCACAAGCGCGGCCTCCCGGGGAACTGGGATGCGGGCAGGTACCCGGTCAAGGCATCCAGGGAATATATTCGGATTCTTGAATCGGTCAAGAAGAATGCCGAGTATATTGGTCTCGACGCAGAAAATCTCGAGATTATCCACGCCTCCGCAAACCGCGGGCGCGCCCAGAAAGCGTTCTTCCCGCGGGCAATGGGAAGGGCAACCCCCAAGGTCCGCGAGTCCGTGAACCTTGAGATCATCGTCCGCGAGGTGGCGTAATATGGCAGTCGAGAGAAAATTCATCGATGAGGGCGTCAGGAAAGCCCGCGTAGAGAAGTACCTGTCGAAGGAACTCAAGCGCGCAGGCTACGGCGGTATGGATATCGCCCGTACCCCCCTCGGGACCCAGGTCACGATCTTCGCCGAAAAGCCAGGGATTGTCATTGGCAAGGGCGGCAAGCTGGTCCACCAGCTCACATTGGACCTTGCCCAGAAATACGGTGTTGAATCCCCGCAAATCGAGGTACAGCAGGTCAACAACCCCAGTTTCAATGCCCAGATCATGGCGGAGAGACTGGCAAACGCCCTTGAGCGTGGCTGGTACTTCCGCAAGGCAGGAAGCAGTATCATGCGCCGCGTCATGGATTCCGGTGCGCTCGGCTGTGAAGTTGTCATCGCCGGGAAACTGACCGGGGCACGTGCCCGTACCCAGAAGTTTACCGAAGGGTACATCAAGCACTGCGGTGAGCCGAGCAACACGATCGTCGAGAAAGGCTATGCCGTCGCGATCAAGAAACTCGGTGTCATCGGTGTCCAGGTCAAGCTCGTGCCCGCAGGAGCGAAGCTGCCCGACCACTTCTCGATCATCGAACAGGAGAAGAAGCGCCCGGCCCAGAAGCCCGGCGTTACACCGGTTGGCGATGCAGACATGGAAGAGCCGGCACTTCCTGATGAGAAATTAGGGGAGGACCAGTAATGGCGATATTCAGGGCCAAGGATGTCCAGCAGCTTTCCGATGTGGAACTGCAGGAACAGATGGGAAAATTCCGGATGGAGCTTGTCCAGCACTATGGTAAAGTCAGTGCCGGCGGCGCTACCGAGAACTCCGGACATATCCGTGAACTCCGGCGAACCATTGCCCGTATGTTGACCGAGCAGAACCGCAGGAGAACTGCATGATCTCTTCCCAGAATGTCCTCCGTCACGAGTTGATCGGTCTGGACATTCTGGTATCGGGAGCTGCAAATCCAAAGCAGAGAGGACTATCCGGCCGTATCATCGATGAGACAAAGAACCTGCTGGTGATCGAGACCCCCAACGGGGTCAGATGCATCCCCAAGATGCACAGCACATTCCAGGTGCGTCTTGGTGGCAGGGAACTTGTTGAGATTAACGGATCCGTGATGGTTCTGGCTCCTGAGAAAAGGATCAACCTGCACGAAAAGAAGAGGATACCATAATGGCACAAAACATTGGATTGAACGTCCAGGCACCGAAAGAAGAGTGCAGGGACGTTAATTGTCCGTTTCACGGCACTTTACCGGTGCGCGGCCAGGTGATCACCGGCAAAGTCGTGAGCGATCGTATGATGGGAACGGTCGTAGTTGCACGGAATTACATGCACTACGTCCGTAAGTACAAGCGGTATGAGAAGCGAAGCTCGAAACTCCATGCCCACAACCCCCCCTGCATCCAGGCAAAGGTTGGCGACATGGTGAAGATTGCTGAGTGCAGACCGCTGTCGAAGAGCACGACCTTTGTCGTTGTGGAGGTGCAGAAGCCATGAAGGCAAAGCAGTCCAAGACGCCGAGGGCTCTTGCGACAGGGACGAGGCTAGCATGCGCCGATAATACCGGTGCCAGGACAGTACAGATCATTTCTGTCTTCGGCTACCATGGTGTCAGGCGCCGTCAGCCCAAGCTGGGCCTCGGGGATCTCTGCACGGCGAGCGTCCAGAAAGGCACCCCTGATATGCGCCGCAAGCTGGTGCGTGCAGTGGTCATCCGCGCGAAGAAGGAGATGCGCAGGCCAAGCGGCCTGCGGGTATCCTTTGATGACAACGCCGTTGTTGTCGTGGATGAGAAGAACGAGCCGAAAGGGACCGAGATCAAGGGACCGGTCGCCCGTGAAGTTGCGGAGCGCTTTCCCAAGCTCGGCTCCATGGCAACGATCATCGTCTGAGGTGTGCACATGGCAAGAATTGAAAGCGAACAGCCAAGAAAACAGAGAAAGGCACGCTACAACGCACCTTCCCACGTGAGGACCAAATTCCTCAATGCACCCCTCTCAGAGGCACTGAAGGAACAATACAAGAAGAAGACGCTGCGCGTCATCAAGGGGGACACCGTCAGGGTAACCCGTGGGGATTTTGTGGGCAGTGAGGGCGTTGTTGATGCAGTTGACACCGGCAAATCAAAGATTGTTGTCCACGGTGTTTCATCAACGAAGGCCGACGGAACGGAAGTACCCCGGGCAATCGATGCCTCGAACGTCCAGCTCACCAAGCTCAAACTCGATGACAAGCGCCGCGTTGCAAAACTCGGGGAGGTCGAATAATGTCAGAGCACCTGAAGCGATTAAACGCCCCGGACTCGTGGCATATCGCTAAGAAGACCACGAAGTTCATAACGAAGACCGCACCCGGCCCGCACAATGCGAACGCGATGCCGATTGCCGTCTGGCTCCGTGACCACATGGACTATGCACGGAACATGAAAGAGGTCAAGCAGATCCTTGGCCAGAACGACGTTATCATCAACGGAAGACCGTGCCGTGATCCCAAGATGGGTATCGGCATCTTCGACATCATCGCCATGCCGAAGATCAACAAGTATTACCGCATCCTGCGCGACCGGAACGGCCGGCATGTATCCATCGAGATCGATGCAGAGGCAGCCAAGACGCGCCTATGCAAGGTCAAGAACAAGACTACGATCACCGGTGGCAAGGTCCAGCTGAACATGCGGGACGGCGCCAACATTCTCGCGGACAACACCTACAAGTCCGGCGATTCCGTTGTCGTATCCCTTGAGCCCGAGAGCCGGTTCAAGATTGTCGATCACTTCCCGTTCGCGGTTGGCAACATGGCCATGATCATTGGCGGCCGTCACTCCGGCAATGTTGCACGTATTGTTGACATCGTCAAGATGCCAGGCAGTGTCCCCAACAAGATCATCCTTGAGGATGAGAAGACGGGAATCCGTTTCGACACGATCGCGCCCTACATCTACATGGTAGGAAAGCAGACACCTGCAGTAGCAAAATGGGGGCATGAAGAGTGACCTCAATGCGTGATATCTACGTCGACAAGGTTGTCGTCCACATGGGAGTCGGCGAGGCCGGCGATAAACTTGTGAAGGGAGAAAACATTATGAAGACGATCACCAAGCAGACGCCGATCAGGAGCATTGCCAAGAAGACGCAGCCTGCGTTTTCTGTCAGGAAAGGCATGCCAATCGGCTGCAAGGTGACCCTCCGTGGCAAACCCGCCCGCGACTTCCTGGAAACCTCGTTGAAGATCATCAACAAGACACTCTTTGAGAGCCAGCTCGACAAGAGCGGGAATTTCTCATTCGGTATCGAGGAGCACACTGACTTCCCCGGCATGTCCTACGACCCGCAGATCGGTAT
>Ga0187861_10000508_pt1 | contig 45315 bp, 31 predicted proteins | sample June2016WEW_10_1_3_FD_132986 | JGI IMG/M metagenome (GOLD analysis project Ga0187861, IMG submission 132986) | Peatland microbial communities from SPRUCE experiment site at the Marcell Experimental Forest, Minnesota, USA - June2016WEW_10_100 | ecosystem: Environmental > Terrestrial > Soil >...
ATGTCAGCAAATGTACCGCGGGCGTCCCGCCCGCTCGTGGCAGGCTGGCAGGGCGCGAGGACGAAGGCGGGCGGGACGCCCGCGGTACGCTCTGGGCCACGCATTTACTGACATGCACCCCCCTTTACTTGATTCGCTTGGACAATGTCAAGGCTTGTGACCTTGACCGCGCCCTTCGCCCCTTCATCTTTCCCGCCTTTCCAAACCAGGTTGTGCTCCTCTTAAGTGGGCAAGCGTGTATTGACCAAGCACCACGAGCGGGGTATTATGGTCCCTTATCCCAGATGAGGAGGGCTGACCATGCGCCCCAACAGCTTGTGCGCCCTGACTGCGGTACTCCTTCTTCCCAACGGCGCGGCGCTGTGCGGCGAGCCGCCGGCGGAGGACAAGGACAAGGCCGCCATCGCTGCCCTGCGGGCCGAGCTCGAAGAGCGCGTGGAGGTGGACTGGGCGGATATGACCGTCCGAAAGGCACTGAAGGCCCTGCTCAGCAACCGCCCCAAGTCTACCCTAAGGATCATCGAGCGCGCGGACGATTGCCGCCAGTTCGAGAAGCACCTGAACATGAGGCTGATTGGTGCCAGAGCGATAGACATCCTGGACATGCTCTGCGAGAGCGCCGGTCTGCATTACGGCCTCCGGCCGGGCGTCGTCGAGGTGGAATCGGTGCCCGATTCCAAGGTGACGCTCTGCATGTATCCCGTGAACGACCTCTTGATCGTCCCGCCGGATTTTCCCCCGCCCGGCGGGCTCTACTCGCCCTTCCGCAACGAGGCGGCTGCCGGCGTGGTCCCGGCTCTCGCGCCCCCTGTCACGGCGCCGCTCACCTTCATTGCCGACCTGATCCGCAACCGGATCCGGCCAGAGTCCTGGGACCCAGCCCTGGGAACAGCCATTGAGGTGCGCGACGGCCTGCTGTGCGCGATGCAGCGGCCAGAGGTCCACGCTCTCGTGCAACAATTTCTGGCCACCCTCCGTTCCCGCCAAGGGCGCCAGGTTAGCGTGGAAGTTCGTGCTTTTGCGGTCAAGAGCACCGATGTGGACCGCATCCGCCGCGAAGCCGCCAAGCGCAATGTCGCCGCGCCGCTGCTCGATAACGCCGGCATCGCCGAACTGGAAAATCTGGCGAAGGCAGGCGCCGCCGCTCAAGTCTTCAATGGGGCGAGCGTAGTTCACAGCGCGCAGTTGGGCCTCTTGGAGGACCTCAAGACTCAGCATCTGCTGTGCGAATACGAGATGGCCGGCAAAAGCTTCGACCGCAAAGCGAACGCCCTCCTGACCGGCACTGTGGTGTCTTTCAGGCCGGCCCTGAGCGACGATGCGTCGCTGGTCTCCGTGACGCTGCGCCTGGCGCACACTGAGTTGATCGGAGTGCCGGAAAATGTCGTGGTGCTGCACGGCGCAGCGGCCACGGGTCCCCTGGCGCCAAGCAAGGTTCCCAACAGCAGCGGCGGCGTGCTTCCGGCTTTCGGCCCTGCGCGGATGCAGTTGCCTGTCCTGGGCCGCAGCCGCATTTTGCAGGAGCTGGTGCTGCCCGCCGGCAAGTGCGTAACACTCAGTGCGCCCTTCAGCGGCAAGGATGGTCTGGTGCCAGGCCGCGAATTGCTGGTGCTGCTGTGCTGCCGGCCGCTGATTGTACCGGGACCAGCGGAGGAAGTGGCGTTGAAGCACCCCAAGGAAATGCCCGATGGCCTGAGGAAGAGGCTGGAGAAGCACCTGAGCATAGCGTGGGTGGAGATGCCATTCAGTAATGCTATAGAGGCTTTTTCGGGGCAGACGAACATTCCAATGGCTCTCGATCTGCACGGTCTGCAGGGCTGGGGAGAGCCGGTGACACTGGAAGTGGTGGACGTCAAGGCTGACCAGGTGCTGGGACTGATCCTGCGGGCTGGCAACGCAGCCATAGTCCCTTACAACTCACTGCTCTTCGTGACATCGCGTAGGGATCGCCTTGATGAGACCGTGAAGCTGCATATCTTCGATGTACGCGACATCACGCGGGCGCTCGCCGATTTTCCCGGCGAGAGGTCGTGGGGCTTGGGCACTAACGACGCCGGGCCTGAGACGCAAGTCGCTCCTCGTGTTCGGCCGGCTGAGGTGCCCGGCGGCGAGGCCGGCGATGATTTGGCCACGATGATCAGAGACAAAATGATGCCAGCGGATTTCGCCGACCCAGCCACTTCGATTCAGGAGTGGGGCGGCAAACTGCTCGTGATGCAGAGGCCGGAAGTGTTGGGGACAATAGAGCGGTTACTGGGGGGGCTTCTCAAGACGGCGCGCCGGCCCGTGCTGGTGACGGCGCGTTGGGCCGTGGTGAATTCTGACACGCTGAAGACAGCCATAGGCGAAGCTTTGCCGCAAGTACTGGGCGCGAAGGAGGCTGAGAAGGTCCTGGATCTGATTGCTCGGGAAGGCTCCCGCGACCTGGCTTGCGTGCGCCTGAGCTGCCTCAACGGGCAGCGCTCCAGTGGCTTTGGCGGCGTGGAGCGGGCTTTCGTGGCGGACTACAACGTCAACGGTGTGCTGATCGAGCCGGTCGTGAAGTCGCACATAGCGGGGGCCGTCGCCGACGTGAAGCCGTTGATCGTGGGCGGGACTGGCGGGGCGGACGCGCCCAATCAACTGATGATCGAGTCGCGGCTGAGTTTCTCGCGCACCGACGCTAACCCCGCTGCCCTTGGCCCTGGGGCCGAAGCTAAGGAAGGGGCGCCGGCCGTGCCGCCGCCGCCAGGCAGAATCCAGACGCCAACCGGCCACAGCCAGGATATCCTGTGCACGGTGATCATTCCCGACGGCGGGGCAGCGCTGTTCCGCGCGCCTGTGCCGGAGTGGTTGCCGGACGAGAAAGCCGCGGAAGCGCGGCAGGGCCTGCGGACCATGATCGTGCTCTTGCAGGCACAGCAGCAGAAGGAGTAAGACAAAACAGGTAACCGTTCAGTCTCCGAGCCGCGCGCGTTAGCAAGCGGTAGTGTCCGCTCAGTCTCCGAGCCGCGCGCGTTAGCAAGCGGTAGTGTCCGCTCCCTTACGGTCGCGGCTCGGACTGAACGGTTACCAAAATAGAAAGTGAAGACAACCGGATACGAACGCGCCCGGCGGCACGCAGCCTGCCAGCCCCGGCTTGATTATCTCTCTTCGCCGTTATCTGCGTTTATCTGCGGTTTCAACTGGCGCGTGCTCACACCCGCTCCGGCATATCTCTCAGCCCGCTGCTTTCGCGTTTGACCTTGCCGTCCCGGTAGTGGCTCAGGAAGCGCCGGTAAACCGCCGGCGGCAGGTAGCGTTTCACCACCTGTTCCCAGCCTGTGGGGCCCACCAGGCCTTTGACGAAACTGGAGGAGACTTCACTGATGTTCCGGGGCGGAATCAGAAAGACGGTGCCGATGCGGGGATTCAGGTCCGCGTTGATATGGCGCATCCCGCGTTCGTATTCGTAGTCATTGGGGTGGCGGATCCCGCGCAGGATGTAGCGGGCGCCCGTCCGCCTGGCATAGTCCACCAGGAACATGTTGGTGAAGTGGTCCAGGGAGACATTGGGTATGCCCTGCACGCACTGCCTCAGGCAATCGAGCCGCTCTTCCAGGCTGAAGGTGGCGTGTTTGTCCGGGTTGACGCCGATGGCCACGACCAGTTCGTCGAAGAGCTGCGCGCCTTCGCGGATCATGTACATGTGGCCGTTAGTGACGGGATCGAAGGAGCCTCCGTACACGGCCTTCCGATTGCGGATTGCGGAGCGGGGATCGGGGATCGGGGTTCGGGGTTCGGGGATCGTAGATTGCGGATTGCCGATTGGCGCATCCGTCCGGGATGCCGCTGCCACGGTTGCTCTTCTGCTTCTCATTGTCTCTGCCTCGATTCCCGCACCTCGCACCCCGCTCCCCGCTTCCCGCTTCCCGCGCCCCGCGCCCCGCGCCCCGCTCCCCGCACCCCGCACCCCGCTCCCCGCACCCCGCTCCCCGCTCCCCGATCTCAGATCATGCGCCCGCGTTTGCGCAGGACCCATTCCAGCGTGACGAACAGAGTGAAAACGCCGAACACAAACCAGTTGTCCCACAGGTCGAACACGGTCTCGCGGGGTATCTCCAGGCGCGTGGGGTGGATCTGGGCCGGCACGTCCTGCAGCCGTTCAATGTCGAAATACGCGCCGCCCTCGCCGCCCGCCCGCCCCAGGTTCTCCAACAGCTCCTTGTCCAGGCGCGGGTTCTCGTATTCGAGCTGCGGCTTCTCAACCTTGAACGAGACCTCGGACTGGCGGGCTTCCGGCTGCCCGTCATCCCGCAGCCACACGCTGTAATCGCCCTGCAGCAGCGGGACGTAGTTGCCCTCGTAGTTGCCGGGCCGGTCGCGCAAGCGCGCCAGTTCGATGGTGAAGTCCTCCCCTTTGGGCGTTTTCCCGTGGACCAGGGCTTTGTCCGCGGTCAGTTCCTTGTGGTTCTCGTCTTTGATCACGGCGCTGAAGACCACGCGGTCGCCGATGGCCACGACGTTGCGGTCGGCGCCCAGATAGAAGCGCTTCTGCCCGCCCAGGCGCTTGGCCATGCTGAGATGGCGGATGGCCTGGTTGTAGAAACGGTAGTGGTATCTGTCGCCCACGGCCCGGCGCCAGCGCCACAGGCTGTCCACGCCAATGTACATCGTGCGCCCGCTGCCGTAGGGCATGGTGGCGATCAGAGGCATCTTGTTCCCCTTTTCGTCCTTGTCGAAGGGGTGCACGGCGATGGTGGTGGCCAGTTCCTTCTTGTGCTTGACCGGGAAATACCAGAAGAGCCGCGGCAGGTTCTCCCAGATCTCGCGGTTGAGGGTCTCATCGGGGTCCAGATGCGTCCAGGCCAGTTTGCGCCCCTCCGCGGTCAACTCCATGGGGAAGGCTTCCTGAAAGCCGCCTTCGGGGGTCTGGAACGCGGCCCGCTGGGGCACCACCGGGAGCATTTCCTGCCAGACGCCCTGCGTGTATTCGCCCGGCGAGTAACGCTCCCCGGCAATCATGATGAAGCCGCCGCCTTCCCGCACGAAGTCGCGCACCAGATTGATCTGCTCGCCGGTGAAAATGACCGAGTTGACATCGCCGAAAATGATGACGTCGTATTCGCTGATTTCTTTCTTCGTAATCGGGAACTGCTCCAGCGGCTGCTTGCCCTCCGTGCCGTCCCACAGGAACGTGCCCTCGCTGGTGGCCAGCAGGATGTCCGCTTCCGTGGTGTGATCGCGGCGCAGCGCATTCCTGAGATAACGGTATTCCCAGCGGGGCAGGTCCTGGCCCTCGACGAACAACACCTTCACTTTCTTGTCCACCACCTGAAAATTGTGCGTGGCTACGTTGTTGTCGGTGCGGAGTTCCCCTTCCTGCTCGGGAATGCGCACGGTGTACGTGTACTTCCCCGGCTTGGCCTCCTTGAAGCGCAAGAGGACCGGGGTCTTCTCACCCGGCTTGCCGAGCTTCACGTCCTCCGTGGCGAGCAGCTTGTCGCCGTTGAACATCTCGACCTTTATCGAGGCAATGCCGGTATAGCCCTTGTAACGCACCAGCGCCGTGAGTTCGCTCTGGTCGTCGGGCAGGATCATGTCGGGGCCTTCCACGGTGACCTCGAAATCCTTGGGTTCGGCCGGGTCGCCCACGCCGACCGCAAAGAGCGGCACGTGGCGCAGCTTGCAGGCCTGCGCGGCCTGCACGGCGTCCTCGCCGGCATTCTGCCGCCCGTCGCTGATAAGCACGATGCCCGCCAGGGGCTGGCCGCGCATCTCCTTGAGCGCCTCGCGCAGGCAATCGCCAATACGCGTCTCCATGCCGCGCAGGTTGCTGGGCGCGAGATGCAGGGGGTCCAGCGCCTGGCCCTCGTCATTGCTGGCGGAGATATGCCGCGAGAAACAGTAGAACTTGACGTCGTGCTGTTCTTTGAGCACGGCAAGGAAGTCCCGGCCTTGTTCCGTCCCGGCGCGGAACGCGCCGCTCACCACGTCCAGCCGGGTGAGCCGCTTGAAATGCGCCGGGGTGAGTTTCTGCGCGGCCACGGTCTCCACCTTGCCGTCCGGCGTCCGCAAGCTGACCGTGCCGCCGTGCAAGGCGGCCTGGAGGCGTTTGCGCAGGGCCTCGTCCGCATCCGCGAACGCCAGGTCCATGGAGAAACTGTCATCCACGAGCACCAGCACCGCGGACCGCCGGGTCTCGGTATGCGTGGCCAGGAGGACCGGTTCCAGCAGGATGAACATCGCCAGCACGAGGAGCGCGGCCCGCAGCAGGCCCAGGAACGCGCGCAGGTACGGCGAGGCCGTGCCCCGGCCATCGCGCCGGTAGATCCAGGCCACGTAGACGATCACCAGCACCGCCAGCAGCAGATACTGCCACTCGTCCAGCGGGCGGTTCAAGCGCAGGCTCAACTCCGTCTCCGGCCCGGCGGACTTCAGGTCAATATTCAAGAGCCACGACAAAAAAGAACGCACGGCCACTCCTTAACCGCCAAGACGCCAAAAGACGCCAAGGACGCCAAGAAAAAAACAAACTTCAGGAAAGAACCACACGTTTGATTCCTTCCTTCAAAACGGGAACATTGAAGTTGACCAGCAACCCAAGATGTTTTCGCGTGGCCTTCAGGTAGGAAAGCACCTGAGCTGTATGCACCGGCGCAAGGGCCTCAACAGTTTTCAGCTCGACAATCAGCACGTCGCCGACAAGGAGATCACACCTGCCTTCCCCAATCTGTTGTCCTTTGTATTCAACCGGCAGACTGACTTGCCGGACAAAGGGGATATTTCTTAAACTAAGCTCAAGACAAAGCGCTTCCTCATACATGGATTCAAGATACCCCGGACCGAGCAAGCGATGGACCTCGATTGCAGCCCCGATGACGGCATAAGCCAATGCATCCGTCTCCTTGTCCGGTTCTTTCCTCTTGGCGTCCTTGGCGCTCTTGGCGTCTTGGCGGTTAATGTTGTTCATCCTGCGAACTCCCCGAAGCGTTTCGCCAGGAACGACTCGAGCGCCAACAACACCAACACGCTCCACGCCAGCCACCGCCAGATTTCCCGCGTGCCGCCGCCTTTGCGCAAGGCCTCCTGCAGCGCCTTGGGCTCGTCCGTGGCCAGTTTGAAATCCGCCTGATTCACCGTGCTGCCAAAGTAACTCCCATGCTCGGGCCGCGCCGCGGCCCCTTCCGCCGGGACATTGGCGAGAATTTCCGGGTCTTCAATGGGCGAAAGGTCGGACTCCTCAATGTTGCGATTGGCCGCAAAGTGCACAGTGCGGCGCCTCTCGCCCGGGACTTCGGCGGTGTAAATCCCGGCCCTGTGCACGGGGCCGCTTACCGCCAGGGACTCCTCCGTGACCACCTCCATGCTGGCCAGTTCGCCGCCGGGGCCAGCCAGCCGCAGGCCCTCACGCCGCGCTGCGCCCAGGTCCTGGCGGGGGAGTTGCAGCACGAAATGTTCCCCGACCACGCGATTGCGCTCCAGGTAGGCCGGCCGGATGAGGTCCAGGGCCAGGAAGTTCATGAGGGGCATGTACTGGTTCTTGCCCGGCCAGTTGTTCCACGCTTTGCTCGCGGTGGTGCCGATGAGCAGCACGCGGCCGCCGGCCTGGCCCAGCGCCTTCTCCACCGCGGCCGCTTCGCCGTTCTCGTAGGCGAGCACAGTGCGCAAGCTGGGGTCCGCCTGCGCGGGCGGCAGAAACTTGAAGCGGCGGAAAACGTGGAGATGCGAGAGCGGCAGGCCGCGGATGCCCTTGAACTTGGCGACCGCGGGATGGCTGATCTCCTTGTCGCTGAGCGCTTCAAAGGGACCGTCGGGATCGCCGGAACCCACGAGTTCGCCCAGGACCACGGGCAGCAGCGCACCGAGGTCGCGGTTGTAGACCGCCGGATCCACGCGGTCGCCGAGGAAGATCCACAGCGCGCCGCCGCGCTTCACGAAACTCACCAGCGCCTGCACTTTCTCCTTGGGGACCAGAGCCACGTTGCCCAGCACCACCAGGCGATAGTTGTCCAGGTTGGCCTCGGGGAAGCTGCTGTCGCTGATGACTTCAGGGAAGAGCGGCATTCTGCCGGCCTTGACTTCTTCAGTCTTGGACGGCGACAGCGCCTGGCGGAAGTAATCCAGCTCGCTGGCGTTGGGCCCCACGCGCTGCTGGCCGTCCACGCAGAGGACGTGCATCTGGTCTTCCACGTCCAGGGCCAGATAAGCGGTGTTGTCCGCGGGCAGCGCATCCGCCTCCAGTTCGACCGCTACGGCGTGCGAGCCGGCCTCGGGAAAACTACAGTGGAACAGCACCGTCGCCGGTTTGTCGGCGGAGAGCGTGGGAATGGTCTCGGACGCGGTCTCCTCGCCGTCCACCTTCAGCTTGAGCCGCACGTTCTTGGCGGGGGCGCTCGAGAAACTAACGACGGTTGCGGACAATTGGGTGTCCGCCCGCGCCGGGACGACCTTTTCCTCGATCTCGATGCCCGCGGCGGCCAGGTTGTCGCTTTCCCTGCCGCCGGGCAGGCGCACGACGGCGATGTGCGGATGACCGCGGGCGTCGCTGAAGGCCTTGCCGATGGCGCTCTCGTCGTCGGCGCTGACGTGCCGCGGCTGATGGTCGGGACGCTCCCAGCCCACGCGCGTCTGGTCGGTGATGACGATGATCTCACGGCGGAAGCGGGACTTGGAATTGTTCAGCACGCGGCAGGCGGCGGCGATGGCGTGCGGCATGTCCGTGCCGCCGTCGCTCAGCGTGGCGGCCTTGATCTGGTTGAGCACGTCCTGGCGGGCCGCGTTGCTGGTGCCGATCACTTCCTCGCCGGTGCTGTTGGCCAGCAGGACGTCCAGGTCGTCGCCCAAGGAAAGTTTCTCGGCCAGGTCGTAGGCCAGCTCCTTGGCTTTCTCGAAAAGGGGCCTGCCGGCGACGAGTTGGCCCAGGGAGTACGAGTTGTCCAGCACGATGACGCGATGCACCACTGAGCGGCCTGTCAGCAAACTGGCGCCTTCCTCAAGCACCGGCCGGGCCAGCGCCAGGGCCAGCAGCATCAGGATCAGGGTGCGGATGGCGAGCAGAATGAGCTGCTCCAGCCGCAGCCGCCGGCGCGATTTCTTGAAACTGGCCCACAACCAGTGCATCGCCGCCCAGAGCACCCGCTTGTAGTGCTGGCGGTTCAGCAGGTGGATGACGATCGGGATGGCGCCCGCCGCCGTGCCCGCCAGCAGCGCGGGATTGCTAAAGAAACTGGTGAAGAATTGCCACATTGCCTAGTCAGTTTTCCGTTCTCAGTAGGACAGCCTCTCCAGGCTGTCGGGACAGGCTGGAAAGCCTGTCCTACCGTTCCACAATTCTCTCAACACGCCCCTCGCTCCCGCTCCACGAACCACGAATCACGCTCCACGCTCCCCGAACCCCGCTCCCCGCCCTCGTCACTTGTGCCTGAAGTTCGCCCTCGTCGCCAGGTACGCGCTCAGGACGACATCCAGCGGATGCTTCGTGTTGATGGGCACGAAGTCAATTTTGTTGTTGCGGCAGCCGCGTTTCATCTTCTCGCTGAAGGCGCGGTACTCCTCCAGGTAGCCGAGGCGCAAGGCGCGCGGGTCGCAGAGCAGCTCCGGCCACTTCTCGTAACCTTGGAAGAGCGTCATGTTGCCGAAGGGGAACGTGGTCTCGAACTCATCGAGAATGTGGAAGACGATGACTTCGTGCCGCTTGTGCCTGAAGTGCTGCAAGCCGAAGAGCAGTTTCTCCGGGTCGTCGAAGAGGTCCGAGAGGATCACGACCAGGCCCTTGCGCTGGATGCGCTCGGCCAGGTCGTGAAAAATGGAGCCCGTGTCGGTCCGTTCTTCAGGGGTGAGCTGCCCCAGTTCGTGCAGCAGGAGGCGCAGGTGCGCGGGCGAGGCCGAGGCCGGCACGAATTTCTTGACCTTGTTGTCGAAGAGCACCAGGCCCACGGAATCCTGCTGGCGGATGAGCAGGTAAGCCAGGCTCGCGGCGATGAAGCAGGCGTATTCCAGCTTGGAGATGTTGCCGGCCGAGGCGTACTTCATGGACTCGCTGGTGTCAAAGAGGATGTAGCTGCGCAGGTTGGTCTCTTCTTCGTACTGCTTGACGTAGAAGCGGTCGGTCTTGCCGTAGACCTTCCAGTCCAGATGCTTCAGGTCGTCGCCGGGCGAGTATTCGCGGTGTTCGGCGAACTCGACGCTGAAGCCGTGGTAGGGCGACTTGTGCTGGCCGGAGATGTAGCCTTCGACGATCAGGCGCGCCGTGAGATCCAGGTTGCTGATCTTGGTCAGGGTCTTGGGGTCGAGGTATTTTGAGAGTTCGGTGGGCATGGGTTATTTCACATTCTCTGGATCACAGCTAAACGAAACCCTCGTGATGAGGTAGTTCTCCACAGGCAGGGGCTCCCCATCCGCGACCAAATCCTCACAGTACACTTCGACGGCCTCCTGGATGTTCTTCATGGCTTCTTCAATCGTATCGCCGCAGGAGTGGCAGCCCGGCAGGGCAGGACAGAAGGCATTGTAGCCGGGCTTATCCGGTTCGAAAATCACCGTGTACCAGTGTTCTGCACGGCGCGGGGTTCTCTTCTTGGCCTTGGCTTTCATGGCTCGGCTCCTCCAGCCGCTGTCTTCGGCTGTCGGTGACCGTTCTGGTTTTCTTCGTCAATCCAGACTTTCAAGAAGAAGGCATGGCTTTCATGCCACCATCTCATGTGGAGCAGATTATGTACTTTGCCGGGGTCAAAGGCAATCGTACCGCGCACACCCTCAAGGAAGTCGCATCCCAAAGCATAGTTTCCCCCATCAAACATCTCTTGCATAGCGATCGGGATGGCGCCACCAAACGAGGAACCGTTCAAGGAAAGATGAAGCTGCCAATTGCCGACTCTAGACTCCTCTAGAGCAGCAATTAGCGTCGTCTCCCCTTCGTGCAGGGAGCTAGAACCATCGAAGGCCCCATCGCGTTGTTCGGCATCATTCTGCGAAGGGAGGTGGCCGTTTCTTTCGCTGCTCTCGCAGCCATTCTTGGTCTCTTTTCCTTTGGCAGGAGAATCAACAATCTGATCAAACTTATAATATACCCTCAATTGGCTCTTAACAGGACAGAACACGCGCCATCTCCAAACCTTGTCCTCGTCTGTTCTGCCGGCGACAACATGCACCTTCTTGGAATCTGTGATTGTCAGGACACCCAGCGCATCGCGCAGCCGCTTCGTTTCCTCCCGCAGAGCTAGCGTCTCGCGGTACGACATCCCAAACAGCAGCAGCGCGCCCGCGGTGATGGTCAGCAGGACCAACGTGCGCAATGAGAATTGCAGCCGCCAGCGAGGCTTGGCCGGGGCGGAGATCACAGAAACGCCATTGGGCTGTGCCAGTTCCATTTCTAACGCCGACGCTCCTCTTTTGTAACTTCCTTCATGTGCTGCAGCCGCAGGCAAAGATCGCCAGGCAGACTGCGCGCGACCTTCGGCGTTATCAGTTTGGCGTCGAGCATGTCCTGAACATCGACTTTATCAATATGCCTGTAGGCCGACAGCTTCATCTGCAGAAGCGGCGCAGCCCGCAAGCATTGGAAACCAAGAACCGATCGAAAGGTGGTGACCTCACTGAGGGCAGGAGCTTCGTCGAAGCTGCTTGGCGCGAACTTCTCCCCGGCAACAATGGCCCTGACGTAATGCCAATGGTTCGGCATGCGGTTCCGCAAGAGTTTAGACAGAAGCTCAAATTTGTACCCGAGGCCCCCGATGATGGTCTTGGCCTTCCCAATGTCGTCCCTGTTCAGGAGAAGGTCAACGTCGTTGCGCGTATGGGCAATCTCATTCCTTGCTTCCCAAACGTTGGCGAAGACTGCCAGGCCGCCAACGACAGCGTGAGGAATGGCGGCCTGCGTTAACGCCTCGCTTATTAGCCGCGCCGCAGCAGTACCGTTTTTTGGGGATTGCTCCTTCGAGGCCTCCTTGGCTGTGCTCATATTCTCCCCTCCCGGCGGTTCTGTTCCACAACCTGTTGCAGCCTGGTCTGCAAGTCAGCGGGAAGGCTGGCTTGCACCTCCGCAGTGATCAGCCCCATCTCCAGCAGGTCTTGCAGATGTGACTGGTCCTTGGGACGGAAACTGGTTAGTTTCATAAAAACCAGGTTCCGCAGGTCCAGGCACGTGAAACCGTCCTGCGTATCCAGGAGCGCCTCGGGGGCGAATGTGGGGCAGGGATAGAGGCTGTCGGCCTTCACTTTCTCTTCTGACAAAACCACATGAACACCATCTCTGTACTTCATGCCTGGTGGTATGAACGCTGGAAGCCCCAAAACTTCACGGTACATAAACCCCACGGCTTCAAGCGCCTGCCGAGCACGCCCTATGTCAGCGCGCCGCAAAAGGATGTCGAGATCCCTAGTGGTGAGAGAAGGCGGCTCACCCCCAGACCCCAGGTACGCGCGGACAGCAAGACCTCCTATCACTGCATGAGGCACGCCAGCCTCCTTGAGCGCATGGCTAACGACTGCGGCCTTCTTTAACAGGTCCTCCATGTGCTGTTCTCCCTTAGCGAGGACGGATAGATCGAACGTGACCGTTCCGGCCACGCCGACCCCATACGCCGGCCTATCCTCTTGCACCCGGTTGATTGGCTCTTTGGTGCTCATATCCTAATAATGAACTCCCGCGCGCCCATGCCCTTCAATCGAAATCCACAATCCGCAATCCGCAATCCCCAATCCGCAATCACTTCGCCTCGGCCCCCGTGAATTGCGCCACGCTCTTCTCCGCCAGGTTCTCGCTCTCCTGCCGCGGGACGTGCTTGAGCAGTTCCTGCACGATCTTGTCGCTGCTGATGCCTTCGGCTTCGGCATTGAAGTTGGTGATGATGCGGTGGCGCAGCACAGGCGGCGACACGGCGGCGATGTCTTCCGTGGAAACGTAGTAGCGCCCTTGCAGGATGGCGCGGGCCTTGCCGCCCAGGATCAGGTACTGGCTCGCGCGCGGCCCGGCGCCCCAGCTCACATTGTCCTCCACGAACTTGGGCGTGCCGCCTTTGCTCACGCGCGTCAGGCGCACCAGCTTCATCGCGTATTGGATGACGTGGTCGGCCACGGGCACGCGGCGGACGATTTCCTGAAGCTCGATAATCTCCGGCGCCGTCAGCGACTTGACCAGCTCGGGCATGAAGGGCGCGGTGGTCAGGCGCACGATCTCGAACTCTTCCTCCTCGCTCGGGTAGTCCACCAGGACTTTGAACATGAAGCGGTCGAGCTGCGCCTCGGGCAGCGGGTAGGTTCCCTCCTGCTCGATGGGGTTCTGCGTGGCCAGCACGAAGAACGGCTCCTCCAGCCTGCGCCGCACGCCGCCGGTGGTGACCTGGTGCTCCTGCATGGCTTCGAGCAGCGCCGCCTGCGTCTTGGGCGGGGTGCGGTTGATCTCGTCGGCCAGGATCACGTTCGCGAAGAGCGGGCCGTGGAGGAATTTCATCTCGCGCGAGCCGGTGGTCCGGTTCTCCTGGATCACTTCGGTCCCGGTGATGTCCGAGGGCATCAGGTCCGGGGTGAACTGGATGCGGTTGAACTTCAGGCTGAGCGTGTCGGCCAGCGTGTGGATCAGGAGCGTCTTGGCCAGGCCGGGCACGCCCTCCAGGATGCAGTGGCCGCGAGCGAACATGGCGATGAGCAGCTCGTCAATCACGCCATCCTGCCCGACAATGACCTTGCCCAGTTCGCTCTTGATCTGGCGGTAGCAGCCGTTCAGTTTCTCGACGGCCTGCAGGTCGCGTTCGGTGTTTACAGCGGCTTCCTCTGCCATGAAGACTCTCTCCTTTTGCTCCTAACCACTAACCACTGCGGTTGTAGGGCAAGCTTTCCAGCTCGCCCGGACAAGCTGGAAAGCTTGTCCTACTTCTTTTCCTCCAGCACGCCTTCACTGAACAAGCCGGGGATGACGGGGCGCAACGCGCCGGGGCTGGCGCACATGCTCTTCGTCACCTCGCCCTCATCCTGATCGTTGACGGCGAAGGAAAAACCAAACCGGAGGCCGGGCGCGGGTTTCAGCCGCAGGTACGCCAGCGGCAGCGTGAACTTGTAGACAGTCTGCTTTGTCGCCTCGTTGCGCACGATTATGGGGCACGGCTCCAGCGGCGTGTTGCCGGCGAGATACTTGCCGTGCTCAACCCAGCGCCAGGACAACACGTTGCCGCCGCTGAGGCCCGCGCCCATTTCAAAGGCCTCGCCGCGGAAGCCCACGCCGCCGTCGCGGCCAATGTCGAAGAGGAGCCTCACACTGTCACCGAGGTCGCAGCAGTTCGCCTCGGCGGCATCGTTCTTGTGTTTGTCATCGGTCACGTCGAAAAGGAGGTAGAGGTTCTGCTCGTCGTAGGCGCCGCGGAAAGAGACGCGCAGGTCGTCGGGTCCGGCCCAACTGCTCTTCTTGACATCGCCCCCAGCGGGGTCGTCGCTGGGGAAGTACACATCACGCCAGTCCCGGAGCACCGTCTCCGGCACGCCGGCCCAGGCGGCCGGCGCGGCCTCCAACTTGGAGCCGTCCGCAACCCTGCTGAAGCTGAAGGCGCGTTTCTCCATTTCCGCCCGCTGCTTGCGCAGGCGCGCCAGCTCCGCGAAGACGTCCGCGAAGGCCTCGGCGGACAGCGCCGGCTGGCTCAACAGCGCGCTCAGTTCCTGCAAGCCCTTTTCCCGCTCGCCCTTTTCAAAACGTTTCGTGGCCAGATTCACGCGCGTGCCGAGGTCGTTGGGGTTTTTGGCCGCCTGCTCGGCCAGGGCCGCGATCAACTCATCCAGGTTGCGGGCGTCCTGCGCCAGATAGGCCACGCGCCTGCGGGCCTCAGTCACGACCATGCCGCCATCGAAGACCTGCACGCGGAAGGGCGGGAGCGGGGCGCTTTCCACATTGAATTGCGGCAGCGGTTCGGAGCTCAGGAACTTGCTCGTCGTCAGTTTGCCCGTCCTGCGGTCCACCACCGCCACGGCGCACGGCTTATCGCCGCTGGGGTCCCAGTTGCTCTCAGTGACCACCAGATGTCCGGAAGCGACCGTCTGCGCGCACAGCGGCAAGGCACTGAGAGGATCAGCCGCCAGTTCCACGTCCCAGAGGATCTTGCCTTCCTTGGGGATGGAAAAAGCGATTAGTTTCGGCTTCTGTGGCAGCGCCTGCGCCACGACATAGAGGTCCTCGCCGTCAATATGCACGCCGGTGACAGTGGCGCCCAGCGGCAGCACCGGCGACCATTTCTTGCGCTCCGCGGCCCCGCCTGTGCTGAAGGCGACGACCTGGTGGTTATCGGTGACGGCCACCACCAGCTCCATCGTGGCCTTCAGTGTTCTGACCACGCCGCCCGTCTGCTCCTCCCAGAGAAGCTTCCCCGTGGCGGAATCCACTGCTTTCAGCCCGTCGCGGCCCACGGCGAAGTACAGCCGGTCGCCCGCGGCTGCCAGCAGCAGGCCCTGGGCGCTGCCGGTTTCGACGGCGGCGCGGCGCGCGCCGGTTTCCAAGTCGTAGATGATGATGCGGCGCGGCTGCTGTTGCCAGGCTTCCACTGCGGCGGCTACGAAGCCTTCGCCCAGCGCAGGGCAGGCCGGCAGGGAGGCGGTTTCGGACTGGGTCCAGAGTTCCTTCCCGGAGACAGGGTCCACGACGCTGAGCGCGCCGACGGAATAGGCGATCACCAGGCGCCCGGAGGAGACTTGCAGCCAGCACTGCTGCTGCGGCGGCACCACGGGGAACTTGAGTTCCTTGCGCCAGACAAGCCTGCCTTTCTCCAGGCTGTCATAGGCCATGAGTTCCCGTCTGCCCGCGACAATCAGCAGGTGCTCGGCCCAGAAACCCACCGGGCCGGGCGGTGCCAGCCTGAAATGATTGGGGTCCGCCAGATTCGGCTTGGGGATGCAATCGGCCGGCAGTTTGGGCCGCGGCAGCCACAGTTCCTCCCCTTTGTCAGTGCCTGAAAGCACCGCCAGTTCGGACTGGTTCTCCACGTAGAAGAGGTTGCGCCGCATGCCGGCCGGGACAAGGCCCTCCGTGAGGAGGGGCACGCTCTGCTCGCCGGCCGTCTTGGTCCACGCTTCCTTCAGCCTGCCGTCGCCCAAGGAGGCGGTGGCGTCTGAAATGGGCCGCTGAAACTGCGGCTCGGCAAGCTGCTTGACCGCCCACTGCGCCGCGTCGCCGGCTGCGCCCTGGCCGGAATCCGGGACCCGCGGATCAAAGGCCAGTGTCTTCCCTGCGAATTCGGGCCGGCTGGCCAGCCGCCGCAGAATGTCCCTGGCCGGCCTGAGCAGTCCGGAACGCTCATAGGCCACCGCCAGCAGCCCGGTAACGGCGGGCATCTGCGGCGACTGCGGGTAGCGGCCCAGGAAACGCTGGGCGTATTGGCGGGCTTGGTCCGGTTTCTTGTCCAGGAGCAGGCGCGCAAGCCCCAACAGGGCGCTGCCGCAGGCCTCCGCGTTGGGGTACTCCTCCAGGAGCGTTTCGAGCTGCCGGGTGTCATTCCCGGCTTTGGCCAAGGCAGCCTTGGCAGCGGCCTCGACCTTCTCATAGCAGGCCGGGTCCTGTTTTCTGAGCTCCTCAATCCTGCCGGCGGCGAAGAGCCGCGCCCTGGTGGGCGATTCAGGCGCACAGGCGCACACGACCTCGCCGTACCGGGTGATGATTTGCTGGTAATGCGCGACCGCCAGTTCCAGCTCTTTCTTGGCAGTCCTGTTCTCCGCCATGGCGCGCAAAGCGATGACAGGCAGCGTTTCGGCCTGGGCCGGCAGCCGCGCCACTTCCAGCGCTTTCTTGTAGCAGTCGTAAGAGGCCTCCAGATCCGGCGCCACTGCCGCTGTGCCCTTCTGGCGCGCCCGGCCCAGTTCGAGCAAGGCGTCGAACCTCCGGCTGTTGAGTTCCACAAGGGCCGCGGCAGTTTTGACATCGTCTTTTGTTTTCTCCGCAATCTGGAGGGCCTGGTCGAGAAGCGCAAGGGCCTGCTCGAAGCGCTCGACGCGCTGGTAAACGTCGGCCAGTTCGCTGTAGGCGCCCAGGTCGCCCGGGTTCTGAGCGAGGCGTTGTTTCAACCTGGCTTCCATTTCTTCCCAGACGAAGTAAGCGTTGACATGCGTGTTGCTCACGGTGTACAGCACGTCCCCGGCCACGAACACGTTGCCCGCTTCACGTTCCGGCTCGGTCCACTTGTATTGGCTGACGATGCTCGGGCGGAACTTGCCGTCCACCAAGGCAGTGTCAACCATAGCCAGACTGTTGGCCGTGGGGACCAGGACCACGTTCCCTGCCATGAGGCCACGGCCTTTGATCGGGCTGTCGAAGGACAGCGGCTCGGCCGGCCCGGTCTCGCGGCCGCCCTTCAGCTCATAGAAGTGCACGTTTGTCCCTGTGACCACCAGGACGCCGTTGCTGATGCCCAGGATGTGCTTGAGCCCCGGGTCGCGTTCCGTGCGCGAGGTGTGCCAAAGCCGGCGGCCGGTCTCGATGTCGTAGACGTAGAGGAGTTCGGAGTCCTGGGGTGTGGCGATCAGCAGGTTCTCATAGACGATGGGCGGGTTGGGCCCCCAGAATTCCCTTGTGGCCACCAGGCCGAACTGGTTGAAGCGCTCGGGAGTGGGCAGGCGGTCGTAGATCCGAATCCATTTCACCGCGCCGGTCATGGCCTCCAAGGCCGCCACGGCGCCGAGGTTCGTGACCGCATAGACGGTCCCGTCCGCCACGGCTACGGGCAGGCCGCGCGCGGGTTGCACCAGGCCCCCGGCCGCAATGGGGTTCGCGGCGCAGATCTGAGTGCGCCAGAGGAGCCGGCCTGTGGCGGCATCCACAGCCACGGCCCAGGATTCGGTGAGTCCGCCGCGGCGCACCGCCAAGGCGTACAACACTTCGGCGTCCCAAGTCGGCGCGCTCACAAAGAAGACGGTCTTCAGCCACTCCTGATCAGCCTTGCTCTGGGCCTCGAAAGCCGGCGCATGGCTGTCCGGCTGGAGCGACCAGACCAGCTTGCCTGATTCCAGCGCGCCGCCGGGGTCTTGTTTGCCCAGAGCGGCCAGGAAGTTGGGGTTCTCCTTCTGCTCCTGGTTGCCACCAAAGAAATTATTGTAGTCATTCATCGGCGTCTCAGCGCCGCAGGCAAAATAGAGCCTGTCGCCGCCCAGAGTGCAGAACAAGGGGCGATGGCGCGCATTGGATTGCCCTCTGCCGCCGAAGCGCATGAACATCTGCTGCTGCCTGCTGGGGGGCTTGGCCGGCGGGGGCTCTGAGGGCCATAAGAACTTGGCATTCCCGCCTGCGCCCGGCCCGCCTGGCTGGGGGTTGCCGAGCGGATAGGCCGCCACAACTTGGGCATCGCACAGGTAGAAAAAGCCTGCCTGCACCGCCAAGTGGCAGTTTATGGTCGGATCCGGGACCGGCTGGCCGTCCGGGCCGAAGATCTTTTGCACGGCGTTGTGCTCGGCATTCGCACCATAGAGCAATTGTGCGATAGGCTCAGACCACTTGCGCAAGCCCACATTGCGCCTGGCGGGCGCGTTGCGATTGTGGGCCGCATTGCCGAAGTATGTCGGCCACGAGCGCTCTGCCGCGGCGGCCGGCGGGAGGGGCGCGGCCGGCGCGGCGGCCAAGCGGGCTCTAAGCTTGTCGAGGGCCGCGCGGCCCGTGGCGTGGCCGGCGCGCAACTCGCCTTCTTTGGCCACGGGCAGGAGCCCCTCTATGCCCTGCAGCGTTTTCTCAGCGTTGGCGTCGCCCAATTCCAGTTGGGCCAGGTATTGCCTGACCAGCAGGCCCAGCATGGAGATGTTCAACCCGGGGTGTTTGAGCGCCAGGCTGACGTGGGCCAGTGCTTCGCGCGGCGCGTGCCTGCCCGAGTCAACTTCGGCCAGCCAGGCCAAAGCCTGGTCGCCCCACGAGGTGGCGAAGTAATCCCGCGCCACCTGCTCCATCTTGCGCACATCCAGTTCCGCTTTGGCCTCAAAGAACAGGGCGCGGGCAGGCGGGTCGTTGATCACGCGATAGATCGCCAGGCCGGCGGGAGGCAGGCTGGCGATCTCCGCGGCCACGCGCTCACGCGTGGGTTTATAAAGGCCATTCTTGTAGGCCAGGTCCTTCTTGTCCGGCCCTTCCCAGCGGTCCAGGTAGACGGAGTTGGAGAACTTGCGCAGGATTTCGCCGTAGAACTTGACGCATTCAGGCCAGGCCTGCGGGTCTTGTTCGGCTTTGGCGCGGGCTTTCTGGGCCTTGGCCAGCAGTTCGAGCACGCCGGGCTCTTCGGCCAGCGTTACGTTATGCTCCGGCCCCCTGGCTTTGAGGTCCGTGTCCTTGGGTTCGGCGGCGCCCAGGAGTGCGGCCGCCAAGACAAGCACGCCGCACAGGCTGCGCCAGAACCGGAAAAGGCAGAACTGTTGTTTCCACCAGCACATAGTACGGCGCTCGCAGCTTGTTCCCGGCCCGGACTTTTCGGAGCACACGTCCCCGTCTCCCTGGGCGCCATTGTGCGCTAAACCAGCGTGGTTGTCGAGAATAGGATTGCTGAAGACCCGGAGACCCGGAGACTCAGAGACCGCGAAGCCAGAGCACCAGGAAATATACGGCAACTGCCAAACAGAAGGCAGCGAGCAGGATCCAGATGGGCGGGAGCGATTTGCCTGCGCCCTCTCTATCCGGGTCGGCCTGGGGCCCAACTGCGGCAGTGGCAGTGGCCTGGACTTCCCCGGGATGGAGCACCGGCATCTGCTGCGATTCCTCGATCATCCTGTTCACCAGCGACTTGCGGAATTCGCCGGAGCCTTTCACTCCGCCCCAGTGCTGCACGATCTTCTTCAGCCCCAGCATGCGGGCCGATTCCGTGCCGCACTTCGTGCAGTTGCCCAGATGGTGCTCGACCGCAGCGCGTTCGGACTCGGTCAGCTCGCGGTCAACGTAATCCGAGAGCAATCCCCTGCACTGCTCACATGTCAGTTTGCCGGCATCAATGGTGGCTTGCTCTTTCACGTCCTAGTCCGGCCCCCAATCCTCGTCCTGGATTAAACCTTTTTCAGCGCGGCCGGTCACTTTCCAGCCGGGACTATTCACCACGCAGATTTCGAGTTTCGGATTTCCGTTTACCGCAGTCTTTCACTTCCCAGAATCTTCAACATCTCGCGCAGCGTTTCGCGCGCCCGTTTGACCCGCATTTTGATCGCGCTGACGGTCACGCCGAGTATCTCGGCGATTTCCTGGTAGGGCATGTGGTGGTACTCGACCAGCACCAGCGTGGTCCGCTGGTCGTCGGGCAAGTGGTCAATGGCCTTCCCGATCAACTGCTGCACCTCCTGGCTCTCGACGTCGCTCAAAGGCGAACCTTCTTCCGAAGCGATGCGGTCAATGATCTTGCTGCCGTCAGGGTCCGGCCCGGCCGGCTCGTCCAGCGACATGCCTTGGCGCAGTTTGCCCTTCTTCAACTCGTTGATGCACAGATTGGCGGCGATGCGGTACAGCCAGGTGGTGAACTTGGCGACGGGCTGGTAGCGGCTGGAATTGCGGAAAACGCGCAGGAAAGTCTCTTGGGCCAGGTCCTCAGACAGCTCGCGATTGCGCATGAAGGCGTAACAGAAAGTCAGGACGGGCGCCTCGTAGCGTGAGAGCAGCTCCTCAAAGGCCGCGTGGGAACCGTTGGCCAGGCGCTCCATGAGCGCCTCGTCGGAGACCTTGGCCGCACCGGCCTCGGCCCCGCTTGCGGCTGGCCCGAGAGGTACGGGTGGGTTGCGGTTGATCTCTGGCATAAGCTAAAAGCCCGCGTTACGGCTGGGAATCTGTCTGGCCTCCGGGCTGCGCGCAGGGAAGCCACTGCTCCTCCGGCAGGCCGTATTCGAACTCAACGTGCCACTTGGCCTCCTGAAGCGACGGATGTTTGGTCTGCCACACCAGTTGGCCCTCTGCGTTAAGGCGTAACAGCGCGCAGTAGCCGGAACCATCCTCCAGATCCTCAATTACAATTTTCGAGACTTCCTTTGTGACGTCCCGAAACTTGACTTGGGTCTCATTGGTCTTCACGAAGAAGCGCACCCGCGGGTGTGCGGAGACGCAGACTTCGGCCCAGGAAAGCTTCGTGGCCATGGCGGGCCAGCATACGCGGTCCTGGACAAAACTGCAACGGCGAGAGTTTGTTCGCGCACAGCGGCAGCGGCGGATTTTGCATTTCGAGTTTCCGATCTTGAGTTTAGGATGAATCGCATGGAAAAATCCACCCCCCAAGCAGAAGCCTTGATGCGTTCCCTGCCTGCGGTCCAACGGCTGCTGGAAGAACCTGCGCTCCGCGAACTTCAGGGCCGCTGCGGGCGCGACGCCGTGTTGTCCGCTGCGCGCGAGACGCTCGCCGGCCTGCGCGCTGAAATACTGGCCGGGACGCTCGCGCTGCCGCCAGGGCATCCTGAGACGAGTGGCCCGGGCTGTCAGCCCGTGGCGAGCGGCACGCCGGACTTATGCCCCGAAATCCTGCGGCGCGTGGCTGAACGTGTGCTGCGGCGCTGTGGCAGCGGGGTGCGGCGCGCCATCAATGCCACCGGGGTCATCTTGCACACAGGGCTGGGGCGCGCCGTTCTGCCGGCGGCGGCCCTCCAGGAAATCACGGCCCAGCTTGCGGGCTACTCCACCGTTGAGGTGGACCTGGCCAGCGGCAAGCGCAGCAATCGCGATGCGACCCTGAACGACCTGCTGCGAACTTTGCTGGGTTGCGAGAGTGCTTGCGTGGTCAACAACAACGCGGCCGGAGTGATGCTCGCTCTGGCCGCCCTGGCCCGCGGCAAAGAGGTCATTGTCAGCCGCGGCCAGTTGGTCGAGATCGGCGGCTCTTTCCGTGTCCCGGACGTGATGCGCGAGAGCGGCTGCAAGCTGATCGAAGTAGGTTCGACCAACCGCACCTACGTGCGCGACTACGAGGCCGCGATAACTCCCGCCACCGCGGCGCTCTTGCTCGTGCACACCAGCAATTTCCGCCTGATCGGCTTCACTGAAGAGCCCACAGTCGCCGGCGTGGCGGCGCTGGCCCGCAGCCGCGGCCTGCCGCTGCTCTACGACATCGGCTCCGGCGCGCTGCTGCCCGGCCTGGCAGAAGAGCTCAAGGAAGAACCCATCGTCAAGACGGCCTTGGACGATGGCGCGGACCTGGTGCTCTTCTCCGCCGACAAGATCCTGGGCAGCACGCAAGGCGGCGTGGCCGTTGGCAAGAAGGAACTGGTCGAGAAGATGCGCCGCCATCCGCTCTATCGCGCCATGCGCCTGAACAAGCTGACGCTTTGCGCGCTTGAGAGCACCCTGCGTCTGTACCTGGATCCCGAGAAGCGCCTCGAAACCGTGCCCACGCTGCGCATGTTGCGCCGCTCGCTGGCCAGCATTGGCGAGGAAGCCGCGGCGCTGGCCACGCGCCTGGGCCGTGCATGCAGCGGCCTGGAGGCGCTGTGCGTTGAGGATTCCTCGCGGCTCGGCTCAGGCAGCTTGCCGGAAAGGAACATCCCGACGCGCGTGGTGAGCTTGCGGCATGGGAAGTTGAGCAGCGACGAACTCGCCGCGGCCCTGCGCGCCCACGAGCCGCCCATCTTTACGCGCATTCAGGAGGACCGCGTGTTGATAGACCCCCGGACGCTCCTGCCAGGGGATGGGGACGAGATTGAGAAAGCCGCACGCGGCCTGCAGGCAGGCTGAAAGACATTAAGGAAGGCCGCGTTGTGTCCCAGGAGGGGGCGGAGGAGCGCTATCGCAAATGGAAAGCCCCAGGCCACGTGGCGGGATCGGCATACCAGAACATGACGGAGTAGAACCCGAATCCCTCGCAAGCTGGTTGGGCATCAACCGCGCTACGCTCGCGGTGCTGGTGGTCATAGGCGGCCTGGGCATGGCGGAGGAAGTCTGGAAGCCCTTCATGCCGCTGCACCTCAGGGACGCGGTGGGCCAGCTTCTCCCGGCGGCCGAAAAGGGCGATGTGCTCCTCGAGGCCGTGAAGTACACCGCCATCCTGGCCTTTCTGGTGAACCTGCTGGAAGGCTTCGGCTACATCATCGGCGGCACGGTGGCGCACCGCATGGGGCCGCGCGTTGCTCTGGCCGTCTCGGCCCTGCCGATGCTCATCGGCTTCACCATATTGCGGTTTACCAACAACCCTTGGGCCATTGTGGGCGGCGGGTTGCTGCTGACGAATTGGGAGCCGCTCTCAGTGCCCGCAACTTTTGACGTGGTCGGCAGCGAAGTGCCCAAGGAAAGGCGCACAATTGCCTTCGCGGTGCAGAGCATCCAGAAGCGCGTGCCGAAGATGCTCGGTCCCTGGGCGGGCGGGCTGTTGATGGCCTGCAGCTTCTTGTTGAACCTCTATGTGGCCATCGGGCTGGTCATTTTGTCCGTGATTTTTCAAGCGGCGCTGCTGAAGCGCATGAAACCCAAGGCGGAACCCGCCCCTGTGCCGCTGCGGCAGGTGTTGCGTGAGATGCCGCCGGACTTGCGTGCGCTCCTGAGCGCGGAGATCTTCCTGCGCTGGGGCGACTGGTTCATCCGCGACTTCGCGTTGCTCTACGTGGTTTCCGTCCTGGGCCGCTCCGAAAAAGAAGCCGGGTTCCTCGTGGGCTTGACGAGTTTCGCGGCCCTGGCGACCTACATTCCCGTCGGCAAGCTGGTGGACCGCGCACCCAGCCCCAAACCGTTCATCGGGCTGACGTTCTTTCTCTTCGCCCTGTTTCCGCTGAACATGGTCTGGATGCCGCTGTGCAGCCGCCGGCTGGGCATTCCCGTCATGGCGGCGCTCGTCGCAGTCTTCCTGCTCAACGGCCTGCGGGAGCTGGGCGAACCCGCGCGCAAGGCGCTGATCTCAGCCAGTTTCCCCAAGGAGTACCGTGCGCGCGCGGTGGGGCTTTACTGGGGGTTGCGCTCGTTCGCCTTTTGTGCCGCGCCCCTGCTGGCGTGGCTGCTGTGGAAAGAGCTTGGCCCCGAGGCGATGTTCCTTATCGGCGGCGCAATTGGCATGTATGGCACCGCCAGATTCTGGCTGCGCGTCCGCTGCCAGCGGTAGCCTGGATTTCCAGCCACAGAGGACACAGAGGAAGGGGAGGGGATCGTAGGGGACGATTGTCTGCTCTTCCCCATCTTCTTTCCTCTCTTTCCTCTGTGTCCTCTGTGGCTAATGAATCGTGAGAAACGCGGGTTACAGAAACTTCAGCAATTCCATTGGCTGAGCAATCAGCGCCTTGGCTCCGCTCGCGGCCAACTCCTCTGCCGGCCGAAAACCCCACAACGCGCCCAAGGGATACATGCCCGCGGCAAGGGCCGTCTGCATGTCGGTGTTCGTGTCGCCGAGGTACAGGAACGCGCCGGGCGGCAGGCCGAGCTGAGCTGCGACCTCCAGGGCCGCGGCCGGATCAGGCTTGCGTGGCGTGCCAGGCCGCTCCCCGCGCACGGCGTCGAAACGCCAGCGCGGCAGCAGTTCCCGCACCGTCAGCTTCGTCATCTCATCGGGCTTATTGGAGAGCACGGCCAGCTTGAGGGCCTTAGCGCCTGTCAGCGCGTCCAGCAGTTCGGGGATGCCGTTGTAGGGGCGGGTCTTGTCGCGCCAGCGCTGGGAGTACTCCGCACGCAACTGGAGCGCGCACTGAGTTACCAGGGCGTCCTCGCCCCTGCGCTGCTCAGGCAGCGTGCGGCGGACCAACTGCGCCACGCCGTCGCCGACGTAGTACTTGTACGCCGCCACGCCGTGCTGCGGCAGTCCCAGGCGCGCCAGGACGGCGTTCATCGAAGCGGCCAGGTCTTCGAGCGTGTCGAGGAGCGTTCCGTCGAGATCAAAGAGCACGGCTTGGAAAGGCATCATTCCTCGATTTCAACCGTCACCGTGACTGGATTCCCGCCCAAGCTGCCATCGCTGACGGCCAGCTCAAACTTGTAGATGCCAGGGCGCGCGATGCGCACGCCCACCTTCTTTTGGGATAAGTCCTCGGGGCGCAGCGGGAGCTTCTCGCCCCCAACTTGTTCCCAGACGCAATACAGGTTCTTGCCTTCGGGCACAAGGCTTTGTCCTGCATCCAACACCACGAGGCCTCGGGACCTGGCCTTGATGACGGGGTTGCTCGCGATGGCAATGACTTTAACGTGAGCGGACAGCTCTTTGAACGCCTGCAGCACGTCTTTATCGCCAGGCCTCTTTGCCCAGGCTCCCTGCAACATGGCCTCAGCCACGTCGCAAGCGCGCACGGCTTGGGTCTTGGCTTCCGGGGCTTTCAGATCGAAGAGGCGCTTCGCCTCTGCGCAAGCCAGTTTCCCGGCGGCCAAGGCCTTGTCGAAATCCTCCGGCACGGGCGGCAGCGGGGGCTTGGCCGGCGGCGGCGGCTTCGGCGGCGCTACCTTGGCCGGCGGCGGCGGCTCGACTGTCTTCGCTGAATCAGCAGCCGGCAGCGCCTTTGTCGTCTTCGAGGAATTAACAGTCGGCGGCGGCGTTTTCTTGGTTTCCGGCTGTGGCGCACGCTCGATCTTCTTCTCAGGCTGCACTCTGGAAACGTCCGGGTTCGGCGGAGGCGGTTCCGATTTGTTGGCTGGCCGAGGCTTACTGAGGTCCACGATGTCGGCTGGCACCGAGCTGTCGGGCGGTTCTTTCCCGGCTTCGGCCTCCGCTTTCTTGTCGGCAATCCGCGGGGAGGCAACCGGGGCAGGTTGGGGAGGGTTCGGCGTGTCTGGCAGCTTAGCCCCGGAGGCCACAGGCTTGGCCTCAGGCGCTACAGGCTTGGCCTCAGGCGCTACAGGCTTGGCTTCAGGCGCGGCGGGCTTGGCCTCGGGCGCGGCGGGTTTGGTTTCAGGCGCGGAGGGCTTGGCCTCGGGCGCGGCGGGTTTGGTTTCAGGCGCGGCGGGCTTAGCTTCGGGTGTGGCGGGCTTAGCTTCGGGTGTGGCGGGTTTGGCTTCAGGCGCAGCGGGCTTGGCTTCAGGCGCGGCGGGTTTGGTTTCAGGCGACGCGGGCTTGACTTTCGGCGCAGGGTGCTCGGCCACCTCAGTGGTCTTTGGTTGTTCGGCGGACTTGGGTTGTGGTTCAGCAGTCTTGGGCGCGGCGCGGGCTGCTGCGGCGCCTCTAAGCACCTCAGCCACAAACTGCGGGTCCGGTGTGTAACCCAGTTCCTGAAGCGTTTCCAGCCTGCGCAAGGCCTCTTCGTCCTTCTTGCAGCCGTGGAGAGCGCGAGCATAGTCGTAGAGCAGACGAGGGTCTTTAACGTTGGCCGCAGCCGCGTCCTTCACCGCGTCGGCCAGCCGCCGCAACGCGCTCTCATAGTCCTTGTCGGCGAGGTCCAGGGCGCCCAGTTGCCAGTGCTGTTCCCAACGGACCTGTTCCTTCCCGATCTCAGCGCCCTTGCGATACCAGCGGCCGGCCTCACGCTTGTTGCCGGTCCGCAAGTGGCAGTGGCCCACGTACATTGTCGCGCGCCCAGTCTGATCGTTGACTGCCAAGTCCTCGAACTTCACCAACGCCGCCGACACTTCGCCGCATTCCAGCAAGGCCACGGCGAGGTTGAACCGGCAGTTCGCATTGTCGGGATCGAGCTCCGCCGCGGCGCTCAGTGCCTTTCTGGCCTCGGCATATTGGAAAGCTTTCAGGGCTTTCTCCCCGGCGGTGCAAAGCTCTTGGGCCTTGGCACGGGCGTCGGGGGGCGTTTGAGCCGGGGTGTTGCCGGGCAATTTCTTTTCATCCACGGTCTTGGGGGGCGCAAGCGGCGCCGGGGGCGGAGCGGCGGGAGTGTGCTCCGGCTGCGGTGCGGCAGGCTTGGCCGCGGCTGTCGCGCCGTCATCTTGGACAATGACCTTTACTTCCGCGGGCTTGCTGTAAACCCCGCCACTGCTTACAACCAGCTCGAAACCGTATTCGCCAGGCTCCTTGATGACCATCCCGAAATTTGGCTGCGACAGGTCGGCGGGAGTGAGTGATTCGAGGTCGAGACCGGATGTCTGCTTCCAACGGTATTGCAGGGCCGCGCCGTGGGGCAGGCTGTCACGGCCGTCAAGCTCAACCAGTTGGCCGCGCTCAAGCAGGACCTTCCACGGCGGCGTGGGGTCTTCAGTTTTTCTGTAGACCTTGGCCCGGATCAAGCTCCGGCGCACCACCGCGATGGGCTGGCCCGCCTGGACCACATCGGGAAGGGCCAGCGCGCGGTCCTCTTTCGGCAAGCGGGGCGGCAACCCGGCGGCGCCAAAGCTGGCCTCGACCTGGGCCTCCCCGTTGACCATCTGCCAGCAGTTGAAAGTCCACACCAGCCTGGCGCCGTCCGTTTTCGGGGCGTTGCTGCTGGTGATCTGCCCCTTGAAATCGAGCACAAACTGCCATTGCACGTCATGGAACAGCAACAGGTTCCTTTCGAGGTGCTCCCGGGAAGTTTCCCGCGCCTTCTTGAAGCGGTAAGTGCGGACTCCCGGAACGGAGTCGCTCAACGTGGCGCCCGCCAGCATGTAATAGCTCCCCAAGTCGAACTTTTCGGCAAAGCCTGCGAGTGCGTCGAAGTTCTTGAAGGAGAGCAGTCCCTGGGCCTCGACCTCGTCCCCGCGCTGGGGCATCACGGCTTCCAGGTGCTTCACGCCGTCATTCAGGAAGTCGAAGAGCGCGCCCTTGCTGTAGATGTTGTTCTTCAGGGCTCCGTCCAAGTCCTGTTTGGGATTCCCCAGCAGGCGAGCATAGCGGTCGGCGCATTGGCGCAGCAGCGAGCGATTGGACCACAGCGTCAGAAGCCCCGACCCGTCCGGTTCCAGTTCCAGCGTGACCCGGTAGACCACAGCGCCGTGGCAGAGGCGCGCCAGCACGCCGGCCCAACGCGCCTTGGCGGCGGCGCCGGCTGCGCCGGAGATATGCCAGCGCAACGCGTCCTCCGCAGCGCCGCCTAAAGCGGCCAACCGCGCCAACGCGTTCTGAGCTGCCAGGTTGTCCGAGTGCGCGGCCTGTTCGGCCAGCTTTTCGATCTCGGGATCCGGGACATAAGCCGGCTCGGCGCCCGCGGCGCCGAGAGAGCCGCAGCTCAGGCAAGCCTGCGCCCAGGCGAGCAGGCAGACACCCAGAAGCCTTTCCCAAAACGACATTGCCCAACGCCCCCGGTGCCCTCCGGACTATACAATCATTACAGTGATCAGACGCTCCGGTATCGGGCAATTCTCGAACTATTTACAGATGTTTTGTAACCGTTCAGTCCGAGCCGCGCGCGTAAGCAAGCGGCAGTAGCGCAAGTTGCCAACTTGCGCCACGGTCGCGGCTCAGACTCAACGGTTACGATGTTGCGGAGAAGAAAGGGCCGGCGTTTGGCCACCGGCCCTTCTTGCAATCCGCGTAGCGTAAGTTGGCAACTTGCGCCACACTGCTACTTCTTGTCTTCCTTCTTCTCTTTCTTCTCTTCCTTCTTTTCCATCTTCGGTTCCGGCAGCTTGTCGGCTTTCATCACCTTGCCGTCCTCGCCGATCTTGGCCTCTATCGTCTCGCCGCCGATCTCGGCCTTGACCTCGTATAACGCTACTGAGCCGTTTTCCCGCTTGGATTCCACCTTGGCCATTTCGCTCAGCTTCGCGCCGGGCGCCCACTTCCTGACGGCATCCGCCACGGCCGCAGGCAGGCTGGCCGAGGGGAGCTTGTGCTTGCCCTGTTCGAGCAGCTTGCCGTCGGCGGAGACGAGCACCTTGTAGCTTTCATTGCACTTGCTGCACTTGACCTTCACTTCGTAGTAGACTTTGTCGCCTTCCTTCTTCTCCTTGGCTTCCTCCACGGAATCCTGGCAGCAATCCTTCACTGCCTTGGCGACAGCATCCGGCAAAGTCACCGTCTTCTTCTCGTCTTTCTTCTCTTTAGTCTTTTCCTCTGCTCCCGTTGCCACCAACCCCAAGCAGAGCAAGCACCCCAGCAAACCCAGCACCCAACTCTTCAACATTATCTACCCCCCAAGAAACAGCAGCCACGGCTCCAGCGTGCCGCACAGGGGTGCGGCGCTCCCAGCCGGCGCTGCTTGCACGCCGATTCTATGAACATGGCCCCGTCCGTTACACAACGGCGCAACCAGAGGCCTGCTCAAAGCTCCCTTTACAGTTAGAACGTACCCCACTTGCCCAAAGAGTCTACCCTCTTCCCGCCGGATTGAAAATGCAAATCCCCTACAATGGACGCAATGGACACTATGGACAATGCCGGACTGAGTGGACACAGTGGACTCAAGCGGGGGCGCGCGAGACGTCCGCGGTACAGCTAACCCGCAATCGCAAGGTCCTCCCCGAGAATGCTCTTGTACTTCTGGCGCGGCACGGCCTGGTAGCCGTGCGGCTCCATCGTGTAAGTGGCCCGGCCCTGGGAGAGCGAGCGGCTGTGGGTGGCGTACTGGAACATCTCCCCAAGCGGCACGCGCGCGTGCACCACTTTCAGGATGCCGCGGGTGGTGACATCGTTGATCTCCGCGCGGCGGCTGTTCAGATCGCCGATGATATTGCCGAGGAACTCCTCCGGCGTAGTCACTTCCAGGGCCATGATAGGCTCGAGCAGCACCGGCTTGGCCTTGCCCGCCCCCTCCTTGAACGCCAGCGTGCCGGCCATCTGGAAGGCCAGTTCGGACGAGTCCACCTCGTGGAACTTGCCATCGTACAACGTGGCCTTGACATGGATCAGCGGGAAGCCGGAGCCCAGAACCCCGCTCTTGGCTGCCAGGCGCACGCCGGCCTCCACGGGCCTGATGAATTCCTTGGGGATCGCCCCGCCGAAGATCTCGTTCTCGAAGACTATATGGTCATCTTCCTCATTGAAGAAGGGCTCGACGCGCAGCCGCACTACCGCGTACTGCCCGTGACCGCCGGTCTGCTGAATGAAACGCCCCTCGGCCTCGGCCGCGATGGTGATGGCCTCGCGGTAGGAGACGCGCGGAGAACCGACGTTGGCCTCCACGTTGTGTTCGCGCACCATCTTGGACTTGATGATCTCCAGGTGCAGTTCGCCCATGCCGGCGATGATGAGCTGTCCGGTTTCGTCGTTAAAAGCGTGCGTGAAGGTGGGGTCTTCCTTGGCCAGCTTGGCCAGTGCCTGCGCCAGTCTCTCCTTGTCGGCGTTGGTCTTGGGCTCGATGGCCATGCTGATCACCGTGTCCGGGAATTTCATGGCCTCCAGGATGATGGGGCGCTCTTCATCGCACAAAGTGTCGCCGGTGAAGGTATGTTTTAGCCCCGTCGCGGCCACGATCTCGCCCGGGCCGGCGGATTCGATCTTTTCGCGTTCGTCGGCGTGCATCAGGAACAGCCCGCCGATCTTCTCCTTCTTGTCGCGCCGCGAATTGTACAAGCGTTCTCCGGAACGCAGTGTCCCGGAATAGATGCGCAAGAACGTCAGGTCGCCGTGGGCGTCGAAAAGCGTCTTGAAGGCCAAGGCGGCCAGCGGCTCGCTCTCCAGCGGCAGCCGCCTTTCCACGGCTTCGGGTTCCTGTTCGGCCGCGGCGGCTGCATCGGCTGCGCCGGGTATGGCGGCCGCGGCGGGCGCGGTCCCGCATTTTGCCAAAATTGCGGGGGCACAATTCGGCGAAATGTGCGACGCGGCGCGCGCGGTCTTCGCGCCGCTCTTTTTCTTTCCAGGGACGGTGCCTATCACGGGCAGGGCCTCATTGGGCGAAGGCAGGTAAAAGGCCACGGCGTCCAGCAGCGGTTGGATGCCAATGTAGTGATAGGCCGCACCGCAGAGAATGGGGAAGTGTTTGCCTGTCAGCGTGATGCGGCGCAAGCCGGCGCGCAGTTGCTCATTGTCGGGTTCCTTGCCTTCGAGCAGCAGCATGCCGATTTCATCGTCCGCATCGGCCACGAGGTGGAAGAGCTGCTCGCGGCGCTGCCGCGCCTCTTCCAGCAACCCCGGCTCGATCTCGTGCGTGGACCAGACTTTGCCCAAGGTTGTCCTGTCGAACTCATATTGGCAGAAGTGCACCAGATCCACCACCCCGCGGAACTTGTCCTCTTTCCCGACAGGCATCTGGATCGCATAGCCCTTCGCGCCCAAGCGCGTCTTGATCTGCCCACAGACATCCCAGAAGTCGGCGCCCACGCGGTCCATCTTGTTCACGAAGCAGAGGCGCGGGACGCCGTACCGGTCGGCCTGGCGCCAGACCGTCTCGGACTGTGCCTCCACGCCTTCCACTCCCGCAAAAACCACTATGGCGCCGTCCAGGACGCGCAGGGAGCGCTCCACTTCGGCTGTGAAGTCCACGTGGCCGGGCGTGTCAATGAGGTTGAGGTCGAAGTCCTGGCCCAGCTTGGCGCACGGCCATTGGCAGGAGGTCGCGGCGGCGGTGATGGTTATGCCGCGCTCGCGCTCCTCGGGCATGTAGTCCATAGTGGCGGTGCCTTCGTGCACCTCTCCCATCTTGTGCTGCTTGCCCGTGTAGAAGAGGATGCGCTCGGAGACCGTGGTCTTGCCCGCGTCAATGTGCGCGGTCACCCCGATGTTGCGCAGGTTCTCCAGCCGCGCGTTGAGCGGCTTGCAGGGCGCGGTGGCGCCGCAGGGACTAAGTGTAAGCATTGGTTTTCCTATCTGTCCTGTTCGACAATTCCAACTGTGTTCATCCGCGTTCATCTGCGGTTCCGAACCGCGCTCCGCCCGCCGCGGTGAAAAACGCGGGCCGGTCCCTATCGTGGGCGACTTGCCTTCGTCGCCTGGGCGATTCGGCGAATCGCCCTACTATGCCTTCGGCCGTTTTCCTGGGTGGCTGCCTGAGACGAATAGAGCGAGCGTTCCAAGCGTGGGCTTGCCAGGCGGGGACGCTCGCCCCGCCCGGGCAGATACGGGAAGGACGAAGCGGCTATGTCAGTGCGACACTCATGGCCTTAGACCTCAAGATCACCACGCATAATGAGCGAAGGCCTTGTTGGCCTCGGCCATCTTGTGCGTGTTCTCGCGTTTCGTTATGGCTGCGCCTTCCTTCTTGAAGGCATCCAACAGCTCGTTCGCCAGCCGCTCCGCCATCGGCCGGCCCTTCTTGCCGCGTGCGCACTCCAGAATCCAGCGGATGGACAGGCTTTGGGCGCGCTTGCGGTTGACCTCCACCGGCACCTGATAGGTGGCGCCGCCCACGCGTTTGGACTTGACCTCCACCATCGGCTTCACGTTCTCGATGGCGGCCTTGAAAACGTCCAGCGGCGCGGTATTGCCCGCCTTCTCCTCCACCTTCTTCATGGCCTGGTAGAAGACGGTCGCGCTGGTCGTTTTGCAGCCGCGGCGCATCATGCAGTTGATGAACTTCGAGACCAGCAGGTCATTGAAGCGGGTATCCGGCTTCAATCCCCGGCCCGTCACCTTGACCTGAGTGGGCAACGCCGGTACTTCGGGCTTGCTCTCGGGCTTGCCTCTTCTTCTGAACGGTGTTCTCAAGACTTCTCTCCTACTTGGCCTGCTTGGCGCCGTATTTCGAGCGTGACTGGTGCCTGTCCGTCACGCCCTGGCAATCGTACACCCCGCGGATGATGTGGTAGCGCACGCCCGGCAAGTCCCGCACGCGCCCGCCACGCACCAGGACAATGGAGTGTTCCTGGAGGTTGTGCCCTTCGCCCGGGATGTAGACCGTGACTTCCTTCCCGTTGCTCAGCCGCACGCGCGCGATCTTGCGCAACGCCGAGTTCGGCTTCTTGGGGGTCATGGTCTTAACCGTCAGGCACACGCCCTTCTTGAAGGGATTGCGTTCCAGCACCGGGCTTTTGGATTTGTTCTTCTGCTCCACCCGTTCCCTGCGGCACAACTGATTTATCGTCGGCATTGTCCAAAGGCCCCAACAACAAAAAGACACCCTTTCCCTTTCAGGGTGTTCTCTGACTGCCCGGTGGCAACCCGCACTGGCGTAGCTGCCGTAGAGAGAAAGGAACATTACCGGGTCTGGCCACAAAGTCAAGTGGAATCAGAGAAAAAGTTCACCGCGCGCCCTCAAGCCTCAAACCTCACCCCTCAATCCTCACCCTACTACCCTCATCCCTCGCCCCTCGCCCCTCGCCCCTAATGCCCAAGCCTGATGCGCGCATAGCTCATCGTATTCCCCCCTCCGGTGCGCAGGCCGAGCACATCCAGTACGGGTGACGGCGGCGAACCGCCGCGCGGAGTCGCCGTGAAGAACTCGGTGAACGGCTGCTTGAGCGGCACGCGGGCCTGCGGGCCGGTTGAGCCGTCGGGGAGCAGTTCGAGCAGGCGGTTTTCATCCACGCGCTTGCCTGCCGCATCGGTGCCGCTGACGTAGCAGAACACGAACAGGCGGCCTTCAGGCGTGACGTGGAACCGTCCGCGCCCGGGAATCTCGCCTGCCCCGCCTTCTTCGGCGAGCACGAGCGAGCGCTTCGAGACCACTTGGCCGTCGCGCAGCACAGCGTAGTTCAAAGCGTGGGATTGCTTCTCGGCGGGGTAGAACTCCTTGCGCAGGCGTTCGTCCATGGCCTTCTCGGTCCAGAGGATGTGCACGGCGCCATCCGGGGCGAGCCACAGGTCGCCCGGGGTGATCCAGCCACAGGTCTTGTCGCGGCTGGCAATCTCGACCCACGGCTGGAACTTGCCGGCCGTGATGTCGGGCGTCCAGGCGTAGAAGAGGCGGCGGAAATCATAGTCCCATTCCTGTCCGGTCAGTTTGCGCTTGGCCTCGCGCCATTTCGCGTACGGCTCGACGATGTCGCTCACGCCGCAGAAGTGGACGGCGCGGCCCTTGAGCGCTACGTTGGGATAACAGACCCGGATGGGCTGAGGCTTGTCGTATTCCGCGCCCTGGGGCCAGAGGAGTTTGCCGCGCGCGGCCCATTTTCCCGCGTCGTCACGGAAAGCGTACTCGGCATGTGTGTAGCCGATGTTCTGGAACAGAATCAGGCTGCCGGCGGGCCCGTCGCTGGCGAAGCTGCGATAGGAATGTTCCGTGAACTGCGGCTTCTCTTCCCACTCCGGGAGCAGGGTCTCGAATGGCGCCCGCGGGTCCGCGGCGGAGAACTGGAGGATTTCCGGCCGCGCCGCGCCGCCTTTCTCGCCGGGCACGAGCGTCGGGTTGACGGAGAGAAGCAGTCTGCCGCCGGGCAGCGCGACCAGCGGGCACGGCTCACGCGTGCGTCCGGTCTTGTCGGCCTGCTGCAGTTCCCAGCCGCCGGGGCCGCGCTTGAAGAGCAGCCAGCGGCAGTTGTTGAGCGGCTTGGCATCCGGCAGCGTTTCCAGGCCGCTGGCAAAGACGTCTTCGCCGCTGCGCACCAGGCACGTCGAACCGTGGCACCACGTCGGGCCGGCGCCATTGTTGGCCGGAGTGAACGTGTAGACGTCCTCTTCGGTCTCGACAACCGGCTGGACGGCAACCGCAGCCTGGCTTGCGTGCAGGGCCATCAACGTCCCCAACAGAACCGTGACAAGGCGCATGCTGGCGGGTATTGTGCGGCGGGCCAGCCGGCGATGCAAACGCGAAAATGCAGGCTCACAACTCAAGCCTTTGAAGCATGAGCGAATTCTTTCGCTGGCGGTCATGCAAGTCCTCCACGTCCTCTGCGGTGGATAGTACAGGCCAACACCCAGAGTTCCAGATAGCCTCCATTGCTCTAAGTCCTTAAAATACTGGCCCTTTAGGGATAGATTCAAGATATAACAGGGATCGAATCGAGATATAATAGGGATCGAATCAAGATATAGTAATGATATAATCAGGTGAAAATAACGATATAATAAAGTGGGAATAACGATATGATAAACGGGCTTAGGCATTGAGGCACAGAGGCACAGAGAGAGGATTCGTGGCCTTGGATCTTGTAAAAGCATAGATTCCTCAGTTCTCTGTGCCACTGTGGTTGCCCTTCAATCCAAAATCTAAAACCCCAAATCCCAAATCGAGCGGGACCATCCCTTGTCAAACAACTCCTACTATAATACATACGAGTGTGGCGCATCGTTGTCAAGGGAAAAATTAAAGAAATCTTAAATTGGGCGGGTGGCCGGGGAAAGAGTCAGCGATAGCCGTGTCGCCGGGCAGAACCGCGTAATCAGGCAAATACGGCAGATCAGTGCGCTTAGTCATGGTAATCTGGAATTTCTCTCGCCTGACCCTGCGGCTGTGAAGAACCGCTCACCGCCGCGACGCTGCGGCACAGGAAACTGACCGGGGGGCTTTTCTTTTCTCTGTGTCTTTGCGCCTCTGGGGTGAGCGCGCAATCCCGGTACGGGCGGCGTCGCGTTCGGCCAGAAGGCGCCGGCCCCAGGCGATATTCTTGGCGGACTTCTTCTCTACCCGGAGCAAGTGCTGATACAGTCCTTCCAGTGTCTTGTAGCGCCTTTGGATTGCTTCCCGGGCGTGACGGCAATGCTCCACAATGTCCATCTGGTCATAATTCACACGCATGTTCAATCCTTCCTTGCGACCGTCTGACCCAAGCGGACTTTGGGAATGGAGTCGGGCGTAACCAGCCAAGGCGTCCTCAGACCCAGCCGGTCATTGATCTCCTGCAAGCGTCTCTGAACCTGTGGGTTGGCCAAGTGCGCCTGGTTCCAACTCAGCAGGTAGTCTACCCTATGAACCGTGCTGACCGCAAGATGAAATGTGTCCATTTCCTGGCTTGCCGGAACCAGCCTGGCGGAAATGTAGTCCGCGGCGAGTTCGTGGACTGCCCGCGTCAAAGGCAAGTACACCAATCGGCGGGCAGTTGCGACCGCGGGCACTTGCGCTTGATACACCCCTGCGAGCAGTTCGTCCTCTGTGACGGCGGAAGTGTATATCCTGAAATTGCGCCTCTCGTTCTTCCACCAGTCGCGGGTCGCTAGCGCCTGCTTGATTGCGTTGCTGCTCCCGCCCTTGTAGTGTAGCGCCACCAGGAGCGAAGTATCCATGTATGCGGTTGGCAGGTTCCCCTTCGCCCCCATTGGATGCCGCTCCTTGCCCTGCTCCTTGTGCCGCCCTTCGTGGAAGGCCATCTACACCTTCATACCTCTACCCCTCGCTGCGCTCGCGGCAAAGGGAAACAAAACAAAGGGCACAGGGTCAAAAGTCCAGCGCGCACCGGAAGCCGTTAGTCATGCCCCGGCTGGCAGGATTGTCCCCGTAGCGGCGCGCTGCGCGGCAATCGCCCGGAATATTATTCCAGCTACCGCCACGCAGGACACGCTCTCCTCCGTTGGCCGGACCTTTCGGGTCAACGGGGGGCGACTCGGCGTAATACTTGTCGTTTAAGTAGTCCTGGACCCACTCCCAGAGGTTCCCGTGCATGTCGTACAGGCCCCAGGCATTCGGCTTCCTCTGGCCACAGGCATTCGTGTGCCCCCCTGAGTTCTTGTCGAACCAGGCCGCCTGTTCCAGATCGCTATCCTTGTCCCCCGTGTTGTACCGCGTCGTCGTCCCCGCCCGGCAGGCGTATTCCCACTCCGCTTCGGTCGGCAGGCGTACCGTCAATCTACCCCCTCCCCTTGCGGGAGGGGGCAGGGGGAGGGGTAATGCGCTGGCCCACTTGCAGAAGGCCTGCGCATCGTTCCATGTGATAACGCACGCCGGGCAGTTGTCCTGTTGTGGGAAGCCCGGCGCTTTCCAGTTAGCCCCCATCACGTGCTGCGGCTTGCCGTCCTTCCATGTCCAGGCGTCGCCGGCATTCTCGGCTTCAGTCAGAGACTTCGTGGCATCCGCGAACACACGGAACTGCGCCACGGTGACATGGTACTTCCCCATGTAGAAGGGTTTACTGATCTTCACTGGGTGCACGGGCTCGGCAACGCCCTTCTCGCCCATCATGAACTCACCCGCCGGGACGAGGACGAAGTCCATCTTCACGCCGCCGCCAAGGTCGAGCGACAGTTCCTTCACCGGCGCGGCGCCCTGCACGGGAAGCAAGCGGGGCTCAAACCAAAGGGCCATGGCTTCATCCGCCCTGCCGGGACAGTGAACGACCAACTCCAGCTTTGCCACCCCAGTCATATCCACCTCGAAGGATTCACCGTCGCCACGCTTCTGCCGCGGAGTGGACTCCCATAATGCCTTGCCGTCTCCAATGATCTTGAAAACGACTGGGTTCAAGCATTGGCCGGCATTACCGCAAATGCCGGCTTTGCCCAGGATGCGCGTGTACTTGCCGTTGAGCCGGTACGCCGCGTGTGAGTATCCATCGCCTGGGGGTGCCAGGAGAATGCCTTTGGGTGTCGCGACACCTCCAAGAATGAGCTCTTTGCCGTCATTATCCCGACCGTTCTTCCCGAAGTAGCGGTGTCCGTGCCACTCGGAGACGACCACGTCCTCTTCGGGCAGGTCGGAGAGGAACACAGGGCCAGGGGGGACAGCGGCGGTACGGTCTGTTTCGGTTTTAGTGGACGGTATGGACGGACTGAGCGCAGTGGAATCTGCTTGGTGGCCTTGTTTGTCCCGGCCGCTGTTCAGCAGCAGCCCCACCACCAGGATCAGCGCACCCAGAACCACCGCGCCAATGGAGATGTACTGCATTTTGCCAAATTGCAGTTTCCGCAATCCGGCGGAATGCGGGACAGGCTGCCGCCGCGCGGCGCGTGGCGATTCCGAGCCGCGCGCGTGAGGCAAGTCCCGAGGTATCGGGACTCCCTTACGGTCGCGGCTCGGAACGAGCGGGCTGGACGCCCGCGGTACGCGCGCCACCGCCACGCTGGACTTGCCCACGTCTATCGCCTGCGACGATGGCATCTTGCCGTCAATCACCAACTCCAGGTCCTCGAGCAGTTCCTTGCAGTTCGCGTACCTGTCCGCCGGCTCCTTGGCCATCATCTTCTGGATGACCTGGACGACGCCATCGGGGAGGTCCTCGCAAATGTCCTGCGGGTTGGGCAACTGCTCGTTGATGTGCTTCATCATGATCAGCGCCGCCGTCGTCCCGCTGAACGGCGTCTGGCCGGTCACGAGGTGATAGAGCGTCGCGCCGAGCGAGTAGATGTCCGTGCGGCCGTCAATGCCCTTGTCCCCCTTGGCTTGCTCAGGGCTGATGTAGTGCGGCGTGCCCAGCGCCACGCCCGTCTGCGTATAGAACGATTCTTCCTTCCCGCTGATGTTCTTGGACAGGCCCAGGTCGAGAATCTTGGCGACGAAACCGTCTGGGAGCGCCGGCGTCCCGCCGGCATCGGTCGTGGCCGGCGGGACGCCGGCGCTCCCAAGCGGCGCGCAGATGAAGATGTTCGCCGGCTTGATGTCGCGGTGGATGACGCCGTGGTCGTGAGCGTGTTTGAGGCCGCGGGCAACCTGGACGGCAACCTCGAGGCCAGAGTCCCACGGCAGGCTCTGCCGGCTCTTGAGCACGCGGTCCAGCGTCTCGCCGTCGCAATACTCCATGGCGTAGTAATGCGTGCCGGCGTCTTCGCCGACATTGTACGCCACGACGATGTTGGGGTGATTGAGTTTGCCGGTGGCCTGGGCTTCGCGGCGGAAGCGCGTGAGGAATTCGTGCTCGTCGGAATACTTCTTCGGCAGCACCTTGACTGCGACCTTGCGCCCGACGTTGGTGTCGTCGGCCAGATAGACCGCGCCCATGCCGCCTTCGCCAAGTTTTTTGAGCAGCTTGTACGGACCAAGCTGCTGAAGGCCGCCGGCCTGCTGGGCCTGGACTCTCTTCTCAATGGTCGCGCGCTGAATCGGGGAGATGACGCCCTGCCGGATAAGCACGTCGGCGAGCGCTACGCGGGCGCCCTTCTGCGCGGCTTCCGCTTGGGCCTGCCTGGCGGCCTCAAGGAGATCGAAGGTAACTGCGCCGACTTCGCTGGCCACACGGGCGAAAGCTTCATCAGAGACGTTGCCGGCCATGAGCTGTCCTCACCGCATACCCACATCCGTGCCCTGAACCCTGACTGTCCAGGGTAAGATTACACAGCGCGCGGCTGAGAAGCTACCTTTTTTCCGGGGACGGACGCCCAGGCCGGACTTGCAATCTGTCCTTGGCCCTGCATAATGCCTCGCTGCCGGTTGTGATGGCGGTGGCGGCATGTTCCGCGGCCGCCGCCAGGCATGTGTCGTGCAGTTGCAGTACAGTGCGAGCACTTTCGGCCCCGTAGCCAAGTGGTAAGGCGACGGTTTGCAAAACCGTTATCCACCGGTTCGAATCCGGTCGGGGCCTCCAAAGTTTTGTGTCTTGAAGACTTCGGTTTTTGATTTCCACCTGCCTCCCCAACTTGTCGCTCAGGAGCCGCTGCCCGAACGAGACGCCTCCCGTTTGCTGGTGCTGGAGCGCGGGCTGCGGACCTGGAGCGACCGTTGCGTGCGCGACTTGCCGGAGGTGCTCCGGCCCGGCGATCTGCTGGTCTTCAACGATACCCGCGTGATTCCGGCGCGGCTGCGCGCGCGGCGCGACGCCAGCGGCGGAAAGGTGGAGTTCCTCCTCTTGCCGCCCGGGACAGCGGGGATTCCAGAGACGGGAGCGGCGCTTGACCAGGCCGCACCGCCTCCTGTCGTGCAGCGCGTGCTCACCAAGGCTGGCGGGAAACTGCAGCTCGGCGAATCGTTCACGCTCAGCGGCGGCTGCAAGGCGCTCCTGGCCGCGCGCCACGGCGCGGCCGGGGACACGGTTGAGTTCCTGTGTTCGGCCGCGGAGTTCGAGCGCCTGGTGCGCGAGCAGGGCGAGGTGCCTTTGCCGCCGTACATTCACCGTCCGCCCGGCCCGTCCCGGCCGCTGGACAAGGAACGTTACCAGACAGTCTTCGCTCACACGCCCGGCGCGGTGGCCGCCCCCACGGCGGGGCTGCACTTCTCCACGCGGCTGCTCGAAGGGCTCAAAGCCCGCGGCCTCAGCTTCGCCTATCTGACCTTGCACGTCGGGCCCGGCACGTTTCGGCCGGTGAAGGCGGAAGAGATCGAGGAACACTTCGTGGACCCGGAGCCGTACTTCATCCCCGCCCAGACCGTGGCTGCCGTGCGCGCGGCGAAGCGTGAGGGCCGGCGCGTAATCGCCGTGGGCACGACGAGTTTGCGGGCGCTGGAAGGGGCGCTGGGACCAGGCCTGGACGCGGAGACGCCCGCAGGCGGTAGGACAGGCTTCCAGCCTGTCCAGACAGCCTGGGGTAGGACAGGCTTCCAGCCTGTCCAGACAGCCTGGAAGGCTGTCCTACAAGGGCAGACGGGCCTCTTCGTCTATCCGCCGTTCAAGTTCCGGGTGGTGGATGCACTGCTGACGAACTTCCACATACCCAAATCGTCCCTGCTCATGCTGGTCTGCGCGTTCGCTTCACCGGGCGGCTTGGAAGGCATAGAGTATGTCCAACGTGCCTATCAGCACGCGGTCGAGAGCGGCTACCGCTTCTACAGTTATGGGGATGCGTGCCTGTTCGTCTAGCCCGGATTTCTCAACACAGAGGACACAGAGGAACGCAGAGGGGATTCGTAGGAAAGGATTTGCTGTTGTTTCCATTTCCTTTCCTCTGTGTTGAATGAGTAGTGCGAAATGCGGGTTACGGCACCGCCTTCGCCGCCTCTCGCAGCGCCTGCGCCACGCCGTCAATCTGCTGGGCCTTCCAGTCCGGATTTATCGGGATCAGGACAGTGCGCTTGAGGATCTCCAGCGTGCGCGGCAGCATGTCCTTGGCGTAGCGCGCCTGCGAGTCTTTGTTCGCGGGGTGGAGGAACGGGTCGGCGGCCTGGCTGTAGGAACCGCGGCGTTGGAGGAGCGACTCCCAGTTCCAATACACGTGCCGGCCGCTGTCAATGGGCAGCCACGCCCCGGCCTTTGCCGGTTTGGGCAGCTCGCGGAAAGCCTTGGCGAAAGCGCGCGCGGCGGTTTCATTCTCAAAGCGCAGGCCGAGGTTCGCGCCTGTGCCCGTGCCGCCGCCGGAGGGTGAGCCGCCGGCCCGCTGCGCCGGCCGTGCGCCGTTTTCCGGAATCTCCACCAGCCCCGGCGCGCCCGCGAGGCGCTTCCTGAGCCCGTTGCGGACGCGGTGCAGGTCGCGGACGATCCCGTTCAGGCGCGCGGCTTGCACCCGCATGATGGCGGCCAGAATCTCATTGCCCCGGAAATTGATGCCGGCGAAGGGTGGAGTGCGCATGCCCTTGCCGCTGGGCCAGAAGAGCGTCCCGCCGTCGTGATAGATCACGCCGCGCTCGTACACGTCCCTCTTCTTGGCGATGAAGATTCCGGCATCGCCGCACGAGATGACCTTGTACCAGTTGAAACTGTAGGCGCCCGCGTCGCCGATCGCGCCCGCGCGGCGGCCGTCTTTCCAGTAACCGCCGACGCACTGGCAGGCGTCTTCGACGACGTACAGGTTGTGCTGGCGCGCGATTTTCTGGAGGCGGTCCAGGTCGCACATGAAGCCCGACATGTGGACTGGATCTATGGCCTTGGTGCGCGGCGTGATGGCCCGCTCGACAGCCTCAGGATCCAGCATCAGCGATTCGTCCACGTCCACGATTACGGGGATGGCGCCGAGCGCCAGGAGCGCGTGGGGCGACGCGATCCACGTGAAACCGGGGATGATGACTTCGTCGCCAGGCCCAATCTGGAGGCCGGCGTAGGCGCACATCAGCGCGGCCGTGCCGCTGGTAACGAAGCATGAGTGCGGCACGCCCATGAGCTTGGCCCATTCAGCTTCGAACTTGGCTGTGGCGCCCTGGTGCCCGGCTTTCTTGTCGCCAAAACGAAACCATTGCCCCGTGCGCAGCACTTTGGCGGCGGCCTCAATCTCTTCTTTTCCGTGGCGGTACATGTCTCCCCTCCTTTGTGAACACTTTGAGCAAATCATTATGTCCATGCCAGGGCAGATTGCGAACCCATTTTTCTCCGGTGCATGTGGTTGGGTGCATGTCAGTAAATGCGTGGCCCAGAGCGTACCGCGGGCGTCCCGCCCGCCTTCGTCCTCGCGCCCTGCCGGCCTGCCACGGGCGGGCGGGACGCCCGTGGTACATTTGCTGACATGCACCCCATGTGGTTGAACGCGGCCGCCGAGCGATGCGTAGCACGGGCGTCCCGCCCGTGCAGATTGCATAACCGACAGGCTGCACGGGCGGGACGCCCGTGCTACAGTCCGCGACATGCAACCATTTTTCTCTGCGAAGAGACTTGACGGCAGTACATTAGTAAGTAGATATGAATAGTAGGCATTTACCGGGCAGCCGTTGAACAAGGAGGATGTTTCATGCCGGACCAACAAAGCAACTACCGCCTGGGCACCCTGGCCTTGCACGCGGGCCAAGTCCCGGACCCCACCACCACGGCGCGGGCCGTGCCGATTTACGCGACCACGTCGTACTGCTTCAAGAGCACGGACCATGCGGCGAACCTGTTCGCGCTCAAGGAATTCGGCAACATCTACTCGCGCTTGATGAACCCGACCAACGACGTGCTCGAAAAGCGCCTGGCGGCGCTCGACGGCGGCGCGGCGGGGCTGGTCTTCGCCAGCGGGCAGGCGGCCATCACGGCCGCGATAGTGACGATCACGCACGCGGGACAGAACTTCATCTCCGCGACCAGCCTCTACGGCGGGACCTGGACGCTGTTCACGCAGACACTCCAGAAGCTGGGCATCGAGGTGCGGTTCTTCGATCCCCGCAAGCCCGAGAGCCTCAGCAAGCTGGTGGACAAGAACACGCGCGCAGTCTATCTCGAAACCCCCGGCAACCCGAAGAACGACATCCCCGACTACAGGAAAATCGCGGCTGTGGCGCACAGCCACGGGCTGCCCGCGATAATTGACAACACCGCGCTGACGGCGGCGCTCTTCCGCCCCATCGAGCACGGTTTCGACATCGTGGTGTACTCGACCACCAAGTTCATCGCCGGCCACGGGGTCCACATCGGCGGCGCAATCGTGGACAGCGGCAAGTTCGAGTGGGCCAAGGACGCGAAGAAGTGGCCGGAGTTCTGCGCGCCCGATCCGGCTTACCACGGCCTGGTCTTCGAGGAGGCCTTGCGGCCGATCGGGAATATCGCCTACATCATCCACGTGCGCACCCACTGGCTGCGCGACGTGGGCGGCTGCCAGAGTCCCTTCGCCTCGTTCCTGACGCTGTTGGGCCTGGAGACCTTGCACCTGCGCATGGAACGCCACGCCCAGAACGCGCTGGCCGTGGCGCAGTTCCTCGAGAAGCACCCCGCCGTGCTGTGGGTGAACTATCCGGGACTGCCCAGCCACCCCGACCATCAGAACGCGAAAAAGTACTTGCCCGCCGGCGCCGGCGGGATCGTCGGCTTCGGCATCAAGGGCGGCAAGGCGGCCGGCGTCAAGCTGATCAACAACGTCAAGCTGTTCAGCCACCTGGCCAACATCGGCGACGCCAAGTCGCTGGTCATCCACCCGGCGACGACCACGCACTCGCAGCTTACGCCCGAGGAACAGGCGCAGACCGGCGTGACGCCCGAATACGTCCGGCTTTCGGTGGGCATCGAGGACGTGCGCGACATCCTCGCCGACCTGGACCAAGCCTTGCGCGCAACACAGGGATGAGCATAATAGTTTAGGCTGGGTTTCTAAACACAGAGGGCACAGAGGAACGCAGAGAACAGCCTCTAATGATTTTTCTTCTCTGTGTCTCTGTGGCTCATTTTTCCCCTCTGCGTTCCTCTGTGTCCTCTGTGTTGAGTGAGAGGTGGGAAATACAGGCCAACGATGAGCGACGATGTTTTCTCCAGCAGCGACAGCGCCCGGCATGCCCGGCCGCTCCATTACGCCCGCCAGGTCACTTTTGAGGAACCCCTGGCGCTGGAGTTGAGCGGCACGCTGCCGGCAGTGACGGTGGTCTACGAGACCTACGGCCAGCTCAACGCCCAGCGCGACAACGCCATCCTGATCTGCCACGCGCTCAGCGGCGACTCGCACGTGGCCCGCCATGATCCCGAAGACGATCCGGGCTGGTGGGATATCTTCGTCGGGCCGGGCCGGGCCATTGACACGGACCGCTATTTCGTCATCTGCCCGAATATCCTGGGCAGTTGCCGTGGCACCACCGGCCCCCATACGGTCAATCCGGCCACGGGCAAACCCTACGGCGCCGACTTCCCTGTAGTCACCGTGGGCGACATGGTAGGCGTGCAGGCGCGGCTGGTAGGCCACTTGGGCATCGAGTCCCTGCTGGCGGTCGTCGGCGGCTCGCTGGGCGGGCAACAGGCCCTGGCCTGGGCCACGCAGTTCCCCGAGCGGGTGCGCGGCTGCGCCGCCATAGCTACTTCCGCGCGGCTCACCTGCCAGGCGCTGGCCTTCGACGTGGTGGGGCGCAACGCCATCAAGCGCGACCCGAACTTCAAGGACGGCCAGTACTACGGCCGGCGCGCCAGCCCCGCGGTGGGCCTGGCCCTGGCGCGCATGCTCGGCCACATCACCTACCTTTCGCGCGAGGCGATGACCGAGAAATTCGAGCCCAACCGCACCGTGCCGCGCGGCATCGCGACCGACTTCGAGAAGAAGTTCTCCGTCGGCTCGTATCTCGCCTACCAGGGCAGCAAGTTCGTGGAACGCTTCGACGCCAACAGCTACATCGCGCTTTCCATGGCGATGGACTTGTTCGACCTCGGCGCCTCGCACGGGAAACTGGTCGCGGCTCTGGCGCGCAGCCGCTGCCGCTGGCTGGTGCTCAGCTTCACGAGCGACTGGCTCTTCCCGCCGTTCCAGAGCCGCGAACTGGTGGACGCGCTGCTGGCCTCCAACAAGCCGGTGAGTTACTGCAACGTCCGGAGCGCCTGCGGGCACGACGCTTTCCTGCTCGAAGATGAGCTGCCCGTCTACGGCGCCCTGACCGCCGGCTTTCTCTCCAACCTCAGGGGCGAAGCGCCGGCCCAGGGTCCCAGCGCGGGCGATGCCGCCAGCGACCCGACCAGCATCTTCCACGGCGAGCGCCTGGACTACGGCCTGCTGATGAAACTCATCCCGCCGGGCGCGAGTGTGCTGGACCTGGGCTGCGGCACGGGCGGACTCCTGGCGCTCCTGAAGAAACGCGGGCATCCCCGGTTGACGGGCGCCGAGATTGACGAGGAAGCCGTGGTCGCCTGCGTGCAGCACGGCCTGGACGTGGTCCAGATTGACCTGAACGAAGGCTTGTCCTCGTTCCAGGACGGCCAGTTCGACTTCGTCGTCCTGTCGCAGACTCTGCAGACGATCACCGGCACCGAGCGGGTGATTGACGAGATGCTGCGCGTGGGGCGCAACTGCATCGTCAGCTTCCCCAACTTCGCGTACCGCAAGATGCGCCAGATGCTTGCCGCAGAGGGCCGCTCGCCCAAGGCCGGAGGGCTGTACCAATACGAGTGGTACGACACCCCCAACCGGCGCTTCCCCTCCATCAGCGACTTCGTGGATTTCTGCCGCCGCAAGAGTATCCGCATCCTGCGCGAAGTGTACCTGGATACGGAGACCCAGCGGCAGGTCAACGAGGACCCCAACCTGAACGCGGACGTGGCGATCATCGTGTTGAGCAGGTGAAGTTTGGCGGATCATCTACCGCAGAGGGGGTGCATGTCAGCAAATGTACCGCGGGCGTCCCGCCCGCTCGTGGCAGGCTGGCAGG
>Ga0187861_10000515_pt1 | contig 44954 bp, 46 predicted proteins | sample June2016WEW_10_1_3_FD_132986 | JGI IMG/M metagenome (GOLD analysis project Ga0187861, IMG submission 132986) | Peatland microbial communities from SPRUCE experiment site at the Marcell Experimental Forest, Minnesota, USA - June2016WEW_10_100 | ecosystem: Environmental > Terrestrial > Soil >...
CGGCGCTTCGACAATACCTATTCCGATAGTCGGTGTCTTTGTTGGAATCGTGCGAATTTCTTTGCTTGTGATTTCAATATCATTCACGAGCTCAACGCATTTTTCTGCGGCTTGCAACATCTCCACAACACGTGCCCAATGATTAGCAAGTGTCATATGCACCGGCTTTCCATCAAGAGTTTTGTAGAGTTCATCGCATGCCTTTTGAGCTTCGGCAGTTGCCATTCCATCGGATACATTGAGGCGTGCTAACGGAGCAACAGAATATACACCGCTTTCGGCTCCATCGATAAATCCTTTCCATCCTATTGTCTTGAGGTAAGGAAATTTCACATAACTCCAAGGTTCGACATGTTCTGCAATGTGATCAAGATATTGTTGAGGCGCAAATTTGATGAATTCCTTTCCGCTTGGATCGACTACCCGCACTTTACCGTCATAGAAATTTATCTTGTTGTTCTCATCTACTAAACCCATATAGTATGTTTTATGAGTGTATGTATCGGATGTGATCATCTTGACGTAGTTTTCGTTCTTTAGTACAATATCTTTAAATACTTGAAGCGTGAACTTTGCAAACTCGAGTCCATCTTTTGCCACTTCTTTAAACTTCGGCAAATCTTCCGGGGCAATTCCTTTTGCTACGCCACCTGGCAAGCCAAAGACCGGGTGAATCACTTTGCCGCCGAGGTAACTAATGAGTTCACGTAACTGACGACGCATTGAGATTACCTTCTTACCGACATCCACTCCAACTTTGCCTATTACACCGACAACATTACGTAATTCTTTGGGCGCATCCGGCCCAACGATAAAGTCCGGACCACCGAGTATATACACATGCAGTGCATGGTCTTCAAGCATAAAGAGATTGTAAATCAACTCGCGGATTTTCTTTGCTGCAGGTGGTGGATCCACTTTATAAAGATCGTCTAACGCTTTCGTTCCAGCCATATGATGTGCTGTTGGGCAAACACCACATATGCGGCTGGTAATTTGCGGCATATCTTCGGCAGGACGTCCCTTAGAGAAAATCTCGAACCCGCGCAATTCTGGGATCTGATAATATGCCTTCGTCACTTCACCTTGGTCATCGAGAAAAATATCGATCTTCCCATGTCCTTCAAGTCGCGTAATAGGATCAATAGTAATACGTCGTGTTGTTGTAGTCACTTCCATAATATTCCTTGTTGTAGGCTCCTATGAATGTCATCAGGTTTCATTTTCATTTCGGTAAAGTTCCTATCACCTTCTTACCCCAGCGATGCAGGCGATGAGGAAAAGCTAATGGTTCAGAAAACATCATAATACACTCGCCATACACGACATTGATTTTGCGATCTTTACAGAATTTAATTGCTTGTGGTGAATCTGTTTGTTGCTGGAGCCAGACATGCTCGATACCAGCCCCGGCGATCTCAGGCAATACCTTCATCGTTTTCTCTGGCGGAAGCATCACTAAAGCCGCATCGACTCGTTCAGGTAATGATTCTATATTTGGATAACATCGGTCACCCTCAACTTGTTCTGCATTTGGATTAACAGGATAAACCACATATCCGTGCATTTTTAAAAAACGATATGCAAAGTTCGCAAATTGTTTTGCATCTCGCGAGACACCAATAACGGCAAGCTTCTTCTGCGATAAGAAATCATCTATGGATTTCCGAAGAACCATCACTTAAAATTTTTTCTTCTTAAGATTGATGCAGGTAAACCGTACCGATAAAATGTACCAATTGGATCTGGAATTGTTGCAAGTGTTTCATCAATCTCTTTTTCATTTTTGGCTTCAACTTGCGATGCAAGCGCAGAAAGAATTTTTGCACCTTGATCTTTCACACGTGATGTTGGACCGAAACAACCGGTGCAAGGCATATTACCGGAAATACAGACACCTTCACAACCTCCACGTGTTGCCGGTCCCATACAGACAATACTTTGTGCCAGCAAGCAAGTATTTGGATCGATTTGAGTCAAGTGTGGACGTTTGAATCCTGTGAACTTTAAATCGCTTGGCTTCGTATCTTTTTTCGGGCATTCATCGCAAAGTGCTATATCCGGAGCGAGAACAGCGCCTTTCTCTGGTAATTTGCCGGAAAGAAGTACTGCAAGTGCTTGCTTCAGCAACTTCGAGGTTGGCGGACACCCAGGTAAATAATAATCGACATCGATTACCTGATCAAGTGCACGGACAACATTAAAAAATGTAGGCAAAGTCACGGAGCTACCGTTTGTTCCAAATTTTATTTCCGGTCGTGTTTTTTCATTATTCACTGTTGAAGGCGATTCTTCAAATATATATTGAAGGATTTCTTCACGCTGAAATTGATTGGCAAGTCCCGGAATACCTCCCATATGGGCGCATGAACCGTAGGCGATAATAAGCTTGCTTTTCTTCCGCATCAATTTTGCCATCTCTTCTTGTTCTGATGTCCGTATAGCTCCATTAACCATTGAGACTAGTATCGAACCATCAGCCATCGCTTCAACATCTTTTTTCTTGAAGTCCATAGCAACAGGCCACATTACAATATCCACTGCCGCAATAACATCAAGAATGTTTTCGGCGAGGTCAACAACTGATTCCTCGCAGCCGCCGCAGGAAGCACACCAGTAGAAAGCAACTTTCGGTTTATCGGGCATGGATGGCTTCCTCCTTCCCGTTTACGTTTTGTTCGAGTGATTCCATTTCTTTATCCCAATCCTTAAATTTCTTCGGTAATCCGAGCGGGCCGAGTCCACGTAATTGCTCTGTCATTTCATTGATAACTGTTTTAACACGCTCGCCTTCAGAAGCGGATATCCATTCAAGACGAAATCGTTTTTCTTCAATTCCCATATCTTTCAACATTCGTTTGAGAAGCTGTATGCGGCGAAGCGCTTTGTAATTGCCTTCCATATAATGACAATCGCCGGGATGACAGCCGCCAATGAGAACGCCATCCGCACCTTTGGAAAAAGCATCAAGAATGAATTGCGGATCAACGCGTCCTGAACACATCACGCGAATAATTCTAGCATTGGGTGCGTATCGAAGACGCGAGACACCAGCAAGATCTGCCGCAGTGTATGTGCACCAGTTACAGAAGAATGCAACAATACGTGGTTCCCAGCCATTTGTCTTTTTTTCTTGTTCTATTATTGTTGACATAGATTTTTTCTTCTCCAAATTCACATTTAACAGCACGCGTTCTGTTCCATTTCTAATAAGCCGTCAATCTCACTGAAGATCATTTCATCTTCAAACAAATTCTGTTTGATCGCGCCCGATGGACATGCAGCAACGCATGTGCCGCATCCTTTACAGAGTGCTTCATTGATGAATGCCTTTTGTTTTGCTTCATCGCGAGAGATAGCATTATATGGGCATATGGTGAGACACGTACGGCAACCTGAACAATCTTCTTGTATAACATAGGCTGTATTCGGCTCCAATTCGACCTCACCGGTATCGATAAGTGTAAGCGCTTGAGCGGCAGCCGCGCCTGCCTGTGCAACACTATCCGGTATATCTTTTGGTCCCTGACAAGCGCCGGCGATAAAGATACCGTCTGTAAAAGTATCTACAGGTGCAAGTTTTGGATGGCGTTCGAGGAAGAATCCTTCTGTCGAACAGGAAATATTAAACATCCGCCTTACATCTTGCGAATCTGCATGAGGTTCCATTCCGACAGCAAGTACGACCATATCCACCGGCACACGACGCACAATACCAATCATGGTGTCCTCAGCGCGGATAATAAGCTTGCCTTCTTCATCCGGACGCACTGCGCTATCGGTTACTTCTGCAACACGGCCGCGGATAAAGTGCACATTCTCTTCGAGCAGCTTATCATAAAATTCCTCATACCCTTTGCCTGGTGTGCGCATATCGATGTAAAAATTATATACCTCCGCATTCGAATGCTCTTTTAAAAGGTGTGCCAGTTTAAGTGAATACATACAGCAGGTACGCGAGCACCAACGATTCGTGTTCTTATCACGTGACCCAACGCAATGAATGATACCAATCGATTTGGGTTGGCGGCCATCGCGAAGAGTCACTTCGCCGCTGGTTGGACCTGATGCATTGACAAGACGCTCAACTTCAAGAGACGTGTAGACATTTGAATACCTTCCATAGCCGTAATAGGGAGTCCTGTTTGCATCAAATGTTTGAAATCCTGTTGTTAGAATAATTGTACCAACTTCGATCTCTTTTATTTCTTCCTGTTGTTTAAAGTCAACCGCTTTACGATCACACGCTTCAACGCATGTCTTTTTGCAACGACCGGATTTGAACTCGATGCAGGTTTCCGGATCAATTACAACAATCTGCGGAGTTGCCTGCGGGAAGGGTATGTAAATCGGTTTCCTCTTACTCAGCCCCATATTAAATTCGTCAGGTGTCTTGCCTTCCTTATAGACACACTTTTCGATGCAATCCATACAACCAACACACAATTCTTCGTTGATATAGCGTGGCTTCCGCTTGACTGCAATTTTGTAATTGCCGACATAACCATCTACTTTTGACACTTCCGAATATGTCCACAGTGTAATGTTGGGATGATTTTTCACCTGTGACATTTTCGGTGTAAGAATACAGGCAGCGCAGTCGAGCGTGGGAAATGTTTTATCGAACATTGCCATATGTCCGCCGATTGTTGGATCTCTTTCCACGAGATAAACTTTTTTGCCAGCGTTTGCAAGTGTGAGCGACGCATGAATTCCAGCAATACCGCCGCCAACGACAAGCACATCGGGATGAATCTTCACATGCTTTGTTTCCAGAGCTTTGTGATAAAATACACGCTGCACTGCTGCGCGGGCAAGATCTTTCGCTTTTTCTATAGCTGCTTTTGTATCGGTGGTAACCCACGAAACATCCTCACGGATGTTTACCATCTGAAAGTAATAGGGGTTCAGGCCACCCTTTTCCACTGCAGTGCGGAAGGTGTGCTCATGTAACAACGGTGAGCATGATGCAACGACGATTCTGTTAAGCGAATGTTCTTTAATATCTTTCTGAATCAGTTCCTGTCCAGGATCGGAGCACATATATTTATAATCTTGTGAGATAACGACACCGGGGAGTGTCTTCACATAGTCGGCAACTGCTTTCACATCTACAATGCTGGCGATGTTGTGTCCGCAATGACAAACGTAGAATCCAATACGAACATGTCCGTTTTGTCCATTACCATGCATTTGTCGTCGCTCCTTTCTGAGTAAACCGTTTGAGCGATGGCTTCTTAAACAACCTTTGCATACTAACTTCCTTCTCTGATAGACCTAGAGCAATACCCATTAATTGCGTGAAGTACATAACCGGTATATCAATTTCTTCATTGTACATACGATTAATTCGCTGCTGATAACATTCCATATTATGCTGACACAACGGACAACATGTGAGAACAACTGAGGCGCCACTTTTTTGCACATCATTGAGTAATATACGGTTGAGCCGCAGGCCTGCTTCTTGTATTGTGCCTGTCAAACTGCCTCCGCAACAACGGGTTTTTAACGACCAATCAACAGGATCCGCACCAATAGTTTTCACAAGCTTTTCCATTGTTTCCGGATGATATTGATCGTCGAACGTGGCGTATGGGCGCAAAATCTGGCAACCGTAGTAACAGGCAACTTTAACACCTTTCAGTGGAGTCTTAACACGTTTGGCGATGTTCTCTAAACCGTAATCATTCACCAATACATCAAGCGGATGGCGTACATCGACACGACCATTGTAATGAAGTCCAGCTTTATTAAGGCTCGAATTGATTTTCGCACTAACAATTGGAACATCTTCGAGAAAACGCTCGGTTTTTGAGAGCACAAGGTAACACGCACTACAAGGTGCGATAAGATTTATTTTCTCATCTGAAGATTGTTGTTCAGCAAGTGCAAGATTACGGGCGGCAAGAGCGAAAGCATCTGTTTCGTCGATGGAAACATATGACGTGGCGCCACAACAGTTCCAATCATCCAACTCTTCCATAGGTATTTCAAGCGCTTTGAATACCGCTTCAAGTGATTCACCGTATGCACGACCAGTGCTACGAAGGGAGCAACCAGGATAATAGAGATACTTCATGACGGCGATCCTCCTTTCGTATGTCCAAGGATTGCATGGAGTTGATCACGTCGTTTGATTCGCTCTTTCCCTATGGTCAATCGTCCGCGTAAAAATAACTTTAGTCCGAGTATCGCTTCTTTGAACATTGCAAATGGATTCGTGTGAAGATATAGGCTTATAAGCAACCAGCTTTCAGTACTGCGACCATCTTTCAGAACGCGTTTATAGAACTCTCGCGCAAGCACTGGAATAGGCAACCGTTTTGGATAGTAACCAAGCTGGATTGCTTCGCGCTTGAGTGCATACATAATTTCAGTAATATGAATCTGCCGCGGGCATTCTACAGTACACGAATAGCATGAGGCACAAAGCCAGATGGTGAGCGAATTTAAAACTTCTTCTTTGAATCCTTCACGCGTCATAGCGATAACTTTGCGTGGCGTATAATCCATATAGTGCGACAATGGACATGTTGCGCTACACGTCCCGCATTGGATACAACCTAAAAGTTTTTGTCCGTATGCTTTCTCGGCAATGTGCTCACCGAAATTGTGATCAAGCTCAGCCTCAAACTTGATTCGTCGGATTACTTTCTTCATTTTTTCTATTTTATGCGGCACTTCATCCGGGCGAATCAATGGTGAAGAAGGGATTTGCATTCATTACTCCTTAAATAAAGAATGATTTTCTTATTCGTGATATCTTTTGTGCAATGCACAATGACAACCAGCAGATGGCAGCAATATTTCTATCGGCTTACTGCTTTAACTTTTTTCAAAATCTGTTTGACAACTTGCTTTGCTGACTCTTGCACAACGTGCGACATACTAACTCCTGCACTGAAGTCTGCGCCTTCAATTCCATATATCAAGAGTTCCGGTGGCAGCGTTTTCATTGCCCTCGCTAACTCTATCGCTTCCGCAACACTAAATGCGTGTGTTGAATAATGAAAGGACTTCGCCGGTACAATTTCTTTACTGGCGTTAATTTTTAATATCGTTCCTGGTTTTGCGCCTGACGAAATTGCGTCCACTATAATGACGCTCTTACATCCTTGCCACGCCTCCATGAGGGCGGCGCCTTCGCCCGACTCTTCTTTTACAATAACAGACGGAAATTGCTTCTTCCGAATTTGACGCGCTATTTCCAATCCAATTCTATCATCACTGCAATACTCATTGCCAATCCCGATGAGAAGAACCTTCATAGGGTGGTTCTCGATCATTATGTTTCTTTAATCTCGAATCGTGATTGTGAGAATTCCGCAACGACCGGTTTTACCAATCGTAGGAAATCGTACATTTTGAGCCGAATAGATCTTGTGTGCGAACATGCATTGAAGACAATCACATCATCATCTGCCAGCGATTTATCGGCATACACCGGCAAGGCGTAGAGATTTCCAAATGGTGGCATAGCGCCAACTTCACAATCTGGAAAAATCTGCTGCAAATCCTCTTCAGAGGCAAGATGGACATGTTTCGACTTTAACACACCGTGCAGTAAATGATCATCTAATCTATGATCGGCGGGCATCACGACCATATAAAATTTTCCGTCAGCGTTAACAATAAGAGTTTTTGCCAGGTCTTTTTCTGGTACGTGTGACACAACAGCAACTTCGTGCGCAGAAAATGCCGGGGTGTGCTCAATCACCTCATACTGTACGTTGTTGTGCTTCAAGTAATCAATCACATCGTCAAGCTTCGCCATATGCCACCTCCTGCTTTATTCGTGAATGAATACATTTTAACTCTCAATATGAAAGAATAATAGGATTTTCACCGTCGCTTTGTTCGATCGCATTCACATCGTATGTCTCTTTGTTGTTCGTCTTCGATCTCAAGCTTCAGGAAATGGGTTGCGCACGAGATGCACGGATCATAATTCCGGATCGCTTGTTCACATTGCCATGTAAGTTTCTCTTGTGAAAGATGCAAGCGTGGTGGCACGAATTCTCGCAAATCCTGTTCGATAGTTTTCTGGTTCTGCGATGTCGGTGGAACGATCTTTGCATCGAGAATAATTCCTCGCTCATCCAAACGGTATCGGTGATAGAGAATACCGCGTGGTGCTTCGGTACAACCATATCCGGTACCAAGTTTCGGTTGAATATCCACTGCCGCTTTCTCTGGTATTTCATATTCTTTAATAATGCGCAGCGCTTCTTCGCAGGCATAGAGCATCTCCACTGATCGTACAATAATGCTCTTGAACGGGTTGTTCGTTCCCTTTCCGATACCTGCCGACTTAGCGGCATCCTGCGCAGCAGGCGTGAGTTTATCGAAGTTCAAATTATAGCGTGCCAGTGGTCCTACAAAGTACGCACCGCGTTCTTTCAAAATAGAGTGAAGCGCGTTGGAGTGCGAGACGTGCTCTTCCATAAAATGGTTCTCATATTCATTAATCTCGATGTCAAGTCCCTTGTTGGAAAAAAGCCGTCCTTCATTAAACGGATATTCCTTCTCGTGGCGCAATGCAACATATTCGTACGGACGTTCAAAGTCGGGAAAAGGCAATTTGGCTACAAATTTCACAGTCTGGATGGATGAATCCACGGCCCACTTTAATCGCTCGATTAATGTTTCAAGTTCCTGCTTTGTCGGTAATTTGTAGAAGCCGCCAATTCGAACATTGATTGGGTGGATTTCCCTTCCGCCGATAAGGTTGACAATATCATTGCCGATCTTTTTTATCTTTAACGCCATTTGAACAACTGGACCGTGATCTTTTGCCATTTGGATCGCATCGGCGTAACCAAGAAAGTCCGGCGCGTGCAACATGAAAATGTGCAGTGCATGACTTTCAATCCATTCACCGCAATATAATAATCGGCGGAGCGTACGAAGTTGCCCGTCTACTGTAACACCAAAAGCGTTTTCCATCGCATGAACGGAACTCATTTGGTATGCAACCGGACAAATACCGCAAATGCGTGCAGTAATATCCGGTGCTTCACTGTAATGCCTGCCGCGGAGAAATGCTTCGAAGAACCGCGGCGGTTCAAAGATATTAAACTTGACATCGGCAACTTTTTTTCCGCTGATTTTCACTAACAATCCCCCTTCGCCTTCTACGCGGGCAAGGTAATCGACTTTTATTGTCTTATTTTTCATGTGCTTCGCTTTCTTTTCGGAATGCTTCAGCGTAAGCATTGAATCCACGGAACAAGCGCACAAGCTCATCATCCTTTATTCCTAGCGAATTCCAGTATGTGCCGAGCGCGGATGTGTTCGGTGTTTCCTTCGGTCCATAACAACCAAAACAGCCACGATGATATGATGGACACAAGGCGTCACATCCTGCTTGTGTGACCGGACCGAGGCACGTTGGACCGTGCGCCACTAACCCGCAGGTGATAAAGCGCCGTTTGCATTCAATGCACACAGCATACGCCGATGTGTTTGGTTTGCGACCATTGAGATAGGCGTTGATGACTTCCACTAATTGATGCTTGTTAATCGGACAGCCGCGCAGTTCGAAATCAACAAAGACATGATCTGCAATCGGTGTAGATTTATTTAGCGTTTCGATGTACTTCGGATTGGCATAAACCACCGTAATGAATTGTTTCACATCCTTGAAGTTGCGAAGCGCTTGAATACCTCCGGCTGTAGCGCATGCTCCGATGGTAATGAGAACTTTCGACTGCCGCCGTACTTGGTGGATGCGTTCGGCATCGTGCGGGGTAGTGATAGAGCCTTCCACCAGTGAAATGTCGTATGGACCTTTCACTACTGCACGTGACGCTTCCGCGAAGTTAGCTATATCTAAGTGCTCGGTGATAGCGAGCAGTTCATCTTCGCAGTCGAGCAGGCTTAATTGACATCCATCGCATGAAGAAAATTTCCATACAGCAAGTTTTGGCTTACGGGGTTTCTTGGCAGCCATCTTTAGAACCTTTATGTTCTTAGTGGACATCTTCGTGCTCTTTATATTAAATTTCCCATTTCACCAGCATATCTTTGATTTTATTATATTGAAAGACAGGCCCGTCTTTACATACAAAGACCGATCCGAATTGGCAATGGCCGCACAAGCCGATGGCACATTTCATATTACGTTCCATTGAAACGAAAATGCGTTCGTTATCGACACCGCGCTTGTGCAGTTCCATCGCGGTGAACCGCATCATAATTTCCGGACCGCAGACGAATGCCATCGTATTACGCGGATTGAATGGCGCTCGTGAGATAAGATTCGTCACTACACCAACATTGCCGCGCCAACCGCTCATTGCTCGATCAACTGTAACATAAATTTCCAAATCGAAGCGTGCGCGCCAGTTTTCCAGTTCTTGCCGGAAAAGAACATCCAAAGGTGTTCGCGTTCCGTATAATAATACTACTTTCCCGTACTGCTCACGGTGGGCAACAACCTCATACAACGTTGGCCGCAACGGTGCCAGTCCTATGCCGCCGGCAACGAAAACGACATCCAATCCAATTGCTTGATCCACGGGCCATGGCGTTCCATATGGACCGCGAATACCTAAAATGTCTCCGCGCCGCATTTTATCCATTGCTTTCGTTACAGTGCCGACTGCACGTGTTGTGTGTACAAGCGTACGTGGATTTGCCGGATCGCCACTGATGGAAATCGGAATTTCACCGACACCATAAACATATACCATATTGAACTGTCCCGGCTGAAACGCAAATTCTTCCAAAGCACCCAGAGGTTGTAATTCAACGGTGAATGTATCTTCTGTTTCATGCTTAACCCGCCGGATTTGAAATGGCCATGGAAGCATTGGATTCCGTTTGTAATCCAATTTGAGCGATAGTAATTCAGGATCGGTCGCCATAAATATCCAGAAGTTGTAAGCGTGTGGATTCAAGCCGTTTAGTCATGATGTCAGCAAAACGTTTAAGTAATTCGTATCCAAGATCATGATCACTCTCGCATTTCGTACGCAGACATTTCCCATCGAGGGCGATCATTCGCGTCAGTTCAATCGCCTTTGCATCGAAGTGCCAAGTAAAGGGCGGTATAAGCCATGACCAGCCGAGAATATCTCCCTCGTGTAAAGTTTGGATTATAACTGGTCCTTTATTAGGTGTCATCAATTGGAGCGTCACTTTTCCCGAACGAATGAGGTAGAAGTGATTCGCTTCTTCACCTTCTCGAAGAATCATTTTCCCAGCGTCGATGCGTACATTCGATGCACAACCAACTATGAGTGCAAAATATTCTTCATTGAGCCCTTTGAAGAATGGATGTTCTGCAAGAATATTTTTCAGGTCTTCCATCACACTTTTCCTTTAATTATAGTAATTCCTTAGGATTGATTTTCGCGAATTGCGCGTGCTTCTTCTGTAATATCTATACCGACTGGGCACCACGTAATACAGCGTCCACATCCTACACATCCAAGCGTACCGAACTGATCTACCCACGATGCCAGTTTGTGTGTCATCCATTGCCGGTAGCGTGCTTTTGCAGAGGCACGTACACTTCCACCATGAATATATGAAAAGTCGAGTGTGAAGCAGGAATCCCATTTTCGCACACGATCTGCCTGCGCGCCTGCAAGATCAGTCACATCTTCTATCGTGACGCAGAAACAGGTTGGACAAACCATTGTGCAGTTGGCGCAAGTAAGGCATCGCGCGGCAGTTCGTTCCCATCGTGGGTGTTCAGAATTTTGATAAAGAATAGTTTTTAGATTGGATGTGTCGAGTAAACGTCCCATTTGTTTCACGGTCTTTTCGCAGATTTCGTTGACCGCAATCAAATTTTCATCTGTTGCTTTTATGCACTTCACGCTCTTGAGAACATCTCCACCCAGCTCAGTCCCCACTTCCGCGATAAAGTAATGGCGCTTGTTGTCCAATATTTCAGTCAGCGCAAGATCAAATCCCGTTGCGGCTTTGGGTCCAGTACCCATCGATGCGCAGAAACAGGTTCCACCTGCTTGTGCACAATTTACTGTCACAATGAAATTCCCCGAGCGTCTTCGTTCATAGACCGGATCAATAAAAGGTCCCTCAAGAAATACTTTATCTTGAATAGTGATGGCGCTCAAATCGCAGGGGCGAACACCAAAAAAAGCGTACTTTGTAGCAATCGGTTCTTGTGCTGGTTGTTTCTTCAAGTTCGGGAGATCAAGTCCTTTGGTACTTTTATGGGTTGCAAAGATTTTTTGAATTGGCGGGAAAAGAAATTTTTTCCATGACTGTGGACCAACCGTCCAACCAAACACAGCGGCATCATCACGATTTTTCAATCGGTACATCCCGTTTGTCTGTTCATCTGTCCAGCCAATGGGAAGGTCGTTCGTATTTGTTAGCTCGTCATAAGTTATTGCGCTATCGCGCATGACGGGTCCGATGACTTTATAGTTACGACTTTTTAGGATCTCAATCAGATGATCAAGTTCGCTGCGTTCAAAAATAAAAGTCTTCAAGTGGATACCTACAAGATTACTTTATAGGAATATAAAATAAATTAGTGCAAATACTACGGTCTCAAAAGTCCTGCAATTATTCAATCGCCACATTGGAATATACCATACTCTAATATATTCTATTTCAACAAATCTTCAATGGCCTGTGTAATGAGTTCTACGTCGACCGGTTTATAAAAAACCACATCTGTAAGATCGTCAATTGATTTGTTCATCTCAGGTGTAAGAGACATATAATCGCGTAGCGCGATGATCGGAACTATGCCTGCCATTCGGCGCATAATGTCGAGTTGCTTGATTATGTCAGTAGAAAACGCGAATAGATCGATCAATATTAAATCAGGCAAAATTTCTTTGACCGCTTGTTTAAGGTGTTCCAACCGGTGTTCGCGCACAATTTGGAACTTGTCTTCGAGATTCAACAGAAGAAACCGTGCCAAATCCGCATCGGGGCTAAAAACGAGTACACGTTTCCGAGAGACGGTAGAATTTAATACCGCTTGCGGTTTTTCATGCGAAATTATGCCGGCTTGATTGGACATGGTAAAGTTATCTTTAATCCGATGCCCTACATATCGGAGTTATACTAAATAATCCGCGTCATCAAATTCTGTTTCAAGAATTTCACGTGGGAACTTGCCGTAACTCTTTTCATTGTTGTTATCAACGAAAGGGAGAAACGTCTTCTTGTTATCCACTAAATGCTTAATCATAAATATGCTGCCTGCAGTAACGGCAACGATCCCTACAACCAACCATCGTAACTTCATATATTTATCTTCTGTAAATATTGGTAATTATTCTTAAAAATATTTTGCAAGGAATGTGCCAGTAATTACTAATGCAACATGACTCGACAAATTAAGGTCAATTGCGTGGAGTAAGCATTACTATTTGTATATAATTTGCAGGTTTTGGGAAATCGTTTTACACAGGTTTCTTACAAATCAGAAGAATTGAGCCGGCGCTTTATGATGACAATTTTGAGAATAAATAAACAATTTCACTCAGCGAACCGGTATTTGCAATTCTTCAATTTTGCGATAAAGCGAAGAAAGGCTAACACCCAGAACTTTAGCTGCAGCCTCCTTGTTCTGTCGGCAAGCCGAGAGAGTCTGTTGAATGAATTGCCGTTCAAAACTTCTGACTGCGTCCTTAAGTGTCCCATGGCCGGAAGAAACGGAAGGAATGTCTTCTGTAGGTCTCATGTATTCCGGAAGATGTTCAAGTCCGATAAATTCTTCATCGCAAAAGATGACTGCGCGCTCAATGACATTTTCCAACTCACGCACTTCGCCTTTCCATTGGTACTGAAGCATGGCACGCATAGCATCGTTGGCAAATCCTTGAATTGGTTTGCTCATTTGTTTTTTAGAGGCGTTGAGAAAATGCTGCGCGAGAATTGGGACATCGTCAGGACGTTCCTTGAGCGACGGTAAATCGATTTCAACAACATTCAAACGATAATAAAGATCGTCACGGAACCTGCCATTCTCCACTTCTTTGCGCAGATCCCGATTTGTAGCTGCAATAATTCGTACATCGATTTTGATTGGTTCCGTCATACCAACAGGCGTAATTTCTCTTTGCTCAAGTGCGCGCAACAATTTTACCTGAAGTTGGATTGGAATTTCGCTTACTTCATCAAGAAAGACCGTGCCGCCTTCAGCGACTTTTAACAATCCCTCTTTGTCTACTGTTGCACCTGTGAATGATCCCTTTTTGTGTCCGAAGAGTTCACTTTCAAACAATGTGTCAACAATGGCACCGCAATTGATAGGCATAAATCGTTTTTCGCGTCGCGGACTGTTATAGTGAATAGCGCGTGCAACAATTTCTTTTCCCGTACCGCTTTTACCGGTGATTAACACAGTACCTTCGCTATGAGCAACACGTTTAATTACCTCGAAGACTTTTTTCATCGGGGCGCTTTGACCTATAATTTGATCGAAATCATAAGTGCGCTGAAGTTCTCGACGCAAGAGAGAATTTTCAACAATCAATGCATGGTAATCGCAAAGCTTCTTTACACGGTATAGCAGATCATCGAAATTAACCGGCTTCAAAATGTAATCTGCAGCGCCTTCGCGCAGTGCAAGCACCGCCGTTTCGACAGATCCAAATGCCGTAATAATAACAACCAATGTTTGCGGCGTCCGCTGACGAATTTGTTTCAGTAAATCGACTCCTTTCATTTCAGGCATTTCAATATCGGTTATGATGATATCGAATGGATTTACCTCATGTTTCGTTAATGCGTCTTTGCCGTTTGCCGCTTCTTCAACATTATACCCTTCTTTCTTCAAAATGAACGAAAGTGATTCACGGATAATTTGTTCGTCATCAACCACTAATATACGTTTCGCCATTAGACACCTTTCCAAGGGAACGAGACAGTGAAGGTGCTTCCCTTTTCGGGAGTGCTTTCTACAAACACATCACCGCCAAAACTTTTTACAATACCGTAACTTACCCATAACCCCAGCCCTGTGCCTTGGCCTGTAGTTTTTGTAGTATAGAACGGTTCAAAGATTTTTTCCAATGCCGAAGATTCAATTCCTTTTCCCGTATCGCGCACTATTACTTCAACCGCATGCTCGTTCTTACGGCTATGCACAGTGATCGTACCACGGCGTTCATCCAACGAATCTACGGCGTTCATTAAAATGTTGATAAAAACTTGAACAATTTGATCTGGTACTGCGGCAATTTCCGGAAGTCGTTCGTCCAAATCGAGTTTGAAAGTAATGTCCTTAACTTTTTTCCCATACTGAACAATGTTCAGCGCTTCTTTGACAATTCGATTTATATTCGTCGGCTTTACAACGTGCGTCGAAGGACGTGAAAAATCTACAAGTTCACGTATGATGCGGGTAATGCGATTCACTTGACTATTGATTAATTCTAATTTCTCTTTGGCAAATTCATCCGTACTCGTACGCTGAATAACTTGTACTAGCGATGAAATGGCGGTTAGCGGGTTGCCGACTTCGTGCGCAATACCGGCCGCGAGTGTACCGATACTTTCCATACGCTGTGACCGAACAAGCTGCTGTTCCAAAATGATTTGTTCTGTGATATCTCGGTGCGCGCCAAGGTAACCGGCTATCTTGCCATGCGAATCGGCGATCGGCGAAATGACAAGTTCCGTAAAGAATGGACTTCCATCTTTCCGGCGGTTTTCGATTCTACCTACCCATACTTTGCCCGAAATAATATGTTTCCACACTCCAGACCAAAATTCTTTGCTATGCTTACGGCTGTTTAAGATATTCGGATTCTTTCCTATCAATTCTATATTACTATAACCGGTTACTTTTTCAAAAGCCGGATTGACATACACCATTGTTCCATTTGCATCGCTGATCTGGATGGGGTTAATTGTATTGTGGATGACATTAGAGAAACGAAGTAAATCTAGTTCTTTCCGCTTTTCTTCAGTTACATCGCGCATCACCAGCACCCAGTACTTCGTCTGACCTGAATGTAAGATGCGCACTCTTCCCGTAACATCGATTATTGATCTGTCTCGCTTGCGAAATTTAGTTTCCAAATTTGATTGATCGGTAAACGGAAGCAAGTTTCTAAAAATAGCACGTTCTTCCTCAGGAAGTATGTCGAAGACATATTTCGGTTGCGATGGTCGGACAATCACTCCCAATTCGTCGACGGCTGTTTTGTTGGCATCGAGAATCCTGTTTTCATCATCCAGGATGAGCACCATCTCGGGCAGTAAATCAACAACATGCCCATATTGAGAAAAAAGAAAAGACGCTTCAGACATAGTTCACGATGAAAGGTACGTTATGGTTGGGAGATTGGCAAGACGCTTGACGAACATAAAAAAAATCCGGCTACCATTATCGGTACACCGGATTATTATTTAAGATAAGGAAAATAAGAAAGGGGTTATAATTCTACAGGTTTAGGTAGTGGTAATAAAAACCATTCTCCACGTTTTTGAATCTCATGGTGCATTACTTCGTCGTCTTTTATCGACTTCCTAAGTTCGATTTGTATTTGATTTAAGTTAGACCGAAGTTCATCTATATCCAAATGCATTTCCGCATCATCAAATGGATTCATTCGGAACATCTGAATGTGTGGTTTTCGGAAAAAGAAGTTTGGCGGAACAATTTGGCCTTCTTCCATTTCTATACTCAATACTTTCTTCGCGCCATTTCGCATAATTTCAAAGTCCACTTTATCGCCTTCATCATATTTACGGAGTTCCCTTTGAACTTTTCCCACTTCGTCTACTGTTTTATTTCCAACCCGGATAATAACATCACCAGCTTTAAATCCTGCTTTCTCGGCAACGCTTTCACGTTCCACTTCCTCTACCAATACTCCTTCGCTATTCGGGGCACCGAAATACTCACCCAGCTGCTCATTGAGAGTGAGAAGCTGCAGTCCAAGGATGCGATTTCCTACAAAAACACGCACATCGGGTATATTAGGCACCGCTCTAAACATCTCACGTTTTGATTCTTTATTCTTACCAATAGTCACTGTAATTGTTTTCTTTTGACCATCACGGACAATAACAATGTCTGCTTTCGTTCCAGGCAAAGTTCGATGTACTAATTTTGCTAAATCATCTGAATCAAATATTTTTTTTCCATTAAACTCAATTATAATATCACTCTCCTGAATTCCTGCAGAGTCCGCTGGGCTGTCTTCAGCAACCTCCTTTACAAAGGCGCCTTCTTCGGAATCGAGCTTAGCCTTTCGCGCAATTTTTTCGTTTACATCCTGAATCATGACTCCAATCCACCCGGAGATTTTTATTCTTTGTCTCTTTTGGGTCTCACCTAAAAGTTTGCCGCTGGCACTCAACATCGTACTCGTTGAAAGAAAGAGCACTATCGCAAAGCACCCGATCACTTGTAAAATTGTTTTCATGGCTGTCTTTCCTTTTATTGAAATGTTGAATTGATTCATGAGTTCAATTTTATAGACGATACTGGGGATAAATAGTTCCAGGTGCCATCAATAGCGATCGTTACAGAAACTAAATGGCCATTATAAAGGAACCGATGCATCTATAGTTATAATGGCGGCTGTTGAAGGAGTTATAATGTATATACCATATTTACTAGACGACATTTTGGTCGGTATCTTATATGAAAAGGCATCAGGAGTAATACAACCATCATAAAGTGTCCGAACCACCTCTTTATATATTTGGGCGGAGTATAATAATAACTCCGCAGGCTGTTGCATATTATACTTGAAATGGAATAAACATTAGAAATTTTTTAATACTTGATTAATTAGGGCTAATACACTACAATCGTTATGATGAGTGCTTGATAGAAAGAGAGAAATGAAAGATTTTGTTCAAATCGAAAGCAAACAGCAATATTTTTATTCCATCGAATTGAAGACCTTGCATGGATTCAAAACATATCGCACAAAATAAGTTTATAAACTACAAGAATATTGCGTTCATAGTAATCGCAGTACTTATACTCATAGTTCGAAAATCGGATTCTCTGATTAATCCTCAATTTTGGGCAGAAGACGGAACGATCTTCTTCGCTCAGCAATATGAATATGGCGCCGCAGCCATATTTACTCCATATGCCGGCTATCTTCATATTGTTCCAAGGCTTATAGCAATATTTGCTGACTCGTTCTTTTCATATGCTAATGTACCTACGGTTTACAATTACATGTGTTTATTCATTACTATTATAGTTATTGCTCATTGTTTTTCACCAAGACTGCAATTGCCATTTAAGCCACTCTTTGCTCTTTCAATTGTACTTGTTCCACAAGCATTGAATGAGGTTTTCCTCAATGTAACAAATCTCCAGTGGATCCTGTGTATATTGCTTGTATTGGCACTACTAAAAGATGCCCCAAATAAAAAATATGGGAACTATACTTTACAAGTACTATCTGATTTTATCATAATCATATTTGCAGGATTAACAGGGCCATTTTTGATTGTCATATTCCCCTTTCTCGCGCGGAAATTATTCCACACAAAAAAGATATATGGATATACATTGCTCGTGACAGCCTTTTGTACAGTATTGATTCAACTCTTCTTCATAGTTCCGAGTACAGAAGTTTTACATGAAGGTAGTATTTTCAATTTAGACATCTACATTTCTATATTCGGAAGAAGACTGTTCAGTGGACTGTTCTTTGGAAGATCTATGATGAAAAGTAATGCGCTATTAATAAGCACTTGTGCGCTAGCTTTTTATTCTATTCTTCTCTACCTGTCCTATTTAAAATCTCCAAAGGAAAAACGAATATTAAAGATAGTATTTATGTTTTTAAGCGTATCGGTGGTAATATTGGTAGCTCTCATTGCTAGGTATAATTTTTCTCCATTTGTCACGACAATATCCGGCAGATATTATTATATACCTCATGTAATGGTAGCGTGGTCTTTAATACTTTGTTTAAATCAACAAGGAATATGGAAAAATATATTTGTTATATCATTACTGCTGCTTATACCTTGTTCATCTATTTCAATTGGCATACGAACAAAAATGATAGACTTTAATTGGAAATATCATAGCAGCTTGATTGGAACAAGAGATAGCGTAAGCATTCCAATAAATCCGAATTGGAATATAAATCTACACAGCAAAAAGAAATAAGTAACTATCTGATATGCTACTGTTTTTTGATATCAATTTTTTGTGGAGATACAGGTTGCAATGTTTTACGATCTAGTGGAAAAATTTCTATTAGATCATTTTCCTTGTCGTATTGCAGAAAATATGGTGCTCTCTTGCTGAAATAATTAAGAACTGTACGATTTGAAACACTATCGGTATATAGACAAAACACAATATCATCTGTAAACTTAGGAGAAGGACTTCTGTAACTTGAAACCGCACCTTGTGATTGCCACAGTTTTATCATAATGAGAGCATTGTGAATATTAGCAGATCGAACAGTTTTATATGGCTTTCGAATTTGTTCCGTTAATCGAGCAATATGAGATATCCGCTCTGGAATATATGTCGCAAAAGCCATGATACAAGAGATAACAAGAAAGTGAAGAATAAATACTTTCCCCTGATCAAAACGATTAAAGATCGTTTTGTATAAGAAGAATATCCCTCGGGCACTTAATATGAACAAAGGAATTATAGTCTCATAATAATAGATTGGTCCCAGATCTTGAACCCCCGGTCCATAGTAAAAACAATATGCAAAGGCAATACTTCCTAATATTCCGAACAATAATCGGTCGGCAAATTCCTTTTTAGCAAAGAAAAAAACAAACACAAACAGCAGACTGAGAGGGAATCCAAATAATGGACCGTTCATTCGAACAATGCTTATCGCAAGATTATGTAATGCTGAAGATGGTGTATATCGTATACTGAATCCTATGCGCTCAATTGGACAATAGTAGTGAAAAGGAAATTGCAGCCAATTTCCTGTAACGATAGAGTTGTACCATAGCGTTAACGCAAGCATAAACGAAAAACCTATAAAAATAAGCAATCCAATTAAAAAAGTTCTTTTGGGAAATTGTCGATGATCCATAAGCCATACAATAATAAATGGGAACGAAAAACCAATGGCAGTTAACTGCCTCGTATTAAATGCGTACCCAAGAACCAAACCGACAAGAAGCGCCATTAATGCTTTTTTCTGCCATGTTTGTATATGTCTTAGGCGTAAAAACAGATACATAAACAATGCAAGAAAAAAAGCACTCGTCGTATGGCTTAATCGGGAAGAAGAAACAAAATAGAAAAAGGGAGAAACGCATCCCAAACAAAACGCCAGAAGGGCAATCTTCTTGTCATTATATAATTCCTCCGCAATGAGATAGATGAGCAAGAGAGTGAGAACACTTATTCCGATGATAACGATATAGCGGTTCCCTAATGCCATTCCAAGCGCAATGATGGCAGGATGACCAAGTGTATATTTACCCACCCACTGATGTCCATCATTAATAATCCCCCAATTATCAAAACTTGTTTCATCTGAATATTTATCATCCATACTCTTGCCTAAAACTGGAGGCGGCGGGTTGATAAACCTGCTGGCAAGAAGCGTTTTTGCTTGAAAATCATATGCGTTCTCGTCATCTGTTACTTCTGTTTCTTGAAACAGGAACTGCGTGGATAAAACAAGAATTATCGTAACAGTGAGAAGTAGTACACTAACAATCAGGCGGTAATTTATTTTCTCTGGTATTGAAAATTGAAACCCCGCTCTTGTGAAGGCAACCGAAAAAAGAACCGTCGCCGGAAGAAGAAAAATTATTTTCCATAATTGTGACTGAAAAACCTGATTCGGTACCCCGAAGAAAAACGTCGGGATATCTTTAATGTAATCAAAGCTAGTTATTGCAAAATTATGCTGGTATAATGCGACAATAAAATAGAGTATAAAAAGAAACATTGCACCAATAAGTAATCCAAAAAAACGGTTAGATCTCATTTATTCTTCTCCTCATGATAATCTGATTCTGTGTTAACCTTCCAAAGGTTATAGATTTTTTTTCATTGTTGAGAAGTCCTTGATATCATTTATAGGTCTAGCACCAATAACTATATCGGCGTGATCATCGATAATCGGTTGAGTAAGTGTTGGAATGTCCTTTGCATCGTATTGATTGTCGGCATCTGTGTTGACTATAACATCTGCATCGAGACGAAGACATTCTCGTATGCCGGTTCAAAAGGCGCGAGCAAGTCTTTGATTCTGTTTATGTCGCACTACTTGGTCTGCATCATTTTCTAATGCAATTTTGATAGTATCATCGGTACTTCCATCGTCGATTATTGGCCATTCTACAATATCGAAACCTCTGACTTTGCGTGGTAAATTTGACATCGTAACAGCCCGCGTCTGGAATTCATTGTAACAAGGTATTTGAATGATTAGCTTCATTTGATTTGATAATCTGTGAAATTTGTTGAATACATTATAAGAAATATAATTTATAAGAAAATCAAGGTTCCTTTAATTCAATACTTAGGCTTTTCGTAACAGAAAACAAAATTTTTATTTTATTTTTATAAAAATTTTTATCGATAATCTGTTCTACCATAAGCGTTAGATAAATCAACATTGCTCCCAGCTTTATGATATGATAGCGAGGCATTTTATATGTAAAGATAAGATGAAATAGGTTAGCTGCCAGTGGTAAAATTGCTAAGGCCTTCAAAGATAAAAAAGTAAATCCATAAAGCAATGCGACAAACAACATCAGCGAAAGCCACCAGAAACCTGAAAACCAGAGACCTCGCCAGAAGAACAGTGAGATGGTTTTAATGTAATTAATAATATAATCCAACCTGATATATGAAGAAAAAAAGGGTGATCGTTATTATATTAAAGATTGTATCCGGCTTTTTGGGCATCAGAGTAGAACATCTTGACGGTTTCGAGGGAATACTCGTCAAGATTTTTCCCGAACAATGATAATTTTTTAAAGATATCATTCGTTACAGTGATAATATGGCATCCAATCTCATTAGCTTGAAATATGTTTAATAACTCTCGTGGACTTGCCCAAATCAGTTCAATATTCGGATATGCTTTTAAAATATCAAGTGTCTGCTTCATAGTGATAATCGGGTCTCTTCCAGTGTCGGCTATTCGGCCCGCAAAAATTGAAATGCAAGCTCGCGTACCACCTTTGAGAACTTGCGAGACCTCAAGTGCCTGATTAACGGTCATCATCGCTGTAACATTCAGTTTTATGCCCGAATGCACCAGATTTCGTATAACATCAATGGATGGCTTGTTTTGGGTGTTCGTTATGGGAATCTTGACATAGATATTCTCACCCCATGAGGCTATTTTACGGGCCTGTCGTTCCATTTCAGGAAATTCATCCGAAAAGACTTCGAATGAAATTGGCCTGTCCTTAATTTCGCTTAAGATGTCGCGTGCAAAAGTTTCATAATTTTTAATTCCCGCCTTTCGCATCAATGTCGGATTTGTTGTAAAACCCTTGATGAGGGGATCTCGATACATCTCTAGCATACCTCGTTTATCGGCGCCATCCGCAAATATCTTTACTTTAAGACTGGATAGAGTACTCATAATTTCATCCTCATATGAGTGATTGAAGAATGATTTCAACTGCGCCTGAGAGCGAGTTAACCCGATAAGCGTTCGGAAGATTTGGCTTTTGCTCAATGTATCCCCGATCAATCCAGATCGAAACACAACCTGCCCGCCGACCGGCTTCGATATCTTTCCACCGATCACCAACCATAAAGCTCGATGTAAGTTCTATCTGATGTTCGTACGCAGCCTGAAGTAAAAGACCGGGATTAGGTTTTCGGCATTCACAATGATCGTTATCATCATGATAGCAGACCTTGAACTCCAATATTGGTAATTTACTCACAAGTAAATTATTTATTAATTCAACAACTTCACGTTTTTGTGTACCTCGGGCGACATCAGGTTGATTTGTTATTCCGACGAGAATAAAACCTGCTTGAGAGAGCCTCTCTAATGCATCATCAACCCCTTCCGGGATCACCACTTCTTCCAGTGTCGATGGTGGATAAGGCTTCCCATTTCTAACCAGAGCCTTAATGATCACACCGTCTCGATCGAGAAATACTGCGCGTTGCCTCTGTTGATTTAACGTAGCGACTCCCATTTTGTTTGAGCCATTTTTAATTGGGGATGAGTTACCAATAAATGCCAGATAACAGACTGAAACGCCTCTGTATGTGGGGTTAGATTCTCAGGATTAACGATAGGAACAATAACACAGGCATGAGCGACTTGTGCTGTGTAACCTCCATCGCGCCCAACAATCCCAATAATTTTCGCACCCTTTTTTTGGGCATATTGTAGAGCAAGAACGATATTAATGCTTACATTTTTTTCAAGATTACCTCCACCCACAGAAAAGACACAGACGCAATCGCCCTCGTTCAACTTACTGGTCCGGAGCCACCCTTCAAAAATTGATGCCCACCCTTCATCGTTGGTACGAGCAGTGAGTTCCGAAACGTTATCCGTCGGTGCATATGTTTCGATTCCTGCAATCTTTCGGAAGTCATTCACGGCGTGAGAAGCATTTGCGGCACTACCGCCCACCCCCAGGATAAAAAGTCGGGCACCGCGGGAACGCGTTTCTACGAGTATATTCACGATTTTTTCGATTGACTCTATATTAAGGCTCTCAATGATAGCCCGGGCTTCATTTAGGTACTGCCGTATAAACTCTTTCATTGTTATTCTATCTCCTTTCTTTGTGCAAGAAGGTTAGCTTCGAGTTCTTTAATTCCGCTTACAGAGCCAATTTCATAAAAACGGTTGTTAATTTCAAAGGCCGCAAGTTGGTTTCGGGATAGTAGTTCTTGATAGAGATCGGCTAGATCGTACGGAGTATTATCTGCAATGTTTTTAAATGCTTCTTTATGAAAAATTCCAAGTCCATAGTCTATATATTGCATTTCAAGGGAAAATTTTGTTTTGTCATACCTCAAAATTTTACCATTTTTGAAAATAATATTACTCCGGTCCCATCGATTTTCATTTTTAATCACCGTAATTAGAGCCGCTGTATTATTGTTTAAAAAGTAATTCCCTACAGATTGATAATCAACATCTAAATACGAATCTCCGTACGTGATAAAAAAAGGATCTTCCATAAGGGGAAGTGCTTTTTTTATAGCTCCGGCTGTGCCAAGAAGTCTATCTCCGTCCTCAGAATAAAGTATTCTCAGGCCGTATTTTTTCCCATCTTTTATAAATTCCATGATTTGTTCACTAAAATTTCCAACACATAAGATAACATTTTCTATACCTTTTCTTTTCAGCAATTTCATTTGATGGTGGATGAACGGTTCGCCAGCAATCGGTATCATCGATTTGGGGATACTCAGTGTAATCGGATACAACCGAGTGGCGAGTCCACCGGCGAGGACAGCGATTGTATTTACTTTCATTTTTTCAAGCAAGATTATTTCTATTTATAAACAGCTTAATTCTTTCAGAAATATTCGTTTTTTTTAAAGCAATAATATTTCATTATTAAATAATTATATATAGTCGTAGCTCCTATCGATCCCAAGTGGGCTAATGATTTTAAATAATCAACCCCAATTATTTTTCCAAATTGCAATATATCAAAGAGTATTATTAAGATATAAGCTATAAGCGAACCAAGTCCGACTGCTAGTGGAGCTACAATGACAAATTTAATAAATTGGGTTGCTGGATATTCTTCGTGGGATTTAAAAGTAAAATACTTGTTTAAAAAAAAACTCACAACGGTTCCCATGGCATATCCCAAAGCGACGCTGAATATAAAACTAAAATATTTTTCAAATTCTATTCTGCTAAAAAAATTAGCCCCAGCAGCGATTCCTCCGGAAATTAAAAATCTTAAAAATTCATGGTTAAATATTTTCTTAAAAAGCATTTTGATTATTCTTTAATTTAGTATTTTCTTATTCATTTTTTCAGCAAGACCCTTGCTACGCATTAACACTTCATCCATATTTATATACTCAAACTCTCCAAACCTCCCGAGTAATTTCACACCAATGGAATTAAAATATTTACGAACGATTGAAATATTATTCTTGTAATTCGAATCATAAACAATGTAACCATATTCAATATTTTGAATATCAGTGACCTTTATATCATTTTTATCAACAATTTTCAAAACCGACAAATCATTAATGGTCTTTTCAATAAGAGTAGCATCTGAAACATTGTGCCACTCATTCTGACTATTAGTTGTAATTTCTGCGATGAGAGATGAACATCCCAAGGGAACATTGTTCGGACTAAAGTAACCCATAAAGCAAAGCCGATGAAACACAACATCATCTTGTGGGATATATAGAGCACTTTTATCCATTAGTGAAGTATTATTAATGCCAACGAGTATAATTCTAATTCTATTATGTATTAATCCAGAAGCGGCTTTGATTACTTCCCGAGGAACATTTTCCATGTGTTTAATTGCTTGAGTAACAGGAAACGTTATAACGATATTATCAAAATATTTTGTCATATGATCGTCTGAAATTGCCCATCCATCTCTGTTTTTCTGAATTTTTGTTATATGAAATTTTGTTGTAATATTTCCCTCAGGCTTTGTACTTGCTTTAATGAGGCTTTCTATTCCACCAAAGAGCGGATAAAGGAAGTGAAGCTGATGGACATACCCTTCACTCTGAAGTCCGATCGCTGATTTTATAATATCCTCAACTGGAGGTTTGGGTACTCTTTCAACCCATTCCATACTCATTTTATCGAGTGGATACTTCCAAATCTTCTTGTTATATGGAACGAGATACTTGTCAGCGATTCCGTTTCCTAGATTATAATAAATCCACTGTAAAAAATTTTTAGGCTTGGGATTTTCGTTTTTAATAAATCCCACTAGGCAATCATATATATCTTCTTTGTCAAGAGAGTTTAACCCGTTTTCAAAAGGATATTTGGCAAACCTATCTTTAAATAAAATTTTATTGTTCCTTTTGCAGCAATTGATATTCTCTTTAAGAATACCTTTTAAGGTAATCATGATCTGATTGTTTTTTGAAAATAAAATATGTCCACCAATATCATAGGTAAAACCTTCTTTCTCAAAAGACCTACATAATCCACCCGGTCTTTCTTCTTTTTCTAAAATTTCACTTTCGCATTGAACATATTTCTGAAGAGTTATTCCACTTAAGCCACCGCCAAGGATTCCAAGCTTCATAGTCCAAAACCTAAAATTTTATAAATAAAATCGAGTTACACACTTGCCATGCTAAATTAAAGTCCACCATAAATATTCATGTAGTCGCATAATTAAATTACACAACATGAACCCTCGTTATGAAATTAATCGTCCGAATCTTACATTTAAAATTCTACGAAGTGTCCACCATGCACTTCTTAACGGTTCCATTGTACTGCTTCCAATTCTTTCTTTGTATTCAATAAAAATAATTCCTAATTTAAAGCCCATTCTCAACGGCTTTAATAAGAGTTCCACAGGTAAAGCCATACCTCGTAGATCAAAATCAAGAGAATCAATCATACTTTTTCGATAGGCGCGCATTCCGCTATGTAAGTCGGTTATTCGTTGTAAGAATAGTATACTAGCAAGAAGTGCAAAACCCCAGTTTGCCAAATAGTTAATCATTGGCATTGCCTTAGGTTTACCTTTTAATCTAGAGGTATCTACAATATCATATCCTCCGTTTAATACCATATCATATAAGACTGGAATTTGATCCACTGGGTAGGTGTTATCACAATCTAAGGTGACGACTACATTACCTTTTGCAGAACGGAGAGCTAAATCCATTGCTTTTCCATATCCTTGTGGAGGAAATTGTCTTATTACCCTTACTCCTAATGATTCAGCTATTACAGGGGTTTGATCTTTACTTGAGTCAACAATTAAAATTTCGCTATCAATCGGAATATTTTTTTTAATATCCTCAGTAACGATTCTAATGGCTTTTTCTTCATTCTTAGTAATCATGACAACACTAACCACTATTTTTTGTCCCTTCTATGTATTATTCTAAAGACCAACACTTTTTTAAGCAAATAGCCGATCCAATATTCTATTGGGTATATAATTTTCGTATAGATATGATAAGAAGGTGAATCAATAATAACTTTTCTTGTAACTGGATTATTACTAAGATCTCTAACAAATATTTTTTTAAGGCAATAATACTCTAATGATATATGGTGAATAATCCATTTTATCTCTGCTAAATCCCGCTGCTCTCATTAAAATTTATGCTGTTCTAAATGCAAAAATCGTATATGTGTTCTGTCCATAACGCCAGTACTCGCATAATTGAAGAAACCAAATAGTATTTTTATTCTGTTTGTCCAGATAACTACATTAGGGACTGAAATGATTAGATGAGATGAATCAGTTAGAAATTGCAAATATTCTTTAAGTACAGGAAAGGGGTCATAAAGATGTTCCAAAACATCAGAAAAAATTATATAGTCAAATTTCTTTTTATTAATGCTTTCTTTAATTGTTGGAATATCCGTCAAATGAGCACATATTATTCTGTTAAATCTTTTATCAACTGTTAAAGAAGCTTTTAAATTAGCCTCAATTCCCCATACTTCATAACCTTTATTTCTAATAGCTTCTGCAAGTGCACCTGATCCACATCCAACATCTAAAACCGCCTTTTTTTCTTGATCATTTTTGGGGATATTTTTAACTACAGATTCATTTATTTCTTTGAGGTATATCATAACTTTTCCCTATTAAAAGAAGAGAATGTGTTTATTCAGATATCTTTGAAATTATTCTTATATCAGATTTTATATAACTTACCGCCGATTGAATCTTTCTTTGGGTTTTCTTATTTCTTTTGTGATATCCCCAGATAGCCTAATCATCTTATTCAGACCTCCAATTATGGGCTATCGATATACTCCAATAATATTTATGTAAGCAATAAAGGTCAAACAGTAATAGTTACAGATATTCGAATAATTCTCATAACCATATTTAGCCTTTTCGCATAGCAGCCTAAAAAAAAGATATGACTTTGTCGCAAACGACTGTAATATATGTTCCCTGATTAGTAGAAAGGTCATTATTTATTAATATTTCTTGAATAGAGGATGGGATATATCGAAATAGTGGTACGGTATGCAATTGCACCTGAATGAAAAATGGGTTTAATTCACTCTAAAAAAATATATGGAAATTTTAACCATTAAATACAATCCGTGCACCGTCCCGTTCAAACGTAAACCACATAGGAGACAATCCCAATTTACACATTTCAGAAATTAATTTCGATTTATTATGCGGACAATATACAAGGAGAAAACCACCGCCCCCCGCGCCCATGATCTTTCCACCAAGAGCTCCGTGTTTTCTTGCCGTTTCATATACTTCGTCAATATAATCATCCGAAATTTTATCTGATAAACCTTTTTTTGTCAACCAGTGCTCATGTAGAATTTCACCGAATTCATTAATGTCGCCTTTTTCAAATATTTTCTTCGTTTGATGCCCCATATCCTTAATTCTATGCAAACGCTCAATAGTGTCTTTATCTCCACTCTCGGTTTTTTTATTTTGGACTGACAAAATCGAACTAGCGGATTGTTTTCTTTCAATGTAAAATAGGAAGATATTACTTTGCAATTCAATAAGATTTTCTTCTTTAATATTTACTGGTTCAACATTGACAGTTCCATCCTGGTTGAACCAATATGCGTTAAAACCACCAAAGGTAGATGTGTATTGATCTTGTTTGCCAATAGGCTCTTTTAAAATATCAATTTCAATATGGCAAGCTGTTTCAGCAAGTTGAGCGAGTGTTACGTAATTACGTTGATACGCAAATAAGGCATTTATTAATGCAACAGTGAATGTCGATGAAGTCCCCAGGCCGCAGTTTACAGGTACATCAGCTATTGAAACGAGTTCAATTGTATTTTCTACTTTCATTAATTTTAAGGCTTCGCGGAAAATATTATGCTCTATTTGATCGACGCTATCAACAATTTCGGTTTTAGAATATGACAAACGAATCGTTTTCTGAAATCGCTTCTCAGCCATAATATAAACGTACTTGTTAATTGCAACAGCTATTAAAAAACCGCCATGCTTTTTATAATAAGAAGGGAGATCCGTTCCGCCGCCTCCCATCGATAACCTCACAGGGGATCGTGATATAATCATCTATTTCACCTATTCAAATTTATTTATTTTTGCGTCTTCATACATAGCAGTGATTGAAAGCTTAATTGCCTCTTTGGTATTATATCGATTGCTCCATCCCAAGTTTCTGATCTTATTAGAATTCAATCGAACAATAGGAACATCTCCTTTCCATCCACGTTTTCCGCCAGTATACTTATACGACACATTCTTTATATCCATTATGTTTATAGTAATATCCGCAATTTCAGTTACTGTAATATAATCTAATGTGGCAATGTTGTAATATGAAAAACCTGCAGGGGCATTTTTTTCCAAAAGCCTTATTCCATTTATTACATCGGTAACATAGATATAGGACTTGCTTTGTGTGCCGTCACCCAATATTTGCAATTCTTTTGAGTTCCTCATAAGCCTTCGTAAAAAATCATACCCAACTCCATGTGTTTGATGTGGTCCAACAACATTCGCAAATCGGAAAGCGCTCGCTGTGATACCAAACATATAGCAATATGCGCAAATCAGTGCCTCACAGGATAATTTACTGGCACCATAAGTAGATATGGGCATCATCGGCGAGTAATCTTCGTGAACCTCAGTAAATCCCGTATCGCCGTAAATACCACTTCCTGACGCATAGAGCAATTTATTTACGCCGTTGATTCGCATCGCTTCAATGACATTATTGGTAAGATACGTGCCTTCCCAGAAATCAATATCGGGTTGTGCTATTGCCTTAGAGATATCCGGATTGGATGCGAAATGATAAACCACATCAACTCCCATCATCGCTTGTTGTAATTTCTCTATGTTCTTGATATCATCTTTAATGATGCTGAGATTTGAATCATGTTCAATCCCCTCAAGATGCCACATTCTGCCGGAAGAAAAATTATCATAGATAATAACATTCGCGTTTTTTTCTTCTACAAGTAATGATTTTACTAGGTGACTTCCAATAAAACCGGCGCCTCCAATAATAAAATATTTCATAGATATACTACTCCTGCCATATTTTCATCTATTTATAAAAAGCTACATTTAACTTGCAGGTGCAACGGAAGCCTTATAGACCTCGTTGGATATTATGAATGATAATGATTTTTTGGGTCTATTGTTCATATGGGCAATCTAGACTGTATTAAATTTTGTTTTCTTAGGTAAGATATATCATTTGTTCTTTTCGTACATCGTGATCCAAAATAAATGAGTCGGTTTCCTTAACAACCTATTTGTATCTGTTATTAGTAAGGTGTCTTTAATATTATTGTATTCAAAACGAGCAAATGGGATATAATGCAAATTCGCAAAGCTAAAAAACCATTTATCTAACTCTTCCCAACCTTTTGGTTTTTTATACCATTCAGGTTGAATATTTGTATAGACGAGAAGTTTTGGAAAGGATGTTTCTACTTGTCGTATCATTTCAGAGCGAAATTGCTCAGCAAGAGGTTGATCTTCACAAATAGAGTAAGTATAAATAAACGATGTCGCAGACCTGCGGTGAGAATAAAATAGGAATTGCGGTTCATTCCCCATGATAGCTATTCGATCTTCTTTTGAAGTATTTTCACTTATTATTTTTGCAATCTTAGAAGAAAAAGTAAAAGGATTACTATGATATACTGTTTCGGTTACCTGATCGAGTGAGAATTGATAGAGGACATCCCAGTGAGCAGCAATAGTGCCAAGAATTGTTATCGTAACAGTAAAGACAGGTGGGAAATAGCGTACTATTGGTGATGAAGCAGATGAAAAGATTTGAAAAATAAATCGTAGTCCAATTCCAAAAAGTAGGGCAGCGGCAGGGAGTACTAAGACAAAATAATGCGCCCTAAAATAAAAACCCACTGATAAAGCGATAATGCCGGCAAAAAGCATTCCTAATGTAAGGACACGTGATTCTATATTATATCTGCAAAAAAATAAAGTAATAAATCCAACAACGCCTATAATCCAAATGAGTGACGCAAAATAAAAGAGGGATTGAAAACCTCCGATAAAATTAAATCTTATATCATCTATTGACTGAATCGAACTATATTCCTTTGCATAAACAAATGTCCATAGGAAGAATTTTTCAAGAACTCCTGCATGAGCAAGGTAGAAGAAACACAGAAGTAGGGGAATAATAATTCCTCCAGTAAAAGCCAAAATATATTTCCAGTAAATCTTTTTATTAAATATTTTGTTTTGCCACAACGAAATAAGTATAGTCGTAAAACCAAAAATGCCGAAAAATGCGCCCTGCTGTTTTACAAGAGCTGCACACCCAAATGAGATGCCGCTTATGAGGAAGTAATGTATTCGGTTTTTCTTCAATCCATAAAGCAAGAGGATATTTGCGCATATCACGAAAGGTAAAATAAAATGTTCAGCATTTGCCCAGAACCCTTGAACATGGTAACTCATACTCAAAAGCGCAAAAGCGCCTGCAGAAGCTACCGCAACCCAATCATCATATGCTGTGCGCGCAAAAATATAAAGCAGTATAATCGAGAGCACATTGAAAATGAGCAGACAAAAATGGATTGCTGTGTGTGTCTCACCGAAAAGCCACAATATTCCGGCATAGATAAAGTAAATACCGGGGAATTTCATATTATATGCTTCGGTGTAAGGCGGAGTTCCATCGAGAATGAGTTGGCCTATATAAGCATACTCACCTTCATCGCGTTCTAAGGGAACATTTAGTAATCTCATTCGCAAAACAACCGTGGAAAAAACAATAAAAAAGAGAAAGATCAAGGGAAGAAAAGTATTTAGTGTTTTCAATCTCATATAGAATGTTGTAATCGCTTTGCTATTTAAATGTATAATTTGAAATTACTCGGCAAATTATTCATTATCCATATATCATCCTAGGGCCATAAAAAAAATCATCCTCAAATGCTTTAGCCGTGATTTCAGAGCACCGGAGTGGTCTGGCCCTCGATTCATTTTGACGTCGTTGAGAATGGGAGTGCTAATCTATTAGAATATTTTTCTGATTAAGTACTTTAATGCGGTTCCGATCGTTCCAATTCCATATTGCAAACTACGATAGAAATTAATGCTGGAAGCTTCTGGAAAATACCGAACAGGCACAGGAATTTCTCCAATGCGAAAGCCATGCTCCACAATTTGAAATAACACTTGGCTATCGAAAACAAAATCATCCGAATTCTTCAAATAATCGATTGACTCTAGTACTCGACGGCTGTATGCTCTCATGCCCGTATGCCATTCAGATAGATTTTGCCCTGTAACGATATTCTCTATGAGTGTCAAGAGTCGGTTTGAGAAGTACTTATATCGCGGCATTCCTCCTGCTAAGGATTCCTTTCTTGTGCGTATTCGAGTGCCGAGCATTACATCGAAGTAGCCGTTTTGGATAAAGTCAACAAAATAAGGAATGAGCTTAGGATCATATTGATAATCAGGGTGAAGCATTACAACAATATCTGCATTTCGACGAAGGGCTAATTGATAGCATGTTTTTTGATTCGCGCCATAGCCTAGATTCTTTATATGTTGCTCGACAACAAGATTAAATTTCCGTGCGATCTCCACAGTATGATCATTACTCATATCGTCAACCAAAATAATTTCATCGACCACAGATAGTGAAATATCGCGAACAGTTAGTTCTAATGTCTTCTCAGCCTGATAGGCTGGTAAGACAACAATAACTTTAGATTTTGGCTTCACAATAGATATATACAATTAAGTTTTTAAAAGAAAAAGTGTTTTCTATCATTATGCGGATAACGACATTTTGCGGAATGGCCCTAAAAGATAAATACAAGTATGATTAGGTGAAACAGATTAATGATTGTTCGGTGAAGTGCAAAATTGAAAAATAATTCCAATGATCTTTATCTAAAGGATATGGAATATATACTAAACAACTTTGCCATAGACAGGCATGGAACTTAATTGAAGTCCGGGCCAACAACAACCCAACCAGGAGGAGCAGGCTTACCATTACCGCCGATTGTTAACGAAACTGAATTGCCAGGATAGGTAATAGAAGTACCTGTGATAGTACAAGTAGTCGGGGTATTGACAGCAACGTATATGCCATTTGCGTTGCTCGACAACATCGTTGGTATCACATATGCGTTGCCGCCATTACTACCATCAAAAGCGTATGCACCGCCTCCCATACTTCGGGGACGAAGATAGTGGTGATAGGCACTTGCCGCAAAAATATTAAGAAGATCATGAGTAATTGCATCTTTATTTGCTTGAACGCCATTAGCGCTAAACAAACCCAACCCAACAGCCAGTGCGATACCAATTAAGGCCAGTCCAAGTATGATTAGCATTAACTGCTGTTGTCCCATGACAAATTCTCTAATGAATTGTTATTAACTATCGCAAAAATACATTTTCATTCCTTCCCGATTTGTAACAATCTAACGGGACCGGAATCTATATAATCTCTTGCATATAATATGTTGATCCCCATAGAATCGGGACAGTCTAATTTTGTTGTCTACTTTTAAGATATAATATTGTAAACAACCGAATTACTATATAATTCCACCTTAACTTAAACAAATATCCCAACCACTTGCAACAAAAAAATGGTTGGGATATATATAAGAAAATCACATATATTCTTGTTCAGAACTATAACTTACCAAGCATATGAAGTAGTTATATTAACTACTCCTGTATTACTTACTGCAGCCTGTATGGTAGCACCGGATACCGAAGCTGATGTACCTGTAATAGTACAGGTATTGCCGTTAGCGTTAACAGTGTACGCGCCATTTTCGTTAGACGACATTCTAGACGGAATGGTATAATTTGTATAAGAGTTTGCGCCACCTCCCATAGAGGCAGGACGAATATAGAATTGATATGCGTTTGCCGCAATATTATTTAAATCATTGATAATTGCATCATGGTTTGCCTGAACACTTTGTGCACTGAACAGGCTCAATCCTACGGCAATTGCGATACCGACAATGATAACGCCCAGGATGATGAGTAATAATTGTTGTTGTCCCATAATAGATTCTCCGATAAAAAGTTAGTAATAAAGTGAATTATGTTAATTATATTAATTATCCATCTTTTCGGTCAACGAATATATTACCCCAAGTTCCGTACCAATCGAGCAAGATCAATTTCTGCTTACCCACCCTCTTTTTCTGCCAAAAAAGCTTCAACAATTTCTTGAAGGAGTGGAACAATTTACCGTACACAGTCAAGATGACACAGGACGGAATTACCTTTATTTTCGTTATATCAATCATTTCGTATTTATAGATCAAGTTTGCTTTCTATTCTCCTCCTTTGTATCTTGGAAATAATAATACTACAGAATCTAAAATGTCCGTTAAAAGAAAAAAACATATACTCGTTATAGACGACGAGCCGGCATGGCAGAAGATTACTTCACATATCCTCCGAAATCATGGGTATGATGTCCTAACCGCTGGAAGCGGGGCAGAAGCGTTAAAAGCACTGGCGACTTTTAAACCAGATTTGATTTTTAGTGATGTGCGGATGCCGGATATGAATGGTTTCGATCTAGTAGATAGTTTGAAACGTAATCCTATGACTTCTTCAACTCCAGTGATATTCTTCTCTGCCATCGATGATTATGATGCCCGCAAAGTTGCGCGCATGCTTGGTGCAGTTGATTATTTGATAAAACCGTTCAATGAAGACGAAGTGAGTTCCGTTCTCTCCAAACATCTACCAATTTAAGAAATTCGCAATGTAGTAATTTGGTTTATTGGATATAAACCGCCCAAATATAAAGATCCTATAATAAGAATGGCAAACTTCCGTAACATCCTAAAATTTCGCGCTTCTCTTGGGCCAGTTGAACAAGCACAGATCGTCATATCTACCGCTGTAGTAGTAACCCTCATAACAATTGTGGTTGTGCGGATAACGAGCGGCCACACACTTGAATTACTATTATTTGGTAGCGTTCTCACCGTCGGTGTGTTTGGATTTATTATTGTTTTCTTCACATTAAAGTATGGACGACTGCTTGAAGAACAAAAACAAGAATTGCTCGCACTAAACACATTTGCCGAATCTGTAAATCGGGCTATTGGTGTTCAATTCCTCCTCCACAATGCTCTTCTCGAAATGAAACGTTTACTTGAGGTAGAGTACGGATGGATATTTAGTGTAGAAAACAATCAACTTGTGCTCAAAGCTCTTCGTGGAACTGAAGAACTAAATTTTTCTATCGTAGATACTACTCTTGGGGTCGACAACGAAAAAATGAGATGGATTCATTCTCCTCGTATTGTGAAACGACCAAAGAAATCTGCTTCGAGCAAAGACTCTCCATGGGCATACGGTGTTATTGGATCATTAGCATCAGTGCCAATTATGATGAAGGACAAGATGTCCGGGCTGATTGTTTTAGGAAGCAGAAATCGAGAGACATTCTCCAATAAACAAATTGCTTTAATCATGGCATTCGCCAACCAGATCGGTATTGCTATGGAAAATGCCATGCTATTTGAGCAAGTCCATAAATCGGAAGAGCGCTATATTGATCTCTTTGAAAATTCTCCGGATATGTCTCACATTTTCAACAAAGCTGGCATAATTATCAGTTGTAACAAAACAGAAGCGACTCGATTGGGATATAGTAAAGAGGAATTAATTGGCAGATCTATTCTGAAACTATATCCATCAGAATACAGAAAAGAAGCACAACAGAATCTTAATAATATCTTTAATCGGAACAAAGAAATCAAAGGACTAGAGGAAAAATTTAAGGCAAAAAACGGCGAATTAATTGACGTAAGCATCAACACCTCTATAATTCTGGATGAAGCTGGACAGCCATTTGTGCGTGCAGTGGCACGCGACATCACAGAACAAAAGAATTTCGAAGCGAAGATCATTCATGCTCAACGCATCGACAGCATTGGAAATCTTGCCGGCGGAATTGCTCATGACTTTAATAATATCCTCACCTCAATTCTTGGCTCAACCTCAATTATGAAGCGAAAGATGAAACATGATGATCGTTGGTATCATTTCGCTGACATCATTGAGACTGCCGCTCGGCGCGGCGCTAGCTTAACACGACAGTTGCTAACATTCGCGCGCAAGAGCAATGTACAATTCCGACCTATAGTCGTAAACGATATTATCGAAGAAACGTTGCGGCTTTTCGAACGCAGCACCGATAAAACAATTTTTATTGAGAATAAATTAACAGATGAAGTGTGCATCATTAATGGGGATGACGGACAACTTCAGCAAGCATTCCTCAACCTGCTCATCAACGCTCGGGATGCCATGCCAGATGGAGGAACTATCACTGTCCAGAGCGAACTCAAACAGGTAGAAGAGGATACAACTGCCACGCCCGAGATTCACAAAGGATTATATGTTGCTGTCTCCATTACAGATACAGGAGTTGGGATGGATAAAAAAACCCAACAACATATCTTCGAGCCATTTTTTACGACGAAAGATATAGGAAAGGGAACAGGATTGGGGCTTTCTGTAGTGTACGGTGTTGTCAATTCCCATAATGGTTTCATCACAGTTCAGAGCGAACCAAAACTTGGCGCCGAATTCACTGTATATTTTCCAATTATACCTGTTGCAAAAAATTTCCATCAGCAAGCGAGGCCTTCAAAACTCGAACGCGGCACCGAACGGGTACTTGTGATTGATGACGAAAAGGATGTTGCGGACGTTATTAGCGGAATGTTAGATAGTCTTGGATATCAAGTAACACATGTCGATAGTGGACAGAAGGCGATCAATCTCTTTAAAAAGAAAAAACGATTCGATGTTGTCATTCTCGATCTCAATATGCCAAAGATGAGTGGGAAGGAAACTTTTATGAAGCTGAAGAAAATTGACCCAGATGTCCGTGTAGTTATTTCCACAGGTTATGGTGACAGAGTTATAGATGCTTCGCTTGGGAAATCCGCAGGTGACACATTCCTTCAAAAGCCATATCAGATTGAAGAACTTTCTAAAGTAATGCGCCTTACATTAAACCGCTATAGCGAAAAAACATCTCATTGAATATTATATCACGTGCTGCTTGAATTAATACCAAGAATGTCATTCAATACCTATATCCAAAGCCCGCCCGGAGGAACGCAGTAGAATGAACTCACTGAAAAAATGCTTTTTTAGCGATTTCTTCCTACGCTCCTGGCGCCCCTACTTTTGGCTAACACTTATCGCTTCCTTACTTTATCTGCAGATTCTCACATTTTCTGAATACACTCATTATGACGATTATTTCCTCATAGTTGAAAACTTTTCACATATAAATAGTTTATCTAAAATAGGCCACGCTTTTTTGGAGGATGTGAGTCATCAAGGGCAAGGTGGTAACTTATACCGCCCATTATTAACCATCTCCTTAATTCTCAGTGCACAAATAAGCGGAACAATACCTTTCGGCTACCATTTGATTGATATAATCTTGCACTGCGCAAGCTGCTGTCTTCTTTTTGTTACCTTTCAAATGCTTGGTTTTAAAAAATCGGTATCCTTTCTCGGATCGCTTGTGTTTTGTATTCACCCAGCATTAACGCAAGCAGTTGCATGGATTGCAGGGAGAAATGATTCTCTTCTTGCTGTTTTTGTTCTGCTATGTTTTATCTCATTTATAAAATTTCTTACAACCTCTCATCTAAAATGGTACTTTATTCATCTTCTTTTTTTCACGCTTGCTATGTTCACAAAAGAAACAAGCATCGTGTTTCCCGTTCTTGCAATGCTTTATTTTTATAATCTGGACGGAAAAAAAATATTCTCAATTACAACGGTTCTCTTCTTTGTAGGATGGGGAATTGTCCTGTTCAACTGGTACATTTTGCGGTCTGCTGCGATGATTGTGCCTATGGGAAACAAGCTTCTGGCAGCGATAACTGTATTTTCAAATCTTTGGATTGGAGTATATTATTTAGGGAAAATATTTTTGCCATTCAATCTTGCTTTTGCTCCTATCTCAAGTGATATCCACGTCACTGCCGGCATTATCTCTGGATGTCTGCTTTTACTTGCTCTTTTGCTATCCGAACGAAGAGACTGGAAATTTATTATCTTTGGCCTCGTATGGTTTTTTGCCTTTCTTATCCCCACATTTTACTATAATTCTGGAGTTCACACGCCGCCTAAATTCTATGAGCACCGAATATATCTTCCGTTCATGGGAATATTGTTCATTCTCCTTTCCCTGTCTTATAAAAACAGATTGGAATATTTTAAAAGATATTTTCCTCCAATATTAATTCTCGTTTTTATTTCTTTAGGATGGCTTAGCTATTCACGCATGTCTAACTTCAAGAACTCTCTTACACTTATGGAATATGATGCTGCTACATCACCGAACGATCCAAGACTGTATAGTGATATCACAAGAATGAATGTTCCCGAAAAGCTTAACCATGAAATAAGTGCAATAAAGGAGTCATCACAACTGCGAGGAATTAAGCGTACGGAAGTGTCGAAAGAAGAATTATGGAAAATCATTGATGATTTAAAAAAAGAACTAAAATTAAGTCCTAATGATCAAGAGCTGCATCATGCTCTTGCGGTCGCCTACTTTGCACGAGGATTATTCCTCTCATCCGAAGAGAATTTTTTTGCTGTGACCCGAAGTAACCCGCAAGATGCCTCTATCCAATATAATCTAGGTATTCTCTATTACGGTGCTCACATACAAACCAAGGCCGAGAAAGCATGGCAAGAAGCCTTGCGATTGAATCCTATAATGGGTAATGCACATCTTAACCTTTCAGTCCTCTATTATGAATCTGGTCAATATCAATCGGCATTAGATCACTGCCAAAAAGCGATACAACTTGGAATACCTGTTCCTTCTAGCTTGGTAAATGAAATTCAAAAAAATTTATCTAAGTAAATAATACTGTCACTAGAATTTTTATCCATTTTTTCATTGAACAAGAAAAAGTCTTTTCTTGAAAGTAGTTAGAATAATTGCTACTATTTTGCCATAGCAAATCCAGCATTCTATTGAGTTGTACGTAGTATAGGCTTTCCCGTATGAACCTTGAACAATTCGGTGAAGAACTGAAGCAAGCTCGCTTGGAGAAAGAAATATCATTGATGGATATTTCTGCTGAGACGCGCATCAGTTTAAGATTTCTCGATGCAATTGAGTGTGGACAGCTTCAGATTCTTCCTCAAACATATGTACGCGCATTTCTTCGTGAATATGCCTTGATGACCGGTCTTGATCCGAATGATGTTATGGAACGATATAAATCTGCTATGCAGGAATCTTCTTCTCGAAAATCGGATGATGTCAACCCAAAACAAATTTCTCATCAAGAAAAGACACCGATTCAGGATAGCAAGAAAAAACAATTTTCACTTTCGCTTTTTCAGCGCAATTTTGCTTTCGGAGTCTTTATCGTTGCAGCTGTTGTTTTGGTTGCCATTCTGACAAATGTGAATAGAAGTTCAAGCCCCAGTAATTCTGTAGAAGAAGTTCCGTTCGATCGTGTAGTGCGCGAAAGTGAAGCCGCATCAATTCCACCGCCAGCTATAGCCGCTGATTCTGCTCCGATAGCCAACACAGTCCAGCCCGATAGCTTGCGATTAGAGATTACCACGCAAGATTCAGTTTGGATTAATATTCTTATTGACGGCAAGACTAGCGGGACGTATCTTTTGGGAGCAAAAAGAAAACGAACATGGGTGGCAAAAGAGCGTTTCGTTATAACGATGGGAAATGCAGGCAGCGCAACTTTTCAATTAAACGGTAAAGATATCGGTACTCTTGGCAGACGTGGCGCAGTTGTCCGCAACGCTATCATTACTGAAGCCAACCTTAAGAATTAACAACCGGCAAGGCTAAGCTGGTATGAGTTCATCTATCCAAAAAGAAATTGAAACACTTAGCCGGAAAATCCTTGACCACGATTATCGGTACTATATTCTTGCCCAACCAACAATTTCGGATGAAGAATATGATAGATTGATGCGCCGCTTACAGGAACTTGAGCGGCGGTATCCAGCACTGGCACTACCCGACTCTCCTACGCAACGAGTGGGCGGTCACATCATAAAAGAATTTTCTACTGTAACGCATGCCGTGCCAATGCTCAGTCTTTCCAATACATACAGTGAAGTTGAGGTACGTGACTTCGACAGACGTGTGCAGGAAACACTTAGAAATGAAACTTATAGGTTTGTATGCGAATTGAAATTTGATGGAGTCGCCATTAGTCTGCGGTACGAAGATGGCGTTTTCGTGCAAGGCGCCACACGCGGTGACGGAACTCAGGGCGATGACATCACGCAGAACTTAAAAACAATCCGCTCGATTCCGCTTAGACTTCGATCCGTTCAAAATGCACCGCGCGCATTAGAAGTGCGCGGCGAAGCGTTTATGAAGCGAGCAGATTTCCAACGCATGAACGAGGAGCGCCAACTTGCTGGCGAAAAGACGTTTGTTAATCCGCGTAACTCGGCAGCAGGAACATTAAAATTGCAGGACTCAAAATTAGTAGCACAGCGGCCGCTGAATTTTGTCTCTTACTTTCTCCGCACGAACGATATCAAATTGACAAGTCAGTACGAAGGCTTGCAACTCCTCCGCGATCTCGGTTTCCCGACTAGCGAATACACAAAGATCTGCCAGTCTATTGATGAAGCGATTGAATATTGGAAGGAATGGGAACGCCGCCGCGACGAGATCCCGTTTGATATCGATGGTGTAGTAGTAAAAGTTGATTCACTTCAACAGGAGGAACGGCTTGGCGCTGTTGCGAAGAGTCCCCGATGGGCTGTAGCATTCAAGTTCGCTTCCCGGCAAGCAGAGACCCGATTGAAAGATATTCGACTTCAAGTTGGACGGCTGGGGACTATCACGCCGGTAGCGGAATTAGAGCCAGTGTTTCTTGGCGGCAGCACTGTCTCCCGTGCGACACTACATAATGAAGAGTACATTCACGAGTTAGATATTCGCCTCAGTGATATTGTGGTTGTGGAAAAAGGTGGCGATGTTATTCCAAAAGTTAGTGGTGTTAAAATTGAAAAACGGCAAACCGGTGTAAAAACTTTCCGATTTCCAAATCAATGTCCTGAGTGTCATTCTAGAATATTTCGATCTGAAGGCGAAGCAAATTATTATTGCGAGAATAGCGAGTGTCCAGCACAAGTAAAAGGACGTATTGAACATTTCGCAAGCCGCGGAGCAATGGATATTGAAGGACTTGGGGAGGCTGTTGTAGATCAGTTTGTCCATCTGGGTTTGCTGAAGAATTGCGCCGATCTTTACGATCTCCATAATCATCAAGATACTATTCTTTCGCTTAATCGATGGGGAAGGAAAAGTGCTCAGAATTTGTTAGATGCCATTGAGACAAGTAAAACACGCCAATTTAGTAGAGTAATCTATGCACTTGGCATACGTCACATTGGGGCAAGTATTGCACAAGTTCTTGTTGATAATTTCAATACAATTGAGCAACTTATAGCGGCAAAAGAAACCGATTTGCAATCTATACAAGGCATTGGTCCACAGATTGCAGAAAGCGTTGTTCGATTCTTTGCAGATAAACACAACCAGCGAATTATTAATCGCTTAAAATCGGCTGGTGTGCAGATGCTTGAAAAGAAAAAGCGAATTCGTGCTTCTCAGCAGTTCGCCAATAAAAGTTTTGTGCTGACTGGCACGCTCGCTACGATGACACGCGAAGAAGCAAAACATCGAATCGAATCGCTCGGGGGAAAAGTTGTATCAAGCATTAGCAAGAACACGAATTTTGTCATTGTTGGAACTAATGCCGGTTCTAAATTAGAGAAAGCAAAAACGCTGGGCATCCTCTTGCTTGATGAGCAGAAGTTTCTTAATATGTTGCAGAATGAATTCTAAATTCACCATTATCCACTTACTTGTGAGGATATCATGTCGAAATTTTCGTTTTGTTATCTGATATCACTGCTCCTTATCTTCATTCTCGTCGTTCCAGGTTTCGGGCAAACACGGGTTGGAAAACTAGGCGTTGGAGTTGATGGTTCCATGCAATACATTTTCGGTGCTGGAAATGTAAACACATCGCCAGCAATTGGTTATGGATTAAACATGAGTTATTCTATTATGGAAGGTCTTGGAATCCGTTCCAAAATTGCTTATAACCAACTCTCTTGGAAAGCCTCCACAGGCGCTTCAGCGACAACAGATTTAATGTCGCTTAACTTCTATTTATCCGGCGATTTAATGCCCAACAGTCCATTCAACATTTTCGTTTTGGGCGGAGGGGGATTTGCCTTTTATGATCCAAAGCAACCAGATGGATCGCATACAACAGGTATTTCAAGTTTTGATGTACATTACATCGGCGGGTTAGGCGCTGACTACTTCCTGAGTGAATTCTGGTCCATCACGTTGATGGGTGAATATGTGTTAACAAATTCGAAGTATTACAATGGTCCGTTGAGTTCCGATAACGATAGTTTTCTTCGTGGAAGTATTCAGATACGTTATCATTTCTTCGATCAATCGTTCATAACTAAGTTGCTTGAAGCCGAACATGAACGGTCTAAACAAAGCAAATAGCATTTATAGTGCAGAATGACGATGTTGGAGGGTTTTCGATTCAAAGTAGGACTTTCGTACTCGCGGCTGCATTTTCGGCACATGCACGACCGGATAATGAATTTTACCGATGCAATCACACGATCACGCCGCGCATTGGTTATATTTCCAGAATCATCGCTCGACGGTGAATCAGCTTCGATTTTTCTACGGTATCTTCTTCGGAAATTTTCTTCAGAAAAAATGATGGTAGTAATTCGAGACGATCAACTTTATACGATGGCATCTGCCCCGCCACTGAAAACCCTCACCTATTCAGTGCGCGATATTAACAAATGGTTTGTGCCTCGCCGTGAACTGCTGCAAAGAATGGAAAGCAATAACTTCGATGTGGCATTAGATCTCAATTTAAATCTTTCTTTAACAAGCGCATTTCTTTGCAAAGCATCTAACGCACCTTTGCGCATCAGTTTTGAAAAAAAAAATGGCGATCAATTCTATAATTTCCAAGTTAAAACTAAAGGAAACAATAGTAATAGACATTCTTATCGAGGTCTTTTGAAGTGCCTCGATATGTTTTAATGATTTTATTGGAGTTCACGTATGCGTTTTGAAACCAAGAAAAGGGGAATTGCAACGATTTTTAAAGTCCTAGAGCAAAAGCTTGATGCGACCACTTCACCGGAACTCAAAGGAAAATTTCTGATGCTCTGCAAACCGCAACTGAAGGAACTGGTGATAGACCTCTCTGATGTTGAGTTCTGCGATAGCACTGGCTTGAGCGCTCTGCTCATTGCCGAACGCCAGATGCGCGAAAACAACGGCAAAGTTAAGCTGGTTGGAGTACAAAAAAAAGTACTTTCACTTCTTAAAATTTCCCATCTTGACCGCACTTTTCAGATTTTTGATACTCTGGCGAAAGCAACAAAGGGATAATCCTCACCTCACTTTCTGCACACGACGGAAAACTAATCTAGAAAGCTACTAGCGCATTCTCCTTATTATTTCTTCTTTGTACCATCTTGCACATTCATCGGAATCAATGTAATTTGCATCCAACGTCGCTCATTGTTAGAATAAGCATCCTTCATGAAAACAAAATCTCACATAGTGAAACAAGCGGCAGAGCAAAAATCTGCCACAACAAATCTTGATCGCCAAATCCATAACTATTTAGATTTTCTTCGCCTCGAAAAGAACCTTTCTCTGAATACTTTAACATCTTATAAATTCGATTTTGCCAAGTATCGCAGTTTTCTTATTTCTGCCGGAATTCAGATAGCATCCTCAGTATCAGAGGAGCATATCAGTAAATTTTTAGCTGTGCTGCATCGAGAAATGCTTTCACCGCGAAGTGTGGCGCGCACACTCTCCACCATCCGTGGATTTCATCGCTACCTTCTTGGTGAGGAAGAGGTGAAGGACGATCCGACGCAGATTATCGATTCACCTAAGCAGGAAAAAAATTTGCCCGATGTATTAAGCATTTTTGAAGTGGATGAAATTTTAAAACAACCGGATACATCCAATCGACTTGGTATCCGCGACCGCGCAATGCTTGAAACACTCTATGCCACCGGTATCCGCGTTTCAGAATTAGTGAATCTCAAGCAATCAAATCTAATGATTGATGACGGACTGATTCTCGTCTATGGTAAAGGATCAAAGGAACGTCTAGTTCCAATTGGACGGTCGGCAAGGCAATGGATCGAGGAATATCAGAAACAATCGCGCGTTCATCTAGCTAAGACCGACAAATCGCAAGACGTTCTTTTTCTGAACGTGCGCGGTACAAAGTTAACGCGGGATATGATTAGAAAATTAGTGGAAAAATATTCATCGGCAGCGGGAATCGGGAAAAAAATTCACCCGCATACGTTCCGTCATTCGTTTGCAACACATTTATTAGAAGGAGGTGCCGACCTCCGAGCTGTACAGGAAATGCTCGGTCATGCCGACATCTCCACAACGCAAATTTACACACATATCGATCGCGAGTATCTAAAGGAAGTTCACCGCACATTTCACCCGCGCGGATAAAGAAGCACTCGCTTATTGAACCTTGCGGAGATTATCAAAGTTTGCATTGAGTAATCTTCGCAAGAGTAAAAGTTACTGTACAATTTTTCCTGCGCGTAATTCCTTTGCAATCCTCTCTACTTTATAGATTTGCTCCAAGCCTTCAAGCAATCCCGAAGAATGAACTGCAACAGACCTGTTGTTTGTATCGTCAAAGATAAAATCCCCCGGCAGACTTTCCATATTACCATCAAAAATCAATCCAACAATTTGCAGATTTTTATTAATCACGGGGCTTCCCGAGTTA